>Ga0316228_1003478_pt1 | contig 12546 bp, 7 predicted proteins | sample TBH18021metaG_FD_206005 | JGI IMG/M metagenome (GOLD analysis project Ga0316228, IMG submission 206005) | Freshwater microbial communities from Trout Bog Lake, Wisconsin, USA - TBH18021 | ecosystem: Environmental > Aquatic > Freshwater > Lake > Hypolimnion/Profundal zone | place: USA: Wisconsin... | reverse complement strand
CGATCAGCACCGGCGGCGCAACGTCAGGGAGCACCCAGGTCAAGCTCCAGCTCGATGACGGCAGCCCTTACGCCTACACGGGAACGGTCCAGTTCAGCGAAGCGATGGTCAACGAGGCCACCGGCACGGTGACGCTGCGCGCACGCTTCCCCAACCCGCAAGGGACGCTGCTGCCCGGCATGTTCGTGCAGGCGAGCTTCATCCAGGCGGTGACGCCCAACGCCGTGCTGGTGCCGCAGCAGGCGCTGCAGCGCGACCTGGGCGGCGAGCCCTACGTCTTCATCGTGGGTCCGGGCAACAAGGCCGTCCGCCGCGAGGTCAAGGCCGACCGGACCTATCAGCTCAGCTGGGTCGTCACCGGCGGCCTCAACCCCGGCGACAAGGTCATCACCCAGGGCCTGAACCAGCTCAAGGAAGGCGCGCCGCTGAAGCCGGTTCCGGCCACCACCCCGCAGAAGATCGCGCCTCAGCAGGCCGGCAAGGGCGGCAAGGGCGGAGCCGGCGGCGGAAGCGGCGGCGGTGCCGGTGGCTCCGGGGGCGGCCGCTAAGGCATGTCCCAGCTTTTCATCAGCCGGCCGATCTTCGCATGGGTACTGGCGATCATCGTGATGCTCGCGGGCATCGGTGCGATCACCAAGCTGCCGATCGAGCAATATCCCGATGTCGCCCCGCCGCAGGTCAACATCCGCGCGACCTATCCGGGTGCCAACGCGCAGACGGTCGAGAATAGCGTCACCCAGATCATCGAGCAGCAATTGAGCGGGCTCGACGGCCTGCTCTATTTCCAGTCGACGTCGAGCTCTCGCGGGTCGGTCAGCATCCAGACCGTCTTCTCCAAGGGCACCGATCCGGACACCGCCCAGGTGCAGGTGCAGAACAAGGTGCAGCAGGCGCTGTCCCGCCTGCCGCAGCAGGTCCAGCAGCAGGGGATCACGGTCACCAAGTCCAACCCCGACTTCCTGCTGATCGTGGCGGTCTACGATCCGACCAACCGGCTGACCAATATCGACGTTTCGGATTACCTCACCTCGAACATCCAGGACCCGCTCTCGCGCGTCCAGGGCGTTGGCGACGTCAACGTGTTCGGAAGCCCGCGCGCCATGCGCATCTGGCTGAACCCGCAGCGCCTGGCGGCGGTGTCGCTGATGCCCTCCGACGTCATCACCGCCATCACCAATCAGAACACCGAGGTCGCGGCGGGCGAGGTCGGCAGCCTCCCCACCGCCGGACAGCAGCTCCTGAATGCGACGGTCACCGCGCAATCGCGGCTGCAGACGCCCGAGCAGTTCGAGAACATCATCCTCAAGACCGAGAGTTCGGGCGCGACGGTGCGCATCGCCGATGTCGCACGGGTCGAACTCGGCGCCGAGAATTACAACGCGATCATCCACGTCAACGGGCACCCGGGCGCGGGCATGGCGGTCAGCCTGGCGCCGGGCGCGGACGCGCTCAAGACCGCCGAGCTGATCAAGGCCAAGGTCCAGGACCTCTCGCGCGGTTTCCCCGCCGATCTCAAATACACCTACGCCAACGACACCACCGCCTTCATCAAGCTGTCGGTCGACGAGGTGGTGAAGACCCTGTTCGAAGCGGTGATCCTCGTGGTCATCGTGATGTTCGTCTTCCTGCAGAGCTGGCGGGCGACGCTGGTGCCGGCAATCGCCGTGCCGGTGGTGCTGCTCGGCACCTTCGCGATTTTCTACCTCTTCGGGTTCAGCATCAACACCTTGACCCTGTTCGGGCTGGTGCTGGCGATCGGCCTGCTGGTCGACGACGCGATCGTCGTGGTCGAGAACGTCGAACGCCTGATGGAAGAAAATCCGGGGATGAGTCCCCGCGACGCCACCATCGAATCGATGAAGGAGATCCAGGTCGCGCTGGTGGCGATCGCGATCGTGCTGTCGGCGGTGTTCCTGCCCATGGCCTTCTTCGGCGGCTCGACCGGGGTCATCTACAAGCAATTCTCGCTGACCATCGTCAGCTGCATGGTGCTCTCGGTCCTGGTCGCGCTGATCCTCTCGCCGGCGATCACCTCGACCCTGCTCAAGGCCCGCAAGAAGAAGGAAGACGAAGAGGCCGAGCGGCGCGACAGCAACCGCTTCATGGCTCTCAGCCATCGTTTCCAGGACTGGTTCAATCGGTCGTTCGAACGGACCAGCAACCGCTACGTCGAAATCGTCAAGGTGGTGATCGCGCGCAAGTGGATCGCGTTCGGCGTCTACGCCGTGGTTTGCGCGATCCTGGTGGTGCTATTCTTCCGCCTGCCGTCGAGCTTCCTGCCGACCGAGGACCAGGGCGCGGCGCTGATCCAGTTCCGTCTTCCCGCGGGCGCCACCCAGCAACGCACGCTCGAGGTCCAGAAGGGCATCGAGGACTATCTCGCCAAATATGAAAGCAAGAATCTCGCGACGGTGTTCACCGTTGCCGGCGGTGGTGGTGGCGGCGGCGCGAGTGGCCAGAATACCGGCCAGGGCTACATCAACCTCGCGCCTTGGGAAGACCGCAAGGGCAAGGAGAATACGGCCGACGCGATCGTCGGACGGGCGTCGGGCGCGTTCCGCGGCTTCCGCGACGCGCAGGTGTTCGCACTCGTGCCCGGAGCGATCCGCGGTCTCGGCCAGTCCAACGGCTTCACGATGGAGCTGCAGAACGCGGGCGGGATGAGTCGCGACCAGTTCGCGCAGGCGCGGGACAAATTGCTGGCGATGGCGATGGCCGACAAGGACCTGACAGGCGTTCGCCTGTCCGACCTGCCCGATGTCGCCCAGCTCGATATCAACGTCGATCAGCAGAAGCTGACGGCGTTCGGATTGAACCAGGCCGACGTGAATTCGACCCTCGCGACCGCCTGGGGTGGCCGCTACGTCAACGACTTCATCGACAAGGGCCGGGTCAAGCGCGTGTTCGTCCAAGGCGACGCGCCCTACCGCAAGGATCCGAGCGATCTCGACCAATGGTATGTGCGGGGGTCGAGTGGGCAGATGTCACCCTTCTCCTCCTTCAGCCAGACTGCGTGGGACACGGGTCCGACCAGCCTGTCACGCTTCCAGGGCGTTCCCGCGGCCGAGTTCCAGGGTCAGCCGGCGGCGGGCGTCAGCTCGGGCCAGGCGATGGACAAGATGATGCAGCTGGCAAGCCAGATCCCGGGCACCACCGTCGCCTGGGCGGGTCAGTCCTATCAGGAACGGCTGAGTTCGGGGCAGGCGCCCCTGCTCTACGGCCTATCGCTGCTGGTCGTCTTCCTCTGCCTCGCCGCGCTCTACGAAAGCTGGTCGATCCCGGTCGCCGTGCTGCTGGTCATCCCGCTGGGTCTCATCGGCGCGATCATCGCGGTGACGCTGCGCGGGCTTGAGAATGACGTCTACCTGCAGATCGGCCTGCTCACGACCATGGGTCTTGCGGCGAAGAACGCCATCCTCATGATCGAATTCGCCGAACAGGCCGAGCGGCAGGGCAAGGACGTGATGGACGCCGCGCTCGAGGCCGCGCGAATCCGGCTCCGGCCGATCCTGATGACCAGTTTCGCCTTCATCTTCGGCGTGTTGCCGCTGGCGCTGTCGACCGGCGCGGGCGCCAACAGCCGGATCGCGATCGGGACCGCGGTGATCGGCGGCATGCTGACCGCGACCCTGCTTGCGCTCTTCTACATCCCCTTCTTCTTCGTGATGGTGCGCAAGGGCGCCAAGCACGGCGGCAAGTTCCTTCGCGAGCATTTGCGCCGTGAGCCCAAGACCGACGCACCGCGAGAGGCCACGGCATGAACAAGTTCGCCACCTTCGTGACCGCCGGATCGGTGCTGCTGTCGGGCTGCGCGAGCTTCGACCAGCCCTTCGTGCAGCCGGCCGGTGTGGTGCCCGCGACTTGGCCGACGGGCGACCCTTACGTGCTCGAAGCTCCTGCCCTACCCGCCTTCGACCATACCACCGCCTTCCGCGATCCGCGGCTGCAGGCGCTGATCGGCCAGGCGCTGCTCAACAACCGCGACCTGCGCGTCGCCGCCGCCAACATCGCGGCGGCCCGCGCCCAGGTGCGCATCACGCGCGCCAACCAGCTGCCAGCGCTTGATGCCAACGCCGGGATCGATCTCAGTCCGAAGCGCAACGAGAATGGCAAGATCAACGGGGTCCAGGTCGGCGGCAACCTCGGCCTGTCGGTACCGACGTTCGAGCTCGATTTCTTCGGCCGCCTGGCCTCGCTGACCCGGGCCGACCAGCAGCGCTACCTCTCCACCGGCGCGGCGGCGCGCTCGGTTCGGGTCAGCCTCATCGGCGACATCGCCGATACCTGGCTGACTTATGCGGCCGATTCGAGCCTGCTCAGCATCGCCGAGCAGACAGTTGTCTCGGCGCAGCGCAGCCTGACGCTGACCGATGCGCGCCTGCGCGGCGGGGTCGCCCCCAAGACCGACCTCCTTCAGGCCCAGCAGATCCTCGAGACCGCACGCGCGGACCTCGCCACCCAGCGCGCGGCAAGGGCGCAGGACATCAACCTGCTGCAGTTGCTGGTCGGGGCGCCGATCGATCCCACCCTGCTGCCGACCAGCATCGAGCAGGCGGCGTCGACCATCGCGCAGCTGCCCGCCGGGCTCGACAGCCGCATTCTTTTGCGCCGGCCGGACATCGTCGAGGCGGAATATCAGCTGCGCGCCGCCAATGCCGAGATCGGGGCGGCCCGCGCGGCGCTGTTCCCGCGGATCACGCTGACCGGGCTGCTGGGTCTCGCCAGCACCGCGCTGACCAGCCTGTTCAGTGCGGGCGCGCTCACCTTCTCAGCCGCGGCGGCTGGCAATTATCCGATCTTCAACGGCGGGGCGAGCCGCAACACCGTGCGCTTGCGGGAGGCGCAGCAGCAGGCCGCGCTCGCCACCTACGAGAAAGCGATCCAGACCGGCTTCCGCGAGGTCGCCGACGCGCTGGCGCTTCGCTCGACCCTCGTCGACCGGGTCGGCGCGGTCAGCCGCAATGTCGCCGCGGCCAACGAGACGCTGACGCTGGTCACCGCGCGCTACCGTGAGGGAATCGACCCCTTCCTCACCACACTTGACGCACAGCGCTCCGCTTACTCGGCGCAGCGCACGCTGGTGACGGTGCGCTTGCTCCAGGCGCAGAACGGGGTCGAGGTCTATCGGGCGCTGGGCGGCGACGGGCTCTAGGCTCGCGACGGACCGGGCAAGCGGACCGGAAACAAAGCCGCCTCGAGGAGTTCATGAACGCAAGTCCGCACCAGCGGGACTGATGTCGCAAGAACCATCGGGAATCTGACCATGAAGACGATGACCACCGCTTTCCTAAGCCTGTCGCTGCTCGCGGCCGGCACCACCGCCACGCCAGCCGCCGCCCAGGACTATCGCTGGAACGGGTACAGCAAGAATTGGGAGCCTACGCGCTCCTATCGTGAGGGCAATTACCGCGAGCGCCGCCTGAGCCGTAACGACCGCATCTACCGTGGCAGCGACGGCCGTTATTATTGCCGCCGCAGCAACGGCACCACCGGTCTCGTGATCGGCGCGGTCGCGGGCGGGGTCCTGGGCAACGTCGTCGGCGGCGGCACGCTCGGTACGCTGCTGGGCGCTGGCGGCGGCGCGCTGCTTGGCCGCAACATCGACCGCGGCAAGGTCCGCTGCCGCTAAGCGCCATGATCGCGCCTGGGCGCGGTCGGTAATGATCAAGTCAGCCCCGCTACCGGCACGTGCCGGCGGCGGGGCTTTGACGTTGGGGCACGGGCAACAGAGCGATGATGTGCTGTCGCGCGCGGATCAGCCTCGTCGCGACGCGGGCCGGCTTGCGGAGCCGACGCAGCGGCGAATGAAATGTCGGCCGTCCTGCACCGTCTCGCACGGATGCTCGGTGATGCTGCCGTCGGGGAACGTCAGGACCACCTTGAAGGACTGGTCATGGGCGTCGGTGGCGATGACCTGCCCCGATTGCGCCTGATAGCGCCCGCCCCGCCCCGACAACGGGCGCCGGGGGTCGTGGGCCGCCGGATCGTGCGCAGCCTTCACCCAGCGGAGCGCGCCGGGCAGCAGTGCGTGAAGGGGCGACCGAACAGGAGGTCGCGCGGAAGATCCCACCGGACTAACGCCTTTACTCTTTCGTGGCCGCAAGCGAGCGCGGTCAGCGGCGGGATGTACGGATCGGCGGCCTGGTCGCCAGCGGGAATCCTTACAATCGAGCCGAACCGTTGTGCCTGTCCCCGATCCGGACAATAGCTCGCCGCCAATGCCGTCCTTAGCCTCCACACCGACGCTCCAGCGGGGCCGCCCGGCATGATCGCCAGCGGATCGCTGACGCCAGGGATCGACCCGGCGGACTTCGCGCTTCCGCCCGGCACCGCGCTGCGGGTCGAACGGCCCGACTCGCGGCTCGCCGACCTCGTCGCCGGCTATGCGGTGCTCGATTCCGATCCCGCGCTGTGGTCGGGTCCGGGCAGCTGGATCCTGCCGGGGTGGGCGCAGCTGTGGGTCGTACTGACCGACGGCAAGGTCACGGTCCAGACGCGCAAACGCCCGCCGCAAGCGCTCGGCGCGGCGGTGCTTTACGGACCCACCAGCTGCGCCATGCCGGTGACGTCGCACGGCGGCGTGTCGGTCGTGATCGATCTCACGCCGGCCGGGTGGGCGCGCTGGTTCGACCGGCCCGCGGATACGCTGCGCGACCAGATCGTCCCGCTCGATCAACTGTGGCCGGCCGAGCGGGGTCGCCGCGCTGGTCAATCGGCTCCACGCCTCCGATCGCTCAGAGGCGGTCAAGCCGCTGCTCGACCATTTCCTGCTCGAGCAACTGCCGCCGCCCCACCGTGACGAGGCTGCGCTGAACGCGCTGGCAGGAATGATCGCAAACGTCCCGACGCCCAGCGTCGCCGACGTCGAGACGAGTCTGGGACTCTCGTCGGGAGCCCTGTTGCGGCTCGGCAACCGCTATTTCGGCTATCCGGTGAAGGTGCTCGCCAGGCGCGCGCGGTTCCTGCGGGCATTGACGGCCATGCTGCTGGCCGACGAGGAACCCGACCATCGGATCGCCCCGCCCGGCTATCATGACGTCCCGCACTTCCTGCGCGACGCCAAGACCTTTCTCGGAATCACGCCGCGCCGCTTCCTCGCCCTGCCGATGCCTTATCTGTGCGCGGTCCTGCGCGCCCGCGTTGCCGTCATCGGCGCCCCGCTACCCGAGCTCCGCCTGCTCGACTGAGGCGGCAAGGGTGCTGACCCCGCCACTCCAAATCACCCGACGCGCTCGGCGCAAGCACCGCTTGTCACCCGGCCCTTCAGTCGCCAGCATCGCGCGCATGCAGCAGGATCGTGCCGTGACCCCGATTTCGAGTGTGACCATCGTCGGCGGCGGGACCGCGGGCTGGATGACCGCGGCGCTGCTCTCGCAGTGGCTGAGCCAGGTCGAGATCCAGCTGATCGAATCGGACGAGATCGGCATCATCGGCGTGGGCGAGGCCACCATTCCGCACATCCGCAACTTCATGACCCTGGCCGGCATCGACCCGACCGAGATGATCCGCGCGACCAAGGCCAGCTTCAAGCTCGGCATCCAGTTCGTCGACTGGGGCGCACCGGGCGAGGATTATATCCACGGCTTCGGGAAGATCGGGCGCGACCTGTTGTGGCTTCATCCGCATCAATTGTGGCTGGCCGCGCGCGAGCGCACCCCGGAGCGGGTCGGGCATTTCGACCAATATTCGCTGTGCGGCGCGGCCGCGCTGCGCAACCGCTTCTGCTATCCCGACCCGCGCAACCCGAGTTCGCCGCTGGCGGACATCGACTTTGCCTACCATTTCGACGCCTCGCTGTTCGCCCGGCACCTCCGCACGCTGTGCGAAGCGCGCGGCGTCGCCCGGATCGAGGGCCGCATCGTCGACGTCCTCCAGCATGGGGAAACCGGCTTCGTCGACAAGGTTCGTCTGCAGGACGGGCGCGAGGTCGGCGGCGGCCTGTTCGTCGATTGCTCGGGCATGCGCGCCTTGCTGCTCGGGGAAGCGTTGGGAGTCAATTACGAGAGCTGGGCCGAATGGCTGCTGTGCGACCGGGCGATGGCGGTGCCCTGCGCCAGCGTCTCGCCGCTGACGCCGTACACGCGCTCGACCGCCAAGCGCGCGGGCTGGCAGTGGCGCATTCCGCTGCAGCACCGGACCGGCAACGGCTATGTCTATTCCTCGAGCCTGATCAGCGACGAGGAGGTCGCCGAGAGCCTGCTCGGCAACCTCGACGGCGAGGCGCTCGCCGACCCGCGTCCGGTCAAGTTCGCTCCGGGGCGGCGTCTCAAGGCGTGGGACAAGAATGTCGTCGCGATCGGATTGTCGTCGGGCTTTCTCGAGCCGCTCGAATCGACCAGCATCCATCTCATCCAGACCGCGGCGATGCGCCTGCTCGCGCTGTTCCCGGCCCACGGCATGACGGACGCCGACATCGCCGAATACAACCGCCAGTCGCGCTTCGAATATGAGGATGTGCGCGACTTCATCATCGCCCATTATCACGTGACCCGCCGCACGGGCGATCCTTTCTGGGACCATGTGCGCACGATGCGTGTGCCCGACAGCCTGACCGAGCGACTGGCGCTGTTCGCCGCGTCGGCCCGCTTCTTCAAGCATGGCGCGGCTGAGCTGTTCGCCGAGGAAAGCTGGGTCCAGGTTCTGCTCGGCCAGGGCATGGTCGCCCGGCCCGATCCGGTGACCCGCTTCGTCCCCGACGCCGAGATCGCCGACTTTCTCCGCGACACGGCCGAGGTCATCGCCGATGTCGCCGAGCGCATGCCCGACCATGCCCGGTTCATCCATGATTTGCTGGCCAACGCCGCGACCCCGCGCCCAGACGAGCCCGAGCCTGCCCTTCGCTTTGCCGTTCACGCGTCCGGAATCCGGCACTGACCGGGCGCCGCGTCGGCGATTGTGCCCCAAAAGCAACAGCGAACCGCAAGCCTGTCGGGGTCGGTTGACTTGCATCCGTAACAGGAGCTTTTCGCGAAAGTAGAGGAACCGAAGCTCGGTGGTTCGTCGTGTAACCGGTTACACGCCCCAATCGCCCGCTTCGAACATTGGTCAGGAGGGGCATTATGGTCGTCGGCAATCTTCGTAGCGCGCGCTTTGCGGCGGGCATTTCGGTCGCGTCGCTGGCGATCGCCTTGGCCATGGCATCACCGGCCGCAGCGCAGACGACGTCGAGCATCCAGGGTCATGTCGATGGCGCGGCGGCGGGCGCCACCGTGACCCTCACCGACACCAACACCGGCCGGACCGAGACCGCGCGCACCGACGCCAACGGCAATTACAGCCTCGTCGGCGTCCCGCCGAGCACCTATCGTGTGCAGTCGGGCAGCGCCTCGCAAACCGTCGTGGTCCCCTTGGGCCAGGCCGTCACCGTTGACTTCATCGCGGCCGCTCCGGCGACCTCGACCACGCCGGCGCCGACCGGCCGCGGCCAGGAGGTCACCGTCACCGCCTCGCGCACCCGCGACGTCAAGACCCCGGTGGTCAGCACCAACGTCTCGCGCTTCCAGCTCGAAAATCTGCCGAATGGCGACCGCAACTTCCTCAACTTCGCGGCGCTCGCGCCCGGCGTGACGGTCTCTCCGCCCCAGCTCGGCGGCAAGGCGCGCCAGGTTCAGGCCGGCGGCATCAACTCGGACAACACGAACACCTTCATCGACGGGATCAGCATCAAGAACCTCGTCAACCACGGCGGTACCAACGGCCAGAACTATTCCTCGGGCAACCCCTTCCCGGCCTCGGCGGTCGATCAGTTCGACGTCCAGGTCCAGAACTTCAAGGCGGAGTTCGAGCAGGCCGGATCGGCGGTCATCTCCTCGATCACCAAGACCGGAGGGCGCAAGTTCCACGGCGAGATCTTCGGCGAGTGGCAGCCCAAGGCGTTCATCAGCCAGAATTATGACGACCGTCCCGGCAATCTGAACAATCCGACCGCGCCCTATCGGCCCAAGCCCAACTTCAGCAACAAGTTCTACGGCGGCAACATCGGCGGCCCGATCATCCCGGGCAAGCTGCACTTCTTCCTCGACTATGAGGGTACCAAGAAAACTTTCGGATCGGGCGACATCAACGTCTATCCGACCAACAACGCCAACATCGCCACGCTGACCCCGGCCGCCGCCGCTTATGCCGCGCAGGCGCGTTCGCAGTATAACGGCAGCTTCGGCGCCGACTTCAAGGAAAGCCTCTACTTCGGCAAGCTGACCTGGTTCGCGACCGGCGCCGATACGGTCAACCTGACCGGCTTCCTGCGCCGCGAGAACAATCTGCAGATCAACGGCGGCACCACCACCACCGACGCCTCGACCCGCAACCGCAACAGCGAGGATCGCTACCAGGTCAACTGGACGCACCGCGGCAATGGCTGGATCAACGAGCTGATCGTCGCTCGCGACAAGGCTCAGAACGGGGCTGTCCCGAACGTCGACGGGCCCTCCTACGTCGTGACGCTTGGCGCCCTCGGGCAGCTACCCAACACCGGTAACGACCGCCTTATCCAGCTGGGCGGCACCAACTTCACGCAGGACGATCGCCAGCAGCAGCTGCTGATCAAGGACAATGTGACGGTCACGGCCGGTGAGCACACGGTCAAGTTCGGCGGCAAGGTCAACTTCACCAAGCTGCAGCGGCTTGAGGACAACAACGGCTCGGGCACCTATTTCTACGACGGGCGCACCTTCGCCGGGCTGAGCGGCGCCATCCCCTATGCCGCCAGCATCAACGCCGCCGATGTGCGGCCGGTGACCGCCAAGAACACCGAGGTCGGTGCCTTCATTCAGGACGATTGGCGCCCCGACGATCATTGGCAGATCAGCGCCGGTCTGCGCTGGGATTACGAGTCCAACGCCCGCAACGAGAATTTCGTCACGCCGCAGGCGGTCGCCGACGCGCTGCTGGCCTATCCCGGCTTCCGGGCGGCGGGCTTCAACCCGTACGATTACATCTCCAAGGGCAACAACCGGAAGAAGTTCTACGGCGCCTTCCAGCCGCGCCTGGGCGTATCGTACGACGTCAAGGGTGACCGCGACCTCGTGCTGACGGCGGGCGCCGGGCGCTATTACGATCGCTCGCTGTTCATCAATTCCGCGATCGAGACGATCAAGGATTACTACCAGACGGTCGTGACCTTCCGGTCGTGCGCCTCGGCGCCGACCGATCCGACCTGTCTGGCGACCATCCCCACCGACCCCAATGCGCTGCGTGCACTGGCTCGAACGCAGGGCGGTGAGGTTCACCTGCTCAACAACAACACCAAGGTGCCCTATTCCGACCAGCTGAGCGCCGGCGTGCGCAAGCGGTTCGGCGGGATCAACACCTCGGCCACCGTTTCGTACATCCGCTCGCACAACATCTTCCAGGAAGTGGTCGGCAACCGCTTCCCCGACGGCAGCTACGGACCCGACCAGATCTACACCTTCAACGGCGTGCCTTATTCGCGCGGGATCTTCTACGGCCCCTCGGCGATCAATGGCGCGCCGCTGATCGGTCTCGACGGCACCCGCTACGGCAGCATCTTCATCGGCAACAGCGACGGCAAGGCGAATTATGCCGCGCTCTACCTGCAGGCCGACAAGCCCTACACCGAGCAGAGCGGCTACGGTTTCAGCGCCGCGCTGACCCTGTCGACCGCGCGCTCGAACGACACCCGCAACACCAACAGCATCGGCGACCCCTTCAATTTCGATGCGCCGACCATCGGGGCCCAGGGCTATGGCCAGTCGAGCGGCCTCGAGCGCTGGCGCTTCGTCGGCAGCGGCACCGTCCGCCTGCCGCTCGACTTCCGGCTTTCGACCATCGTCACCTTGTCGTCGGGCCCGCGCTACGGCGGCGTGCTGTGCAACGTCCCCGTCAGTGGCGGCGGGACCGATTGCTACACCACCAACTTCGGCATCTACAGCCCGGGCAAGATCGCCTACCGCAACGTCGACCTCAACCTCACCAAGTCGTTCAAGGCGCCGTGGAACCACGACCAGGAATTCACGGTCTACCTCCAGGCGCTCAACGTGTTCGACTTCGTCAATCGCAACTATTCGATGTGGGGTGGCGGCTTCCAGAACCTCGGCGGCCCCGGGCCGACCCTCCAGCCCGATCCGGTCGGAGTCGCGAGCCAGGGCCGCAACTTCAAGGTCGGCGCGCGGTTCCGCTTCTAGGCGGCGTCAGGATGGCGACGGCGAGGTCGCTCGGCCTCGCCGTCACGGCGCCCGCGGACAGTCATGCGGCCTAAGCTCCTCCGCGTGGGACAGAGCGCCAGTCCGGTGGTGGTGGTCGACGACTCCACCGGCACCTGCAACCATGCGATCGGCATCGCCGCCGCCATGGCGCCCTTCCCTGCGGCCGCGGGCAGCTACTATCCGGGCCACCGTCGCTTCATCGGACCGGATGACCGCGACGCTGATGGCTATGTGAAGGACCTCTGCGAGCGCATCGCGCCCTTCATCGGCGGGGCGTTCGATTGCGACGGGTTCGACCTTGTCGAGGCGAGCTTCTCGATGGTCACGACCGCCCCCGGTGCGCTGATCGGCCCGCAGCGCGCCCCGCATTTCGATTCCACCG
>Ga0316228_1003473_pt1 | contig 12566 bp, 13 predicted proteins | sample TBH18021metaG_FD_206005 | JGI IMG/M metagenome (GOLD analysis project Ga0316228, IMG submission 206005) | Freshwater microbial communities from Trout Bog Lake, Wisconsin, USA - TBH18021 | ecosystem: Environmental > Aquatic > Freshwater > Lake > Hypolimnion/Profundal zone | place: USA: Wisconsin... | reverse complement strand
ATCCTCGCACGATGGCGATGACGGGCCTCGCCAATGCCGCGGTCGACCGGATCGGGCCCGAGCGAGACACCTTCGCCGCCGGTCTCAGCCGCTACGTCGAAAGCGACCTTCTCGCCTATCGGGCCGAGAACCCGGCTGCGTTGGTCGAGCGGCAGGCGCTCGCCTGGGATCCGCTGCTGCAGTGGGCGCGGCGCCGCTACGACATCGACTTCGCCGTGACCCAAGGCGTCAGCTTCGTCGCGCAGCCCGATGAGAGTGTTCGCCGGCTGCATCAGGTGGTCGCCAGCCTCGATGCCTTCCGGCTGGCCGGCCTGTCGCCCTTGGTGACGATCGGTGGATCGCTGATCGCCGCGCTGGCGGTCGTCGAGGGCGACGTGACCCCCGCGGTCGCCTGGGCTGCGGTGACGGTCGATGAGGCCTGGCAATTCGAGCACTGGGGCGAGGATGCCGATGCGCGGACCGCGCTCGACCATCGCGAACGCGACTTCCTTGCCGGGGCCCGCTTCCTGTCCTTGCTGGGTTAGCGGCCGGTCACGAGGTCGCGCACGAACGGAACCAGCCCGATCTGCCGCTGACGCCTGAGCCGCTCGGCAACGACGATCGCGCGGACCTGCGCGAGGCAGGTGTCCATGTCGTTGTTGATCAGCACATAATCATATTCGGGCCAGTGACTGATCTCGCCCGCCGCGCGCTCCATCCGAAAGGCGACCACCTCGTCGCTGTCGGTTGCCCGGCTGCGCAGACGACGCTCGAGTTCGCTCATCGAGGGCGGCAGGATGAAAACCCGGACCAGATCCTCGCCCATTGCGGCCTCGAGCTGCTGCGTTCCTTGCCAGTCAATGTCGAACAGGATGTCGCGGCCGGCCTTGAGCGCGGCCTTCACCGGCGCCTTGGGCGTGCCGTAACGATAATCGAAGACCGGCGCCCACTCGACGAACTCGCCCGCGTCGATCAGCCGATCGAACTCGGCATCGTCGACGAAATGATAATCGACGTTGTCGCGCTCGCCCGGGCGGGGCGGACGCGTGGTCGCCGAAATCGACATGGTCACTTCGGGGTCGGCGCCGAGTAGGAGGCGCGAGATGGTCGACTTGCCCGCCCCCGAGGGTGAGGACAAAACGATCAGGAGGCCGCGGCGCGTACGGGAAGGCTGGTCCATGCGCGCCTATGGCGCGGCGCGATCGAAATCGTCAATGCTGCACATGCGAATAGGGACTTGATTCCTGCTGCATCGCACTATATTGTGCAGTGCAACATCGCGAAGGGTTCACACGATGACGGACGAAGCTCAGCAGACGTTCGAGACCACCAGCAACGAGGCCGAGGTAGAGCCCGCCGTCCTCGAAGTGGTCAAGAAGGTCAACGCGCGCCGGGTCAAGACCGAGCGCAAGCCGCGTCCGCGCAAGGCCGCCACCTCGGCGACCAAGGCCCCCATCACTCCGGCCGCCAAGCCGGCCGAGAACAAGGAAGCGATCATGAACTACGATGCCACCAACTGGATGAACCAGTTCGCCACCGCCCTTCCGGGCGCCGACAAGTTGCAGGATCTGTTCGCCGGTGCCGGCGAGCGTGGTCAGCAGTGGGTCGAGAAGTCGCAGAAGGCCGCCGGCGAGATGGTCGAACTGACCCGCGCCAACGTCGAGGCGCTGGTCGAGGGCGGCAAGATCGCCGCCGCCGGTGCCCAGACGCTCGGCCAGGAAGCGCTTGCCCGCACCCGTGAGAACCTCGAGCAGACCACCCAGCAGGTCCGCAGCCTGACCCAGGCGTCGTCGCCGACCGAGTTCTTCCAGCTGCAGGGCGAGATCGCCCGTACCCAGTTCGACCGCATGGTCGCCGAGAGCAGCCGTTTCGCCGAGTCGATGGTGAAGCTGGCGGGCGAGGCGTTCCAGCCGATCTCGACCCGCGCGGCGCTCAACGCCGAGAAGGTCAACGAGCTCACTGCCTGATAACTCCTCCTCCTGTCAGGTCAGTGCCGGCCGCCCCCCAATCTCCTCCGGGGGGCGGCCGCTTTCTTTTTGGGGTAGGAGCCGCGCTTTTTGCGCCACTTCGGGTGGCCCAGCGCGCCGTGCCGCTTGGCAAGTCCCGAGGCCGTGCCATATCTAGCGATGAAATGATCATCCCTCACATCATGGGTCCTGAGGACGACGCCCCCGGCAAGGGCGACGGCATCGAGGAAATCGAGCGCGGAGTCGCCGTCCGCACGCGCCCGCGCACCCGCAAGCCGAGCAATTACAAGGTGCTGATGCTCAACGACGATTATACTCCGATGGAGTTCGTCGTGCTGGTCCTCCAACAATTCTTCTCGATGAGCATCGAGGATGCCACCCGCGTCATGCTCCAGGTCCACCAGCAAGGCGTCGCGGTGTGCGGGGTGTTCACCTACGAGGTCGCCGAGACCAAGGTCAGCCAGGTCATCGACTTCGCGCGCGAGAACCAGCACCCGCTGCAATGCACGCTCGAGAAGGCCTGAACGACGGCTGACCCGAAGCGGTCCCTTGCGCCGGGACCATGAACTTCTAAACGCGCGTTCATGGACTCGATACTCATCCAGGGCGGCCGTCGGCTCGAGGGCGCAATCCCCATCTCCGGCGCCAAGAATGCCGCGCTGACGCTGCTTCCCTGCGCGCTGCTGACCGACGAGAAGCTGACGCTCACCAATCTGCCGCGCCTCGCCGACGTCGACAGCTTCGGGCACCTGATGAACATGCTCGGCGTGTCGACCAAGGTCGCCGCGATGCGACCGGGTGAGTTCGGCCGGCGCATGACGCTCCAGGCCAAGGAGATCACCGACACCGTCGCGCCCTATGACATGGTGCGCCGGATGCGCGCCTCGATCCTCGTGCTCGGTCCAATGCTCGCGCGCGCAGGCGAGGCGACGGTCTCGCTGCCCGGCGGCTGCGCGATCGGCGATCGCCCGATCGACCTTCATCTGAAGGCGCTCGAGGCGATGGGCGCCGAGATCGAGATCACCTCGGGCTTCGTGAAAGCGAGCGCGCCGAAGGGCCGGATCCCCGGCGGTGACTTCAGCTTTCCGGTGGTGTCGGTCGGCGCGACCGAGAATGCGCTGATGGCGGCCGTGCTCGCGACCGGGCGCACCCAGTTGTTCAACGCCGCGCGCGAGCCCGAGATCGTCGACCTGTGCAATCTGCTCGTCGCGATGGGCGGCAAGATCAGCGGGATCGGTTCCTCGCACCTCATCATCGACGGGGTCGAGAAGCTCAATGGCTGCACCTATGCCGTCATGCCCGACCGGATCGAGGCGGGCAGCTATGCCTGCGCGGCAGGCATCACCGGCGGATCGATCGACCTCATTGGCGCGCGCCCCGAGGACATGCTCGCGACGACCAATGCGCTCGCACACTGCGGGCTGATGATCGAAATCCACGACAAGGGCATGAAGGTCACCGCGGACGGTCCGCTCAAGCCGATCGCGCTGTCGACCGCGCCCTATCCTGGGTTCGCTACCGACATGCAGGCGCAGCTGATGGCGATGCTGTGCATGGCGCCGGGCGAAAGCTTCCTCGAGGAGACGATCTTCGAGAACCGCTACATGCACGTGCCCGAGCTGCGCCGGATGGGAGCGAACATCGATGTGCGCGGTCGCTCGGCCATCGTCCATGGGGTCAACAAGCTGACTGGTGCCAAGGTGATGGCGACCGACCTGCGCGCCTCGATGAGCCTGATCCTCGCGGGTCTCGTGGCCGAGGGCGAAACCGAGGTGCTGCGAGTCTATCACCTCGACCGCGGCTACGAGCGGCTCGAGGAGAAATTGAGCGCGGTGGGTGCGACGATCGAGCGGCGCGGAGGGGGCTAAGCCTCGCGCGCCTGCCAGTAGGCGAAGGCGTGGCGCTGCAGGCGATCGACCAATTGCCGCGCGGCCGGGCCGGTCCATTCGTCGGTAAAGCCATGCTGCTCCCAGCTACCGACCCACCAGCCCTGCCCGGGCAGGCCGTCCGACTGCCGCACCACTAACACCGCCAGTTCAGGCTCGCCCTTCGCCGCGGCTTCCTCGTCAACACACGTCAGCACCTTGCAAAGCGCGCGCATTTTGGGCCGCGAGAAGGCGAAGCCAAGCCGCTCGAGCAATTCGCTGTAGGTGAGCGCATGTCCGGCCTGCGCCGCGGCGATGAGGTGCGCACGCACCTCGTCGGGCGCGGCCAGTGCCATGCCTATTTGGGTTGCTCGGCCACCGGCGTCAGCTCGTAGACGTCGAGCTTGGATTGCGCCTGCGGCCAGGGGATGACCAGCCGCCAGCGGAACGGTCCGATCCGCTCGAGCACGCCGGCCATGTTGCGCTTGGGATCCTCGCCATACGCCTTGGGCTGCTCCTCATTCCCGAGCGCCAGACTGCCGAGATAGATGAGGCGAGTGGAATTGTCGTCTTCCCACAGACGGCCGGCAGGACGCTGACTGCCGGTCTGCTTGACGATGGTGAGCAGATTATCCTCGACCTCGACGTAACAGAAGAACGGCTTGAACTTCTCGAACGCCTTCGACTTGGGCGCGAGCCGTCCTAGCCGCACCATCCGGCACTGGTAGCTGCCGGGCGTGGGCGCGGGACGGGCGAGCGCGGCGTCGCCTCGCAGCAGGTCGCCCTCCGCCGCGATGTCGCGGCGATACCCGGCCGCGCGCGCATCGCTCAGCGCCTCGTCCCACGCTTGGCGGACGCGCGCGATGCGGCTGGTGTCGTCGGCGGTTGCGACCTTTTGCCAGGCGTCGGCCTTGGTAGCGGCTTCCTGGACCACAGCGGGTCCGGCCGGCCGCGCGGCGGGCTGAACGCACCCCGCGAGCAGCGCCGCCAGTACCGAAACCAAAGGGAGGCGATGTCGCACGATGGATCTCCCGAACAGCAGTTCCCGCCGCGAGGCAAGTGGTCCTTCGTCCATGCACTCGCAAAGGGTTAACAAATCCTTTCACTTGCGCCCTGCGCTGGGCTAGCCGCGCCGGATGGAGCCCGTCGCCGCGTCCCCGCCTCGTTCGACCGCCCGCGCGGGCATCGCCTTCGGCCTCGCGGCTTATGGTTTCTGGGGCCTGCTCCCGATCTATTTCAAGCTGCTCACCAGCGTTCCGCCAGTGGCGATCGTCGCGCAGCGGATCGTCTGGTCGATCCTGTTCCTCGCCGGCCTCATCATCCTGATGCGCGGCGCGGGCGATGTCAGGAAGGCCTTGCGCGATCGCCGCACGGTGCGTCTGCTGTGCCTGACCGCGCTGCTGATCGGGACCAACTGGCTGATCTACGTCTATGCGGTGAACAGCGGGCACATCCTGGCGGCGAGCCTCGGCTATTACCTCAACCCCTTGGCCAACATCCTGCTGGGCTATTTCGTGCTGCGCGAACCGCTGGCGAAGGTGCAGTGGTTCGCGGTGGCGGTCGCGGCGGTCGGGGTCGGAGTGCTGGCGTGGGGCGCGCTCGACCACCTGTGGATCAGCGTGGCCTTGTGCATCAGCTTCGCGCTGTACGGCCTGTTGCGGAAGATCGCGAACGTCGATGCGAGTGCGGGTCTGGCGATCGAGACAGGATTGCTGCTGCCGCTGGCGCTCGGCTGGCTGTTTCTCTCGGCCACCAGCGGGGTCGCGATCTGGGGCGACGGAAGCACCCGGGTGCTGCTCCTGCTGGTCGGGACCGGTGTCGCCTCGACCCTTCCCCTGCTCTTCTTCACCGCGGCCGTGCGGCGGCTGCGCTATTCGACGCTTGGCATCCTCCAGTTCGTCGCGCCGACGCTGCAGTTCCTGCTCGCGGTCTTCGCTTATGGCGAGCCCTTCACGCGAGCCCACGCGATTGCCTTCGCCGCCATCTGGACAGCGGCCACCCTCTACCTCATCTCCTCCGTGCGCAGCGCCCGTGCCGCGCATTGCGAAGCACTGCCCGACTAGGAGCCCGATTCATGTTCAACATCGTCTCATTGCTGATCGGCCTCGTCAGCCTGGTGCTGGTCGCCATCGCCTTCTTTCCCCTGCTCGGCTGGGCCAACTGGCTGATCCTGCCGCTGCCGATCATCGGTGCGGGGCTCGGCCAACTGTCGGCCAGCAAGTCGGGCCGCAACCTGTGCCTGGTCGTCCTGTTGATCGGCATCGTCCGCCTGTCGCTTGGGGGAGGGATCCTCTGAGGCGCTTTGCGCGGGTGCCCAACTGCGGTTAGGGCCTGACCCATGTCGGACTCACAGTATGACGCGTGGAAGCAGCTTGCCGCCAAGGAGACGCGCGGCGCCGATCTGACGCGCACCACTCCCGAAGGCATCACGCTCAAAACGGTCTACGGTCCCGAAGACAGCGCAGGGATCGACAGCGGCTTCCCCGGCGTCGCTCCCTACACACGTGGGCCTTATGCGACGATGTACGCCGGCCGCCCATGGACCATCCGCCAGTACGCCGGCTTCTCGACCGCCGAAGAGTCGAACGCTTTCTACCGCCGCAACCTCGCGGCCGGGCAGAAAGGTTTGTCGGTCGCTTTCGACCTCGCCACGCACCGCGGCTACGACAGTGACCATCCGCGCGTGACGGGTGACGTCGGCAAGGCCGGCGTCGCGATCGACAGCGTCGAAGACATGAAGCTGCTGTTCGACGGCATCCCGCTGGGCGAGATGAGCGTGAGCATGACGATGAACGGCGCGGTGCTGCCGGTGCTCGCCTTCTACATCGTCGCGGGCGAAGAGCAGGGGGTCGAGCGCGCGGCGCTGACCGGGACCATCCAGAACGACATTCTGAAAGAGTTCGCGGTCCGCAATACCTACATCTACCCGCCGCAGCCCTCGATGCGGATCGTCAGCGACATCATCGCCTACACGTCGCGCGAGATGCCGAAGTTCAACAGCATCTCGATCTCGGGCTATCACATGCACGAGGCCGGAGCGACGGCGGTGCAGGAGATGGCCTACACGCTGGCGGACGGCATGGAATATGTCCGTTCGGCGATGGCCGCGGGGCTCGACATCGACGCTTTCGCACCGCGCCTCAGCTTCTTCTGGGGCATCGGCATGAACCTCTTCATGGAGGTCGCCAAGATGCGCGCGGCGCGCACCCTGTGGGGCCGGATCATGACCGACCTCGGTGCCAAGAGCGAGAAGTCCAAGCTGCTGCGCACCCATTGCCAGACCAGCGGGGTGAGCCTGACCGAACAGGACCCGTACAACAACATCGTCCGCACCACGATCGAGGCGCTGGCGGCGGTGCTCGGCGGCACCCAGTCGCTCCACACCAACAGCTTCGACGAGGCGATCGCGCTGCCGACCGACTTCTCGGCGCGCATCGCGCGCAACACCCAGCTGATCCTGGCCGAGGAGAGCGGAGTGACCGCGGTAGCGGATCCGCTCGGCGGCAGCTGGTATGTCGAGGCGCTGACCCGCGAGCTTGAGGAAAAAGCCTGGGCGCTGATCCAGGAGGTCGAGGCGCACGGCGGCATGACCAAGGCGGTCGCCGAAGGCCTGCCCAAGCGCCGGATCGAGGAAGCCGCGGCCGAGCGCCAGGCCAAGGTCGACACGGGCGAAGCGGTGATCGTCGGGGTCAACCGCTACCGCCTCGAAAGCGAGTCCGAGATCGACATCCTCGAGGTCGACAACGCTAGGGTCCGCGCCGGACAGATCGAACGGCTTACCGAGCTCAAGGCCGCGCGTGATGACGGGAAGGTGCAGACCGCGCTGCAAGCGCTTGAAGATGGCGCCCGCTCCAATTCCAACCTGCTCGATCTGGCGGTCGATGCGGCCCGCGCGCGCGCCACGCTGGGCGAAATCTCCGACGCGCTCGAGCGCGCGTTCGGGCGCTACGCGACCAAGCCCGCGCCTGTCAGCGGCATCTACGGCCAGCGCGCTGACCAGCGCTGGGAGGAAGCCAAGCAGGGCACGGTCAGCGTCGCCCAGCGGCTCGGCCGACGCCCACGCATGCTGGTGGCCAAGATGGGCCAGGACGGCCACGACCGCGGCGCCAACCTCGTCAGCTCGGCCTTCGGCGACTTGGGCTTCGAGATTGTCGCCGGGCCGCTGTTCCAGACCCCGCGCGAAGCCGCCGAACTGGCGGTCGAGAGCGACGTCGACGTGGTCGGCGCGTCGAGCCTCGCCGCCGGCCACAAGACGCTGATCCCCGAGCTGATCGACGAGCTGAAGGACATGGGCCGCGCCGACATCAAGGTCGTCGCCGGCGGCGTCATTCCAGCTCAGGACTATGCCGCGCTCCGGGCGGCCGGCGTGCAGGCGATCTTCGGCCCCGGCACCAACCTCGCCGACGCCGCCGACGAAGTGCTCCGCCTGCTCGGCCACAACAAGCCGCCGCTTGATGAGGCGGCGGAGTGATCCTGCTGTTGGCGCTGCTGCAAGCGGCGGTTCCGCACTTTCCGAACACGCCGCAAGAACGAGAATATTGCATCAGTGACCCGGAAGGTCAGACTGAAGGCATTTGTCTCGCTGACCAGAAGGCACAGCGTGGCGACCGTGATATGGCCGCAGCCTTGGCGCAGGCACGCCGGATTGCCGTCGAGCGGCGACGGGAGATCGCGCGCTTCAAGCGCGATCGAAAGGCAACGCCGACTCTCGAAGGAGATCCCGTGAAAGCGCTCGAACGATCGCAGGCCGCATGGCAGCGATCAATGTCCGCCGACTGTCTCGTCTACGCACTGCAATTTGCTACTGCAGTGACCAGTACCGTCGGTGTCACCGAAAATGAGGATTGCGAGGCCAATCGCAAACTTGATCGGGCTCGCTTTCTCCAAACACTAGCCGACTAACAGGGTAAGCCGCCGCATGTTCTCCAAAATCCTCATTGCCAATCGCGGCGAAATCGCGTGCCGGGTGATCCGCACCGCCAAGCGCATGGGCATCAAGACCGTCGCGGTCTATTCCGATGCCGACGCCCGCGCGCCGCACGTCAAGATGGCGGACGAGAGCGTTCGGCTCGGCCCCGCGCCGGCGAGCGAGAGCTACCTCAAGGCCGACTTGATCATCGACGCCTGCAAGACGACCGGCGCTGAGGCGGTGCATCCGGGTTACGGCTTTCTGTCGGAGCGGACGGGCTTCGCGCAGGCACTTGCCGACGCCGGCATCGCCTTTATCGGCCCGCCGCCGAACGCCATCGCCGCGATGGGAGACAAGATCGAATCCAAGAAGCTGGCCAAGGAAGCCGGCGTCAATGTCGTGCCGGGCTACCTCGGCGACATCGCCACCACCGACGAGGCGGTAAAGATCGCAGCGGACATCGGTTTCCCGGTGATGATGAAGGCCTCGGCCGGCGGCGGCGGCAAGGGGATGCGGCTCGCCTGGTCCGAGCAGGATGTCCGCGAAGGTTTCGAGGCGACCAAGCGCGAGGGCCTCGCCAGCTTCGGCGACGACCGCGTGTTCATCGAGAAGTTCATCGAGAGCCCGCGCCACATCGAGATCCAGCTGCTCGGCGACCAACACGGCAACATCGTCTATCTGAACGAGCGCGAATGCTCGATCCAGCGCCGCCACCAGAAGGTGGTCGAGGAAGCGCCCTCCCCCTTCGTCACGCCCGAGATGCGCAAGGCGATGGGTGAGCAGGCCGTCGCCCTCGCCCAAGCGGTCGGTTATTACAGCGCGGGCACGGTCGAGCTGATCGTCTCGGGGGCCGACCCCACGGGCAAGAGCTTCTACTTCCTCGAGATGAATACCCGGCTGCAGGTCGAGCATCCGGTGACCGAGGAGATCACCGGGCTCGACCTCGTCGAGCAGATGATCCGCGTCGCGGCGGGGGAGCCGCTCGGCTTCACCCAAGCCGACGTCAAGCTCAATGGCTGGTCGATCGAAAATCGCGTCTACGCCGAAGATCCGTACCGCGGCTTCCTCCCGAGCACCGGAAGGCTCGTCCGCTATCAGCCGCCTCAGCAGGTGCTTCGAGACACGTCTTCGACAAGCTCAGCCGCTCCTCAGCATGAGCGGGATGGTCTGCTACCTTCCGCTCATCCTGAGGAGGGACTGAGTAGCCCGCAGGGCGTAGCGAAGGCCCCTCTCGAAGGACGAGAAGGACAAGCAGACACCATCACCCGCGTCGACGATGGCGTCTACGAGGGCGGCGAGGTCAGCATGTTCTACGACCCGATGATCGCCAAGCTGATCACCTGGGCGCCGACCCGAGAAGCGGCGATCGATGCGCAGGTCGAAGCGCTCGACGCCTTTGACATCGAGGGCATCGGCCACAATGTCGATTTCCTCTCGGCGCTGATGCAGCACCCGCGCTTCCGCTCGGGCAACATCACGACCGGCTTCATCGCCGAGGAATATCCCGACGGCTTCCACGGCGCCCCGGTCGATGAGAAACTGACCGCCGACCTCAGCGCCATCGCTGCCTTCATCGCCGCCGCGCACGAACGCCGCGCCGCGCTGATTGACGGGCAACTTGGGCATCCGGTCGCGACCAACGAGGATCATTACGTCCGGCTCGACGGAGGCGCCGAGCACCGCGTCCACTTCGAACTCGACCGGGTCGTCGTCGACGGGGGTGAGCCACTTCCGTTCGATGCCAACTACCGCCCCGGTCAGCGCAAGGTCGTCGCGCGCATCGGCGAGCGCACCCGCACCGTGCTCGTCAGCAAGCAGGGCCGCTCGTGGAAGATGACCACGCGCGGCGCGACCCACCGGGTGACGGTGATGACGGCGCAGGTCGCCGAGCTGGCGCGGCACATGATCGAGAAGGTCCCGCCCGACCTCAGCAAGTTCCTGCTGGCGCCGATGCCGGGGCTGCTCACGCGGCTCGACGTTAAGGCCGGGGACAAGGTCGAGGCCGGCCAGCCGATCGCGGTGGTCGAGGCGATGAAGATGGAGAATATTCTCCGCGCCGAGAAGAGCGCGACGGTGCGTGCCACCCCGGTCGACGCCGGCGCCAGCCTCGCGGTCGATCAGGTCATCGTCGAGTTCGAGTGACCGCGAGGCCCAGCCGCCGCCCGCACGATCAGCCCACGTTGGCACGCCACCCCCGGCCGCGGAGACGCCTCCAAACCGGACCATTCCACTGTTTCCGTTTTGTTCCGGCCTGCTACCGCGTGCGCCGGGAGCAGGAATATGCCGGCATGGTCGACCGACATCGCGCGTGAATTCGTCCGGCTGGCGGACGCTGTTTCGCTTCGCCTCGACCAGCTGCAGCTGCAGAGACTCGTCTATATCGCTCATGGCTGGTGCCTTGCCGCGACTGGCGAGCCGCTGACCGGCGATCGGCCGGAAGCGTGGAGAATCGGGCCCATCTACCGCAGGATGGCCGACCTGCTGGGTCCGCTCGGGGCTGGCCCGGTTCGACTGGAATGCTTTGTCGAAGGCCCCAGTGCCGAGCTGTCTTCATTCGAAATGGACCGAATAGCAGTGACCCTGCGTGACTATGGGGCGCTAGGTTCACCCCAGCTCTCATCGGTAACGCAAGGTGCCGGAACGCCATGGTACAAGGTCTATGCCGACGGTCTCGGCGAGCATCGCGACATTCCGCACCGTCTGGTCAGGGAGCAATTTCATGAGTTCGCCGGGCAGCAGGCATGCTCGCAGCATTCCTGCTGAGGCGTCGCGCCGCCTGGCGGAGCGTCTCGCGCGGGCGGAGCCGGCCCAGGCGGCGGTAGAGTTCGATCAGGCGGCGCTGGAGCCGCATCATCCGCCGCCGACCATCGCGCTGCGCCGGCGGGGCAGACCAAACGCCCGCTCGCCTGGATAGCACGGCGCATCGACGGCATTCTGGCGATGCTCGTCGCCAGCCTCGCTGCCGCCGTCATGTTTCCGGACCGGAGCCCGCCCGCAACGGTTCTGATCGCGCTGACTGCGCTGGCGGCGACAGGTCTCAAGACGTTCGCGGAGACCAGCAGGCAATTGGTTCGGGCGGAGGCGAAGCGCTGCGGGAGTGAGCCCTTGCTGCGCTGAACTTCACTATGCGGACGGAGTTCCAGTCGCCACCTTCGCCCGCGGCTTCCGCGCCGCGCGCTTGCGCTTCGGCTTGGGCGCGTCCGAAAGGTTGGCGAGCAGCTCTTCCACGGGGCGCGGGGCGCCGCTCTTGCGCCCGAACAGCGCGCGTGGACCGACTATGAACAATCTCTCCATGATGGAGATGAGGCCACGGAAAGCTTAGAAAAAGCTTAAGCAGCGCCGCGTCCGGCCACCCTTCGGTCCCGATCAGGCGGCGGTGCCGCCATCGATCGTCACGCAGGCGCCATTCACGCCGCCGCTGTCGGGATGGCACAGGTTGAGGATCGCGCGCGCGACTTCGGCGGTGGTGATCAGACGGCCATTGGCATTGGTCCTGGCCAGCCACTCACGCGCTTGCTCGACGCTCTTGCCAGTGGCTCGCGCGATCCGCTCGGCGCTTTCATCGACCATCGGGGTGTCGACGAAGCTCGGGCAGATGGCGTTCACCGTCAGCCCCGACTTGGCGAACTCGAGCGCGAGGCTCTTGGCGAGCCCGACCGCGCCATGCTTGGAGGCGACATAAGGCGCGGCCATTGCGGCTCCCTTCAGCCCCGCGACCGAAGCGACGATGATCAGGCGCTTGCCGGGGGCCTGGAGGTCGGGCAGCGCCAGTTGCGCGCCGTCGAACAGCGCGGTCAGGTTGGTCGCGATGATCCGGTCCCACTGGTCGCGTTCGGTCCGCAGATA
>Ga0316228_1003470_pt1 | contig 12575 bp, 10 predicted proteins | sample TBH18021metaG_FD_206005 | JGI IMG/M metagenome (GOLD analysis project Ga0316228, IMG submission 206005) | Freshwater microbial communities from Trout Bog Lake, Wisconsin, USA - TBH18021 | ecosystem: Environmental > Aquatic > Freshwater > Lake > Hypolimnion/Profundal zone | place: USA: Wisconsin... | reverse complement strand
ACCAACACCAGCCAAAGAACCCAGCAATCCAATTGCCAATCCTTGAACCAAGAAAATTCTTTGGATCAACCCAGGGCTTGCGCCCATGGTTCTTAAAATGGCGATGTCTGCCTGCTTTTCATTAACAGTCATCACCAAAGTTGAAACCAAATTAAACGCAGCAACCGCAATTATCAAAGTCAAAATAATGAACATCATTTTCTTTTCGGTTTGAACTGCGGCAAACCAATTGCGATTGGATCTTGACCAGTCGGTAATCCATAGAACCTGAGGAAGAGCCTCAGAAAGCTGAGCCGCAACCTCAGGAGCGCGTTGCATGTCATCAACCTTGACACGTAAACCTGATGGGTCATGTAAGCGTAGTAAGGCAGCCGCATCTTTCCAATGCATGATGGCTAAAGAGCTGTCATATTCATAATGACCACTATCCACAATGCCAACCACTTGCAGTGTCCGCATTCTCGGCATAGCGCCCGCCGGAGTGAGATCAGCTTCAGGAACAATCATATTGACACGATCCCCTACATGCGCACCCATCATGGAAGCAAGTTGCGTACCAAGGGCAACGCCGAAACTTCCTGGCTGAAGGTCGTTAATGCTGCCAACAACAAACTGCTTTGGCAGATCAGACACCTTCCCTTCTTGATCGGGCAGAATGCCTCTAATAGAGATACCGCGCATGACACCATCGCGAGTCAATAAACCTTGGGAGCCCACCATTGGAGCTACGCCAATCACATGAGGTTGCTCAGCCACTTTAAGGGCAATTGGCTCCCAATTGGGCAAGCCATCAGGGGCCGTGATTTCCACATGGGACAAAACAGACAGCATCCGATCGCGAACATCCTTTTGGAAACCGTTCATCACTGAAAGCACCACAATCAAGGAGGCAACCCCAAGGGCTATGCCTGCAGTGGAAATTCCTGAGATAAAGGACAGGAAGCCGTCACGCCTGCCAACCGTCTTACGACGCTTGGATCGGGTATAGCGTAGACCTATTTCTAATTCAATCGGGAATCTCAACATAGTCACAGTTTAGTGAATCTGGAGAACAAGTGAAGGAATACCGAGTGAAATACGAAATTGCCACATAAAATCAGGGGAATGACTACCAATTTGACTACTCCTAAGCGCTTTACCCTGATGCTCTCAGGCGAGGACTCGATAGAGCCGGAAGTCGATCACCCCATTGAGGATGCGCCTCAAAACGGCCTGCCCCACGAGCGCTTCTTACTAGGTCCCAATCTGCCAGCGGCACCAGTGCTCCTATTAGGGCAATCGGATCAAACCATCAATCCCAGCGCGGTCATTGCCTGCCTTCAACCTGTTCACCTGCATGCTACCCGCGATCACCTCATTTTGATGAGTCTCAATCAGGTGGAGCTAAGTCATGAAGAGTCGGCAAATTTGCTAAAAGTAGCCACCCCCTTCATTGAGGAAGATTTCCAGAGTACGATTCTGTTTCAGAGTACACACTACTGGTTTATTGCAGCTGGCCCACTTACTAGCTTAGCAAGCCACAGCATTGATCAAGCCCATGGCCGCAATATTGACTGGTGGATGCCTCGTGATACCCAGGAAGATGGCGTGGCAAGGCGGTGGCGCAAACTTCAAAACGAAATTCAGATGCTTTGGCGTATCGATACCGTAAATGAACTACGAGAGCAGCGCGGAGCACCAATGATCAACTCCATTTGGATTAGCGGCATTGGTAAACTGGATGATGTCCATGTGCCAGAGACTCTCAAACAAGCAAATTGCGTTTATGGAGAGCATGACTTACTAAGTGGCCTTTCTAAATATCTGGGAATTCCCCATCAAAAAGAATTACCAGCTTTAAGCAGCTCGGATTTAGTGGGTGGCTTTGGCTGGTTTTATAGGCCCGATACTATTTGGCCAACACTAAAGCAAGCGCTCCTAGGCAAAACATTGGATGAAATCACCATCATCGACTTTCCTAAAGGCGCCACACGTGAACGCACTTTTAAAGCAGCTGATTTATTTAAGAAATCTTTCGCCTTCTGGCGTAAAGCGCAAGAGCTAAGCTGGAAAGAGATTACTCAGCCATGAGCCAATTCTCGCAACGCGCGTTTTCTGAAAGAACCGCCACCTGGTTAGAGCAAAGCGGTTTGCACCCCTTGCTAGCAAGATTGTTTGCAGCACGCGGTGTTCAATCGCCTGATGAGCTATCACTTGATCTTAAAAAACTCTTATCACCCCCAGGCTTAAAGGGCTGCTTAAGTACCGCGAGCCTACTGGCGGATATTTTGGAGAAAAAAGAATCGATGCTCGTAGTTGCCGACTACGACTGCGATGGAGCAACCGCTTGTGCAGTAGCGGTTCGTGGCTTAAAAATACTGGGTGGGCCAGAAACCCAAATCCAGTTTTTAGTCCCCGATCGCTTCACGATGGGCTACGGCCTTACACCCGAGATCGTGGATCTAGCTGCCCAGCAAATCCCCAAACCTAAATACCTCATTACGGTTGATAACGGCATAGCCAGCGAAACAGGCGTGGATCATGCCCACGAACTCGGCATGGAAGTCATCATCACCGACCATCATTTACCAGGCGATCATCTACCGAAGGCAACTGCCATCGTCAATCCCAACCAACCAGGCTGCAGCTTCCCCAGCAAAGCACTAGCAGGTGTTGGGGTCATGTTCTATTTATTGATCGCCTTGCGTGCGGAGCTACGCAATCGCGGGAAATTTACCAACGAGACTCAACCCAAAATTGAGAACCTATTGGATCTAGTAGCACTGGGCACTGTAGCTGACGTCGCACAACTTGATCGCAACAACCGTATTCTGGTTTCCAATGGCTTAAAGCGCATTCGGGCAGGCGTCTGCCAAGCAGGTATTGAAGCGCTCTTTCAGGCGGCAAGAAGAGATCCTCGTATGGCAAATACTTTTGACTTGGGTTTTGCGATTGGTCCCAGGCTAAATGCCGCAGGCCGACTAGCCGATATGACATTAGGCATTCGCCTACTGCTCAGCGATAACGCTGAGGAAGCCTTAGAGCTTGCTCAGGAGCTTGATCGCATTAACCGTGAGCGCCGCGCGATTGAAATGGGCATGCAAGAAACCGCTTTAGCACATCTTGCTGAAGACAAACTGGCAGAAGCGATGTCAGTGCGCAATAGCATTTGCCTCTGGAATCCCGAGTGGCATCAAGGCGTCGTTGGCATTGTTGCCTCACGCCTTAAAGAACGCTTCAATCGACCTGCCATCGTCTTTGCTCCAGCAGAAGGTGCTACCGGCGAAGAACTGAGGGGCTCAGGTAGGTCTTTGACGGGATTTCATTTGCGCGATGCTTTGGATCTGGTTTCCAAACGCGAACCAGGGCTGATCTTGAAGTTTGGTGGCCATGCCATGGCTGCTGGACTGACCATTCGTAAAGCGGATTTTGAAAAGTTTGACACTCTCTTCCAACAAGTTGCCAGCGAGCTACTCAATGATGAATTGCTGGAGCGCCGACATATTCATGATGGAGCCCTCGATTTATCCGAATTCACCGCAGAAACTGGCGATCTTCTCGCCGAAGAAATCTGGGGGCAAGGCTTTCCGCAACCTGTTTTTTATGGTGAGTTTGAGGTAACTCAACAAAGCCTTATGAAAGACAAACATTTACGCTTGCAATTACGCCCTCTAGGAGAGGGCTCACTTGCCAGCAAGCCATTTACCGGAGTCTGGTTTAACCGCACTCAAACCTTGCCAGAAAAAGCCCATCTAATCTACCGCCTCGTGACAGACCGTTATCAGGGACGAGCTCGCGTTCAACTCATGATTGAGGCGCACGACGAGAACTATGGCGTACGGGGGCTATAGAGGCTCCCGAATAATAACCCCCTTATAATCGGGGGATGGAAGCTGAACAACTCAACACGATTTCAAACACTCTGTCCGATCTACTCGCCCGCGAACAAGCTCTTCGGGGGTATCTTTGACTTCGAAGTAAAGTCACGTCGCCTTACGGAAGTCAACTCCATCCTTGAAGATCCCACCATTTGGGACGACCAAAAGAAAGCTCAAGCGCTCGGCAAAGAGAAGAAATTGCTCGATGGCGTGGTATCTACCCTCACTGATTTAAATGCCAACATCACTAGCGCCCTCGAACTGTTCGATATGGCCAAAGAAGAAGGTGATTTTGAAACTATCGCCGCAATTGAGCAAGATGTTGCTAGCTACAGCAAGATCATTGGAGATTTAGAATTTCGCCGCATGTTCCATAACGAAATGGACTCATGCAATTGCTTTATTGATATTCAAGCGGGCGCAGGCGGCACTGAAGCATGCGACTGGGCAAGCATGCTCTATCGCCAGTACCTCAAATACTGTGAACGCAAAGGCTACAAAACAGAAATCCTGGAAGAATCTGATGGGGACGTCGCTGGCATTAAAAGTGCCACCATTAAGGTTGACGGTGAATATGCCTACGGCCACCTTCGCTCAGAAACAGGCGTACATCGCTTGGTGCGCAAATCGCCATTTGATTCTTCAAATGGTCGTCATACTTCTTTCGCTAGTATTTACGTTTACCCCGAAATTGATGACTCGATTGAGATTGACGTTAATCCAGCCGATATCCGTACGGATACCTACCGCGCTTCTGGTGCGGGTGGTCAACATATCAATAAAACCGACTCTGCGGTTCGTTTAACGCACATCCCCACCGGCATTGTGGTGCAGTGTCAGAACGACCGCAGTCAACACCGCAACCGAGCTGAAGCCATGACCATGCTCAAGTCCCGCTTGTATGAACATGAAATGCAAAAGCGTCGCGCGGAGCAAGACAAACTTGAGGCTAGCAAAACAGATGTAGGCTGGGGTCACCAGATCCGCTCTTACGTTTTGGATCAAAGCCGCATTAAAGACTTGCGCACTAATGTTGAAATCTCCAATACTCAAAAAGTATTGGACGGCGATCTTGATGTCTTTATTGAAGCCAGCTTGAAGCAAGGCGTTTAACCCTCACTCTATTCCGCTACGACCACAATATGAACGATAAGACCACCCAATCCTCCGCTACCGAAGTTGTTGATGAAAATCACATCATTGCGGAGCGTCGTGAAAAACTGGCTAAGCTACGCGAAGGTGGCGTTGCTTTCCCTAATGACTTTGTACCCACCCATTTGGCGGCAGACTTACATGCCCACTATGACAGCCTCACTAAAGAGGAATTGACTGAGAAGAAAATTCACGTGAAGGTCGCTGGCCGTATGGTGCTCAAGCGCGTAATGGGCAAAGCAAGCTTTGCAACGATCCAAGATCGCAGTGGACAGATTCAGTTCTACATCAATGATGAGCTTACTGGCGCTGATATCCATGGTTCATTTAAACACTGGGATATGGGCGACTTTATTTCCGCTGAAGGTCGTGTCTTCAAAACAAATAAAGGCGAGCTCTCTGTTGAATGCAGCAACTTGCGTTTGCTGAGCAAATCTTTGCGCCCCCTTCCCGACAAGTTCCATGGCCTATCGGATTTAGAAACCAAGTATCGCCAGCGTTATGTAGATTTGATTGTGAATCCAGAGAGTCGCAATACATTTAAAGCGCGTAGCAATGCCATCGCTTCATTGCGTCGCCACATGCTCGATGCCGACTTCATGGAAGTTGAAACACCGATGTTGCACCCTATTCCAGGCGGTGCAACTGCTAAGCCTTTTATTACCCACCACAATGCTTTAGATATGCAAATGTTCTTGCGTATCGCTCCAGAGCTTTACCTTAAGCGTTTGGTGGTTGGTGGTTTTGAACGTGTATTTGAAATCAACCGCAACTTCCGCAACGAGGGTGTGAGCCCACGTCACAATCCAGAATTTACGATGATGGAGTTCTACGCGGCGTATACGGATTACAACTGGCTGATGGATTTCACGGAAAGCATGATTCGCGCGGCTGCAATGGACTCACAAGGCACTACAGTACTAACGCACCAGGGTCGCGAGCTGGATTTAAGTAGGCCATTCCAACGCCTGACGATTACCGAAGCCATTCTGAAGTACGGCCCACAATCGAATAAGGCTTATGAGCCAGCGCAATTAGAAGATGCTGATTTTATTCGCTCTGAATTGAAAAAAGGTGGCGAGAACCCAGATGGCCCAACTCTCAAGAATGCTGGTATTGGCGCCTTGCAATTAGCTCTATTTGAATTAGTAGCTGAGGAGCATCTCTGGGAACCAACCTACATCATTGATTACCCAATCGAAGTGAGTCCGCTCGCCCGTGAATCCGATACACGCCCCGGCATTACCGAGCGTTTCGAGCTCTTCATTACTGGCCGTGAAATTGCTAACGGATTCTCAGAATTGAACGATGCTGAAGATCAAGCGAATCGTTTCCGCAAGCAAGTGGAACAAAAAGAAGCTGGCGACGAAGAAGCGATGTACTTTGACCATGACTTCATCCGCGCCCTTGAGTACGGCATGCCCCCAACTGGCGGCTGCGGTATTGGTATCGATCGCTTAGTCATGTTACTCACTGATGCACCCAACATTCGTGATGTGATTCTCTTCCCACACTTACGTCGCGAAGAAGAATAGCCCCTACCCAATCAACTTTCAAATGACATTTGGATATAAAACAAAAGGCACCCTAGAGTGCCTTTTTTATTGCGGTACAAATTAGCTCTTAATTAAGCAGCCGCTTGAGCTGGCAAGCCTTTTTCATCAAAGACCCCTTCGAACAAAGCAGAGCTCAAGTAACGCTCAGCTGCATCCGGAAGGACGACCACAATCGTTTTACCTTCGTATTCAGGCCTCTTGGCAAGACGAACCGCTACCGCAGCTGCAGCACCGCATGAGATACCAACCAAGATGCCCTCTTCTTTAGCAATGCGGCGAGCAAATTCAATTGCCTCCTCATTCGTGACCTGTTCAACCTTATCCACAACTGATAGATCCAAGTTCTCCGGCACAAAACCTGCGCCAATACCCTGAATCTTATGTGGAGCCGGCTTGATCTCTTCACCATTGAGCTTTTGGGTAATCACCGGGCTCGCTGTTGGCTCAACCGCAACTACTTCAATGGCTTTGTGCTTAGTATTTTTAATGTAACGCGCAACACCGGAGATCGTGCCGCCAGTACCTACTCCAGCGACGAACACGTCAATATTGCCCTCGGTGTCATCCCAAATTTCCGGACCAGTCGTTTTTTCATGAATCGCTGGATTAGATGGATTGCTAAATTGCTGCAGCAATACATACTTGCCGGGCTCAGACTCGGCAATTTCTTTTGCTTTGGCAATCGCGCCATTCATTCCTTTGGGGCCTTCGGTCAAAACAATCTTGGCACCCAAAGCAGTTAGCAATTTGCGACGCTCCAAGCTCATCGTCTCAGGCATTGTAAGAGTGAGGGGAATGCCGCGCGCAGCTGCCACAAATGCCAAGGCGATACCAGTATTGCCACTTGTAGGCTCAACCAACTCCTTACCAAACCCAAGCAAACCTTTTTCTTGCGCGTCATTAATCATCGCCACACCAATGCGACACTTCACTGAGTAAGCTGGATTACGACCCTCAATCTTCGCCAGGACAGTTGCCTTGGCACCATCGATAACGCGGTTTAATCGGACTAGCGGCGTGTGGCCAATCGTTTGTGAGTTATCAGTAAAGTAAGTCATGGAGCCTCCTTAAATCGAATAAAAGAATCTAAATATCAATAGCGAGTAGATCTTATGAGATCGCTGTCATTTAGCCAACGAAGTTCTAGTCATAAGTTCACTACTTTAAGTGCTAACGGGGCTTTCTGAAGAAAGTGGCGATCAGAGCAATCAAGAACACGATAAACCACACTAAAGACCATTCTGGAACCTGCAAACCCAGGATTGCAGGCAATTGGGCAGAGCACATGCCATCGGCTTTAAACAGCCAGGGCAAACCTTGAGCCAGCTGAAACTGGTTAATCCACAGCTCAAGCGGGTCGATTCCACAAGATTCTCCAGGGTGAAAGAGAATCCAAACATGGTGACCGGCCACTGCGGCACCATAGCCCGCCGCCAGAATGGCCAAGCCATGAAACAGCTTTCTCAAAGGGGTAAAGCTTGCAGCCAATAAGCATGCCAGGGCTATACCTAAATAACCCACCCTTTGCAAAATACATAAGGGGCAAGGCAGAAAACTCACGCCTTGATAGCCTACCTGCTGAAGGATGAGCGCAAAGATAACCAAGCCAAAGCTCACAAAGGATAGAAACAGGTATTGGCTTTTTTTCATATAGAGATGATAGCTAAATGGCTAAAGACTGCCTATAAATCCAGCCTTTATTACCAAAAGTCTGATCTATATCACGAGTCGGTCCTATTTTTAGGGGAATAAGCCTCAATCTCCCGACCTAAGAATGGGATAATCTCCGTTTTGCTAATTCCTAACAAATCTGTATTTATGGCCGCATATCAAACTGAAACCGTTCTCACCGTTCACCACTGGAACGATACCCTATTTAGCTTCACGACAACCCGCAATAAAAGCTTACGCTTTCGTAGCGGTCATTTCTTGATGATTGGTCTTGAGCTTGAAGGAAAACCACTCGTGAGAGCTTATAGCGTGGCTAGCCCGAACTACGAAGAACATTTGGAATTCCTCAGCATTAAAGTTCAAGATGGCCCCCTCACCTCACGCTTACAAAAAATCCAGGTTGGCGATCCTATCCTGGTGAGCGAGAAGTCTGTTGGCACATTGGTCATTGACGACTTAAATCCCGGAAAACACCTTTACTTATTTAGTACCGGCACCGGTCTTGCGCCATTCATGAGCATCATTCGTGACCCTGAAACTTATGACAAGTTTGAAAAAGTTGTTCTCATTCATGGCGTGCGTTTGGTAAGCGAGCTTGCTTATGCTGATTACATTAAAAACGAACTTACTCAAGATGAGTTCTTAGGCGAACTCATTCGCGAAAAATTAATCTATTACCCAACCGTGACTCGTGAAGCATTCACGCACACCGGTCGCTTAACTACTGCCATTGAATCTGGTCAGCTCTTTAAGGATATTGGCTTGCCGCCTTTGGATCCAACAGTAGATCGCGCCATGATTTGCGGCAGCCCATCAATGCTCAAAGAAACCTCTGAGATGCTCGATGCCAAAGGCTTCAAAGTTTCTCCAAGCCTGGGTCAATTAGGCGATTACGTCTTTGAACGCGCATTCGTAGAGAAGTAATCAGGATCCTATATACCTAAAAGTAATTTAGATATCTCTATATATTTCTTGTAGATATATAGACCCCTTGGTACATTGTCTCTAATGAGATATTTACCAAGGAAATACGATGTCGCCGGTTAGAGAGCACTACAACCCAGTTATTACCAACTTATTGCGCGAACACGATCGCTTGCCACACGACAAGATTGAAGAACGCAAAAGCTTTCAGCGCCAAATCCTGTTTCTCATGAATACCATCAAGCTCGATGAGTTTGAACAGTCATTCGCCTAAACGGGAACATCAATAATCATGATCCAATTTTTTCTAGATTCATCACAATTTATTATTTCGGGCGCACTGGTTGGTCTTTTAGTTGGAATGACTGGTGTTGGTGGCGGTTCACTGATGACGCCTTTGCTAACCATTATTTTTGGCGTTGCGCCAACAACCGCTGTTGGAACCGACTTGGCATTCGCCGCCATCACCAAAGGCTTTGGCACTGCAGCTCACAGACTTCATGGCAACGTGAGATGGGACATTGTGCGCCTCTTATGTTTGGGCAGTCTTAGCACCGCGACTCTTTCTATTCTTGCCTTGAAAAATATTGGCCCCATTTCAAAAAATCTGACTCACCTTATCAGTCTTTCAATTGGAATCTCTGTTTTATTAACCGCGGGATCTCTTTTATTCAGAGCTAAGATTTTAAAGTGGGTACAGGACAATCCAAACGCCTTGCCAAGCGGAATAAACTTGAAAATAGCAACCGTAGCCGTTGGCGCTGTCATTGGCGTCCTAGTCACCATCTCCTCTATCGGGGCTGGCGCAATTGGCGCTACCCTCATTTTGGTTCTCTATCCATATTTAAAGCCGGCTGAAGTTGCTGGAACGGATATTGCTTATGCTGTCCCCCTCACAGCCCTAGCGGGCGCAGGTCACTGGTGGCTTGGTAATGTTCACTTCGATTTACTCTTTGGACTTTTGCTGGGCTCCATCCCTGCAATCTGGTTAGGCGCAAAGCTCTCCAGCGCCTTATCGGAGCGCACAACAAGGATTACACTCGCAGCAACCTTATTTTTAGTCGGAATTAAACTCGTCGCCTCATGATTACTCCAGAATTTTGGTCTATGCCCACTAGTATTCTTGCTACCGCCGAACTTGCCGAAAAGACGGCTACGCTCAAGCAAAGATTACTGAGCATTACCGGGAAATTCTCAAACGTTCGCTTTGCCACAAGTTTGGCTGCTGAGGATATGGTAATCACCGATGCCATCGCACAGTCCAAAGTAAAGATTCAGCTATTCACATTAGCAACCGGTCGCCTTCATCAAGAAACGGTTGATATGACCAAGACGACTGAAAATCACTATGGCGTTTCTATTGTCAAGATGTATCCAGAAGAATCTGATGTGCAAGCCTTCATTGATCAATACGGGATAAATGGCTTCTATGACGGTGAAGAGGCCAAGAAAGCCTGCTGTGGCGCCCGTAAGATCAAACCATTGAATGTAGCGCTGATTGGCGCCGATGCCTGGCTTACCGGCCAAAGACGCGAGCAATCAACCACACGGGTTGAGCTCAATTTCGAAGAGCATGATGATGCCAGAGGTATCGCCAAGTTCAATCCTTTATTTGATTGGACCGAAGCGGACATCTGGGCTTACATCAAACAAGAAAATGTACCAATCCACCCGCTGCATCTAAAAGGCTATCCCAGCATTGGTTGCGAACCCTGCACACGCCAAGTCAAAAAAGGTGAAGACATTCGGGCGGGTCGCTGGTGGTGGTTACAAAGCGATAGCAAAGAATGTGGCCTCCACGTCAACAAATAATTCATCCTTAAGAAGAACGAAGTACAGAATGCAAGAAAATAAATTGTTAGATGATCACTTGGATTGGCTTGAAGCTGAATCCATTTATATCATTCGTGAAGTGGTAGCGCAGTGCTCCAATCCAGCCATGCTGTTCTCTGGCGGCAAAGACTCTATCGTCATGTTTCACTTGGCTCGCAAGGCTTTTCAGTTTGGTGATCGCCCCGTCAACCTACCCTTCCCTATTTTGCATATTGATACTGGCCACAACTATCCAGAAGTCATTGCTTATCGCGATGCTGTGGTGGAAAAGACTGGCGTGAAATTGATTGTAGGTCACGTTGAGGACTCCATCAAAAAAGGTACTGTTCGCCTACGCAAAGAAACGGATTCACGCAACGCTGCTCAAGCGGTCACCTTGCTCGAGGCGATTGCAGAGCACGAGTTTGATGCTCTCATGGGTGGTGCCCGTCGTGATGAAGAAAAAGCGCGCGCTAAAGAGCGCATCTTCTCTTTCCGTGATGACTTTGGTCAATGGGATCCCAAGGCCCAACGCCCAGAACTCTGGAATCTATATAACGCACGTATCGCCAAAGGTGAGAACATGCGCGTCTTCCCAATCTCCAACTGGACTGAGCTTGATATCTGGCAATACATTGCACGTGAGAAGTTAGAACTCCCAAGCATTTACTACACGCACAAACGTGAGGTTGTTAGAAAAAATAACTTGTTACTTCCAGTAACCGATGTCACTCCAAAATCCCCGGGGGATGCGAGCGAGGTATTGGATGTGCGCTTCCGCACCGTCGGCGATATTAGCTGCACTTGCCCGGTGCTCAGCACTGCGGCCAACCCGCTAGATATCATTGCTGAAACTGCCATCACTGAAATTACTGAGCGTGGCGCCACTCGCATGGATGATCAAACCAACGAGGCCTCTATGGAGCGCCGCAAGAAAGAAGGTTATTTCTAATGACTCAAGAAACGAATCAAAACGCGCATCAAAACGTAGTACGCTTTATCACCGCCGGTAGCGTTGATGACGGCAAGAGCACCCTGATCGGTCGCCTGCTCTATGACACCAAATCTATTTTGGTTGATCAACTGGAATCACTCTCCAAAACCAAACATGCTCGCGTCACCTCCTCTGATGCCGGCGTTGATTTAGCACTCTTAACCGATGGCTTAGAAGCCGAACGTGAACAAGGCATCACCATTGATGTGGCTTATCGCTACTTTTCAACTCCAAAGCGCAAGTTCATTGTGGCTGATGCGCCTGGACACGAGCAATACACTCGCAACTTGGTTACTGGCGCATCTCAATCAGATGTTGCCGTCATTCTGGTTGATGCGAGCCGCGTTGATTTAACCACCTCGCCAGCTATGCTATTGGCACAAACTAAGCGTCATGCTGCGATTGTTCACTTACTTGGTCTACGTCATGTGGTGTTTGCCGTTAACAAGATGGACTTGTTTAACTTTGATGAGAAGATTTTTAACATCATCAAGATTGCAATTGAAGATTTAACCCAAAAGATTGGCCTACCAAAGTCTACTTTGATACCAATTTCCGCCTTACTTGGTGCAAACGTGGTTACCGCCAGCAAAGATACACCTTGGTATA
>Ga0316228_1003468_pt1 | contig 12581 bp, 14 predicted proteins | sample TBH18021metaG_FD_206005 | JGI IMG/M metagenome (GOLD analysis project Ga0316228, IMG submission 206005) | Freshwater microbial communities from Trout Bog Lake, Wisconsin, USA - TBH18021 | ecosystem: Environmental > Aquatic > Freshwater > Lake > Hypolimnion/Profundal zone | place: USA: Wisconsin... | reverse complement strand
CGTGATGCTCGAGGGCGATGTCGGCGTCGGCAAGACCACCCTGCTGCGGGCGGTGGCCCGGGCGCTGGGCGGCGCCTACGAGCGCGTCGAGGGCACGGTCGACATGATGCCGACCGACCTGATCTACAACACCTATCTCGGCCCCGACGGCCGGCCGCGGGTCGATCCCGGCCCGGTCCTGGCCCGGGCCGAAGATCTCTCGGTGTTCTTCTTCAACGAGATCAACCGGGCGCGGCCGCAGGTCCACGCGCTGCTGCTCCGGCTGATGGCCGAGCGCAGCGTCCAGGCCTTCGGCCGCACCTACACGTTCCCGAACCTGCAGGTCTTCGCCGACCGCAACCGCGTCGAGCGCGAGGAGACCTTCGAGCTCCCGGCCGCGGCCCGCGACCGCTTCCTGATGGAGATCGGGCTGGAGGCGCCCCGGGACGCTGCGGTGCGCCGGAGCCTGGTCTTCGACCCGCGCTTCCACGACACGGACGCTCTCGTCGGCGCGGTTGCGGGGGGGGTGCTCGACCACGCCCGGATCGGCGGCATCGCGGCCGCGATCCAGCACGCCGTCCGCGCGGAGCCGTCGATCGAGGCCTACGTGGTGGCCCTCTGGGACGCGCTGGTCCGCCCCGCGGAGGCCGGGATCCGGCTCCCGGGCCTCGACACCGCCACCCTGGTGCAGGGGGGCGCCTCGCCGCGCGGCGTCGCCTTCCTGGTGCGCGCCGCCCGAGTGCGGGCGTGGCTGGAGGGCCGCGACTGGCTGGTGCCGGAGGATGTGCGGGCGGTCTTCACCGAGGTGATGGCCCACCGCGTCTTCCTCGAGCCCGTCCACGAATTGCAGCGCGGCGCGATCGTGCCGGCCCTGTGCCGGGCCGCGTTCGAGACGGTGCCGGCGCCATGAGCGACCCGCGCACGGCCGACATCGTCTACCTGCCGCGCTGGCGGCCGCGCGGCAGCCGGACCGGCCTCCACCGGGGGCGCGACGCCGGCGGCGCCGGCCCGTTCCGCGATCAGGTGCCGTTCCTGCAGCTGCCGGACGCGCGCCGCATCGACCTGCGCGCGACGCTGCGCGACCCGTTCGAGGGCGTGCATGTCCGCCGCTTCGAGGCGCGGACCGCGGTCGAGACCTGGGTCCTGGTCGATCTCTCGGCCTCGATGGGCTTCCGCGGGGCGGCCGACCGGGCGCGGCTCACGGGCGACCTCTGCCGGGCGCTGGCCGTCTCGGCGACCCGGATCAGCGACGGGTTCGGCCTGATCGGCTGCGACGAAACCCTGCGCGACGACCTCACCCTGCCCGCCACCCGCCACCGGGGCGCGGCCGTCGCCGCCGCCGAACGGGTCGCGGGCGCTGCGCGCGCGGGGCGCGGCTGCGCCGGCATGCTCGAGGCCGCGCGGCGGCTCGCCGGGCGGCCGAAGCTCGTCTTCCTCGCCTCCGACTTCCGCTGGCCCGAGACGCTGATCGCCCGGGTCTTCGCCGCCCTGGCGCCGCACGACACGGTGCCGATCCTGCTCGCCGACCCCGCCGAGGCGGAGGCGCTGCCGGCCTTCGGCCTCGTCGAACTCGACGATCTCGAGGGCGGCGGCCGCCGCGTGGTCCTGCTGCGGCCGCGCCTGCGCCGGGCCTGGATCGCCCGGGAGCAGGACCGGATCGCCGCCCTGGAGCGCGCCGCCGCGCCCTTCGCGCGCCGGGTCTTCCGGCTCGCCGGGCGCTTCGACGCCCAGGCGCTCAGCCGCCACCTGATGACCACCTGATCATGGGTGCGCGCGTTCCCGCCCTCCCGCTGGCCAGCCTCCTCGCCGGCGTCCTGGCCGCGCCCCTAGCCCTGACGCCCGGCACGGCCGCCGCGCAGGTGCGCTCCGTCGAGGTGCGCAGCCCCCGGCCCTTCGGAATCTTCCTGGGCGACCTGGTCGAGGCGCAGGTGGAGATCCTGGCCGATCCCGACTTCCGGCTGCAGCGCGCGACGCTGCCCCAGCCCGGTCCGGTGACCTACTGGCTCGACCTGCGCGCCGTCGCGGTCGACGAGGCCCCGGTCGCCGGCGCCCGTCGGGTGCGCCTGCGCCTGACCTACCAGAGCTTCTACGCCGCCCTCGACGCCCGCACCCTGGAGGTGCCGGGCTTCCCCCTGACACTGGCGAGCGAGGCGGCGACCGGCCTCACCACCGCCGCCGTCCAGGTGCCGGTCTGGAGCCTCGGCGTCTCGCCCCTGCGCGAGGTGCAGCCGCAGCGGCGCGAGGATCCGGCCGAGTACCTGCGCCCGGACGGAAGCGGCGGCCGGATCGATCCCGGGCCGGACGTCGCGGCGGCGGCGGGCCTCGGGGCTCTGGCCGGCCTCGCGGCGCTGGCGCTGGCGCACGACCGCGCCTGGGGACCGTTCCGGCAGCGGCCGGGCCGCCCCTTCGCGGCGGCTTTGCGCGCGCTGCGGCGGCAGACGGGGGCCGAGCCCGATCAGGCCTACCGGGCGGCGCTGCTGGCCCTGCACCGGGGCCTCGACGAGACCGACGGAAGGCGGGTTCTGGCCGACGATCTCGGCGCCTTCCTCGCGCGGCACGGGGCCTTCCGGGGCCAGGCGGCGGGGCTCGCGCGCTTCTTCGAGGCCTCGCGCCTCGCCTTCTTCGGCGGGCGCCTGCCGGCCGCGCGCGCGGCCTGGCCGCTGTCCGAGGCCGAGGCGCTCCTGGCGCGCCTCGCGGCGGCGGAGCGGAGCGCGTGAGGCCGTGACCGATCTCCTCGCCCGCCTCGGCGCGACCGATCCCTGGGTCCTGTGGCTGCTGCCGCTGGCGCTGCTGCCGCTGGCCCGCTCGGCCCTGCGCCGGACGTCCGTGCCGGCGGTCGCCGCCGCCCCGGCCGATCCCCTCTCGGCCTGGCTCGGCCGGGCGCTGACGCTCGCCGGCATCCTGGCCGTCGCCGGCCTGATCGTGGCCCTGGCAGGCCCCTACCGGACGGGTGCGCGGATCGAGCGCCTCGGCATCGGCGCGCAGGTCTCGCTGCTGATCGACCGCTCGGGGAGCATGAACGAGACCTTCGCGGGCCGGCAGCCCTCCGGCGCCGAGGAGTCGAAGGCGGCGGCCTCCCGGCGCCTCCTGGCCGATTTCGTCGGCGCGCGGGCGCACGACCTGTTCGCCGTGACGGCCTTCTCCACCGCGCCGATGCTGGTCATGCCGATGACCGACCGCCACGACGCCGTGCGCGCGGCGATCGCCGCCATCGACCGGCCCGGCCTCGACTACACCAATATCGGCCGCGGCCTCGGCATGGCCCTGTCGCAGTTCGGGGTCGATGTCGGCGCCTCGCGGGTGCTCCTGCTGGTCTCCGACGGCGCCGCGGTGATCGACCCGCGCATCCAGGACCAGCTGCGCGCCGCCGTCGCGCGGATCCGGCCGAACCTGTACTGGCTGTTCCTGCGCACCAAGGGATCGCCCGGCATCGCCGACCGGCCGGCCGGCGAGGACACGCCCCAGGCCGCGCCGGAGCGCCATCTCGACCTGTTCTTCAAGAGCCTCGGCGTGCCCTACCGCGCCTTCGAGGCCGAGGGCGCCGAGGCGGTCGCTGCCGCCATCCGGCAGATCGAGGCCCTGGAGCGGGATCCGATCCCCTACGTCGAGGAGCGCCCGCGCCGGGACCTGACCGCACTCGCCGCCGCACTGGCCGCGCTCGGCCTCGCCGTGCTCGTCCTCGCCAAGCTCGTGGAGGCGGATCTCGCGGGTGCGCCGGCGGAGACGGCGACGGAAGCCGCGGGCGCGGCACTGCGGAGGGCGGCATGAGCTCCGGCGCCCTCCTCGACGGCCCGGCTTCCCGCCGCCGCGCCGCCCTCCCCCGCCTCGGCGTCGCCGCAGCGTGGCGCCGGGTCCGGCCGGCCCTGCTGGTCGCCCTGCCGCTGGTCCTCGCGGCCGCCGCCCTGTGGTTCGCCGTCTCGGGCTGGAGCGCCGCCCGCGACGACGACCGGATCGCCGCCCTTGAGGCGGGCCGCGACCGGCCGGTCGACCCGGATGCGCGGCCGGTCCTCCTGGCGGCGCGGATCGGCTTCCTCGCCGCCCGGGACCGTCTCGGCGAGACCGAGCCCCTCCTCGCCGCCCTCGACCGCGCCGGCGCGGTGCGGGAGGCGGCCCGGGCGCGGTACGTCATCGGCAATGCGCGGATGCGGCAGGCCTTCGTGCTGATCGGCCGGGGCGATCTCGACAAGGCCGCGCCCCAGGTGACGCTGGCGCGGCAGGATTATCGCCGCGCCCTCCAGGCCCGGCCCGAATTCTGGGACGCCAAGTACAACCTCGACGTCGCATCGCGCCTCGTGCGCGACTACCCGGAATTCGACCGCAAGACCGGGGACGAGCTGCGGGCCGAGCCGAAGAAGATCTGGACCGACATCCCCGGCCAGCCGCGGGGCGGCCCGTGAGAGAGCGGCGCGTCCTTTACCCCGTCTCACCCCCCGTCCTGCCCGCCCTCGTCGCCCGCAACCTGCGCGACGGGCGGTTCCGCGCCCTGGCGGCCGCCTTCGCGCTGGCGCTGGCGGCCCTCGCCGCCCCGCCGATCCCGTTCACCCGCACCGGCGTGTCGGTGCTGGCTGTGGTCGACATCACCGGCAGCATGGCGGTGCGCGACTATCCCGCCGCCGCCGGCTCCGTGAGCCGGCTCGAGACCGTCAAGGCGGCGCTGCGGGCGATGCTGCCCGACCTCCCCTGCGGCTCGCGGGTGGCGCTCGGCCTGTTCACCGACCGGCGGCCGTTCCTGCTGTTCACGCCGGTCGAGGTCTGCGCCGACTTCGCGCCGCTGGACGGCGCGATCGCGGCCCTCGACCCGCGCATGGCCTGGGAGGGGGACAGCCGCATCGCGGCCGGCCTGTTCCGGTCGATCGCCATGGCGGGCGAGATCGACACCGACCTCCTGTTCCTCACCGACGGCCAGGAGACGCCGCCCCTGCCCGCCTCCGGCGGCCCGACCTTCGATGGCAGGCCCGGCGCGGTGCGCGGGCTGATCGTCGGCGCGGGCGGCTACGGCCTGTCGCCGATCCCGCGCTTCGACGATCGCGGGCGCGAGACGGGCTTCCTCGGCGAGAGCGACGTCCAGCAGGAGAACCGCTCCGGGCCGCCCCCGGCCGACGCGGAATCGCGCGAGGGCTACAACCCGCGCAACGCCCCCTTCGGCGCCCAGGCCGCCCACGGCACCGAGCACCTCTCCGCGGTCCGCGAGCCCTACCTGAAGCGCCTCGCTGCCGAGACCGGCCTCGGCTACGTCCATCTCGACGGCCCGGGCGGTCTCGCCACCCCTCTCCGCGCCGCTGCGACGCCGCGCCCGCTGCCCGGCCGCCTCGATCCGCGGCCCGCCCTCCTGGCGGCGGCCCTGGCTCTGACGCTCCTGGCCCTCCTGCCGAGCCCCCTCGCCCGCACCCTTCGCGCGCTCCGCGGGCGCGCGGCCCACCCCGTTCCAACCCCTGCTCCAACCGGACCGATCAGGACCTGACCATGCGGATGCCCCTCGCCCTCGTCCCGGCCGTCGCCGCGGGCCTCGCCGTCGTCGGTCTCGCCAGCGCGGCGCTGGCCCACGGGCCGACGCCGCAGAAGATCGACCAGTCGATCGTCATCGCGGCGCCCCCGGAGGCGGTCTGGACGGTGGTGGGCGATTTCGGCGGCATCGGGCGCTGGCACCCCGACGTGGCCAAGGCCGAGGCCAGCGGCGGCAATGTCGAGGGCACCACCCGCCGGGTGACCCTCAAGGCCGGCGGCACCCTGGTCGAGGGGCTGGACGAGTGGCTGGCCGACGGCCGGACCTACTCGTACCGGATGTCCGACCCGGACCTGAAGGCGCTCCCGGTCTCCTCCTACTCGGCGACGCTCACCGTGACCCCGGACGGGACCGGCTCCAAGGTGTCGTGGATCGGCCGCTTCTACCGGGGCGACACCGGCAACGAGCCGCCGGAGAACCTCAGCGACGAGGCCGGGCGGACAGCGATGAACCGCTACTTCGCGGACGGGCTCAAGGGCCTGAAGGCGGCCGTCGAGGGCCGGACAACCCATTGAGGCCCCGCATGCGCGCCCTCCGGCTGATCGTCGCGGTCACGGCCGTCGCCGGGACCGGTGGCGCGTCCGCGGCCGCCGACCCGGTCTGGGTCGTCAGCCAACAGGGGGCCGAGCTGGCGCGGATCGAGGCCGGGACCGTGGCCGGGCGGGTCCCGCTCGCGCCGGCGCCGGTGGTGGCGGCCACCGACCGGGCCGGCCGCCTCTATCTGACCCACCCGGACGGGCGCGCCGTCACCGTCGTCGCGCCCGGCGAGCCGCCCCGCCGCTTGCCCGTCCCCGGCCAGGCCTTCGGCCTCGCGGCGAGCCCGGACGGCGCGCGCCTGTTCGTCGGCGACTGGTCGGGCGGCCGTGTCCTGCTGATCTGTGCGGCGACCGGCGCCGTCGAGGGCGCCGCGGCGGTGGGCCGCGACCCGGCCCACCTCGTCCTCGACCGGCGCGGGCGGCTCTACGTCGCCGATCGCGAGAGCCGTCAGGTCAGCGTGATCGACACGGCGACGATGATCCGCGTGGCCGTCGTCCCGACCGGCGAGGCGCCCTTTGCCCTGGCGCTCGCTCCAGACGAGGCGAGCCTCTACGTCGCCAACGTGCGCAGCGGCGATCTCACGGTGATCGACACGGCGACGTTGCGGGCCCGTGCCACGGTTCCGGCCGGCCGGATGCCCTACGGCGTCGCGGTCACCGGGGACGGCAGCCGCATCCTGGTCACCAACCAGCACGCCGCCGCCGTGACGGTCATCGACACGGCCCGGCTCGAGATCGTCGCCACCGTGGCGGTGGGGCCCTATCCCGAGGGCATCGCGGTGGCCGGTCCGCTTGCCTACGTGGCGAACTGGTTCTCGGACGACGTCTCGGTGATCGATCTCGCCACGTGGCGTGAGACGGCACGCATCAAGGTGGCGGAGGGCCCGCGCACGGTCTTGGCCGTCGGGGAACCCGCGCGATGAGGCGCGCCGGCCGCATCCGGATCGCGTCCGGCCTGGTGGTCCTGCTCGCCCTCGTTGCGTGCGACCGCGGGTCGGACGAGCGCGCGGACGAGGCCGGCGCGGTGGTCGCCACCACCGCCGAGGGCACCCTGCCGGCCTGGCTCGCGCCGACCGACGGTACTGACCCGGCCCGCTGGCTCGCGGGCCGCGAGGCCGGGAAGGCCCTGCCGGCCGACGATCCCCGGGTGCGCGCGATGGCGACGGCTCTGGCAGGGGCCCGCGACGGGTTCATCGAGGATCCGCGCATGATCGCCAACCGCACCGTCCAGCTCGGCCAGATGCTGGCCGAGGCCGGCATCGGCGTGGGCTATGGGGCGATCCTCGACGGTCTCGGCGGCATCGCGGCCGAACGCGGTCGCCGCAAGAGCCTCTACGGCGAGATGTGCCAGCACTACTACAATGCCCGGATGCAGGGGGCCGACCACGCGGCGGCGCTGGCGCGCCTCGCCGGGCCGCACCCGGTCCTCGAGGGAGCGCCGTGACCGCCGCCTGGGCCTCGGCCGACCGCCCCGCGGGGCGGGATGCTCCGCGCGTCCTCGACGCGGTGCTGATCGTCGACGACCACCCGGTCGTGCGGCGCGGCTTCCGCCACCTCGCGGAGGATGCCGGCGTCCGGGCGGTGCACGAGGCCGCGGACGTGGTGTCCGGTTACCGGGCGTTCCACCGCCACCGGCCCGGGCTGGTGGTGACCGATCTCGGTTTCCGCGACCAGGGCCTGTCCGGCCTGTCGCTGATCCGGCGGGTGCGGGCCCTGGAGCCGGCAACCCGGATCCTCGCCTTCAGCATGCATGACGACCCGGTGATCGTCGCCCGCGCCATCGAGGGTGGGGCGCACGGCTTCGTCCTGAAGGACACGGCGGTGACGCGCTTCCATGAGGCGCTGGCGGCCGTCGCAGCCGGGCACAGCTACCTGCCGCACGAGGTCGCGACCAAGATCGCGATGCTGAATGCCGGCCTGCTGGAATCGCCCCTCACGCGCCTGACCGCGCGGGAGGTTCAGGTCCTGTCGCTGATGGGCGCGGGCAAGTCCAACGCGGCGATCGCCGACAGCCTGTCGATGAGCCAGCGGAGCGTGTCGGCGGTCGTCTCGGGCATGAAGCAGAAGCTCGGCGCCGGCAGCCTCGCCGACCTCCTGCACATCGCCCTGTCGCGGGACGGGCGGCCGGTGTGAGGCGGACCGCCGACAGCGGGCCGGCGCTACCGTGGCACGATCAGGCCGGGAATGATGGAGCCGTGCGGCCCGAACGTCGCCTCGGCCTTCCGGCAATTCGCCGCCACGTCCTTCTGGTAGGCCGCGATGTAGCGGGTCGCGCTCAGATGCAGGTCTCCGGTCTCGAGGCTGGCGGCATCGACGCCCAGGGCCTCGACGGTCTGCTTGAGGCGCACGGGATTGCTCCGAAGCGCCGGACATTCAAGGTTCACGAAGCCGGCGAGCCCCGCGAGCTTCGCCGCCTGGTTGCGCCTTGGGTCGCCGGCCGCCGGGTCCGGCGACTGGGCCTGGGCTGCCGCCATGCCCAGAAGAAGACCGGCCGCGACCAGACCGGAAAGACGGGCTACGCGCATGGCTTTTCTATCCTGTCCGAAGAGCAGCGCATCCGTCGACCGTCACGGCTGCGCACATTCAAGCAAGTTTACGCCGCAGGACCGGAGATTTTCAATGCAGGCCAAGCTTATAATCGTCTTAATGGCTTTGACATGCGCGATCCTGCCGGCGGAGGCCGCGCGGCTGACCGTGGACGACAGGGCCTCGCTATGGCCCCGGGCGAGCACGACTGACAAGATCGATTTCTCGAGCCGGATGGGCCGGGCGTTCCACACGCTCTCGCCCAAGCTGGACGCAGCGTATTTCATGCGCTGTCTGGAAGAGACCGCCAATATCGGCGACACGAAGGATCTTCGGCTCGAGGAGATGGTCCGGACCTGCATCTCTCTCAGCCGTGACGAGGGTGAGTGAGCGGCCGGTTCGGCGCCAGCTTCACGCGACAGGGGCGAGGATGTTGACCAGCCGGTCGAACGGGTCGCGGTTGTAGAACCGCTTCACGCTCCAGGGCTCCCGGGTCGGCCCGTACACGATGAGCGAGCGGGCCGGTGTTACGCGCCCGGGGCCATTCGCTGAAGCGTCGGCCCCGGCCGAGATGTCGATCACGATCCGCTTCACGGCCCTGCCGCGCTTCCCCGGGCGCCGCGCATCGGAAGGCTCCGCAGGCTGATCCGCGCGGCCTGAGGCGGCGCGCCGGAAGGCCGATCCCTCGGAGACGTCCCTGCCCGCCATTCCCGATTGCACGCAGCGATTGAAATCATGTCCTTCGGAAAGGAACCGGAAAGCTCCCGATGTTAACGTCCCCCTCGGTAGGAGCTTGCACCGTTTAGTCGACTGTTTGCGCAGGCGTACGATTGGGATCCCCGAGCATGAACAGTGGGACGGTCGCGCTGCGCGGGAAGGCGAAGCTTCTGGACACCGTCCTCGACACGATGGATCAAGGGCTCATGATGATCGACGCCGCTGGCGTCGTTCAGGTCTGTAACGCCCGCGCCCTCGCGTTGCTTGACCTGCCCCCAGCCTTGATGCGGTCCCGCCCGGCTTTCGAGGCCGTCCGGCAATATCAGATCGCGCAAGGTGAATTCGCAACGGCGAGCGACGCGCTGAAGCGCTGGGTGGCCGACACTGGCCTGGAGTGCCGCGCCCACACCTACGAGCGCGAGCGCCCGAACGGCACCGTTCTGGAGATCCGCACCGTGCCGCTGCCCGACGGTGGCGCGGTGCGGACCTTCACGGACATCACGGCGCGCAAGCGGGCCGAGGAGACGCTGCAGGTCAGCGAGACCCGCCTCGCCCTGGCGCAGGACGCCGGCAGCGACGGCCTCTGGGATTGCGATCTCACGACCGGGGAGGCGTGGTCCTCCGACCGCTGGTGGGGGGTGCTGGGCTACGAGCCCGGCGAGCTGGCGAGCCACGCCCATACGTGGCGGGCCCTGCTCCACCCGGAGGATGCGGGCGCGGCGGAGCGGGCGCTGATCGAGCATCTGAGCGGGCGGGCGCCGACCTTCGCGTGCGAGCATCGCATGCGGCGCAAGGATGGCTCCTGGGCCTGGATGATGACGCGCGGCAAGGTCGTGGCCCGCGCCGCGGACGGACGCGCGCTGCGCTTCATCGGCACCCAGATCGACATCAGCGCGCGCAAGGCGGCCGAGGGGCAGGTCGCCCATATGGCGCGCCACGACGGCCTCACCGACCTGCCCAACCGCGCTCTGTTCCACGAGCGGCTCGAGATCCGGCTCGCCGACCTGCATCTCCACGGCGGTGCCTGCGCGGTGCTGTGCCTCGGCCTCGACCGCTTCAAGGCCGTCAACGACAGCCTCGGCCACGCGGCCGGCGATTTTCTCCTCCGGGCGGTGGCCCATCGCATCCGCGCGGTGCTGCGGGCGGAGGACACGGTGGCGCGCCTCGGCGGCGACGAGTTCGCCGTACTGGTGGCCGATGCTGGCGATCCCAGCCACGCGGAGACGCTGGCGGCGCGCCTGATCGCCGCGATCCAGGCGCCGATTCCCTTCGGCAAACATCGGCTGAAGGTGGGCCTGAGCGTCGGCATCGCGCAGGCGCCCAGCCACGGTTTCGACAGCGAGACGCTGTTCCGCCACGCCGATCTCGCTCTCTACCGGGCAAAGTCGGAGGGCCGGAACACCCACCGGGTGTTCGAGCCCGCGATGGACCAGGCCGAGGCGGCCCGGCGCGACCTGGAGCGTGACCTGCGCCAGGCGATCGAGGGCGATGAACTCATTCTGCACTATCAGCCGCAGGTGAGCACCCGCACCGGCCGGCTCCTGGGGTTCGAGGCGCTGGTGCGCTGGGAGCATCCGACCCGCGGCCTGGTGCCGCCCAATGCCTTCATCCCGCTGGCGGAGGAGAGCGGGCTGATCCTGCCGCTGGGCGAGTGGGTCTTGCGGGCTGCCTGCCGAGAGGCGGCGCGCTGGACGCGCCCGCTGAAGGTGGCGGTCAATCTGTCGCCGCGCCAGTTCCAGCAGGCGGACCTGCCCGAGCGCATCCTGGCCATCCTCACCGAGACGGGCTTGGCGCCGACGCGGCTCGAACTCGAGATCACCGAGACGCTGATCATCAACGACATGGCGCGGGCGCTCAACATCCTGCGCCGGCTGAAGGCCTTCGGCGTCTCCATCGCGATGGACGATTTCGGGACAGGCTATTCGTCGCTCGCGACACTGCAGGCCTTCCCCTTCGACAAGATCAAGATCGACCGGTCGTTCGTGGGCCATGTCGAGGTCAGCCCGCAGGCGGCGGTCATCGTGCGGGCGGTCCTGGGGCTCGGCCGCAGCCTGGGGATGAGCGTCGTGGCGGAGGGCGTCGAGACGGATGCGCAGATGCGCTTCCTGGCGACGGAAGCCTGCGACGAGGCCCAGGGCTACCTGATCAGCAAGCCGCAGCCGATCGAGCGCTTCGCCGAGCAGATCGGCGCGCCGGAAGGCTTCGTGGCACCCGGCAGCCCGGACGCGGCGGTCGCCTGAGGCCCGCAGCGACGCTCCGGCGGCCCAACGACGAGACCCAGGAATTCAGAAACCGACACGGTCGGTGGGGCGCCGGATCGGGCCCCTGTGGCGCGGCCGCGACACCCGACGGCGACCGCCTGTGGATGACGCGGCCTGCCCCCGATCCGTCACGGTTCGGGCGCCAGCGTGAACGCGCCCCTCCGATCCGGCTCTCCCAGCGTCCCATCCCATGTTCGCCCAGCCCCACGCCCTCATTCTCCGTCATCGCGAGCGCGTCGCCGTGCTCATCTCCTCCGCGCTGTTCCTGGCGGGCGCCCTGCCGCTCTTCTGGGCGATCGGCTGATTCTCAGGCCCGGATCGGCGGAGCCATCGGCTGCGTGCCGGCGGTCGCGGGCTCGCGACCTCTTGCGCCGCCGGTGTGGCGGGCGGCGCGATACAGGGTCTGCTTGAAGCCTTCGGACGACGCCGCTCTCTCGGTCTTCACGCGCGTGGCGACGTGATCCCGGGTAGCGGCCATCGTCCTTGGTATGGGCGCGCGGTCCTGGTGCGGTCCTCCCGCAGTCCTGGCGCGGCGGGGGTGGCCGCAACGGCGAAGGGGCCGCCTCCTCGCGGAAGCGGCCCCTTCGGAGGCCGGATCGGCCTCGCGCGACGGTCGGGATCCGACCGTCGCGTCGCGGTCTCAGTACGAGCCGAACTTGTAGTTCAGGCCGGCGCGGACGACGGCGAACTCGTCGGAGCGGCGACCGACGCCGCTGTAGACGACCGGGAAGTTGTTGGCGGCGTTGATGACGAACGCGCCCTGGTTGCGGGTGCCGCGATCGAGGTTGACGTACAGGCCTTCGACCTTGAGCGTCACGGCCGAGGAGCGGAAGAAGTTCAGGAACGAGTCGGTGGGCAGGGCATACTCGATGCCGCCGCCAGCGGCCCAGCCGGTGCGGAAGCTGTCGTTGCCGGCAAAGCCGCCGAAGGAACGGTCGGCGCTGCCCGAGCCGTAGGCGAAGCCGCCGGTGCCGTACACGAGGGTGCGGTCGAAGGCGTAGCCGAGGCGGCCGCGGACGGTGCCGAAGAAGTCGAGGCTGGAGAGGCCGCGCGGATCGG
>Ga0316228_1003453_pt1 | contig 12610 bp, 10 predicted proteins | sample TBH18021metaG_FD_206005 | JGI IMG/M metagenome (GOLD analysis project Ga0316228, IMG submission 206005) | Freshwater microbial communities from Trout Bog Lake, Wisconsin, USA - TBH18021 | ecosystem: Environmental > Aquatic > Freshwater > Lake > Hypolimnion/Profundal zone | place: USA: Wisconsin... | reverse complement strand
CAGCGCGCCAACCTTTTCAGCTATGACCTTGCCACCAAGCAGACGAAGCAGCTGACCAGCTTTGACCGCTACGACGTCAAGTTCCCGTCGCTCGGCAAGGGCGCCATCGTGTTCGAGCAGGCTGGCCAGGTCTGGCGGTTCGATCTCGCCACCGAGAAGGCCGCGCCGGTGCCGATCGTCGTCCGCGAGGATTTCGCCGCCGCCCGCCCGGTCCTCACCAATGTCTCCCACTTCATCGAGGGCGTGCAGCCCTCGCCTGACGGTCAGCGTGTCACCGTCGTCGCCCGCGGCGACGTGTTCACCGTGCCCGCCAAGGACGGCCCCACCCGCAATCTCACCCAGACGCCCGGGGTGCACGAACGCGCCGCCAGCTGGTCGCCCGACGGCCGCCTGGTCGCCTACCTCTCCGACGCCACCGGTGAGTTCGAGCTCTACGTCCGCCCGCAGGATGGCAAGGGCGCCGCCACGCAGCTCACCTTCAACGACGACACCTACCCGTTCACACCGGTCTGGTCGCCCAACTCGAAGAAGCTTCTCTGGGCCGACCGCAAGCAACGCCTGCGCTTCGTCGACCTCGAGACCAAGGCGGTCACGGTCGTCGCCGAGGATTCCGACGCTCCCATCCAGGAGTACGCCTGGGCGCCGGATTCGCAGTGGATCACCTACGTCCGCCAGGAACATGGCACCCTCGCCAAGGTGATGCTCTACGGACTCGCCGCCAAGCAGACCCTCGCCGTCACCGACGGCTGGTATGCCTCCAGCGCCCCCGTTTTCAGCGACGACGGCAAGTGGCTGCTCTTCGCCTCCGCCCGCGATTACCGCCCCATCTACTCCGACACGGAGTGGAACCACGCCTACCAGGACATGGAACGCATTTACCTGGTCGCGCTTTCCAAGGACACCGCCTCGCCCTTTGCCCCGAAGAGCGACGAGGTCGCCATCGCGAAGGATGACGATTCCGCCAAGCCGGAAGCCACGAAACCCGAAGGTGAGAAGGCCGACGCCGCCAAGGCGGATGAGGGCAAACCGGAGAAGAAGGAATCCCGGAAGCACGTCGTGGTGAAGGTCGACGCCGACGGCCTCGCCGACCGGGTCATCAGCCTGCCCATCACCCCGTCCAATTACGGCCCGATCCGCATGGTCGGCGACAAGGTTTACTACCGCCGCGCACCCGGCGGCCCCATCACGGGCGGCGGAGGCGGCGAGGGCTTCGGCGGCGCCAGCAACAGCCGCGCGATGGTCGCGCTCTATGATCTCAAGGCCCGGAAGGAGACCGAGCTCGGCAACTTTGACCGCTTCGAGATCACCGCGAATGGCAAGAAGATGCTCATCCGTCTCGGTCATGACTACTCGCTCATCGATCTCCCCGTCGCCAGGGTCGAGCTCAAGCCCGACGCCAAGCTCGATTTCTCCGCCTTGGAGGTCCAGCTCGACCACCACGCCGAGTGGACGCAGGTCTTCAACGAGAGCTGGCGCCAGATGCGCGATTTCTTCTACGCGCCCAACATGCACGGCATCGACTGGGCCGGCCAGCGGGACAAATACGGCGCCCTGCTGCCCTACGTGAATACGCGCAACGATCTCACCTACCTCATCGGTGAGATGATTGGCGAGCTCCACATCGGCCACACCTACGTCACTCCCGGCGACCGCCCGGAAGCCCCGCGCATCCGCACTGGTCTGCTCGGCGCCCAGGTCTCCCGCGACCCGGTCAGCCGCGCCTACCGTATCGACAAGATCCTTCCCGGTGAAAACTGGCAGAACCGGACCCACTCGCCGCTCACCGAGATCGGCGTCAATGTGAAGGCCGGCGACTACATCCTTGCCGTCAACGGCCACCCCGTCCGCGACTTGGCGAACCTCTACTCCGCCCTCATCGGCACCGTGGGCAAGCAGGTCGTCCTGCGGGTCAATGCCAAACCGGTCGAGGAAGGCGCCCGGGACATCACCATCGTGCCGATCGGCGATGAGGCCCCGCTTTATTACGACGCGTGGGTGCAGCATAACATCGACTACGTGGCCAGCAAGACCGGCGGCCGGGTCGGCTACCTCCACATTCCCGACATGGGTCCGGAGGGTCTCAACGAGTTCGTCCGCCGCTACTATCCGCAGCTCGACAAGCAGGCGCTCATCATCGATGTGCGCGGCAACGGCGGCGGCAACGTCTCGCCCATGATCATCGAGCGCCTCCAGCGCGAGCTCACCATGATCAACATCCGGCGCAATGGCACGCCCACGCCCAACCCGGCGCAGACGATGCTCGGGCCGAAGGTCACGCTCCTCAACGAGTACTCCGCCTCCGACGGCGACCTGTTCCCGTACCGCTTCCGCGAAAACGGCCTCGGCAAGCTCATCGGCAAGCGCTCCTGGGGCGGAGTGGTCGGCATCGCCGGCACGCTGCCCTTCACGGATGGCGGCGGGCTCACCAAGCCGGAGTTCGCGCCCTACTCGAAGGACGGCAAGACTTGGATCATCGAGGGTCACGGCGTCGATCCCGATATTGTGGTCGACAACGATCCCGCCCGGGAATTCCGCGGCGAGGACCAGCAGCTCGACAAGGGCATCGAGGTCATCCTTGAGGAGTTGAAGACCCAGGCCCAGACCCTGCCGCCCCCGCCTCCGTGGCCGGACAAGTCGAAAATCCACCCGTGAGCGTCACGGTTCGGAAACCGTGATGTGCAGGACCCAAGGCCCCGGAGAAATCCGGGGCCTTTGCCTTGGCAGGTCGGACGCCCCCTGTCATGGGCCCGGTCGCTTGCCTTCCCCGGGACCGGCTCAGGGATTTCCCGCCGGATGCAGCAGCCCGTGGACGGTTTGCAGCAGATCATCGGCCTTGAAGGGCTTCCGCAGGAAGACATGCACGAGTTTCTCGACTTCCTGGACCTCCGCGTCATCGGACTCGCTGCGATCCAGTCCGCTCATGGCAATCAGCCGGATGTCGGGCTTCATCTGCCGGAGGGCGCGGACCAGCACCGCGCCTCCGACATAGGGCATGTTGATGTCGGTGATGACCAGGGACACCTTTTCGGGCTGCGTGGCAAACAAGGCGATCGCCTCCACCCCGTCCTTGCAGCTCACGATCCGGTAGCCGTGATTGACGAGCACCTTGGCGACGATCTCGCGGACAGAGGTGTCGTCGTCGACCACCAGGATGAGTTCGCCCGCGCCATCCGATATGACGAAGGGAGCCGTGCTGCCGGCCGGCCCCGTCTCGTTGTCGGCGGCGGGCAGAAACAGCCGGAAGGTGGTGCCCTGGCCGACTGCGGTGCGCAGCTCGATGAAACCCTGATGGCCGGCAACCAGGCCCCGCACCGTGGAAAGGCCCAGGCCAGTGCCCTTGCCAACGGCCTTGGTCGTGAAGAAGGGTTCCCAGATCCGCGCGAGGATTTCGGGCGGGATTCCCGTGCCCGTGTCGGCGATCTCGATCACGATCCACGGCCCGGGCCGCGCCCCGGCGATGGCCCCGGCCTCCACCGCATCGAGCCGGCGGTTCTGCGCCGTCAGCCGGAGCGTGCCGCCGTGTGGCATCGAGTCGCGGGCATTGACGCAGAGGTTGAGCAGCATCTGGTGGATCTGCGTCGCGTTGCCCAGCACCGGCCAGAGGTCGGTCGGGATCGTGTGCTCGAGCTGGATCGACTTGGGAAAGGTCTGCTCGACCACGCTGACGATGTCGCGGGCCAGGTGCTTCACCTGGGTCAGGTGGAGCTCGCTCGTGCCCGAGTGGGCGAAACCCAGGATCTGCTTCACCAGCCCGGCCCCGCGCGCCGCGCTTTGCTCGAGCGTCGCCAGCACCTTGAGGTCCTGCGGGTTCGACAGGCTGTGGCGCAGCAGCGGCGCCACAAACATGATCGGGGCCAGCACGTTGTTGAGGTCGTGCGCAATGCCCGCGGCCAGCAGGCCGATGCTTTCCAGGCGCTGCGCGTGGAGAAACTTCTCCTCCAGCAGTTTTTTCTCGGTGATGTCGGTGGCGATCACCAGCCGGGCGGGCCGGCCGTTGTACTCCAGCGAGCGCGCTATGACCTCCACGTGGATCACGGTGCCGTCTTTCCGCCGGTGCCGCCACTCCCGCAGCAGCAGCGGCCCGCCGCCCGCTTCGCCGATGGCTTTCAGCAGGACTGGGACGTCCTCCTCGGGATGGAATTGCGTGGTGCGCATTCCGGCAAGTTCCTCGCGCGTATAGCCGTAGTGCTGCACCACCGAATCGTTGGTCGCGAGAAACCGCAGGGTCTCCCGGTCATACAGCCACATCGGCAGCGGGTTGTTCTCGAACAGGAGCCGGTACCGCTCCTCGCTCATGCGCAGCACCTCCTCCGCCCGCCTCGCCTCGGTCAGGTCCAGCTTGATCGCGATGAAATGCGTGATCTTGCCCCCGGCATCCCGCACCGGTGTGATGGTCTGCTGCTCCGGATACAGGCTGCCGTCCTTGCGCCGGTTCACCATTTCGCCGCTCCAGACGTGGCCGGCGACGATCGTCCTCCAGAGATCCTGGTAAAACGCGACCGGATGCTGGCCGGACTTGACCAGGTCCCGGGGATTTTTCCCAACCGCCTCAACCAGCGAATAGCCGGTCAGCGTCGCGAAGGCCGGGTTCACCCAGACGATGACTCCCTCGCGATCAGTGATCACGATGCCGTTGGCCGCCGCCGTCAGGGCGGCGCTTTGCAGCCGCAGCACGGCCTCCGCCCGGACCCGCTCCACCGCTTCGCGGCGCAGGGCCTCGTTCGCCGCGCGCAGCGCCTCGGTCCGCTGCTTGACCCGCAGGTCCAGTTCGCCCTGCACCAGCCGCGAGGCCGCGTCCATCTGGCGGTAGGACGTGACCTCCCACTCCGAGGCGCGCCAGCGCCGGAAGGACAGGACCAGAAACCCCGCCCCCAGAAAGATCAGGGTCAGGAACAACTCGTCCACATCCAGTCGCCCGACATCGTGCAGGCCCAGGACCCAGCCCGTCAGGGCCTCGAACCAGTGGAAACGCGAGGCCAGGCCGTAGAAGCCGGCGCCCAGGATCACCACGACGGCAAATTCCGACAGTACTCAGATGCGCCGGCGGCGGAAAATCCGCTCCATGGCCGTCACCGCCGCAGCCTGCGCCCGTTTGCGCTCCGTGATATCGACGATCGTGCCCTCATGGTAGGTGGCACCGGACTCATCGTGGATAGCCTGGATGTCGATCGCGACCCAGACCAGGCTGCCGTCCCCGCGGCGTAACTGGACCTCGGACTCCGCCGCCGAGCCGTGTTGCTTCAATTCCCGCAGCAGCCGGTCGCGGCGGCCGGTATCGGCATAACGGTCCGCCATGCTCGGGGCGGTCCGCATCATCTCCTCCACCGAGGCAAATCCCAGGATCTGCGCAACCGCCGGATTGGCCGTGAGGATGCGTCCGTCCGGGGTCGTCTGCAGGACCCCGGTCCGCGCGTTGTCCACGATCCGCTGGTACCTGGACTCGATGGCCTTCCGGTCCGTCAGCTCAAAGCCCTGAAGCCCGTCGGTCACAACGGGATCGTCCTGCCTGACTCCGCCTTCAGGCTCGTTGCTCACCCGGCCAATCTGGCCGCACCCTTGCCTGAAAGCAACCCCCTTGGCCGCCGTGGCCCGAGGCGGATGCCACCACGACGAATTGCCGGCTCAGGCCGCCACTTTGCGCAGCCAGATCTGCCCGCCGCCGCCCCGGGCGCACAGGGGCAGATGTTCGAGAAACCAACCGGGACGCGTCCTGAACAGCCACGAGGGAAACAACTCCACGCGAAAGGCCCGGTTGTACATCAGGAAGGCCCGCAGGAGATATTGCTCGTTCCAGGCCCGTCCCTGCTCCAGCCAGTCGCGTGGATACTCGAAATTCCCCGCAATGTCGTGGAGGTGGATCAGCACACCGGGAGCGAGCCGGGGCAGGATATGGAAGAAGATGCGGTTCACGTCGCTGCCGACCTTGGCCACATGGGAGGAGTCGATGAAGAGGATGTCATTCTCCCCCAAGGCGGCGAACACCTCGAGCGGCACTTCCTGCACGGGCCTTTCGATCAGCGTCACCCGGGCCCGGTCGGCCGGACATAGCAGCGGCCTCAGCCGGGCCATGTCGGGATCGATGAAGGTCAGGGCCACGGTCCCGTTCAGGCACTGCTCGTTGACGTCGAGCATGGCCGCGGAGCTGAAGCCGGAACCCACCTCGATGATCCGCCGCGGGCGCGCGTGCCGCATCATGCAGAACAGCATCACCGCGTCGAAGTGCGCATAGGAACCGTTGTCCAGGTGGAAGCGGCGCCCTGGCGTCGGCTTCTCCGGAAAAGGCTGCCGGACATGGTCGTCACCGAAACTTTGCAGCAGTTCTAGCTGTTCGCCCTCATTCAGTTCCACCCCGGCAAACGGCAGGTCCATATCCCCGCGGGAAAAGGCCACGGCGATCTCCGCCGGTGAAGGCACTGGGGAGAAGTGATGTCCCGCCGGGTAAGGCGCGCCCCGCGCCTCATTCCGCGCGCGCTCCTCGGCGAGCGCCAGGTTCAAGCGGGCATTGGCCCGCTCCAAACGCCGGAATGGGCGGAACCAACGCAGGAAATCGATCTGCGTGAAGCCCATTTTCCCGTCAGGGGAAGCCCATTCCCCGGTCAGAACCCGGCGCGGACTCACCGGAAAACGCCGAAGCCACACCCGCCATGCGGGGATTTCCGGGATCAGGAATCCAGCCGGCGGACCCCCGTCTTGTGCCTTGGTCGCGGCCGTCGATGACATCATGTCCATCTCGATGACAACCAGCCGGCCCGCACCCGCCATTCACCCCGCTCAAATCGTCGGTCCTAGGGTGCCACGGTACGGCGAAGACCAAGGAGCAAAGCCTTTCTTCGCCATGCCGGGGGGAGCTGGCGGAGAGGGTGGGATTCGAACCCACGGTACCCTTTCGGGCACGCCTGATTTCGAGTCAGGTACGATAGACCACTCTGCCACCTCTCCGGTCAGGAAGGGCGAAAACGTAGGGCCCGGACTCCAAAACGGAAGCTGAAAGTTGCGCGCCGCCCGCCACCCGGGCGGTGCACGTCAAACCGCGCGTCCGGCCAGTGACGGCGTGATCCCGCATTTGAAGTTCCCCGCTGCGCACCGGGCGAAGGTGAAATCCCTCTCTCCCAAATCCCCGGCTGTGAAAGCCCGTCACCGTGATCCGCGCCCCCTTCTCGCCGCCCGCGCGGATGCGCGAACGGCCCGGCCAAATGCGATGCGTTTCGCGTGGCTAGCAAATTATGAGAACATTTTCTCAGGAAACGAGAAGACCCCGGCAGCGCATTTCGCTACATTCGCGAATCGTTTTTTCCTGTCTCATGACCCCCGCCTCTTTGGGCAGAATTCGTCTGACGATTTCGCAGTGGCCGTCCGACAGGCTCCTGCAGCGGCTTCAACCTTCTTGGCGCGACTCCCCCCTCCGGCACCGTCCCTTTGTGTGATTGGTCTCTGCATTGATCCCGGGTACCCCCACCGCCCCGCGGATCATAGCCACCCACTCTTGTGATGCCCCTCCCTGCTCCTGTGGATTTTAGATTGCTCCTGTGCGTGGTGGTCTCGGCTCTGGCGGGTTGCGGGCGGGCGCCGGCGCCGGCGAACACGACGGATCCGGCCGGCGCCGCCGGCCATCCTCCGCGGCTGGCGGTCGGTTTCCAATTGGATTGGTACCCGGCGCCGGAACATGGCGGACATTTCCAGGCCCTCGTAAAGAATTACTACCGCGACGCCGGCCTCGACGTCACGATTGCCCCCGGGGGGACGCAATTCGCCATCGGGCGGTCCGATGACGTCATCATGGGTGTCAAGCAGGGCCTGCCGCTGTTGATCGTCTGCGCGCAAATGCAGCATGATCCGCAGGCCATCATGGTGCATCAGGACAGCCCCGTGAAAACCTTCCGGGACCTCGACGGGAAGTCCGTGATGGCAGGCCCGGGCTCCAACTGGATCACCTTTGTGCAAAACCGCTACGGCGTGAAGTTCAACATTCTGCCGATGGACTACACGATGACGCGTTTCATCGCGGACAAGGATTTCATCCAGCAATGCTTTGTCTCGAACGAGCCGTATTTCGCCGAGCTCCACGGCGTCAAAACCCGGACCCTATTGATCGCGGATTCCGGCTATGACCCCTACCGCGTGATTTTCACGAGCAAGGCGTTCGCCCGCGAGCATCCGGAGGCCGTCCGCGCCTTTGTGGCGGCCACGATCCGCGGCTGGGACGGGTTCCTCAACGGCGACGCCACCGCGGCGCGGGCGCGGATCCAGGCCGAGAATCCCTCCGAAAGCCCGGCGCTGATGGATTTCTCCATCGCCGCAATGAAGCGCCACAAGCTGGTCGAGGGCGATCCCGCCAAGGGCGAGCGGATCGGTTTGCTCACGACCCGCCGTCTCCAGTCCCTCCAGCAGGCCATGGTGGACCTGCACATCCTGGATGCGGCGCTGCCGCTCGACAAATTCGTCACCTTTCGGTTTTTGCCGGCAGAGTTCACCGCCGGTCCCATTCCCGCGAGTCCCCCGGCTCAAGGAACTAGCATAGCCCCCGCGCCACTCGTGGCGCCATGAACTGCAAACCCAACAATAATATGAAACTGACGATCACCAAGCTGATCAGGATTAGTTCCGCGCTCGGCTGCGCCTGCTGCAGTCTCGCCATCGGAGTTCGCGCCCAAGCCACGCCCCCCGCCGACAACGCGCCGGCCGCCGGGCCGTCGTCGTCGGATCAAGTGACATTGCTGGCCAAGTTCACCGTGAATGAAGTGCCGCTCGACGAGCAGGTGCTCCCGACCGTCCGTCCCGTGGGCGATGTCATGGGCGACGATCGCAACATCCTCGACATCCCGCGCTCCGTCTCGAGCGTCAATCAGGCCATGGTGCGCGATCGCATGGTCAAGGACGCCATGGATTTCGGGCAATTCTCACCGGGCGTCTATTCCGCCGCGCAGTATGGCATCCCGTCCGTGCCTTTCATTCGCGGCGACCTCTCGCAGCTCTACATGGGGGGCCAGCAGATTCCTCCCCATTCGGGCTGAGGTAGGTCAACGTGACTGAGTCCGGGGTCACCGCGGCTGTCCGCCACAGGCGCTTGTCGAAGCCGACGCGCCCGCCATGCAGGTGGCTGGGCGGATCGTTCGCGGCGAGCGCATACCGCCGTCCGTCGAGTTCGAAGGCGGCGCCCGCAATGCGGCCCGCCACCCGCCCGGTGATCGCGCCGAAATAGGGATGACCGCGGAGATAACCCTCAAGCGTGGCAAAGCCGAGCGCGACGTCGGTGGCTCCGGCCGCGCCTCCGGGCACGCGGATGGCCGTGACGATGCCGCCAAAATCCGTGACATCGACCTCGAACCCGTCCGCCTGCCGCAGCGTGACGAGCTGCGCCACGCGACCATCAGGGAGCCGGCCAAAGGGCGGTGCACTTGCCGTGGCGCTCATGCCGGTGGGGAGGAGCCTGATCCCGGCGGGCTCCCTCAGTTGTTTTCGTCCTCCCCCGGCCGCAAGTCGGTCTGGTTGGCCGGCAGGTGGTGCGGCACCGCGAGATAGTAATTCATCAGCCACCAACTGCGCGACGAGCGGTAGAACAACGCCGGGAAGCCGAGCGCCCCGACCACCGCCAGGCTGCCGGCCACCCTGTCGCCGATGACCTTGTAATACCACAGCAGCACCACCGGGGTCAGAAATCCCACCAGGGTCACGCCGTAGTTGAGCGACATCGCGCCAAGGAAACTTCCTTCATCGCGCTCGATCTTGAGCCCGCAGGCCGGACAGGCCGGGTTCACCTGGAAGAAGCTGCCGGCCTTGAACAGTGTGCGGCCGCCGCAGTTGGGACACCGGTTGCTCAGGCCCCGGGCAATGATCTGGATGCGGGTGACTTTCATGGACGTAAGACCACCACGGATGACACAGCCGCGCAGGGCCGCAACCAAACTAAAATCCCGGATGTCCAACCACGGTGACCCAGATCCGATCCGGATTATCGCTTCCATCGTCTTACAGGAGGAAACGGCGCAAACGAAGAGGCCTTTGTCGCAAGCCTCCCTCCGTTGTCTCCGGTGAATCCAGCCTGGATCATGACCGCAAAAAAAAAGGCGCCCCGTTGCCGGAGCGCCTTGGAAATACGGACCTTGCGGCTCAGGCGCCGAGTTGGAAGCGCGCGAAGCGGCGGATCTGGATGTTCTCGCCGATCTTGGTGATCAGCTCGGTGAGCTTCTCCTTCACGGACTTTTCCGGCAGCTTCACGAACGGCTGGTCGAGCAGGCAGATCGTGGAGTAGTACTTGTCGATCTTGCCTTCGACGATCTTCTGGACGGCCGCCGGCGGCTTGCCCAACACCTGCGCCGCGGCGATGTCGCGCTCATTGGCGAGCTCGGACTCCGGCACCTGGTCGCGGGAGACGTACAGCGGGTTGGCCGCGGCGATCTGGAGGCAGATATCCTTGCAGAACGCCTTGAAGTCGTCGTTGCGCGCCACGAAGTCCGTCTCGCAGTTGACCTCGATCAGCACGCCGACCTTGCCGCCGACGTGGATGTAGCTCTCGATCAGGCCTTCCTTGGTGACCCGGTCCGCCTTCTTGGCGGCGGACGCCGCGCCTTTCTTGCGCAGGATCGTGGTCGCCTCCTCGACGTTGCCGTTGGCCTCGGTGAGGGCCTTCTTGCAGTCAAGCAACCCGGCGCCAGTGACGCCGCGGAGGTCGTTGACCATTTGAGCGGTGATGGGAGTGCTCATTAAATCGGATGGGATGAAGGGCTGGATGAGAGGAATTACTCGGCCTTGACCGGCGCCTTCTTGGCGCGGACCGGCTTCTTCGCCACAGGCAGGGCCTCGGCGTCGCCCTCGACGACCGCAACCACGTCCGCCGGCAGGTCAATCTTGGACAGGTCCACCTCGCCGGGGGCGAGCGGGACTTCGGCGCCGGCGTTGGCGACCTTGATGTCGGCGGCCCCGCGCTGGGCGCGGCGCGTGTCGCGCTGGGCGAGCCCGCTCTGGATGGCGGCGACGATCGTCTCGACGATGATGCGGATGGACTTCACCGCGTCGTCATTGCCCGGAATCGGGTGGCTGAGCGTGGTGGGGTCGGAATTCGTGTCGACCAGGCCGACGCACGGGATGCCGCAGCGGGCGGCCTCGGCGACGGCGATCTTCTCGTGGTTGACATCGACGACAAACATCGCGGACGGCAGGCCGACCATGTCAACGATGCCGCTGAAATTGCGCTGCATGCGGACCATCTCGCGCTTGATCGCGGCCTCTTCCTTGGAGGAGAGCTTGGCCAGCTCGCCGCTGGTCTCCATGGCCTGGTACTTCTTGAACTTGGCGATGGATTTCTTGACGGTCTCGTGGTTCGTCAGCGTGCCACCCAACCAGCGGTCCACGCAGACCGGCATCCCGGTCGCGCTGGCGGCCTCGCGGATGATTTCCTTGGCCTGGCGCTTGGTGCCGACGAAGAGGATGTTGCCGCCGTTGGCGACGGTGTCCTCGACAAACTTCGCGGCCTTCTCAAGGGCGGCGTGGGTCTTGGCGAGGTCGATGATGGAAATGCCCTGGCGGTGGTCGAAGACGAAGGGCTTGGAGCGCGGGTTCCAGCGCTTGGTCTGGTGACCGAAATGGACGCCGGCATCGAGCAGGTCTTTGGGAGTGATGTTCATGGGATCTATGTTTTCGAAACACAGGCCGGCCAAACTGGGCCGCCTTGCGATCGGGACTGACGTTATGGTTGAGGGTTGTTGACTGGCAGAGCGGTCGAAAACAGGGATCGCCCGGGCAACTGGCAAGCGCGAACTGCGGAAAGGCCCAAAAAGGCGTTGACAGGCAAAATCCCGCGCCGCACGTTGCGCCTCCCCTTGTTGCAGGGTGGAGCAGCCTGGTAGCTCGTCAGGCTCATAACCTGAAGGTCGCTGGTTCAAATCCAGCCCCTGCACCCAATTTGAAACCTCCAGAAACCTCTGGAGGTTTCTTGTTTTCAGGGGGTTGTGAAAGTCTACGTGATGCAGTTTTGGAAATGAAACATCAGGCAACTTGGGGCAACTTCGTGAAAGCGGTGACGTAGTTTCGGACGTAGTGTTCTGAAGCGACGAAGTTCATGCGTTAATTTTGGGCCAAGACTCACCTTCGTAGCTATCGTAGCGATGCTCCGAGCCCCGGCCAGAATGACTGCTCTTCGCCCTTGGTCGATCCTGGGCTGCCGTCTAGGCTTTGTGACACCGGATTCCGATGGCCACCGTACTTCCAGCAAACGCCGACTACTACCGAAGGATGGTCGAAATCGGCGAGCACGGCTCCCGGGAGTTTTTCGAACGCCTAAAGGCGTTTTCGGCCGAACAAGGTCTGCTCGAAGCTGACTTTGCGACGAAGGTCAGTCCCCAATTTCACGAGGTATTCTGGGAGTTATAGAAGGGTCGGATCAAGCTCGATTACGTAATCCGCGTTCGGCTCCACACGGTTCAAGTGTTCATCCCCGGAGTCGGCTGGCAGCGCTGCCGCGGCTGGCTTCGCCTCTTGAGTGACCCCCGCCGGCTGCTGCGTCGCCGGCACGGGCTTGGCCTGGGCTCTCAGCGTGACGGGATACGCTTTTTCGAGCCACTCGGAGAGTTAGTCGGAGTGATGAGTTGAGGTTGGGGTGGTGGTTGTGGTTTGT
>Ga0316228_1003451_pt1 | contig 12615 bp, 13 predicted proteins | sample TBH18021metaG_FD_206005 | JGI IMG/M metagenome (GOLD analysis project Ga0316228, IMG submission 206005) | Freshwater microbial communities from Trout Bog Lake, Wisconsin, USA - TBH18021 | ecosystem: Environmental > Aquatic > Freshwater > Lake > Hypolimnion/Profundal zone | place: USA: Wisconsin... | reverse complement strand
TGCGGAGCGACAAGAGCGCGAAGGACGTGGTGCGGGAAACTCCCCTCCCTGCGAGGGAGGGGTCGGGGGTGGGTGCGGCATCGGGAACCGCACCTGCGACGAAGAAGCGCGCTGCGCGCGAACCCACCCCTGCCTCTCCCTTGAAGGGAGGGGACTTAAGGACCTACGAAGCCCTGGGGCTCAAGCTGACCTCGCCCGAGCGGGTCGTCTTCCCCGGGGACGAACTCACCAAGGGCGACCTCGCCGATTATTATGCCGCGGTCGCCGAGCTGCTCCTGCTCGATCTCAAGGAGCGGCCGATGACGCTGATCCGCTGTCCCCAGGGCCGCGCCAAGCATTGCTTCTTCCAGAAGCACGACAGCGGGACGATGGGCGCCCACGTCCGCCACGTGCCGGTCAGGGAAAGCGACGGCGAGACCCAGGATTATCTCTTCATCAGCGAGGCGCTCGGCGCGCTCGAATGCGTGCAGATGAACACGATCGAATTCCACGGCTGGGGCAGCCGGATCGATCCGCTCGAAAAGCCCGATCGGCTGGTGTTCGATCTCGATCCCGACGTCGGGCTCGACTTCGCCACGGTCAAGACCGCCGCGCTGCGGCTGCGGGCGCTGCTCGGCGACCTCGGGCTCGAGACCTTCGCGATGCTCTCGGGGGGCAAGGGCATCCACGTCATCGCGCCCTTGGACCAGAGCCGCGACTGGCCGGCGGTCAAGAGCTTCGCCGAGCGCTTCAGCCGCGCGATCAGCGAAGCCGAGCCCGAGCTGTTCACCGCCAATATCCGCAAGGTCCAGCGCAAGGGCCGGATCTTCCTCGACTGGCTCCGCAACCAGCGCGGCGCGACCGCGGTGATGCCCTACTCCGCCCGCGCCCGCGAAGGCGCCCCGGTCGCCGCGCCGGTGGCGTGGGAAGAGCTCGACGGGATCGAGGCGGCGAACATCTATTCGATCCGCGACGCGGCGGTGCTGCTCGACCGCGCGGGGAGCAAGGCGCTCGCCGGCTGGGGACGCGCCAAGCAGGCGCTGCCAGACTTCTGAGCTGTGCTCCCGCGAAGGCGGGAGCCCAGTGCCTTCAACAGGAAAACTGGGCACCCGCCTTCGCGGGTGCACTTCAATGGGCAAACCGATCCGTCGCTCGGACCAGGCCGTCGAGCACGCCCGGCTCCGAATAGAGATGCCCCCCATCGGGAACGATCTGCAGCTCGGCCTCGGGCCAGGCGCGGTGGAGCTTCCACGCCGCGACCGGCGGCGTGCAGCTGTCGTGCCGTCCCTGCACGATGATGCACGGGATGTGGCGGATCGCCTCCACCCCGCGCAGCAGCTGCCCTTCCTCGAGCCAGCCGCCGTGGCGCATGTAATGGTTCTCGATCCGCGCCACCGCGATCGCCCGCTTCGGCTCGGAAAAATCCTCCAGCGTCTCGGGGCTGGGGAGGAGGGTGACGGTGACTCCTTCCCACTTGCTCCACGCCTTGGCGGCTTCGAGCTGCACCGCTTCGTCCGCGCTGGTCAGCCGGCGGTGATAGGCCTCAACCAGATCGCCCCGCTCCGCCTCGGGGATGATCGCGACGAATTCCTCCCAGCCATCGGGATAGATGCTCGACGCGCCGCCCTCGACATAGAGCCAGTCGACCTCGGACCGGTCGAACAGGAACACCCCGCGCAGCACCAGCTCGGTTACTCGCTGCGGGTGCGCTTCGGCATAGGCCAGCGAAAGGGTCGAGCCCCAGCTGCCGCCGAACACCTGCCACCGCTCGCAGCCCATCACCTCGGTCCGCAGCCGTTCGATGTCCGCCACGAGATGCGGGGTCGTATTCGCCTCGAGACTGGCGAAGGGCGTCGAACGCCCGCAGCCGCGCTGGTCGAAGACGAGGATATGGTAGCGCGCGGGATCGAACTGCCGGCGATGGCTGGGGCTCGCCCCGCCGCCCGGGCCGCCGTGCAGGAACACCACCGGCTTGCCCTCGGGATTGCCGCATTTCTCCCAGTAAAGCTGATGCCCGTCGCCTACGGCGAGCATGCCCGAGGCATAAGGTTCGATCGGCGGATAGAGCGTGCGGCGGTCGGTGGTGGGCGCGTTCATGGGGTGACCAAAGCTCCTTTCCAGAGGCAGTGGATGTGCCTGTAACTCCAAAGCCACAGTTTTTCCTAGTGGCCCGCTACGGTTCGCCTTTCTCGCAACCGCGAAGGGGGTTCGTTCTTTTTGAGGGCCTTCCCAACGCGCAAACCCACAGAGAAGGGGATTTTATGAAGCGCATTTTGATGGCGACCGCATTCGCGGCGCTGATGGCCAGCCCGGCCCTCGCCCGCGACGGCAGCCCGTATGTCGGGATCGAAGGCGGCGTGCTGTTCCCGCGGAGCAATCACGGCAACGTCAACGTCGACTACACCACGACGCAGACCCCGCTGACGACCCCGCTGTTCGTCGGTCCGGCCGACACCACCTACAACGACGCTTATTCGATCAAGAACAAGCGCGGCATCGATGCCGACGCCATCGTCGGCTACGACTTCGGCATGTTCCGCCTTGAAGGCGAGCTTGGCTACAAGCGCACCCGCCTCAAGAATCTGAGCGTCGATCCGAACTTCGTGTCCGCGCTCAACACCGCGCTCAACCGTCCGGCGACCGCCGGCGACCCCGTCGTTCCGGGCAATCCGGCGCTGACCTCGGGCAGCTTCAGCCTCAACGACCGCACTCGGGTGCTGTCGGGCATGGTCAACGGCCTGGTCGACTTCGGCAGCGATCGCCTCAGCTTCTACGTTGGCGGCGGCGCGGGCCGTGCGCGCGTCAAGTTCGCGGGCATCAAGGACAATGCTTGGGCGTTCCAGGGCATCGCCGGCGTTCGCTACGCGCTGACCGACAACATCGATTTCGGCCTGAAGTATCGCTACTTCCAGACCGGCCGCCTGAACTTCGTCGACAGTTCGTCGGCGACGCTCGCCGGTAACGCCGATGCGACCACGGTCACCGTCAACGGTGTCGCGGTGCCGATCGTCCGCACCACCAATGCGGCGCTCACCACCAGCTACGACAACAAGTTCCGCAGCCATTCGCTGATGGCCTCGCTGATCTTCAACTTCGGTGGCACCGCCGCGGCGCCGCCGCCGCCGCCGCCGCCGCCGCCGCCGCCGCCGCCCCCGCCGCCCCCGGCTCCGGCGACGCAGACCTGCCCCGACGGGTCGGTGATCCTGGCGACCGACGCCTGCCCGGCGCCGCCGCCCCCGCCGCCCCCGCCGCCGGCGCCCGCTCCCGAGCGTGGCTAAGCGGTAGCGCCCAAGGGCCAGGAGGAGCCTGCTGCGGCAGTCTCCGACTGGCCCGGGAGCGCGCGAAGGCCGGACGGCCGGCCGCTTGCGGACCGGACCGACGTCAAGCCCACGGGGTTGATCCCCGTGGGCTTTTCGTATCGCGGAAAGTCCCCGGAAACTTGACTTGGCGCTGCCCTTGAGCAAGAGGGCGCGAAGACCGGCGGGGCTGCGAGCCTCGCCGTTTGTTTTGGGGAATGGGCGGCGCCCCCGACTGCCGCCTGGCCGGGCCTACCTCACACGGGGCCCCGACGAACGAAAGGACTGACCCATGCGCCATCGTGTTGGCGGACGTAAGCTTCAGCGCACCTCGGCTCACCGTGCCGCGCTCTTCCGCAACATGGCTGCTGCGCTGATCAAGCACGAGCAGATCACCACCACCCTCGCCAAGGCGAAGGAACTGCGCCCCTACGTCGAGAAGCTGATCACGCTCGCCAAGAAGGGCGGCCTGTCGAACCGTCGTCTGGCGCACGCCCGTCTGCTCGACGACGCGCAGTTGACCAAGCTGTTCGACGTGCTGGCCGATCGCTATGCCGGCCGCAACGGCGGCTACACCCGCGTCGTCAAGGCCGGCATCCGCTTCTCGGACGCTGCGCCGATCGCGATCATCGAATTCGTCGACCGCGACGTCTCGGCCAAGGGCCAGGATTCGGGTCCGGTGATGACCGACGACGAGGACGAGCAGCAGGCCGCCTGAGCGGTTCCGAACGCTTGATCCCGAACAGGCCGTCCGCTCGCGCGGGCGGCCTTTTTCCTTGGCTCGATGCTCAGGCCGCCTGCGCGGTGTCGCCGAGTTCGGACGCCTCGAACGGGAGGTTTCCGCCAAGCTCGGTCAGCTTTTCGAGATAGAGCAAGCCGAAGTGGCGGTGCCGGTCGCGCGCCGCGCGAGTGACCGAACGGCGCGAGGCGGCGAGTTCCTCGACCGCGCGGCGCCAGTAATAGCGAATATCCGCTTCCATGCTGTGTGCCCCTCCCCAGTGGCGCAGTGCAGCTGTTGTTCGCACGAGGAGCGGAAGCCCGCCGCAACCCCGAGTCGCGACGGGCAGGATATCAAACACTTATCAACAGGAGGAGTCCGCGCGGGTGCGCCGCGGAAGACAAGGCTTACTTGACCAGTTCGACCTGCTCGAACTCGAGCTCGACGGGGGTCGCGCGGCCGAAGATCGACACGCCGACCTTGACCCGGCCGCGGTCGAAATCGAGTTCCTCGACCACGCCGTTGAAGCTCGCGAACGGACCGTCGAGCACCTTCACCGCATCACCGATCTCATAGTCGACGCTGACCTTCTGCTTGGGCGCGGCGGCGGCGGCCTCTTCCTTGGTGTTGAGGATGCGCGCGGCCTCGGCCTCGCTGATCGCCTGCGGCTTGCCGTTGGGGCCCAGGAAGCCAGTCACCTTGGGCGTGTTCTTGACGAGGTGGTAGACGTCGTCGCTCATGCCCAGCTTGGCGAGCACGTAGCCGGGGAAGAACTTGCGGTCGCTGGTGACCTTCTTGCCGCGGCGGATCTCGGTCACCTTCTCGGTCGGGACCTCGACCGACTCGACTAGCTGCTCGAGGCCGAGGCGCTTGGCCTCGCTCATGATCGACTCGCGGACCTTGTTCTCGAAGCCGGAGTAAGCGTGGATGATGTACCAGCGGGACATGAAACGAACCTTGTAAGGAGAGGTCAGCCGAGCAGGCCGAGCAGCCACTTGACGATGGCGGCGAAGGCGCTGTCGACGCCGAAGAAGAAGATGGCGAGGATCGAGGTCATGATGAATACCATGACCGCGGTCATCCAGGTCTCCCGGCCGGTCGGCCACACCACCTTGCGGGCCTCGGACCGGACCTGGCGGGCGAATTCTCCGGGGGACGTCTTGGCCACGGCTCGGCTAACCTCTTGCGAATAGAAAAACGAGGTCCGCGGACACCCCGCTGGACCTCGATACGAGCGCGATGTAGCGCGGGTGGGCGCGGGGTTCAAGTTGGGGCGCGATTGTCGGCTTAGCGACGCCAACCAAGCCCGAACACGCCCAGTGCAAAATCCTTTGCTGCCGGCAGAGCCTTGCCGCGCCAGCCGCCCGGGATAGCGAAGCGCTCCCGCTGCAACGTCCGAAAGGACCGCCAGCGCGTGACTGGCGAGCGCGAGCCAAACAGGTCGAGCCGAAGCCGGAGGGTCTGCTCTCGTTCGCGGTAGCGCTTCGCCGCGCGGCTGGCCCGCTCCGCCCATGACGCACTCCGCTCGCAGAGGCGGTCGAACACCGCCGCCATCTCGTGATCGAACCGCGCATGATCCAGATGACGCTGCTGGTCGAAGGTGGCCAGGTCGACGAGCCGTTGCCGGTGGCTGCGGTTGTCGAGCTGACTGACGTTGCCGCCGTCCCGGCGGTAAAGGATCAGGCTGTCGGCAAGGTGGGTGACCCGGCCGAGCGCGGCGGCCAGGGTGTATATCCAGGTATCGTGCGACAGGACGCGACCGTCCGCGGGTGGGCGCTCCGTTCGCGGCACCAGATGCAGAAGCTCGCGCCGAAACATCATGGTATTGCCATAGCCGCACAGGAACGGTTCGAAATCGAGCGGTTCGAAGACCGCATTACGTTCGATCCCTTGAGAAAGATGCCCGACAGGCTGCATCGTTTCGTCGGTGAGCGTCAGTGTGTGGAGCAAGATGTGGCTGTCGTCGGCGATAAGTCGCTGCCGGCTGGTCGTCAACTTGGTCGGCAGCCACACATCGTCCTGGTCGCAGAACATCACCAGCGGCGAGCGGCATTGCTCGGCGGCATGAAGGAAGTTGTCGGAGAAGCCGAAGCGCTCGTGCGGGGGCAAGATCCGCACTTCGAACGGCGCCGTTCTGGCAAACTCCTCGGCGACCGCGATGGTGTCGTCGGGGCTGTTGTCGTCACTGATCACCAATTCCGCGGGCAATTCGGTCTGCGCAGCGATGCTGTCGAGCTGTTCCCGCAGGTGCCTTGCGCCCTTGTAGGTCGCCATTGCGACCGACACCGCGGGCAGCTCAGGCACCGACACCGAACCGCTCGCATTGCTGGGCGAGGTAGGAGCCCGGCTCGGGCACCGTGCCCGCGCGCTTGACGATCCGCGAATGCCACATGTGGATGGCATGCGTGTCGGGGCTCAGCCGCTGCTCGACCTCGGCCGGGCTGGCGAACAGGATCTCGGCTTCGAAATAGTCGATCGGATAGAACACCGGCTTGGCTTGCGCGTCCTTGGCATAACCCATCTTCTCGGCGAGGTAGGTGATGAGGCCGGGACCCGCGACGCCCCAGGGCAAATCCTCGAGCTCGACGTCGCCGCGCAGCCGCTGCCAATAATATTCGAGCTTGCGGCGCGGGCCAAAGAAAGGCGGACACCAGTTGCGCTCGGGGATTTCGCGCAGGACCTTCAGCATCGGCGAGTCCGCCGGCATCTTGAGGACCGCGCCGTTGATCGAACCCTCGCGCTCCCAGCCGAACACGTGGGCCTCGGCGAAATCGAAGGGTTTCAGGAAGATGAGGTCGAGGTCGACCCAGTAGCCAAGGTCCTTGGCGAGCAGCTCGTAGCGGAAGAAGTCCGACCCCAGCGCCTTGAATTTGCCTGCGAAATGCTTGATCCGCTTGGGATCGCTCATCACCTCCGCGGCGTCGCGCAAATCTACCCCAGCAGGCACGCCCCGCAGTGTTTCCGGCTCATAAGAATAAAGTGTGTAGCGGTGCCCCAGCGCGAGCGCCGACTTGATGCTGAGCTGCTCGAGATAGCCAAGCTCGGACCCGAACCAGAGGGAATTGAAGCGTTCCAGCAAGAGAGTGGCTTTCTTCGGATGAATATCGGTCAAGCAGCCGTGAGGCGGAGAGTGACCTACGCTGAGCGGAGGAAACGGTAAAGGAAGGGTCGCCGACCTGCGTCAAGGCAAGACACCGCTTAGAGTTCTTGTCGCCGGCCTGCTTCGCTTGAAGGCTGTCGCAGCACCTGTAGAATGGCAACGAAGCTTAGACGGCGCGATATCGCCTCGACGTTGGTTTGCAAGTCTCCAGCCATCTCCATTTCGCTACATTCGGACACAGGACGTTAAACCTTGGCTTCACCGACGAAACCGGCACGCAATAAGGTTATCGATGGTTTCCGGGCAGTCGCGGTGCTCAGCGTTGTCTTTAGCCATGCAGTGACGTTCAGATTTGCGGCTTCCCGCCTTTGCTGCAGCGGTTTGCTGGACCACTTTCTGAAATCGGCGTGCAGCTTTTTTTTGTGATATCTGGGTTCATCATCACCTCCTTGCTACTCAAGGAGGAAGAGCGAACCGGCGCAATTTCTATTTTCGCATTTTACGCGAGGCGAACTTTCCGAATTCTGCCACCGTTCTTGCTGATGATCGCGGTCGCACATGCGAGTGCAATAGACCGATTCAATGCTGCTACTTTCCAGTGCAATATTCGCGAGTGTGGATGGGCGGTCGCGCATAGTTGGTCGCTTGCGGTCGAAGAACAATATTATCTAGTTTGGCCTCTGCTTTTCACGTTGCTGAGGCGATGGCGCGCTGCGTTTTTAGCGTTTGCGACGACCGGCCTTTTAATAGTGTTCGAGGTTCGACCGTTCGCCTATCACGCGAACGCGCTGTCCTTTGCCTGCATTGCCATGGGCGCCTTGTTAGCTATCAAGCCGTCGTTGCAATTGCGCGGAAGGTGGCTGCCGTGGAGCGCGGCGATCTTTCTCCTGGTCATCGCGCCCATGACACCTGCTAGCAAGATAGTTGGCGCACTAACGCCCTTCCTTATCGCTTATATCTTGTTCGGGGCGCGTGACCTCGTGCTTCCCCGTCGCCTGCTGAGTAGTGCACCGATGCAAGTGATCGGCTTGGGTTCGTACAGCCTTTATCTCTGGCAGCAGGCATTTCTTGGTCGCGCGAATAACTGGCCGCTAGTGTTTTTGCCCATCGTTGTGATCGCGTCTTACTATCTGATCGAGAAACCGTTCAACGCGACCGGCCATCGCCTTTCCGGCAAGCTCAAGTCGCGCCAAGTGATCGGACATAACGGGACGAGGCCAGCGGCCTGGCAGGGGCAGGGGGACTCGAACCCACGACCCTCGGTTTTGGAGACCGATGCTCTACCAACTGAGCTATACCCCTAGGCCGGATGCGCGCCCTAACCGGCGGGGGCGGCGGGCGCAAGGGTGACGACCTGCGCGACCATCGCCGAGCGCAGGGTGAAGCCGAGCTGGCGATAGAGCCCGATCGCGCCCGCATTGTCGGCATAAGCGTGCAGGAAGACGCGCTCGCCGCGCCTTGCGATCTCTTTCGCCTTCCACGCCGACAGGGCCCGGGCGAGCCCGCGGCCACGCGCGTCGGGATGGGTGCAGACCCCGCTCAGCTCGGTCCAGCCGGGCAGTTGCAGCCGCTCGCCGGCCATGGCGATCAGGCGGCCGGCCTCGCGCACGCCCCAGAAGCCGCCCAGCCGCCAGGTCTCGGCGCGGAAGGGGCCGGGCGCGGTGAGTTCGGCGAGGGCCTGCATCTCGCCCGCATCGGCCTCTCCCAGCGGCGCGGCCCCCGCCGGCGGAGCGGCCGGCGAAGGCTTGGCCGCGACCATCTGCACCGCGTCGCGCCGGTCGAGCTCGATCAGCGCCGCCGGCACCGGCGAGGCGCGCGCCTGCAGCATGACCAGCGCCTCGTCGGGAAGGCACAGCGCGACCAGCGCGGCGAGCGCCGGGTCACGGTCGTCGGCGGCGGCGATGAACGGCTCGACCTCGGGCCGGAAGCGCAGCGCGGGCGGGCGGCCGAGCGCGAACGCCGCCTGGCGCGTGGCGAGAGCGTGATAGATGGGGCGGTCGAGCAGCGCGGCGGCGCCGGCCTCGACCACCGTCGTCAGGCCGCGATGTCGAAGGGGACGATCTCGCCCGACAGATAGAGGTTGCGCGCCTTGGTCCGCGACAGCTTGCCCGAGCTCGTCCGCGGCAGGCTGCGCGGCGGGACCAGCTCGACCACCGGATTGATGCCGGTGATCGCGCGCACCCGCTCGCGGATGTCGTCGCGCAGGCGGCCGCGCTCCTGCGGGTCGGAGACCCGGCAGTGGACCAGGACCGCGGGCTGCTCCTCGCCGCTCGGGCCGGTGATCGCGAAGGCGGCGATGTCGCCCGACTTGAAGCCGGGCAATTGCTCGACCGCCCACTCGATGTCCTGCGGCCAGTGGTTGCGGCCATTGATGATGATCATGTCCTTGGCACGGCCGACGATGAAGATGTAGCCGCCCGACAGATAGCCCATGTCGCCAGTGTCGAGCCAACCGTCCTTCATGCAGGCGTCAGTCGATTCAGGATCGCGGTAATAGCCTTCCATCAGGCTCGCGCCCTTGACCCAGACCTTGCCGATCTGGCGGTCGGCGAGAAGTGCGCCGTCGGCGTCGCGAATCTCGATCGTCATGCCTTTGACGGGCTTGCCGCAGTTGACGATCGCGCGGTAGCGGCGCGGCCGCTCCTGCGCCGGGGTGCCGGCACCCGACAATTCGCTTTCCTCGACCAGCTCGACCCGGATGCCTTCGCCCGGCGGCATCAGGCTGACCGCCAGCGTCGCTTCGGCGAGGCCGTAGCTCGGGCAGAAGGCCTGGGCCTTGAAGCCCGCGTCGGCGAAGGCGTCGACAAAGGCCTGCATGACGTCGGGGCGGATCATGTCGGCGCCGTTGCCCGCCACCCGCCAGCGCGACAGGTCGAAGCGGTCGCTCGCGCGGGTTTGCGACGAGATGCGGCGCGAACAGATGTCGTAGCCGAAGGTCGGCGAGTAGCTGACGCTGGTGCCCGGATTGCGGCTGATGAGGTCGAGCCAGGCGAGCGGGCGCCGCGCGAAATCCTCGGTCTTCATGTAATCGACCGAGATCTGCAGCGCCATCGGCGAGAGGAAGCAGCCGACCAGCCCCATGTCATGGTACCAGGGCAGCCAGCTGATGCAGCGATCGCTGTCCTCGACCTGCAACCCGACGCCGTGCGCGTGGAGGTTGTCGAGCAGCGCGTGGTGGGTGACCGCGACCCCGTGCGGGAAGCGGGTCGAGCCGCTCGAATATTGCAGATAGGCGATTTCCTGCGGATCCGCCGCGGGGAGTTCGGCGCCTTCGTCGGCGGCGACCTCGCTCAGGCTTTCCCAGGCGCGCCCCTCGAGCCCGCGCTTGGCGGCCGCCTCGCCGGCGAAGTCCGCCAGTTCGGCGGGGTAGAGGAATAGCTTGGGATCGCAGCTCGACAGCATCACGGTCAGCTGGTCGACATAGGCCTCACGCCCGCCGAAGCTGGTCGGGAGCGGCAGGGGCACGGGCCACAGCCCCGCATAGATCGCGCCGAAGAAGCAGGCGGCGAAGTCAGGTCCGGTCTCCGCCACCAGCGCCAGCCGGTCGCCCTTGCCGAGGCCGAGGGCAAGGAAGCGGCGGGCATTGACCAGCGCGTCGCGCCGCAGCTGGGCGTAGGGATAAGCCTGCGCCAGGTTGCCGCGCGGATCGTGGAAGTTGAGCCCGCGCGACCCTTGCGCGGCATAATCGAGCGCCTCGCCCAGCGTGGCGAAATCGGCGATCCGGCGCGGCAGCGCGTCGGTCGTCGGGGTCGCGCCCGGCGGCGAAAGGTCGGGCGAGACATTGTTGCGGTCGAGCACGCCGAGGTCCTGCATCATCTGGATCGTTAATTCCGAGCTGCCGGGTCCAGCCTGAACCCTGCCTGTAGCCACCATGGCTTCAACCGCGACAGTGTGGCACAAACATGGCGTGGATGAGGCCGGGGAGCAGCGGGGACGGCGTCAGCGGCGGCTGCCCAAGCCGCTCGACGAGGAGCGGCTACGCGAACTGGCGCTTCATTATGTCGGCAAGTTCGCCACCACCCGCGCCAAGCTGCGGACCTATCTCAACCGCAAGCTGCGCGAGCGCGGCTGGGCCGGCGAGGCACCGGTCGATGTCGCCGCGCTGGTCGAGCGTATCGCCGAGCTCGGCTATGTCGACGACCGTGCCTTTGCGCTCGCCAAGGCCGGCGCGCTCACCGCGCGCGGGCTCGGGACCCGGCGGGTCCGCCAGGCCCTGCAGCAGGCGGGCGTCGCCGAGCAGGACGCCGAGGATGGCGAGCGGCTGGCCGCTGAGCAGGCCTCGCAAAGCGCCCTGCGCTACGCCCGGCGCAAGCGCATCGGCCCCTTCGCGCTGACCGCGCCCGATCCCGCCGCCCGCGAGAAGGCGCTCGCGGCGATGATCCGCGCCGGCCACGGCTTCCAGCTGGCCCGTGCGATCGTCGATGCGCCGCCGGGCGAAGACTTCAACCTCGAAGATTAATTTTCGTTAAGTCGTAATGTGCCCGTAACGGCTTTGCTATGGTCCGCTTGGTCGTGCTATGGTTGCAGCGTGCAACGGGAACAAGCGTTGGGGTTGGGGCCCGAGTCGGAGCCGGTGGAGGGTGTTTCCACCGAGCAAGCACAGCGCCTGCGCGGCCGGGTGAAGTGGTTCGACGCCACCCGCGGCTTCGGCTTCGTCATCTGCGACGAGGTCGAAGGCGACATCCTCCTCCATTTCACCGTGCTCAAGGAGCATAATCGTCGCAGCCTGCCGGAAGGCGCCCTTGTCGAAGTCGAGGTGGTGCGGCAAGACCGCGGCCTTCAGGCGAGCCGCGTCCTGACGATCGACTGTTCCGATGCGCTGATCCCGCGGGCCGTACCCGCCGTCAGCACCGCGGAACGCGCCGACCGCCAGGCTCTGCTCGACGAGGCAGGTCCGTTCGAGCCGGTGGAGGTCAAGTGGTTCAATCGCGTCAAGGGCTATGGGTTCGTCAATCGGATCGGCGAGCCGGATCACGACATCTTTCTCCACATGGAGACGGTGCGCCGGGCGGGACTGGGCGAGCTGGATCCGGGACAACGGCTCGAAGCGCGGATCGCCGAGGGGAAGAAGGGGCTGACCGCGGTCGGCCTGCGCGATTCCGCGGACGGCTGATCGCCGCCGCTCTGCTGCTCCCCTTGCCGCTGATGGCCGCCGCCTGCCAGCCCGGCAGTGCCCAGGAGGGTCTCGGCAAGTCGCCCGCCGGCCTTGCGCAGAAAGTCCTCACCGTCCGCACCGCTGGGGGCAAGACCCACCAGTTCACCGTGGAGGTCGCCGCGACCGAGGCGGAGCAGGCGCAGGGCCTGATGAACCGCCAGACCCTTGCCCCCGACCGCGGCATGATCTTCCCTTATTCGCCGCCGCAACAGGTCAGCTTCTGGATGAAGAACACGCTGATCCCGCTCGACATGGTGTTCATCCGCCCCGACGGGACGATCGCCAAGATCGAGAGCGCGGTCCCGCTCAACCTCGAACCGGTGACCAGCCTCGAGCCGATCGCGACGGTGCTCGAAATCCCCGGCGG
>Ga0316228_1003446_pt1 | contig 12623 bp, 10 predicted proteins | sample TBH18021metaG_FD_206005 | JGI IMG/M metagenome (GOLD analysis project Ga0316228, IMG submission 206005) | Freshwater microbial communities from Trout Bog Lake, Wisconsin, USA - TBH18021 | ecosystem: Environmental > Aquatic > Freshwater > Lake > Hypolimnion/Profundal zone | place: USA: Wisconsin... | reverse complement strand
CCTGGTGCGGATGGCTGATAAGAACGGTGGCGGGGCGGCTGCGGTCGAGCGATGCGGGTAGCAGGCCGGTCGCGCCCTCAGGGGCATCCAGAGGACGGCCGGCGTCGAGAATGATGCGGTCACCCTGCGAGAGCGTGATCTCGATACAGCTTCCGCCGATTTGTCGCGTACCGCGATGGACAGTAAGAGTAAGGTTCACGGGAGCGTTTCAAGCGCCATGTCACCCAGCCCGCTTACCATCTGAACATGAATGTTGTGGGGCACGCCGCGCAGCTTTTGTAGATGCCCGTTCTGAGTAAATGCGGCGTTGTCAGTTCGATTGTCGATCAGCAGCCGCGGCTCGTCATCGACAAGGAGCGGTAGCGCGTCCGCTTTGGCCGCAGCGGTAATGCCCTTTCCAAGATCTTCAATGCCGGGATTCACGCGTTTGGCCAGTCCGTGGAACGCCACCAACAGGCGGCAGGCTTCCTGATAGGCGGAGGCCACCAATTCGCGGTGATTCTCGTGATGTAGCCAAGTTGTGTACTGCTTGAGCTGACCAACAACTTTGGGAGAAACTTCGTCGCCCCGACAGCGGGCGCGGGCGTCGTCAACGAGCTTCGCTTCCCAGAACACGATCCGCCAGCGATCGCCGGCCTTTTCAATCGCAACGAGGTCCATTCGAGGCGCATTCCGCACCTGCGAGTAGGCTGGCAGCGCCATTTCGAGGTCAATGATGTCGGAGTTGCGGGCTACGACCAAGTCTACGAACCGCTTCTCCCTCCCGACGTGGCTGTTGGCGTTGGCAATCCAGTCGTGTAGGTCGGCAAGGTCCCTGTATTCTCGAAGCCCGTTAGTCTTTTGGGCTCGAAGCCCCGCCGACGTCAGAGTGACATAGCTTTGGCCGTTTCCTTTGTCGCCATGGACATACTTGTTGTGAATATGGGCTTGGAGTCCGCCGCCCCTATTGAAGCCGACTCTTGCGACAGATTGCCCACCTCTGTACAGGTTGAGATACCTGTCTCGGATGGCCAGCCGCAGGCGCTTGGGATCCTCCTCCAACGCCTGGGCGTTTGATACGAGTTTGTGTGCTTCGGTCATATCCCGGTGAAAGGCATCGCCAGCGGGTCTCCAGTCGAGAAGCATGTCCTTGAACCAAGTGTTTTCCTCAAGAACCTGATCGGTGATCTTCTCGATGGCAAATGTTCGTCCGAATGTCGACACGCGCGCTCCCTTGCTGAAACTTGTAAATTCAAATTGAGAATAGTGGAAGACTACACCCCTGAACCAAGAACCGGAATGGAGATGTCGCAACAGATGCGCTTGCGACGCTCGCCGAGCAGCAGTGCGTAAAACTTCTACGTCAGACTACCGCGAGAAATAGTTCCGGGCCTCGACTTCATCGGTGCAGGAGAATTCCTGCCAATACTCTTTGTCTCCACCAATCAAGACGCAATCACAATCCGGGCAGCGCAATATACCCTCCCCTATCTCCGCCTTGCAGTCCATGCAGACGATCTTCACCTCTGCTTCGACCCGTTCAGTTGGGAAGGTAGAGGTGAGGTTGTCGCCGCATTCGACACAGAACGGGATTGTTGGCAGGTTTCCATACTCACACGTTCGACAAATCTTCTCTAGCACCAGTTCGCCATAAATTGCCATTACGGTCTCTCAAATGTCACTCCCGCTTTCGCGAAAGCCGCCTCCAACCTCGCAAGGTCGCCCAAAACCTTCAATGCCGCCGAGTGGTTCCTGCGCGGACATCCCGTCATCTGCTCTCCTTGTGTCAGTGACGAAAGGCCGACAAGTGACTGTCCGAATTCCGGAACCAGCTCGATGCGAGAACGCCGTCACAAGCAGCCGACCAGGAGCTTGCTACCCGGAGAGTGGAATTCGTGTGCACCTCGGAGTACTCCTCCGGAGATGCCATGCATCGCCGGAGGACTCAATAGAGCTGACGGTCGGGCAGGTTCAAGCCCAGTAGGGTTGAAATGCAGCTGCTTTGAATCTCCTGTCTATATTCAAAAGCGCGAGCGAGAAATTTACAGCTTCAAGAAAATAGCTGTGGAAAACGCAAGATGAGTTGGTGGCCCGATCAACGCGGTTTTCGGTGAGTAGGGCCGTTCAGCTCTCATCCTCAGCCTACTCCACCACCCCTTGTCACGCGCTAGGCTCCCTTGGCAGCCGACTACAGGAGCCGCAGCGGCGTCCAGAGTTCCTTAAGCGTTCGAAACTTGACGACAATAAGACGATCCAAGCCGGAGCGCCAACGGCAGGGTTGTCGCCAGTTTGGATTTACCCACCCACGACGCTTACCTTGCTTCGGCCATTCCCCTCGCGCGATACATCAATCTTGACCGCGATTCGTTCCTTAAGCTCATCGACGTGGCTTATGACCCCGATTCGCCGGCCGGTAGCCTGTAGACGCTCAAGAGTGGAAATTGCCATAGCGAGGCTGCTACTGTCGAGCGACCCAAACCCCTCATCTATGAATAGGCTTTCAACCTTGAGTCCGCGGTTGGACGACATGCTCGCAAGGCCAAGCGCAAGGGCAAGGCTGACCAGGAAACGCTCGCCACCGGAGAGGCTGTGAACACCGCGCACCTCGTCCGCCATATCATGGTCGATCACCTGGAGTGCAAGCTCGCCGCCTGGAGCCCTCTGCAGCTCATAGCGGCGGTGCAGGTCGGCCAAGTGAGTGTTTGCGAGTTCCAGTAAGTATTCAAACGTAAGGGATTGAGCAAAGCGGCGAAATTTGCTGCCGTCTGCCGCGCCGATTAGTTCGTTCAGCTGCTGCCACACACGTGCAGCGCTCCGGCGACTCTCCAACTCTTTACCGATCTCCGCGGTGCGCAAACGAGCTTCATTGTCTCGCTGTAATAGTGCGTGTGCGGTCATCAATGCCTGTGCAGCTGCGGCGACGCGCTCCCGTGCCGAACCGAGACTCGAATCAATAGCCTCGCGCGCGTGAGCAGGCTTATTCATCGCTCGGTGCTCGACCAACGTGCGTACCCTTTCGTTTAAAGTCGCCTGAGCGGTCGCGACAGCCTCGCGCAAGCCATTGAGACGGGCTTGCTCGCTGTTCAACCAGTTTTCCTGTTTACCCAGTGCATGGAGAGATTCCTCCAGGGTAATCCCCGCTTTCGCAAGGCACTCATCTCGAATCTCTTTAGCCGACTGATGTTGCTGTAGCGCACTGGCAAGGTCAATCTCGGCCGTCGCTACCCGTTGGGAGCTGGCGGCGACAATATGAGCGGCATCTGTGAGAATCTTTTCGCTCTGGGCTAAGTGAGCTTCCGCCGCTTCTAAGCGCTCGCGATGCTCCGTTCTTACCTCGCCAACCGGCCGGCCACCGATAAGGGCGGAGCGTTCCGTCACAACGAGACCAAGAGCTGTCGACAAGGAATCCCGACGACCTTGAGCCTCCTCTACGATGCGCTCTTTTTCGACCACTCTCGCATCGCAGCCTTGGCGCTGAGCTTCCCAATGTCCTTTCGCTTCTAGAGCGGTGTCTGAGCTCTGCTTGCGCTCGCGCCATTCGCCTGCAAGTGCGCGGCAGACATTGGCAAACTTTGAATTCGGAAGCTGTTTTCTCCAGTCTGAATACACGGGCGCCAGTACGCCGCTTAAGCGCCCTAGTAGCTCTTCCAATGCCTGCTTCTTCAGTGCCGTACTATCGTCGAGGCGAAGTATCAATGCAACTTCGGCCTTCTCCCCGTCCCGGAGAGAACTTAGGGATGTACGACATTGATCGAGTTCGTCGCGCAACTTCGAATGTTGCTGTGTTTGCTTCGACAGCAACGCCGCGGCTTTTGCCGCCTGCTTTAGCGTGCGGTCAGTTTCGGCGAGGTTTAGGTCAACGATTTTCGAGACCGCATCTATGCAAGGTGCTGCGGTTGTTTCCAGTACGTCAGTAGGAGCTGTGAACTCTGTTTCTATCGCAGCGCTCGCAAAATGTTCCCTGACCTTTAATAACGATGCCGCCCACTTCGCTTCTGCACTGGACAGTTGCGCTGCCGCTTGTTGATTTCGAATCTCGATGTATGGCAGTGAATCTTGGGCGGCTTTAATCTGTGCTTCCGCGCCCGCACGTTTTCGGTTCAGGAGTTGAACCTGCTGCTCTAAGCTCGCAACGTTCTGTTTGTCCTGCTCTGCTCGGGCCTTGAGATGCTCGTCTACTTCTCGCAGACAATGTTCAGTCGCGCCGCACACAGGGCAGGGCTGCCCGTCGATTAACTGCATGCGTAGTTTGCCTGCCACTTCGCTACTCGCTGATTCAGAGAGGGCAAGGCTTTTCCGCGCCTCATTAACGCGTGCTTCGGCGACGGGGAGACTCGACTCGACATCTATGACACAGGAGGTGGCATTCTTGACAATCTCGGCCTGCTCGCCCCGCTCACGCTTCGCGTCAACGAGAGCTGCGTGAGCAGTCACCGCGCTGCTCACGGCTGCTTCAGCTTCTACCAAAGCCGTTCGCAATTCATTCAGCGCGACGCGCTTGGCGTCCAGGTACTCCCGGGGAATCGCATTGACCTCAGTGCGAGTCACTTCGATGGCTGTTGCAAGCTCACGTTCGCGCTGCTGCAGACCATCGATCTCAGGTTCCTTAGCTGCACATTGGGCGACCGCGTTCTGTTGGTTTGCCTCCGCCTGTTTGCGCTGACGCTCAATGGAAGCAAATTCATCGGCCAGTTCGCGGTACCGTCCCAAGTCAGCGCTGACTTGATCGAGGCGCTGCACCATGAGTTCAGCGCCTCGGTGATCATCTAGCCACAGTTGGTCACTGTCATATGTATCGCTGGCCTGCTTTAGGGCTCGCGCGACCTTATCAACCTCGATTCTGGCCACGTCACGTTCAGACATGCATCGGCTCAGCGTAACGGACGCGACCTCGGCTTCGGACTTCTTCTCCCCGATTACAGCGTCGAGCTTCTGTGCCTTGTCCAACTCAGGACCAATGTCGTCATATGCCTTCCGCCTGGCGTCTCGGTCGAGAGTGGCGGCGCTTTTCTCGGATTGTGCCTGTTCGCACTTCTGCCGTGCAGCAACATCGTGCTGATGGGCCTCGGCAAGAACAGCCTCAGCGGACCGGACGCGATCATTCGCCGTCTGCTCCGCTTCCATCTCCGCGCGAAGCTTGAACGCGCGCTGTACCAGCGATAATTGCGCCCGATCTTGTTCTGCCGCCTCGTCCGCCTGGGATGCCAGCGAAAGCAGGCTGTTCCCTTCAGAAATGCGCGTTTGGAACTGATCTTCTTTGTCGTACCAGTCCTTTGCTTTCAGGAGATCGCCCTGCTCCTGCCGAGCTTCTTCCGACTGCTCTGTAGCTGCTTTGTACGCCACGTCTGCAGCGGCTCGGTCCTCGTTACTGAGCGGTTCAAAATCCTGTAGGCGCCGTTCCAGTTCCACAAGGTCCCGTTGCTCGCGGCTGGCTCGTTCGTATGCTGCCTTTGAAATAGCGGCGTAGATTTCGGTTCCAGTGATCTTCTCCAGTAACTCTGCGCGCTCCTTTGCGTTAGAGCGAACGAATGCGTCGAAGTCGCCTTGAGCTAGCAGCACTGCCCTCCGGAACTGCTGGAAACTCAATCCCACACGCTCCGCGATAGCCGTTAACGTCTCTCTCTTTGTCCCGCCAATCGGCGTGTTTGATTCGACGTCAGTAAGAACAATGGTCTGGGCTTGCAGATTTCCATTTGCTCGCTCGCGAGCGCGGCGTACCTCCCAGCGCGACCGATAGCGCTTCCCGTCCTGGCCAACGAACTCAATCTCGGCGAAACCAGAACCCGTACCATGACGCAAGATGCAGCGCACGTCGTCATACTTAACCTGCTGAGCGGCCTCATCGCCAGCTCGCCCGACCGCAGCTCGGGTATCGGCACGGTCCATGCGGGGAAGTTCGTCATACAGCGCGAGGCAGATCGCGTCGAGGATTGTCGACTTTCCCGACCCAGTCGGGCCGGTAATCGCGAATATGCCGCAATCCCGAATCGGTTGCTGATCGAAGTGGATTTCGAACGCGTCCGCAAGACTCGCCAAGTTCTGGCCACATATTGAGAGAATCCTCACAGAGCCACCGCCTTTTCGCCCGAGTCGTTCGCAATCGACACAATTTCCGTGAATGCCTTCCGTAGCTCGTCAGGAACTTCCGTCGCGTACTTGGAACGGTAAAGCTGGCCGAACACTTGCGCCGGATCAAGGTTGACAAGCTCACTCCCCCGTCCTACCGCATCAGCTAGACCAACACCGTCGCCTGCACTGTGGCGCTCAATCCGTGTCAATCGAAACGGCTTGTCACGAAGCGCATCTTCGACACGGCGGCGCAGTTCCGGTTCAACATCGTCGAGCTGCACGGCAACCTCTATATACGCGGGAAACTGGTAGTCGCTTTCGATCACTTCGAGAGCAGAGAGCTCCGTTACTAGCGCATCGAGTGGAAGGGCTCCTTTTCCCGGCACACGGAGGAAGCGGGCCGGGCGTGGCGCAGATAACAGCGTTTCCGCAACTGACATTGGGAACGGCGAGCCTGCATAGCGGATGATGGTGTGTCCAGCTACTTGCTGCGGCTTGTGCAGATGCCCGAGCGCGACATACGACGCCTCGGCTGGAAAGATGTCGGTCGTGACCGCCTCTTGTCCGCCAATGACAATTCGCCGCTCGCTCAGCTCAGAGATTTCGGCACCAGTCGTATGCAGGTGCCCAGTGACAACAATCGGGAGATTGCGATCTCCGATGGACTGCATTGCCTCCGCGTAGATCGAGGCGACCGCGCTCTCCCCCTCATCTACAACGGGGAGGTCGCCGGGTCTCAGGTACGGAATAGCTATGCAGAGTGCTGCCGGGACTCCGGTCGCGTCATGTAGTTCGATCACCGTACCGGCAGGGTAAATCTTCCCGTCTCTCCGCGGCATGGCGCCGACAAGTGTCACCCTGGAACAGTCGAGCAGGTCTCGCGGTAGCTCAAGGCGCGCAGGGGAATCGTGGTTTCCACCGATAATAACGATTTGCAGATACTTGGACACCATTAACGCGTCGCGTAGAAATCTGTACAGGCGCTGCTGTGATTCGACGGAAGGGTTCGCTACATCATAGGTGTCGCCGGTAACGAGTAGGACGTCGGTAGCTGTCTCTTCCAGTTTATGAATCAGCCAACCTAAGAATACGTCGTGCTCGCGGCCGCGGTCGAAACCGTAAAGTTCTTGGCCAAGATGCCAGTCAGAGGTATGAAGAATACGCATAAGATTTAGTCCAGGGACCAGAAACCGAGAAGTGCATTTCTGGTAGCAGCGAGATGAATGTACCAGCTAGGCACTTGCGTGACCGTGACTTGGATCACCTTCGGCGGTCTTCCCTACGAGTCGGTTTTGATGTTCTCCTGCTTCATTACCTTGCAAACCATTGCTCGGGAGATGCGATGCGCGCTCGCAACTTCGCTCAGACTGCGCCCTGCTTGACGGTCACGGATAATAGCCTTGCGGTCGACGTCAGCCGGAGGACGACCGATACGAACGCCCTCAAGCTTGGCGCGTCGGAGCCCGGACTTCACTCGCTCGACGATCAGATTACGTTCCAACTCGGCGATGGCGCCGATGATGACCACCATGGCGCGGCCTAACGGGCCGCCGGTATCAACGTTTTCGCGGAATGAAACAAACTCGACATTGTTATGGTTCAGCTCGTCGAGAACCTCCAGGAAGTGCCGGACTGACCTGGCTACGCGATCAAACGCCCAAACCATCACGACGTCGAACTTGCCGCGGCGGGCGTCGGCCAGGAGTTGATCAAGGCCGGGACGCTTCGCCTTTGTCCCGCTGATCTTGTCAGTGTATTCCGCAACTATTGCGTGCCCACGCTGCTGCGCCATTTGTTTTAAATCGTGAAGCTGGGTTTCGGGATGTTGATCCCCCGTTGACACACGAATATAGACGGCTATTCGCTTCATTGGAGATGCTCCTTCACACTCGCGCATAACCCAGCGCAAGGGTCGATGACTGGTCGCAGTTCGGCAATCTCTTTCAATGCGAGATCGAAGTTGCGGTATCCGCACTGATGCATCCAGGCGGCAGCGAGAATCGGCGAGCGACTCACGCCGGATACGCAATGGAGCATCACCTTGCCTTTTCGAACCCCTTCGTTAATACATGCCATAATCAGGTCGAACTTGGGTTCAGCAATTGGACAAGCGTCGGGAACCGGAATTCGGATGTAGTGGATGCCTATTCCTCTCGAGAACACTTGTTGGGTGCACAGCGAGACCACCGTGGTGATCTCGAACGGATTCGACCTGGCAATCTTCTCCGCATCAACCAAACTGCCGAGATACAGTCGTTCCCAAACCCTGGTGCTGTTGCTCATAGTGTTCCCCTCCTACGAGTCACAACGCTTTTTCCGCGCGCTCCGCGACGAGACACACCGCTATCTGCGGCTCGTCAAAACCGACAACATACAAATCAACGCACGGGTGCAAGACATCGCGGAAATATTAATGCCCGCAAAATCGTCATGTGGAATGGCCGGAAGAGAGAGCCTAAGGGATGATCTTGCCGTTGATGACGGTTGTCGTGGTCTGCTTGCCCTGCGAGTCGCGAGTAAAGATCACCTGCGTGACGGGGCGACCGTTGTTGTAGGTCGTTTGCCAATTGATGGCTTTGCCACCGCTGGTCACACTGTTGTTAATCTCACTGATGAGCTTGCCGTTATTGTCGAAAGTTTTCATGCTTCCTCCTTTTAATCCTCATGTTCGGCCAGGCGCTGCTGATACGCGTTCCAGTAGACCACTAACAGGGGAACCGTTCGCAGTGCAGGTTTTCGATCACGACGGTTTCGCCTTCAGGCCAGTTCACGATGACATGGTTGATTTCAATGACGCGATGCTCGGTTCCTGCTGTGACGGCTTCAGGGTAATGTCGCTGTGCAAATTGGAGGGCTTGGTCTGATGAGTCGGCCAGAACGATGATGCTGGTCAGTATCCGTTGGAGGTTGGCGCTTTGTTTGTATCCAGTATCGACGCTGTAGAGTTTTAGCATCCATCTCCATTCTACCTAGCGCGTAAGAAAAATTGCCGATTCTCGGCCGCTTTCCACACAATCGATGCGATTTTTTCTCACCGCTGGGTAGAATATAAGTGGCGGATATAACAGCTCCTCCTCTTCCTGACCTATAACTACACCTTTCAACATAAGAGGCCAACATGAGCCACAAGCATTTCTGCGATGCTGCCGGACACGAGTGGACGTGCAGCGGAGCCATCTGCGTCTGCCTCTGTGGAGTTCCTATGGAGGAAGGTGATCATTCGCGATGCCCAATTGAACTGCTGGCGTGTCCGGAGCACCATAGCAATCCGTCTCAGACAGAAGAAAGCTCGTTAGCGGATGTTATACAGATGATGTTGGCAGGGATTGATTACGAAGGAGATGGTGGCACTGAGTCGGAGGATATGGAATTGGCCAAGCAAAAGCGGCAAGAACCCCACGTTGGAATCATGTGGCTGGTTCGTGACCAACTAATCTTCGATAGCGTGCCTATGCGCGAAGCGGAAGCAAACGGTGAATACTGGGATCACCCGCGCAGCCATATCGAAGTTTGGGAACATTTGCAGCGACTCGGTAAAGCTCCCCGCGAATCTGAGTACGAAGAATTCCCAAGAGGCCGGGTAATCTACGACTCGGCATCTGGAAAGTTCACTCTATTAGCGGACAAATGCATACTCGACCGAAAAGACTTGATCGACCAAATCAAGAACACCCTTCATTTGCCTAAGAGTACGAAGCCGGGAGCCGACCTGCATTATCGCTGCTTCCGGTGTCTCTACGGCAGCGAAGTGGATGACGATTCGGACTTTGAGTAGTGGGATCGGCTACCCTGTAATGCGCGTCGTCTGCATCAGTGACACCCGCGAACTTCATCGCGAACTGGATGTCCCCAGCGGGGACCTGCTCATCCATGCCGGGGATTTCTCCTTCGCGCAGAATTCCACTCCTCTTGCCGCATTGCGCGACTTCAATGACTGGCTGGGTGAGCTTCGGCACCGTTACAAGGTCGTAGTTCCGGGCAATCACGACGTGCTGCTGGCGGAGCCACAACGCCGGGGCGTGATCTCAAACGCCACCCTGCTGGTGAATTCCGGCGTGGTGATCGAGAACATCCACATCTGGGGATCTCCCCTAATGCCGCTCCAGAACGGGGCTTTTGCGTGTTCAGATTCAGGGGAGCGGAAGCGGCATTGGGCACGTATTCCGAGACATACGGACATCCTTATCACTCATTGCCCACCATTCGGTGTGCTCGACCGGACGCCGGACTGCGATGACCACGAGGGATGTCCGGAACTGTTGGCAGCCGTGCTTCAGGTGAGGCCACGTTTCCATGTGTTCGGGCATGCACACGGGGCACATGGAATCATTCGCACGGAGCACACCGCCTTCATCAATGCGGCACTCGTCGGGGAAACGTTTGACTTAGATAAGATGCCGATAGTTTTCGACTTCTGATTGGAGGAGGAATGGATAACACCGACAGTGAATGAGAGATCAACAAGCCCGAATGTAAATGGCGCTGAGCCGACTATGGTTGGAGCGACGTGGAATCGCACATTGAACGCCGCGAGGATGGCTGCTGGATTTGGTTTGGTCCCATGACATCGACGAGATTGTCTTCTCAGTCATCGATAAATATGTGGACATCGATAAAGCCCCTGCACAGAGCATCTACCAGCGAGGATCTGAAAGACGAGGCCGAGCGCAACTAGGCGGAGGCTCTCAAACGTCTGAACCGAATACTCAATCTTTCGATTTAGACTCCTCGATCCGGCTACTTGTGCGCGCAGCCGCCGCTCGCTTCCCTGCAAGGTGGTGTCGGGCTTTGTGCTCCGCGCGTGCACACGCGTGCGAGCCACTCACCCCGAGGGACGCACGCTGGGAAGGCACCTGTGGTCACATGATTGCAACCTCGAATGCGTTGTCGCCAGATGATATGGGCACTGCGAGGATGTGAGCGAGCGCACACAAATGCTCGAACAAAGCTACACCGGTGCAATGGCGTGTGCTCCAGATCACATGCAGGTGTAAACCACTGATGTATCATCCTGACACTTCTCTTAGTAACTATTTTTGAAGGGCCTTATATATGGCAGGGACGCTCGACCTAATTCGTGATTGGGCCACTGAGCTCGCGTACTGGGAGCAGGCTGCTCTTGAGAAGGTAACCTCCGGGACAACGCTTGTGGAGAAGGATTATCAGGATCTTCTCGACCTTTGCATGCAGGATGCTGGGTTGATCGCTATGCCTGCAGGAACCCGACCTGCGCTGTCATTTCCGACCAAACTGGCTGACCAATCCGAATTCGCCGGTTATAAGGTGGAGCGGCTCTTCCACCTGCAGAACGTCAACGCACTACCGGAAGCGCAGGAACTAACTTTTGGCGAGCAACTGACAGCCGTGTACGGCTCCAACGGAGCAGGAAAAACCAGCTACACTCGCCCTCTCGGCTGCGCGGCGTTCTCGCGGGGCGAACGTGAGGTACTCACCGACGCGCGCAAGGCCAATACCTCAGCAGTTCCCAAGGCCGAGTTCGAGATCAGCAAGGCTCAGGTCAAGAAGACCATCACCTGGACGCACGGAACTCGTTGCCCGGAGCTCTCCGGTGTTTACGTATTCGATGGCACCAGCATCAACGCGCATTTGACCAAACCTAACTCGCTCAGCTTCTCGCCGGCCGGCCTCTCCCTGCTGACGAAGCTCGCGGAAGTGACTGATACTGTCCGTGACCGGCTCCGCAAGATCATCGAAGTGAAGTCCGTCCCGCACGCTCTGAATCCTCTATTCCCAGGCGAATCTTCGATTAGCAAGGCGATTGCCAACCTGAATGCGAAATCCGATGTCAACGCGTTAGAGAAGCTAGGCACGTTGACCGCTGAAAATGAGAACCGTCTCGGCGAGTTGGACCAGAAGATCGCGGACTTGAAGTCCTGCAACGTGCCAAAGCAAATCGCCACTCTGCGGCAGGAGATCAAAGACTTAGCGTCGCTCCTCACAAATCTGGACGCAACCTCGGCGGCGATTGCCCCTGAAGTAAATGCCGAAGTCGCCGAGCTCATTAGCGGATTGGTGGCTCGTCGTGACGAGGCTGCGCAGGTAAGCGCGGACCAATTTAAGTCAGTACAGTTCACGCAGATCGGGACTGACGTTTGGCGCGACTTCGTGGTAAGTGCCAAAGCCCTAGCTGACGCGGAGGCCCAGCGCGGATCTGCATACCCGCACGACGGTGATGCGTGCATCCTTTGTCGCCAGCCCCTCACGCCCGCATCAATTGAATTGATCACCCGGATGTGGCAGTTTCTGGCGTCCGACGCGCAGGCGCGGTTCGAATCCGCGCAGGCGGCCTGCAGTGCTCGCGCAAGGAAATTCGAGAACGTAGCGCTCGGTTACTTTGGCGCCGATTCGGCCACTCGCCGGATCTTGCAAAGTGAGGTGCCCGAAACGGTCGCGGCTGTCGAAGCGTACGTCGCGGTGTGTTCGGCCCGGATCCGTGATTTTCAGCAGGCGCTCCGCAGCTGCGTCGTAAAGGACTTTTCCTTGGTGGAAACACCGGACAAAGCTGTGGTTCAGGCCGCTATTGGTCAACGCGCCAAGAAGATACTTGAACTGGA
>Ga0316228_1003438_pt1 | contig 12647 bp, 10 predicted proteins | sample TBH18021metaG_FD_206005 | JGI IMG/M metagenome (GOLD analysis project Ga0316228, IMG submission 206005) | Freshwater microbial communities from Trout Bog Lake, Wisconsin, USA - TBH18021 | ecosystem: Environmental > Aquatic > Freshwater > Lake > Hypolimnion/Profundal zone | place: USA: Wisconsin... | reverse complement strand
AGCCAGTCCAAGGGGAAAGCGTTCCTCAGCTCGAACCTTGTGATCGTCGACGAAGTGGGCTACCTCCCGGTGACCAGCCAGGAGGCGTACCTCTTCTTCCAGTTCGTGTCGTACCGCTACGAGAGAAGCTCGACGATCATCACGTCCAACAAGAGCTTCACCGACTGGCAGGAGCTCTTCGGCGACACGGTGATCGCGTCGGCTATCCTTGATCGCCTGCTGCACCATTGCAAGGTGGTGAACATCAAGGGGCACAGTTACCGGCTGCAGGGTCACTCCTTCGGCCGGCAGCTCTCCGACCAAGGAGGTGATGATTCTCTCGCCGTAGGAGCTGACTAGGGAGTCCCCTCTAACCGGCCAGGGTGGTACACTTTTCAATTACCGTAACTGGTACACTTTTACATTGCCATTGACAGCAGGTCTATCCGACGATGTGGCATCCGGGAAAAGGGTGGCTGTCGCTCCATGTTTTTGGCCGGTAGCATTCGTTCTTTTGAGACTTTCAAAGCCTGTCCCCACAGCCTTTCCCTGGTCCAGTCACATTAAAGCGTGCCTGTCCCCTTCAGTATTCCGGAGTCATTGCGCTTCTTCGGCTATTTCATCAAGTACGGCAAAAACACCATCCAGATCCTCGCAATACGATGCTATGTAGTTAGGTGTGACTACTTTCCTCTCTCCGACAAGCTGAACTTTTTGGCGAATAAGTTCCTTGTGATTATTCCAGTACAGCCCTAGCCTATTTGGATCAAGACCTCTTGGAAGTTCAGTTTTGGACGCAAAATAACCTTCTATATCCCTGTCAGAAAAGAACGAATTGCTCAAATGTGACAAACAGTGATCGAGGAAATGGAGGACGTTGTCTTCGTGGATGTCTGGATTGAAGCAGACATTGAATAGGTAATCGTTCATCAATCTTGCTATTTCGCATTCGTCAACTGTACCACTCTCGTCATAGAACCCGCAGCCAACTCCCGATCCATTGGGGGCCTCGCGATTGGTCAGTTGGTATATAACGAAAGACTTGACGGCTGAGCGTGCTGCAGAAACATGATGAGTGAGCGAAGGAACGCTGGGCTCTGATTGACCATCATTTGACGCTTGCCGAGCAAGCTGAAGTGGAGCTTCACCAAGAAACTCGTCATCTGCCGCGGCATCAACTTCCACGAAAAAGTTTCGCTGCGAATTAATGTAGGTCCGCTTGAACAGCGCGAATACCTCTTGAGAAAGTTTCCTCATTTCAATCAGTGCGAGGTCTCTAAGTAGGCCAGACGTTGCGGCACTTCTATCCTGATGGATGATGAGTGCTGAATGCAGGTTATGAAGCTGCCCTTGACGGTCAGCAGAACATTGGAGCCTGAATATCATGAGATCGTTCCATCCAAGAACCCCACGATCACCACTAACAAGACGATTTAGCAGACTTTTCCCTTGGTAGGAATTTTCACCAAAGATCCGCCATGCAATCTCAATGATATTCTCCGGGCTATTTGGAAGGCGGCGCCCTGATGCTCTCCCCCAACCGGCTCTATCCAAGAGTCGCAGCAGGGAGTATATCGATCTCTGCCGCAAACCTCGATCACCACTCCCGATAACGGAATAGCACGGCAGATAGTCCACGAGCGTGTCAATGGCATCTTGCGCAACTGTGCTATTGAAGTCATGCGATTGATTAACCAGTAACCCCCAGAACTGATCATGCGGGTGCTCTCCGCGTTCCAACTGAAATTCCTGTGACATGAGTACCGAAGTGATTGATGTCCCCTTCATGACTCGTTCCACGGCGTCTTGGTACAGAACAAACGTCTCCTGAGGTTCTGGTGTTGAAAATCGCACGATGAGTTTGAGGTAACCCTCCAAGTTCCTCAAGTTGTGATGGTTGAAGCATGCGCGCGATCTCATAACCGCCTCTTCAAGGTCGTTAGAGTCCCCGATTCCTAAAGTTCCAACGTCAAACAGCTGCGACAATAAAAATCCAGCAGATCCCTGTTGTTCCTCCACCACTTTAGAAAACGCCTCAGAGTTCTTGAACCTTTGTTTTCCATATTCGCGACATACAGAAAAAATCCCGCTACGACCCTCGGTTTCTTCGGCGTAGATGCGTCGGAACAATCCGGGATAGCTGAGATGCAGGAGCATGAGATTAATAAGATCGCGTTTGTTGAAGTCAGTCAGACCTAAGTTGCTCTTCTCCATCTGCATTAGCAGCATGGCATTGACGAAGCGCTTTACCTTGCGAAAATCGCCCAGGAGGGGTAGGTACTTTGCTGTTAACTCACCGTCAAGAATGTCTGCCAGTTCATTGAGCAAAGCGCCAAGCTTTAGCATCGTGTCAGAAGGAATTGAGCCCAGTTGGCTCTCGGCACGTTGCCAGTCGCGCCGCAAGAAATCCCGAATGCTGGAGCTGTCAACGAATAGGCTCAGCTTGACCGTCACAAACTTCTCAAGGAACTCGCGCGCCCTCGATCCCTCTTCTTTGCCACCAGCAAGCACCTCTGTGTCGTAGCAGAGGACGTAGGTTGCCTGAGAGAGCTTGAAGGTTCGCCTCGTTGCGAACAGCACGTTGTTCGTCGTCTTTGCGTCCAAACGATCAAGGTCGTCAATGACGATGATTACGCGACGGTCAATGCGCCGAAGGACATCGTCGATGGCATCCAGCAATTCATCAACGGTCTCCTGCGAGGGTTCCAATGAAATCTTGAACCCCAGGAACGAAACGTCGGCCTTTCCCTTTATCAGCCGGGAATACCTAGATGCCGCAGGCTTAAATTCCGGAGCAAAGACCTTCTTTTGGATTGCGGCAGACAAATCGCGAATTATTCGGTCTGCAAGGTCTGGCTCCGAAGCATACCGAAGCGGCTCGAAACGACAAACAATGACTCTGTCTTCTGCGCTTTCCCAGTAGCGCTCAGCGAGGTTGATGAAGCTCGTCTTGCCGACTCCCCATGGGCCGTCGATGCCAAAAACGAGACCCGAATGCGAACCGCTTGCAAGAACGGTTTCTGCGAACGACTTAGCCTGCGACTCACTCCCAAGCAAATCATCTTTCTCGTACTCAATCTCCTCATCCGCGATGAAGTAAAGTTGCGAAACCTTTTTTCCCCGAATCGGCCAGTAATGTTGAACAAGAGGTGACAAAATTACCGCAGACAGTAGGAGGAAGATCGCTGGTCCCCAATTTGGGTCCACGGACTTGAGTGCTGAGTGGACTTTTGAGAGCCATGGCGAGGATAGCTCATTTGCCCAGATGCCAATACCGAGCGCAAACAGCAGATCAATACGAAGGCTGCGAACAATTCGTGCAGCGGAGGCGAGCGCACCCCGCGTGAGTGCGTAAGCCAGACACAGCAGGGCTCCGGCCAGCAATACACCGCTCTTTACAAGAAGGGCTACGCCAGGCCACCATGCCGAGGAGGCGAAATTCGCACCTATGGAGAATGCGGCCCGCCAAATCTCGGCACATAAAAAGCCAGTTGCAAGAACCTTGACGAATACTAAAAGCTCGGGCATTTTCATAGTGGGCTTGGTAGGAATCATCATGTAACCTAAGTATTGTTCTTGGATTGGTTGCGAATTAAACATCGTGATACTTTGCGGTGAAGTTCTTCTTTCCAGTAGCAGGATTCAATCATCTTTTCCCTCGTCCGACTCGTAGATGACCCGGGGGCTACTCATCCCGCCATTTTGGATGTTTACCCAACTTGGATAATGTTCCATTTGGGAGGGATCTACCATTCCCGCAAACATGCCATTTGGGGGATATTCATCCCGCTACTAACAAGATCTCGCTCTAATCTGTAGAGTAAGCCCTGCTAAAGACTCAAAGTCCGTCTTGTTATATCACATTAATTCTAGTATCCCAATAGCTTAATAATCTGCGGAGCCCTGCCTTCGAAAGCTCGTATGTTCTCGGGCTATTGGCTTCCCGCCAACCTCACACCTGCAGCGGGGGGGCGAGGGAGGCAGCCACAGACTCGCTTCTGAAGGCGTCCGGCTCCGGGCCGGACAAATGAAGGAAGTTGTTAACCTGATAACCGGCAGTGGGACTACGCCTTCATCGTTTCGCCGGGAATCGCCAGGCCTATCGGGCGCTTCAGAGGCACTGAAGCCTGACGGAAGGGATCATCTGCATCAACTTTTCCAAAACCTGGAGGTCGAAACGGGAGATCGGTTGCGCCGCCGGAAACCCACGTTGATGGTGCGACAGTTTCACGGATGGCCATGCGGCTTCCATATTTGACCTGTAGGGGGAGATAACGGAGTTGGCCATAGGGAAGTATCAAGGTGAAATGATTCTCACCATTGTGGCGCCTGCGGTTTTGAAGGTGCACGAGGCGAGTTTCCCGACCGGGGCAAGATCGCCTCGAAACCGTCGATGCGAGACTGCCTCTGCCCGTCCAGAGAGATATCCGATCGTAGATATTTTGCTGTCATTTCCCTCTGACTCCTGTTATATCTGCGAACGTAGATAATCGGAGGAGCCATGAAGATAACCAGTGCCGAAGATATCGGTCGGATCGTGCGGGAAAAACGTAAAAAGGACGGCCTCACCTTGGAGGAGGCGGCTGCGGTCTGCGGGGTCAGCTATGCCTTTTTGTCAGCCCTGGAGAACGGCAAGGAGACGGCGCGCCTCGACAAGATCCTGCAGGTGTTCGGCTGTCTGGGCATCGAGCTGGAGGCACGGTTGCGCGGCTGGGCGGCTCCGGGTAACGAGGCATGACCGGCGCCTTAGTGGTCCGAGTCGCCGACGCGGCCGTTGGCCGTCTCTGGCTGATCGAAAAGAAACGGTTCTGCTTCCAGTACGATCCCCTCTGGCTGGAGCGTTCCCGGATTCCCCTCTCCCTGTCGCTCCCCCTGAGGCCCGCCCCCTACCTGGACGACGAGTCGCACCCCTTTTTCGCGAACCTGCTCCCTGAGGAGAGGATCCGCGCGGTGGTCGCCAGGAATCTCGGGCTTTCCCCCAACAATGATTTCGGCATCCTGGAAAGGATCGGCGGGGATTGCGCCGGCGCGGTCTCGCTTTCCCTGGACGAGGGACGGGCAAAGCGGGAGCCTTCCCGCTACCGGCAGCTCTCGGACGACGAGCTGTTCGCCATCGTCAGGGAGCTTCCCCTCCGGCCGCTTTTGGCCGGCGAGAAGGGGATACGGCTTTCGCTCGCCGGTGCGCAGAAGAAGCTGCCGGTGTTCTACGACGACGGGCAGTTTTCGCTCGGCTACGGAAGCTGCCCTTCCAACCACATCATCAAGCCCGCCATCGACAACCTGGACGGCAGCGTCGAGAACGAAGCATTCTGCATGACCCTCGCCCGCGAGGTGGGACTCGAGACACCCCGCTGCTTCATCCACCAGCACGAAGGTGTCAGGGTCTTCGTGGTGGAGCGCTACGACCGGGTGGCGTCGGGCGAGGGGACGCGAAGGCTGCACCAGGAGGATTTTTGCCAGGCGCTCGGGGTCGCGCCTGAGTTCAAGTACCAATCCGAGGGGGGGCCGTCACTGGCCGCCTGCTTCGACCTGGTGCGCCGGACGAGCGTGCGGTCCGGTCGGGACGTGCTGTCGCTGGTCGACTGGACCGTCTTCAACTTCCTGATCGGAAACTCCGACGCCCACGGGAAAAACCTCTCGCTCCTGCTGCTACCCGAGGGGCCGATGCTGGCTCCCTTTTACGACCAACTCTCCACCAGGATCTACGCCCATTACGGCCTCTCCCAGGGACTCGCCATGAGGATCGGTGGTGAGTGGGATCCTGCCGCGATCCGGAGGGAACATTGGGAGCGCTTCGCCAGCGAGTCAGGTGTCAAGCCGCGCCTGGTCCTGACAAGGATTACTCACTTGGTGCAGAGGGTTGAGGCCGTTCGGCTACCGCTCTTCAAGGGTGCCTTTGCCGGCTACCGGTGCGATGCGCTCTACCGTCTCATGGAGCTGATCGCAGCGCAGTCGGAACTGCTCCTGCGCAGCGTCGGCTAGCTGTCACGATAGAGGCTATTCCGGAGAGTGCGCCCGAGGAAGTTTACCGAGTCGGATTGAGATGACGGCTGACCTCCCTTCGTTCGGTTATATTTTCATCCACACCTGACGCAGCCCCGCGGGCTAACAGGGGTAGGCAACTGTCTATATTTATTAGTATCTGCCGCTGGCGCACCGCTTGGCGTTTCCCTCCTTACCATGTCGTAATCCCTTGATATAATGTGTGAATAGCCGCTGGCGCAGCGCTTGGCGGAAATTCACTTTGGGAAGGGAGGGATTTTATGCCGAAAACTACGCTGCCGGCCCGGTTGGAGCCGGACCTGATTGCCCGGTTGCAGCGGGTGTCCCAGGCGAAGAAAGCCAGTGTCAACGACACGATTTCCTGTGCCATGGATGCCTTGGAACGCGAGCAAAAAGAGGGAGGATCCTTTACCCAGCGGGTGGCTTTTTTGGAAAAAAACCTTTCCGCTCTTTTGGATTTGGTGCTGACCTTTAGCGAGAAAATGGATGCTAAATTCAGCGAGGCGAGCACAACTGAAAAGGAAAGAATGAAGAGCCTGTACAAGCTTCTGGAGATAAAGATGGCCGAGCACGATGAGGCTGAGGAGGTTCGTTTTTACAGATTTTTGGGGAGTTCCCAGCTTGGCGGCCAGCCCGTTAAACGCGAATAACGGGAATCATCTGGCTATGGTTCCACCTGTGCGGGTTACACCCCTGCCATGGAGGTTACCGCTTCAGATGGGTCAGGACCCAACGCACATTCTCGGAGAAAATCTCGGCGTACTCTGCCCCGCGATAGGCGCCGTCATCTCTCAAAATCATTCCCATTTCTGCGTCCCTTGATCTCTTCCAGGTCCGGATCAGCCGTAAAGCGCTATCCGGCCGGGACGACGAAAGGGGAAGGGATGTACCGACACTGAACAGCCCCAGCACCTGCGTCGATCACTCGAGGAGACAGGCGGCAGAATAAATTAACGATTGCACATAGTTCGTCTTGGCATGCTCTGCGCTAGGTGTTTTCCCTGACATGGTGAGAGAAGCCCGGTTTGTTTCCAGGGGCGCAGGCGGCGGTCAGGCTGCGTGCCCGGGCAAGGAAATGACTCCCGGGATTCCGACCATGAGACCACGAGATTTCAGGGAGGTCCCAAATGAACTTCAGTAACAGGCTGCCCGGCGAAGGATACGTCCGGCTACCCCAGATCATCGGGCAACAGGAAATCACACCGGAGCAGGCAGCCGCAAACAGGAAGGCCGGCAAGGGACCGAAAACGCCTCAGCCCGCCATCGCTCCGTTGTTCCCCATCAGCCGCGCCGGATGGTACCAGGGCATCAAAAAGGGGCTCTACCCGGCACCGATCAAGCTCTCCGAACGCGTGGCCGCCTGGCCCGTGTCCTCCATCCGGGCCCTACTCGACCGGCACGCCCGGTAAGCGTCGCCCCGTCTCCCGGAGCTAGACGCACTTCAGTTGCGCGGCGACCGCCCGGAAAAAGTCCGCCGACCAGATCTCCAGCACGCGGGGGTCCTTCAGGAAAGGAAACACGTCCTTTTTGGCCTGCTCCAGGTTCAGCCGGTCAATGGCGTCGGCGAGCAGCTCCCGGAACGACGCCTCGGTCAGCGGCCCCTCTTCGTTCCAGTGCCCGGTCTGGCGCATGCGCTGCTCCAGGTGCGCCAGGTGGAGTTCGGGATGGTTCGCCGCGTACCAGATGAAGTCGTACCAGTCGCGCCCCTTGACCCTGTTTTTCCACTTACGGAAGAGCAGGGCGTGCAGCTTCCCGGCGCAGAGGTTGGGGAGGGTGTAGCAGCGAACGGCGAAGGGGACCGGGTTCAAGAGGTATTTGGTCTCGGTGTCGAAGCCGGGGGGCGGTTCCGTGTCGACCTCCAGCTTGATCCTGAGCAGGTGGCCGGCGGGGATCTGCCGGGCGAGTTCCTCCCCGGTCTCGATCACCAGCAGTTCGTTGCGGGTGTTTCCCTTCAGGAAAGCCGACTGCACGGCGGTTTCGACCGCCTTATCCACCATCTCGACCCTGATCTTGAAGCCGAAGGAGCGCAGTTCCTCCTCCAGGGACTCCGTGTATTTCCCCAGGTTGAAGCCCTCCGCCGGACCCAGCAGAGAGAAGTCCAGGTCCTCGGAAAAGCGGTCCAGTCCGTAGAGGATTCTGAGCGCCGTCCCTCCGTAAAAGGCCGCGTGTTCGAAGAACTTCGCCCGCCAGAGCCCCAAAAGCGCCACTTCCTGGATGATCTCCCGCAGCGCCTGCACCGAATCGTCCACCGTGCGGGGGGCGTACCTCTGGAGCATCTTGTTGATGGCCGGATTCACTGGGCACCCCCTCTGCGCCGGAGGTTGGCAAGGAGATCCGCCAGGAGCTTCACCCGCCGGGACCGGTAGCCCAGCGCAATCGCGGCGAGGGCGGCCGGATCGAGCCCGCTCAGCCCCTCGGGGTCCAGCCTCAGGTCCTCCAGGAGGTGGGTGTGCAGCTCCTTTTGCGAGGTGATTCCCGCGCCGCGGTCCGCAACCAGGAGATCCGCCAGTGCCTTTTCCGGTGTGGCGATCAGGTACCCCCTGCCGTCCGCCAGTTCGGCCCGGTCTATCCCGAGGTGAAAGGCGTCCAGGGGGATCATCCTGTAGCTGAAGGTGCCGACCGGGGTGCTGAACACCCGTGACCGCCCCGTGGTGACGGAGGTGACCACCGGCACCCGTTCCGGAGCCAGGCCGTAATGCTGCAGGGCGTATTCCAACGAGAGGTAGGATGGACCGTAGATGAGGTTTGCCAGGATCTCGCGCGAGTACGGACCACGCTGCCGGGACTCACCCTTCACGTAGAGCCCCTTCTTCACCCGGACCACCGCACCCTGGGCCAGCAGGTGGGAAATCTTCTGGCGCGGCTGTGAGTAGTCGTGCACCGCGTCCAGCAGCGTCTGGTAGTCGAATTCCTCGTAGGGGATCATGCTCAGCAGGGGGTTCTTCATGTTCGCACCTGTCGTCATATTTTGGCACAATATAGCATAGTATGTTCGATAAATACAAACATACTATGCTATAAAATTGCACATAGCCTTCAATCCACCTTCCTGATCGGCACCACTTGCGCCCCCGCCTTCAACCCGTCCAGGTAGTCGGCCCAAAGCTGCATCATCTTCCGGCGCTCGACCAGGTGCGACGTCCTGTTGTAGGCGCGTCCCAAGGGGTCCCTCACCGCATGGGCCAGCTGGTGCTCTATGAAGTCGGGGCGGACCTGCAGCACCTCGTCGAGGATGGTCCGGGCCATGGCCCTGAACCCGTGCCCGGTGATCTCCGTCTTTTCAAAGCCGAGGCGCCGCAGCGCGGCGTTGACCGCGTTGTCGGACATGCAGCGCAGCGGGGAGCGATTGCAGGGGAACAGGTATTTGCCGTGTCCGGTGAGCTCCTTGAGCCCTTTCAGAATATCCACCGCCTGCCTGGGGAGTGGGACGAGGTGGGGCACCCCCATCTTCATCTTCGCTCCCGGGATGTTCCACTCGGCCGCCTCCAGGTCAATTTCGGACCACTCGGCGTGCCTCAGCTCCCCGGGGCGGACGAAGAGTATGGGGGCGAGCTGCAGCGCGCACTTCACCACGTAGGAGCCCTTGAAGCCGTCTATGGCCCGCAGCAGCGGCGCCACCTCCTTGGGTTCGGTCGGCGCCGCGAAGTTGCGGCTCTTGACCGGGGGTAGCGCCCCCCTCAGGTCGGCGACCGGGTCGCGGTCGGCGCGCCCTTCGGCGATGGCATACCGGAACACCTGCCCGCAGGCGGTCTTGACCCGGAAGGCCGTCTCCGGGGAGCGCGTCTCGACGCGCCGCAGCACGGCCAGCAGCTCCGGAGCCCTGATCTCGCCAACGGGGCGGGCCCCCAGCCAGGGGAACACGTCCAGCTCCAGGCGCCTCAGGATCCGATCGGCGTGCGCCTCGGACCACTGGGAGCGGAACCGTGCGTGCCAGTCGCGGGCGACCGCCTCGAAGCTGTTTTCCGCCTCGACGGCCTTTGCCGTCTTCAAAGCACTCTTCGCGGCCCCGGGGTCGTCACCCTCCGCGAGCATTTTGCGGGCGGCGTCGCGCTTGGCGCGTGCTTCGGCCAGGGAAATCGCCGGGTAGCTGCCAAAGGAAAGACACTTTTCCTTGGTATCGAAGCGATATTTGAAACGCCACAGCTTGCCGCCTACCGGTGACACCAGAAGGTACAGCCCCCCTCCGTCGAAAAGTGTCGTCGGTTTATCCTGTGGTTTCGCCTTGTGTATCTGCGTGTCACTCAAAGGTACAATCAGCCTTGCCATGACGGGCCTCCATTTTTTGGGTATACGCGAGCAGGAAAATAACTTCCCGTGTACCGCGTATCTGCGCGTCACTCAAAGGTAAAATCAGCCTTGCCATGACGGGCCTCCATTTTTTGGGTATACGCGAGCGGGAAAATAACTTCCCGTGTACCCAAAATATACCCAAAATTCTAGAAACCAGTATATCTAGGCAGACAGCCATGGACAACAAAAAAAGAAAAAGCCTTGATTTCTCAAGGCTTTTTCACTTCCTGCTATTCCGTTGTACGATGCCATGGTGCCCGGGACCGGAATCGAACCGGTACGCCCTTACGGACGAGAGATTTTAAGTCTCTTGCGTCTACCAATTCCGCCACCCGGGCTGAACACCGGCAACCCGGCTACTACATGTTGTTAACCCGCTCCCGCAAATCCTTACCGGTCTTGAAAAACGGGGTCTTCTTGCTCGGAATACTGACGATCTCGCCGCTCTTGGGATTTCTCGCCTCACGCGGCTCGCGGTCCCGGATGGTGAAGCTGCCGAAACCACGAATCTCAACTTTGTCGCCGGAGGTGAGCGCATCGCTCATGGCGTCGAATACCATCGAGACCACTGCCTCCGAATCCTTGCGCGTCAGGACGCCACGCACTTCCACCAGCCTGTCAATCAGTTCGCTTTTAGTCATGTTCACACCTCAATAAGCTAATTAAATTACACCTGTCGGCGAAAGTGACGTCCTAGTCTTCTGCGTTCTCGCTGCTCTTCTTCAGCTTCTCTTTCAGCAGGTCGCCGAAGCTGGAGGTTGCTTCACCCTGAGCTCCCATGTACGAGGCGAGTTCTGCCTTGTCGATGGCGGTCTGCAGCGATTTGATGGAGAGGGCAATCTTCTTCTCTACCATGTCCACGCTCAGAACGACTGCCTCAAGCTCGTCGCCCACGTTGGCGAAGTCCTTGGGGGTTGCCACTTTCTCGTGGGAAAGCTCGGAAACATGCACCAGGCCCTCAATCCCTTCTTCGATCTCGAGGAACACGCCAAAGTCGGTCACGGAAGTGACGCGGCCCTTGACCCTGGAGCCGGGACGGTAGCGACGCGGGATCTCGTCCCAGGGATCGGGCACGAGCTGCTTGATGCCCAGGGAGAGTCTCTCGTTCTCGACGTCGATGTTGAGAACGACTGCCTGCACGGTCTGACCCTTGGTGAACAGCTCGCCCGGGTGCTTGACGCGGCGGGTCCAGGAGATGTCGGAGACATGCACCAGGCCGTCGATGCCGTCTTCGATGCCGATGAAGACGCCGAAGTCGGTGATGTTCTTGATCTGCCCTTCGATCTTGGTGCCGACCGGGTAACGCTCGCCGATGACGGTCCAGGGGTTAACTTCGGTCTGCTTCAGGCCGAGCGAAATCCTGCGGTTGCCCGGATCGACGCCCAGGATGACGGCTTCGACCTCCTCGCCGGTCTTCAGGAGCTCGGAGGGGTGACGCACCCTTCTGGTCCAGGACATCTCGGAAACGTGCACCAGCCCTTCGATGCCGTCTTCCAGGGAGATGAATGCGCCGTAGTCGGTGAGGCTCACGACTTTGCCGCGGACCTTCTCGCCTTCACGGTAGCGCTCACCCACGTTCAGCCAGGGATCGGGCACGGTCTGCTTGAGGCCGAGCGAAATCTTGCCTTTCTCGCGGTCGTACTTGAGCACCATGACGTTCAGGGTGTCGCCCACCTTGACCATCTCCGAGGGGTGGCCCAGCCGCCCCCAGGACATGTCGGTCACGTGCAGGAGGCCGTCCACGCCGCCCAGGTCGACGAACGCGCCGTACTCGGCGATGTTCTTGACGACGCCTGCCACGATGTCCCCTTCCTTCAGGGTCGCCAGGGTCTCGGTCCTCGCCTTGTCGCGGTCCTCTTCGAGGAGTGCGCGGCGGGAAAGCACCAGGTTGCCCCTCTTCCGGTTCAGCTTCAGGATCTTGAACTGGTAGGTCTGGCCGATGAAACGGTCCATGTTGCCGCCGGGACGCAGGTCAACCTGCGAAGCGGGGAGGAAGGCCTCGACGCCGACATCGACGGTCATGCCCCCCTTCACCTTGCCGGTGATCTTCCCTTCGATGACGCCACCCTCGCCGGCTGCGGCGATGGTTTCCCAGGCGACCTGGGAATCGGCTTTCTTCTTGGAAAGGACCATGTGGCCGCGGATGTTCTCGCCGCGCTCGAAGTAAACATTGACCTCGTCGCCAACCTTCACGTTCAGCTCGCCAGCCTCATCGATGAACTCCCCGATGCGGATGCAGCCCTCCGACTTGTAGCCGACATCGACCAGAACCACATCCTGCTCGATCTGGACCACCACGCCCTTGACGACTTCGCCGCTTTGCGGCTGCCTCAGGCTGTCTTGGAAGAGGTCGGCGAACTCGCCTTGCTCTGACT
>Ga0316228_1003437_pt1 | contig 12648 bp, 8 predicted proteins | sample TBH18021metaG_FD_206005 | JGI IMG/M metagenome (GOLD analysis project Ga0316228, IMG submission 206005) | Freshwater microbial communities from Trout Bog Lake, Wisconsin, USA - TBH18021 | ecosystem: Environmental > Aquatic > Freshwater > Lake > Hypolimnion/Profundal zone | place: USA: Wisconsin... | reverse complement strand
CGCCCCACATCTCGATCTTCTCGAGACGGCCACCGTTCTGCTCGATCACACCCTTGTAGGTGTCGATCATCGTCTCGACCTGCTGGGACGTCACGTCCTGGCGGGCCAAGAGCACATGCTCGTAGAGAGGCATCGTCGGGCCTTTCATCGTCAAAAGGAGCCCGGCCGCCGGATGGCGGTTGATTCGGGCCGGTTCATCTCGCGATACGGTCGGCGCCAAGCCCTTCGAGCCGATTTTCAGGCCCGAGCGGTTGATCGAAGGCGGAGACACCGGACGACGGGATCTGGGAGAGCCCTGTGCCGCAAGCGGCACCGTCCGTTCAGCCCCCGGCCGGAGCGAACGCGAGGGGCGGCGCATAGTCGGTTTTTTCAGAGCTGGCAAGGTCGCCGCGCCCGTCGTCGAAGCGCGCGGCCGTCCTGTGTCGGTGTTCGATGCCCGACGACGCAGCGTCGTCCAGGGCACCGGAGGCAAGCCCGGAATCCAGAACCTTTGTCTGCGCAAGATCTTGCGCGTCGGCATGTCTGGATCCCGCCTTCCACTGCGCAGCCGCAGGACGACAGAGCGGTGCGGCGGCGATGCATGCGCGGATCGGCATATCCGCCCGCTTCGGAGCCGAACCCTGCGCGATGCGGAGGCGGGCGCGCCCGGTCGCGCCGCGCCGCCGGGGGCTGTCCCGCACCGCCGAAGCTTGCCGCTCGGGCCGTTCGATGACACAAGCGCGGCGCGGCGGGGACCCCCAGCCGCACCGGTTTTGGTAATCCTCCAGATCTGTAATGGCAGAGGCCCCAGCTTCCGGCCCGTCCGAGGTCGGTCCCGTGCTGATCACCGGCGCGAGCGGCTTCCTCGGCTCCGCCCTGGTCGACGTCTTCCGCCGGGCCGGCTTCCCGGTGCGCATCCTCGTGCGCGCGTCGAGCCCCCGCCGGAACCTCACCTGGACCGATGTCGAGATCGCCGAGGGCGACATGCGCGATCCGGCCGCCGTAGCGGCGGCCATGCGCGGGCAGCGCTACCTGATCCATGCCGCGGCCGATTACCGGCTCTGGGCACCGGACATGGAGGAGATCGTCCGCACCAACCGCGACGGCACGCGCCTCATGATGCGCGCGGCCCTGGAGGCCGGCGTGGAGCGGGTCGTCTACACGTCGAGCGTCGCGACGATCAAGCCGCCGGCCGACGGCGTCACGCCCTCCGACGAGACCATGCCGCTGACGCCCGAGACCGCGATCGGTGCCTACAAGCGCAGCAAGGTCGTGGCCGAGCGGGTGGTCGAGGAGATGGTCGCCCGCGACGGGCTGCAGGCGGTGATCGTCAACCCGTCGACGCCGATCGGCCCGCGCGACGTCAAGCCGACGCCCACCGGGCGGATCATCCAGGAGGCCGCGCTCGGCAAGATGCCGGCCTTCGTCGATACCGGCCTCAACCTCGCCCACGTGGACGACGTGGCTTACGGTCACCTCCTGGCGCTCCGCAAGGGGCGGATCGGCGAGCGCTACATCCTCGGCGGCGAGGACGTGTTCCTGTCGCAGATGCTCGCCGACATCGCCGGCATGGTCGGGCGCAAGCCGCCGACCGTGAGCCTGCCGCGGGCCGCCGTCTACCCGGTGGCGTTCTTCGCGCAGCTCGCCGCGCGGGTCACCGGCAAGCAGCCCTTCGCGACGATCGACGGCATCCGCATGTCGCGCTACCGGATGTTCTTCTCGGACCGGAAGGCGCGCGCCGAGCTCGGCTACACGGCGCGGCCCTATCGCGAGGGGCTGTCCGACGCGATCACGTGGTTCCGAGAAGCGGGCTACCTCGCATGAGCACCCCCGAATCCGCCACCGCGACGCGCTCCGGCAAGGGGCATCAGGACGAGAACTTCCCCGTCGCCTCGCACCTGATCCACCCGCGCCATCGGGGTGCGATCCTGGCATTCTACAACTTCGTCCGCGCCGGCGACGACGTGGCCGACCACGCCGCGCTGTCGCCCGAGCGCAAGATCGCGCTCCTCGATCAACTGGCGGATGCGCTCACCGGCGCCGGCCCGTCCGATCCCGAGGCGGAGCCGCTGAAGCGCGAGCTCGCCGGCCGGGGCCTGCCGCCGCGGCACGCCCTGGAACTCCTCGACGCGTTCCGCATGGACGCGCACAAGAACCGCTACGCGGATTGGGACGAGCTGATCCATTACTGCCGCTACTCGGCCATGCCGGTGGGGCGCTTCGTTCTCGACGTGCACGGCGAGGATCCGGCGCGGGTTTACAGGGCCTCCGACGCGATCTGTGCGGCGCTCCAGGTGATCAATCACCTTCAGGATTGCGGCAAGGACTACGCCGCCCTCGACCGGGTCTACCTCCCGCAGGATTGCCTCGACCGCCACGGCGCCACCGTGGCGATGCTGGGTGAGGCCAAGGCGCCGCCCCAGCTCCGGGCCGTCATCCGTGAGCTGGCGCAGAGATGCCTGGACCTGCTCGACGAGGGCGCGGTCCTGCCGGACCTGATCGACGACCTGCGCCTGTCGCTGGAGATCGCCGCGATCCACCGGCTCGCCGTGGTGCTGAGCCGTGGCCTGCTGGAACGCGACCCGCTCTCGGAGAAGGTCCACCACGGCAAGGCCGCCTTCGCCCTGACGGCGCTGGGCGGCGTCGCCGCCACCCTGGCGCGTCGGCCCTTCCGCGGGCGGACCGTCCGGGCCGCGGCTCAAGGAATCCGCTCGTGACTGCCACCGCCTCGCCCGCCCAGGACCAAGAGAGCGCCGCTCCGGCCCTGCCCGCCGCCGGCTCTTCCTTCTACACGGCGATGCGCCTGCTGCCGAAGGAGCGTCGGGAGGCGATGTACGCCGTCTACGCCTTCTGCCGCGCCGTCGACGACGTCGCCGACGACGGCGGGACCCGGGCTGTCCGGCAGGTCGAGCTCGACCGCTGGCGGGCCGATATCGATGCGCTCTATGCCGGCCGCCCGGCCCCGCGCGTGCGCGACCTCGTGGAGCCCGTGCGCCGCTTCGGCCTGAAGCGCGAGGATTTCCAGGCGGTCATCGACGGCATGGCCATGGACGCCGTCGCGGACATCGTCGCCCCCGACGCCGAGACCCTCGACCTCTATTGCGACCGGGTCGCGAGCGCGGTCGGCCGGCTGTCGGTGCGGATCTTCGGCATGCCGGAGGCGGACGGCATCCGGCTGGCGTGGCACCAGGGCCGCGCACTCCAGCTCACCAATATCCTGCGCGACATCGACGAGGATGCCGAGCGCGGCCGCCTCTACCTGCCGCGCGAGAAGCTCCAGGCGATCGGCCTCACCGATCCGACGCCGGTCCAGGCGATCAGCCACCCGCGCATCGGCGAGGTCTGCATCTCCCTCGCCCGCGAGGCCGAGGACCATTATCAGGCGACCTGGGAGATCATCCGGCGCAGCCCCCGCAAGGCGACCAAGGCCGCCCGGCTGATGGCGGCGGCCTATCACCTCTACCTGAAGGCGGTTCTCGAACGCGGCTGGGCGATGCCCCGCGCCCGGGTGAAGCCCGGCAAACTCGCGCTGCTGGGCGTCGTCCTCCGGCACGGCCTGATCTGATGGGCACCGTTCACGTCGTCGGCGCCGGCCTGGCCGGCCTCTCCGCGGCCGTCGCCCTCGCGGAATCCGGGGCCCGGGTTGTTCTGCACGAGGCCGCCAAGCAGGCCGGCGGCCGCTGCCGCTCGTATTACGATCCGGCCCTCGGCCTGACGATCGACAACGGCAACCACCTGCTGCTGTCCGGCAATGCCGATTCCCTGAGCTTCCTCAGGACCATCGGCGCGCCGGCCGACGCCCTGGTCGGTCCGGACGTGGCGGAGTTCGACTTCGCCGACCTCAAGTCCGGCGAGCGCTGGCGCTTGCGCCCCAATGCCGGGCGGCTGCCCTGGTGGGTGATGAGCCCGGCGCGCCGCGTCCCCGGGACCCGGGCGCGGGACTACCTGGCGCCCCTCGGCATCCTGCGCGCGGCTTCCGGCAAGGCCGAAGGTGCGGGCGGGACCATCGGCGCCCACATGGCCTGCGAAGGCACGCTCTACCGGCGCCTCTGGCATCCGGTTCTGCTGGCCGCCCTCAACACCGAGCCCCGCGACAGCGATGTCGGGCTGGCGGCGCGGATCCTGCGCGAGACCCTGGGCGCGGGCGGGAAGGCCTGCCGGCCGCTCGTCGCCGTCGAAGGCCTGTCCTACGCCTTCGTCGACCCGGCGATTCGCTATCTTACGGCCCGCGGCTGCGAAATCCGCCTCGGCCGTCGCCTGCGCGCGCTCGAGTTCGCCGACGGCCGGGTCGGGCAGCTCGTCTTCTCCGACGGCGCCGAGAGCCTCGGCCCGGAGGACGGCGTCGTGCTGGCGCTGCCGCCCTGGGTAGCCCGGGAAGTGTTGCCCGGTCTCCTCGCACCGACGGAATTCCGCTCCATCGTGAACGCGCATTTCGCGATGGTGCCGAAGCCCGGCAGCCCCCTCGTCCTCGGCGTGGTCAACAGCCTGACAGAGTGGCTTTTCGCCTATCCGGACCGGTATTCGGTGACGATCAGCGGCGCCGATCGGCTTCTCGACGTACCTCGCGAAGACCTCGCCCGGCAGATCTGGGCCGAGATCACACAGTTGTGCAACCTTGCACCGGACCTGCCCAGCTGGCAGATCGTAAAGGAGAAGCGTGCAACCTTTGCGGCGACGCCGGCGGAAGCCGCGCGGCGCGCGAAGGCTGAAACCGCCTACGAAAATCTCGTCCTGGCAGGCGACTGGACCGCGACCGGCCTGCCGTCGACGATCGAGGGAGCGATCCGCTCGGGTCAGACGGCCGCACGTTCCTTGCGTGCGGGATCTGCCGTGCGTGCCGGAACCTGGGCGCGCGGCGCAGCTTGAGGCATGGCGTCCGCCGCGAGGCGGTCGTTCGAGGCGAGGACTATGAGAGAGGCCGTAAGCAAAGTCGAGGCGCTGCAGCGCTCGAAGACGCAGGGGATCTCGCTCGAGGATGTCGAGCGCGGCGTGGCCCAGGCGACGCGCGCGCTGACCGCCCTGGCGCATGACGACGGGCATATCTGCTTCGAGCTCGAGGCGGATGCGACGATTCCGTCCGAGTACATCCTGTTCCACCATTTCCGCGGCACGCAGGTCCCCGGCGACCTCGAGGCCAAGATCGGCAACTACCTCCGGCGCACCCAGGGCCGGCATGGCGGCTGGGCCCTCGTCCACGAGGGGCCGTTCGACATGAGCTGCACGGTCAAGGCGTATTTCGCCCTCAAGATGATCGGCGACGATATCGAGGCGCCGCACATGCGCCGGGCGCGCGAGGGCATCCTGTCCCGCGGCGGCGCGGCCAATGCCAACGTGTTCACCCGCTTCATGCTGGCCCTCTACGGCGAGGTGCCCTGGCGTGCCGTGCCGGTGATGCCCGTCGAGGTGATGTTCCTGCCGAAGTGGTTCCCGTTCCACCTCGACAAGATCAGCTACTGGGCCCGCACCACCGTGGTGCCGCTGTTCGTGCTCCAGGCGACCAAGCCCCGGGCCCGCAACCCGCGCGGCGTCAGCGTGCAGGAGCTGTTCGTGACGCCGCCCGAGAGCGTGCGCTCCTGGCCCGGCTCCCCGCATGCCACGTGGCCGTGGACGCCGATCTTCGGCTTCATCGACCGGGTGCTGCAGCGGGTCGAGAACCACATGCCGCGCAAGCGCCGGCAGCGCGCCATGGAGAAGGCCCGCGCCTGGGTCAGCGAGCGCCTGAACGGCGAGGATGGCCTGGGAGCGATCTTCCCCGCCATGGTCAATTCGGTGCTGATGTACGAGGTGATGGGCTACCGGCCCGATCATCCGCAGGTCCGCGTCGCCTGCGACGCCATCGAGAAGCTCGTCGTCGAGAAAGCCGACGAGGCCTATGTCCAGCCCTGCGTCTCGCCGGTCTGGGACACGGCGCTCGCGAGCCACGCGCTGCTCGAGGCCGGCGGCCCCGAGGCCGAGGCCCAGGCCCGCGCCGGGCTCGACTGGCTGAAGCCCCGTCAGGTGCTCGACATCGTGGGTGACTGGGCGGCCCGCAAGCCGAAGGTCCGGCCGGGCGGCTGGGCGTTCCAGTACGCCAACGCCCATTACCCCGACCTCGACGACACCGCCGTGGTGGTGATGGCGATGGACCGGGCCATGCACCAGCACGGGCTGGTCGCCGGCATGCCGGACTACAAGGCCTCGATCGCCCGCGCCCGCGAATGGGTCGAGGGGCTGCAGTCGGAGGATGGCGGCTGGGCGGCGTTCGACGCCGACAACAACCACATGTATCTCAACCACATCCCGTTCTCGGATCACGGCGCGCTGCTCGATCCACCGACCGCGGACGTGACCGCCCGCGTGGTCGGGATGCTGGCCCAGCTCGGCGAGACCCGGGAGACCTCCCGGGCGCTGGACCGTGGCGTCAACTACCTCCTGAACGACCAGGAGGAGGACGGCTCCTGGTACGGCCGCTGGGGCATGAACTTCATCTATGGCACGTGGTCGGTGCTCTGCGCCCTCAACGCCGCGGGTGTCGATTCCGCCGATCCCCGCATCCAGCGGGCCGTGAACTGGCTGATCCGCATCCAGAACCCGGATGGCGGCTGGGGCGAGGATGCCTCCTCGTACAAGATCGACCCGGCCTTCGAGGCGGGCTCGTCCACGGCCTCGCAGACCGCCTGGGCGCTGCTCGCGCTGATGGCGGCCGGCGCGGTCGACGACCCAGCCGTGACCCGGGGCATCAACTTCCTGACCCGCACGCAGGGTGCGGACGGGTTCTGGAAAGAGGAGCGCTACACCGCCACCGGCTTCCCGCGGGTGTTCTACCTGCGCTACCACGGCTACCCGAAGTTCTTCCCGCTCTGGGCCATGGCCCGCTACCGCAACCTGAAGCGTGGCAACAGCCGGCGCGTCCAGTTCGGCATGTGACGTCCTGTGACGTTCTGGGGCCGGTCCGCAGGGCCGGCTCCGCCCCGCCGGATCGCAGCGCGCTCGACCGTCCCGAACGCCGCTTCGCGAGCCCCGGTACCCGACACGTGGCTATCTCAGACAGCGATCCTGCGGGACCGGACAAGCCGCTCCCGGCGCCGGATCCGCCCGCGACTCCGCCCCGGCGATCGCGCCTGCTTGCGGACCTCGCCGGACTGGTCCACCAGCGCGCCATGATCGATCCCGCTGCACCCGTCCTGGCCGTCACCGGCCTCGCCCGCGAGCGCCGCATGGCGGCAGGGGAGGGGGTCGAGGCGGTGGGAGCCGGCGGCAATCCCCACCGGCTCCGTCAGATCCTCGAGGCCCGCGTGCCGCCCGCCTGCCGGGCGGTGATCAGCTTCGGAATCGCGGGCGGCCTCGATCCGTCGCTCAAGCCCGGCGACGTCGTGGTCGGCACCGGCGTGGTGAGCGAGGAGGGCCGTCGCGCCGCCGATCTCGACCTGTCGGCCACGCTCCTCAACCTCCTGTCCGGGATCGGCCCGCGGGTGATCCCCGCGGATCTGGCGGGCGTCGACACTGCGGTTCTCGCGGTCGACGGCAAGACGGACCTGCGGACCACCACCGGCGCCGCGGCGGTCGACATGGAATCGCACGTGGCCGCGTCCTTCGCGGGCCGGCACGGCCTGCCCTTCGCGGCCGTGCGCGTGATCTGCGATCCGGCCGATCAGGCCCTGCCGGCCTTCGCGGCTTCGGCGCTTACGCCGGACGGCGAGCCCGACATCGCCGCCGTGTTCTTCGCCTTCGCGCGGGGCCGGGCGCGGCTGGGAGACCTGATGCGCCTCGCTCGGGATTCGAATGCCGCCTTCGCGGCGCTCGGACGGTGTCGGGCCCGGCTCGGGCCGGGTTTGGGGATCCCGGTTCCGGAGTGCTGAGACGCCGCCGCGTTCGCACAGGCGGTCCGTGCCCGCGCACAAAAACGCCGGCCTGCTCGGCCGGCGCCAGTCGGAGGTCACCACGAGACGGCGCGGGGAGGGGCCCCCGCGCCGGGAGGAGCCAGCCTCAGCCGGCCTTGTTGAGCGAGACCGCCACGAACCGGGTCTGGCCCTTACCGCTCTTCACTCGCATCAGCACGGCCTTGCGTCCGCTCGACTCGGCCGCCCGGATCTGCGTCGCGACATCCGCCGGACGGGACACGCTCTGGCCGCCGACATCGAGGATCACGTCGCCCGCCTCGATGCCCTTGGCGGCCGCCGGTCCGTCCGGATCGACCTGCACCACCGCGACGCCCTGATCCGACAGGCCGACATCGCCGGCCGGTGCGAGCTGCAGGCCGAGCCGCGGCTGACCGTTGCTGGAATCCTCGTCACGGCTCGCCACCTTGGTGCCGTCGGACGGCATCGCGCCCAGCGTCACCGTCGCGGTGTCGGACTTGCCGCCGCGCAGGTAGCTCAGCTCGACCTTGGCGCCGGGCTTCAGACCGGCGATCTTGCGCGACAGCTCGCGGGCGCTGTCCACCGTGTCGCCGTTGACCTTCTCGATCACGTCGCCCGCCTTCAGGCCGGCCTTGGCCGCCGGAGTGCCGTTTTCGGCGTGGTCGACGAGAGCGCCCTTGGCCTTGTCGAGGCCGAGACCCTCGGCGATGTCCTGGGTCACGGGCTGGATCTGGACGCCCAGATAGCCGCGGGCGACCTTGCCGTCGGTGCGGAGCTGGTCGACCACCGCCTGCACGGTCTCGGCGGGGATGGCGAAGGCGAGGCCGACGCTGCCGCCCGAGGGAGACGCGATGGCGGTGTTCACGCCGACGACCTCGCCGTTGACGTTGAAGGTCGGCCCGCCTGAATTGCCCTTGTTGATCGGGGCATCGATCTGCAGAAAGTCGTCGTAGGGGCCGGCGCCGATGTCGCGGCCGCGGGCCGAGACGATGCCGGCGGTGACGGTGCCGCCGAGGCCGAACGGGTTACCGATCGCCACCACCCAGTCGCCGACTTGCGGCGCGGCCTTGCCGAACTGCACGTAGGGGAAGTTCGAGCCCTCGGTGATCTTCAGCAGGGCGACGTCGGTCTTGGAATCCTTGCCGATGACCTTCGCGTCGAGGGTGCGGCCGTCGTCGAGCGTCACCTGCACGGTCTTCGCATGGTCGACGACGTGGTTGTTGGTGACCACATAGCCGTCAGCCGAGATGATGAAGCCGGAGCCGACCGCGCCGCGCGGGCCCTGGTGCTGGGGCTGCATGCCGCCGGGACCATTCTGACCGAAGCGCTTGAAGAACTCACGCAGCTGCGGCGGTACGTTCTGGAGGTTGCGACCCTGGCTCGGACCGTCCTCGTCGTCGCTGCTCGCCGAGTCGTCGAGCTTCACCTTCACCGAGACGACACCCGGCTTGACCTTGTTGACGATGCCGGCGAACGAGCCCGGCGGATGCTCGGGGGCCTCGATCGGCGACTTGGGGAGAGCCTGCGCATAGGCCGGGGTGGCAGTCGGCAGGTATCCGCTGCCGATGGCGCCGCCGGCGATCAGCGCGGCGGCGGCCACGGAGGCGAGGGCACGGCGCGAGGTGCGGGCTGAGGGACGGGTCTCGGTCATGGGGATCTGAAACCTCTCGGGACTGATCGGGACGACGCCGGCTCACGCGGCGGTCGATGGGATCTGTCTAGGGAATGGCCCCTGACCCAGGAGTGGCGGTCACATTACGGTTCGGACAGGTGGCCGGATGGTCGCCGAGCGCCATCGCGGTTCTGACGGCCGCCTTCCGTCGACCGGCCGCGTCCGCCCTCTGCGACGTGGGAAAGGCCCAGGCTTGTGCCGTCCGGCACCGCGCTTCCCCAGAGTCTGCCTACAATCCCGCTCAGTTCGGCAGGCCGGCGGAAATCCCGGTGCTGCCAGAGGCCAATGTCTGGGTAGAGGGGGTGCGATGAAGACGCTGTTGGTGGCCGCCATCTTCTTCGGGTCGACTGTCGGCGCGATGGCGGTCGAGTCCTACACGGACTACCGTGACTACTTTGACGCAAATTCCATCGTAACAGATCACGCAGCGCGCGGCGTTTCCAGGAAGATGTACGACATCGATACGCGCCGCTACGATGACGGGCATGCGGGCCGTGCGGCGACCAACCTGAAGCCCGGCCATTGGAACCAGGCGGGAGGGTATGTCCCGCCGGACTATTCTACACATCCCCACGGCGCGTCACAGGACGGCTTCTGGAGCCCGATCGACACGTCGTCCGCGAGCTGGGGGACTCCCAAGGCCTTCACCGGTACCCTCGGTACCCGCCGGTGATTACGGTCTCCTGGGCAGGGGCATCGACGCGGGCGCAATTGCCGTCAGCGGCTGCTGTCCGATCCGGATGCCTGTGTGACCGCCCGACGCCGGGCGCGCGCCGACGGTGATGGCACACCCACCCGCATCCTGAGGAGCCTTGCTCCGGCACCTCAGGATCGGGGCGCAGCCTCAGAGGTGCCGTGAACCGGCGCTCAGTCCCCGCTGAGCCGGGCCAGGGCCTCCTCGATCTTCACCAGCCGCGCCGCCTCGCTCTCGCGACGCTCCCGGTTCTCCTCGATGATCTCCTCGGGCGCACGGGCCACGAAGTCGGCGTTGCCGAGCTTGGCGTCGATCTTCTTGATCTCGCCCTGCGCCTTGCCCTGCTCCTTCTTCAGGCGCGCGACCTCGGCGGCGAGGTCGACCACGCCCTCCAGCGGCAGCGCGGCGACGCTGCCGCGCACCAGGAGCTGGACCGAGTTCTTCGGCGGCGTGTCCGCGAAGGTGATCTCCGACAGCCGGGCGAGGCGCAGGAGCGTGTCATGCCACGCCTCGACCCGCGCGCGGACCTCAGGTGCGGCGCCGACCATCACCAGCGGGATCTGCGCCGCGGCGGGGACATTGGTCTCAGACCGCGCCGAGCGGATCTGGCTGACCAGATCGACCACGAACCCGACCTCGGCCTCCGCGGCCGCGTCGGCGAGGCCGCCGAGTTCCGGCCAGGAGGCCAGGGTCAGCAGGCCGCGCTCCGGCCGGTCGGCGCCCTTGATCGCCCAAAGCTCCTCCGTGAGGAAGGGCATGAACGGATGCAACAGCTTGGCGACCTGATCGATCAGGAACGCCACGCTCGCCTGCGTCTCCGCCTTGATCATGGGATCGACGCTCTCGCCCTGGAGCACGGGCTTGGCGAGTTCGAGATACCAGTCGCAGAAGATGTTCCAGACGAAGCGGTAGGCGGCCGCAGCCGCGTCGTTGAAGCGGAAGGCCTCGAGGGCGCCCGTGACCTCGTCGACCGCGCGGGCCGCCTCGGTCAGAGCCCAGCGATTGATCGCCCCGGTGGCCGAACGCGGATCGAAGGCCGGATCGAGGCCGCAGCCGTTCAGCTCGGCGAAGCGGGCGGCGTTCCAGAGCTTGGTCGCGAAGTTGCGGTAGCCCTGGACGCGATCGGTGGACAGCTTGATGTCGCGGCCCTGGACGGCGAGCGCGCAGAGGGTGAAGCGCAGGGCGTCTGCGCCGACCTGATCGATCAGCTCGAGCGGGTCGACGACGTTGCCCTTCGACTTCGACATCTTCGCGCCCGACGCGTCCCGCACCAGGGTGTGCAGGTAGACCGTGTCGAAGGGCGCCCGGTCGGTGAGGTGCAGGCCCATCATCATCATCCGGGCGACCCAGAAGAACAGGATGTCCTTGCCGGTCACCAGGGTGTTGGTCGGATAGTAGCGGGCGAGCTCCGGGGTCGCGTCCGGCCAGCCGAGCGTCGAGAACGGCCAGAGCGCCGAGGAGAACCACGTGTCGAGGACGTCCTCGTCGCGGGTGAGCGTGACCGCCCGGCCGTGCTGCGCCGCGGCCGCGGCCAGCGCCTCTTCCTCGCTCTCGGCGACGAAGATGCCGCCCGCCTCGTCGTACCAGACCGGGATCTGGTGGCCCCACCAGAGCTGGCGCGAGATGCACCACGGCTCGATGTTGGTGAGCCACTGGAAGAAGATCTTCTCGTAGTTCTCGGGGACGAACTTGGTCTGCCCGTCGCGCACCGCCTGGAGGGCGCGCTCCGCGAGCGGCTTGACGTTCACGTACCACTGATCGGTCAGGTAGGGCTCGATGACCACGCCCGAGCGGTCGCCGTGCGGGACCGCGTGCGTGTTCGGCTCGATCGCGCGCAGGCGCCCGCGCGCCTCCATCAGCGCGACGACCTCCTTGCGGGCCTGCGCCCGGTCGAGCCCGTGGAGCGCCAGGGCCTCCGCCTCGGGCGCGACGCCGTCGAGGAAGTCGGCATTGCCGTCGAGCAGCATCCGGCCCTCGGGGTCGAGGACGTTGATCAGGCCGAGTCCGTGGCGGCGGCCGACGTCGAAGTCGTTGAAGTCGTGGGCGGGGGTGATCTTGACCGCGCCCGTGCCCTTCTCGGGATCCGAGTAGGTGTCGGCCACGATCGGGATCAGGCGGCCGACCAGCGGCAGGCGCACGCGCTTGCCGACGAGTGCCGTGTAGCGCTCGTCCTCGGGATGGACCGCAACGCCGGTATCGCCCAGCATCGTCTCGGGGCGCGTGGTCGCGACCGTGATGACGGTGCCGGTCTCGGTGCCCGCCTCGTCCACCACCGGGTAGTCGAAGTGCCAGAGATGTCCCTTCGTCTCGATCTGCTGGACCTCCAGGTCCGAGATCGCGGTCTGGAACTTCGGATCCCAGTTCACCAGCCGCTTGTCGCGGTAGATCAGGCCCTGCCGGTGCAGGTCGACGAAGGTCTTCAGGACGGCCCGGCTCAGGCCCTCGTCCATGGTGAAGCGCTCGCG
>Ga0316228_1003433_pt1 | contig 12658 bp, 14 predicted proteins | sample TBH18021metaG_FD_206005 | JGI IMG/M metagenome (GOLD analysis project Ga0316228, IMG submission 206005) | Freshwater microbial communities from Trout Bog Lake, Wisconsin, USA - TBH18021 | ecosystem: Environmental > Aquatic > Freshwater > Lake > Hypolimnion/Profundal zone | place: USA: Wisconsin... | reverse complement strand
GGATCAGGGGGCGCGCGAGGGCGTGCTGCAAGACCGGCGCCGGGAAGATGGCCGGGAGGGCCTTCTCCAGTCGCGCCCGGGCCTGCACGTTGCGGAGGGTGCGCCAGCTCGATGTCGTCGTCATGCAGGACCGGTGGTAACCTGCCGGGCGTCGCGCCGCGACGGCGCCGCTGCAACAGCGGGCCCGTCCCGGTTTGCCGGCACGATACCGCCTATTGTGCCGCGCCCGCCTCCGACGAGTTCGGCGCCCGCGCAAGGGTTAAGAGAATGTTTCCCGTGAAACATCGGCGGATCCGGCGGCTCCGGCACGCCGCTGCCCTCTAGCCCGGCGAGGCTCAAAGGCCCACCGTCGTCGACGGCAATTGGGTACGCGGTTGATGCCGCGATAGACGCGACAGAAATCGGGGCGCCCCGTTGCCAGGGCTGCACACCCCGCCTAGACGAGCCGGCGCAAGGTCTGCCCGTCACCCATCCTACTTCGCAGAGGCGATCTGTTCCGTGATCACCGGTCCGTGCCTCATCGTCCAGCCGATCCACGCGGCGGGCCTCGACCGGTTGCGCGCGGCCGGGCTTGAGCCGCGCCCGGCGAGCGGGACCGACCCCGAGACGCTGGCCCGCGAGGTCGGCGACTGCGTCGCCGTCATCACCCGCAACACCGGCTTCCCGGCCCGCGCCATCGCGGCGGCGCCGGTCCTGCGGGTGATCGGCGTGCACGGCACCGGCACCGACCACGTCGCCAACGCCGAGGCGACCGGGGCCGGGATCGTAGTGGTCAACACGCCGGGCGCCAACGCGGTCTCGGTGGCCGAGCAGACGCTGGCGCTGATCTTCGCCCTGGCCAAGGCCCTGCCGGAGGCCGACCGCTCGGTCCGGCGCGGCGACGACAGCTTCAAGTTCACCGCCCGCCTGGTCGAGCTCGCCGGCCTGACGCTGGGCCTCGTCGGCTTCGGGGCCATCGGGCAGGCGACTGCCCGGCTCGGCGCCGCCCTGGGCCTGCGGGTGCTGGCCTACGGCCCGAGCCGCCCGGACGCCGACTTCGCCAATGCCGGCGCCCTGCGGGCCGCCTCGGTCGATGCGCTCTTGGGCGAGGCCGACATCGTCTCCCTGCACGTGCCGCTCACCCCGGGCACCCGCGGCCTGATCGGCCGGGACCAGCTCGCCCGGATGAAGCGGGGAGCCTTCCTGATCAACACCAGCCGCGGCGGCCTGATCGACGAGGCGGCTCTGGTGGACGCGCTGGAGGCCGGCACGATCGCGGGCGCCGGGCTCGACGTCTTCGCCCAGGAGCCCTTGCCGGTGGACCACCCCCTCGCCCGCCAGGAGCGGGCGATCCTGACGCCCCATGTCGGCGGCTCCACCGGGGCGGCCCTGATCCGCACCGCCGAGACCGCCGCGACCCGCGTGGTCGACGTCCTCGCCGGCCGGCGGCCCGGCGGGCTGGTCAACCCGGCCGTCTGGGAGCGGCGCCGCGCGCCGTGATGGTCCCCCTCTCCCGTGCGGGAGAGGGTCGGGGTGGGGGACCCGTCGCTTCGGGATCGCGCGCGCCGTCGCCGCTCGCCCACCCGCGCGACTCGTCCGGAGAGCACGCATCCCTCACGCTGTCCCTCTCCCGCACGGGAGAGGGGACGCGCGGCCGATCCTGACGGCGCGGCGCAACTGGCCGGCCCGGATCACGGTGTTTCGTCCGCACCGCGACCGCCCGCCGCGCGCTCTGTCATGCAATCGTCGCAGACGGGCCGGAAAGCCACCCGCTGCATCCGAGGCCAGAGAGGGCTCCATGGACTTCCACCGCCGCTTCACGGTCCTGATGTGCGCCCCGGCCTTCGATCCGGACGATCTCGAGGGCGCGCGCCTCAACCAGATCGTGGCGGCCGTGGAGAGCCGCGGCTTCGAGGTGGTGCGCGCCCGGCGGGTGGAGGACGCGGCCATCGCCGTCCAGACCGACGCGGCGGTCGGCTGCCTCGTGGTCGACTGGGGCAAGCGCGGCCTCGACGGCAAGGCCGCCGCCCTCATCGACATGATGCGCCGGCGCGGCCTGGAGATGCCGATCGTCATCATGGTCCGCCGCAAGCGGCTGGAGGACATCCCGGTCGAGCTCCTCGACTTCATCGACGGCTACATCTTCCTCGCCGAGGAGACGCCGGAATTCATCGCCCGCGGCCTCGTCAGCCGGGTTACGCAATACGCCGAGACCCTCAAGACGCCGTTCTTCGGCGCGCTCGTCGACTACGCCGAGAAGGGCAACCAGCTCTGGACCTGCCCAGGCCACAACGGCGGCATCTTCTATAACCGGTCCCCCATCGGCCGGATCTTCGTGGAGCATCTGGGCGAGGCGATCTTCCGCGACGATCTCGACAACTCGGTCCTCGATCTCGGCGACCTGCTGACCCACGAGGGCCCGGCGCTAAAGGCCCAGAAGGAGGCCGCCAAGATCTTCGGGGCGGAGAAGACCTACTTCGTCCTCAACGGCACCTCGGCCTCCAACAAGATCGTCCTGTCCTCCCTGGTGGCGGAGGACGACCTCGTCCTGTTCGACCGCAACAACCACAAGGCGGCCCACCACGGCGCCCTGTTCCTGGGCGGCGGCATCCCGATCTTTTTGGAAACGGACCGGAATGCGTACGGCCTGATCGGGCCGATCTTCCACGAGGCCCTCGACGAGACCCGGATCCGGGAGAAGATCCGCCGCAACCCGCTGGTGACCGATCCGGAGGCGTGGCGCCGGGAGCGGCCGTTCCGCGTCGCGGTGATCGAGCAGTGCACCTACGACGGCACGATCTACGACGCGCAAGCGATCCTGGAGAAGATCGGCCACCTCTGCGACTACATCCTGTTCGACGAGGCCTGGGCGGGCTTCATGAAGTTCCACCCGCTCTACGCCCGCCGGTTCGCCATGGGGCTGACCGGGCTCGACGAGACCTCGCCCGGCATCGTCGCCACGCAGTCGACCCACAAGCAGCTCGCGAGCTTCTCCCAGGCCTCGCAGATCCACACCCGGGACGGGCATATCCGCGGCCAGACCCGCCGGGTCGAGCACAAGCGGCTCAACGAGAGCTTTCTGGTCCACGCCTCCACGTCACCCTTCTATCCCCTGTTCGCCTCCCTCGACGTCGGCGCCCAGATGATGAAGGGGCGCTCCGGGATGATCCTGTGGGACGACACGATCCGGCTCGGGATCGAGTGGCGCAAGAAGGTCCGGGCGATCCGGCGCGAGTTCGAGGAGAACGAGCGCGACCCCGCGCGGCGCTGGTTCTTCGACCCGTTCGTGCCGGACGTGACGGTGAACGCCGACGGCGCCGAGGTGCCGTGGGAGAGCGTGCCGACCGACGAGCTCGCCGCCACGCCGCGCCACTGGGAGCTGAAGCCGGGCGCGCGCTGGCACGGCTTCAGCCACGTGGCGCCGGGCTACGCGATCACGGACCCGAACAAGCTCACCGTGCTGACCCCCGGCTTCGACCGGCAGACCGGCGCCTACGCCCAGCACGGCGTGCCGGCGCCGATCGTGGCGCAATACCTGCGTGAGAACCGGATCGTCGCCGAGAAGAACGACCTGAACTCGCTGCTCTTCCTGCTGACCCCGGGGGTCGAATCCTCCAAGGCCGGCACGCTGATCTCGGGCCTCGTCGCCTTCAAGCGGCTCCACGACGACAACGTCGCGCTGGAGGAGGCCATGCCGGAATTCGTCAACCGCCGGCCGAACCGCTACCGGGGCGTGCGCCTGCGCGACCTCTGCAACGAGCTCCACGCCTTCCACCGGGAGGCCGGCACCTCGGCACTGCAGCGGCGGCAATTCGCCCCCGAGCACCTGCCCGAGATGGTGATGCCGCCGAAGCGCGCCGCCCAGCTGTTGACGCGCAACAAGGTCGACTACGTGCCGATCGCCGAGGCCGAGGGGCGGATCGCCACCACGCTGATGCTGGTCTACCCCCCGGGCATCGGCACGGTGCTGCCGGGCGAGCGGCTCGACGACCGGGCCAAGCCCATGCTCGACTATTTCAAGATGTTCGAGGCCTCCGCCAACCTGTTCCCGGGCTTCGAGGCCGAGATCCAGGGCGTCTACCGCGAGGTCGACCCGGATGGGCGGATCCGCTTCCACACCTACGTGGCGCGGGAGGGGGCCTGATGGAGATCGAGGTCGAGACGCCCGGCCCGGTCCCGGCCCGGTCCTGCCCCGACATCGTCATTCGCGCCTCCTCGGACGCCGATGTCGAGGCGATGGTGGCGATCTACGAGCACCACATCAGCCGGGGCGTCAGCGACGCCGGCGTCGCCGAGGAGGACCGGCTGCTCCCCGACGACCTGAAGCGGCGGCGCAAGACCATGCGCAAGAAGCGCCTGCCGCATCTCGTGGCCGAGCGGGACGGCGCGGTGGCGGGCTACGCCTACGCGGTGCCGTTCCGGAAGCGGCCAGCCTACCGCTACACGCTCAAGCACTCGATCTACGTGCATCCCGACCATCTCCATGCCGGGATTGGCCGGCGGCTGCTGCCGGCCCTGATCGAGGCCTGCGCGGCGGGCGGCTACCGCCAGATGATCGGCTACATCGACGCCGAGAACGCCGCGTCGCTGCGGCTCCACGAGGCCTGCGGGTTCGAGCGGGTCGGCTACCTGCGGGCGGTGGGCTTCAAGTACGGCCACTGGTCGGACAGCGTCATGGTTCAGCGGGCGCTGGGCACCGGTTCGGACGACCGGCCGGGCTAGCGGGCCGGGACGGGGCCGCCGTCTTCGCGAGCGGAGCGAAACGATCCAGCAGACCGGGTTCTCAGAGGTCGCGTTGCCCTGGGTCGCTTCGCTGCGCTCGCGAAGACGGAGCGTGTGACACCCGCCGAAGGATTCGACCGGGGCCGGGATCAGTGGCCGGCCGCCGGCCGCGCCGTCGCCACGATGTCGATGTCGACCCCGACGTCGAGCGCCACCCACTGGCCCGAGGCCCAGGCCCCCTGCCCGACGCCGAACTCGGTGCGGACGAGGCCGACGCGCCCCACGGCGTGCGCCGCCCCGCCGTCGAGGGTCAGGTGGAACGGCAGCGTCACGGGCCGGCTCGTGCCGCGGATCGTCAGCGTCCCGATCGCCGCGTAGTCGCCCTGCCCCTTGTCGACGAAGCGGGTCGCCTCGAAGCGCGCCTCGCTCGCCGCCTTGACGTCGAACCAATCCTTCTGCGGCAGGGCCTCGTCGCGCTGGACGTCCCCGGTCCGCGCGCTGGCGAGGTCGACCAACACGAGCGCGTGTCCCGCCTCGGGCTTGGCGGGGTCGAAATCGACCGCAGCCTTGAACCGCTCGAACCGCCCGGTGAAGGGCACGCCGACCTGCACGCCGGAGAACCGGATGGCGCTCCTGGCCGGATCGACCGCCCATTCGGCGGCGGCCGCCGGCAGGGCCGCACCCGGGAGCGCAGCCAGCAGCGCCGCGAGCAGGCAGAGGTGACGCGGGTTCATCGGGTCGACTCCACGGTGGGGGCGGCGGTCGGGGCGACCGGCGGCCGGCGCCCCGGCAGCATGCGGCGCAGCACGTCGTCGCGCAGGAGGAGGTGGTGGCGCAGGGCCGCCGCCATGTGGACGGCGAGCAAAGCCGCCAGGAACCACGCCCCCAGGGCGTGGACCCGCTTCAGGACGCCCTCGGCACCGGCTTGGTCCGGGACGAGGTCCGCCAGCGGCAGGTGCGGCCAGGGGACGAGCCCGTACAGCACCGTCGGGATGTTGAACGGCGACAGCGACACCACGGCCCAGCCGGTCAGGGGCAGCCCGATCAGGAGCAGGTACAGCAGGGCGTGCGCCGCCGCGGCCGCCCTTCGCTCCCGCGCCGGCATCCCGGCCGGGTGCGGCGGCGGCCGGTGGGTCAGGCGCCACAGGACGCGCAGGGCCGTCAGCGCCAGCACGGTGACGCCGACGGATTTGTGCCACTGGTAGAGCTGGAACTGGCGCAGCGGCGCCAACCCCGCATGGGTCATGGTCAGGCCGAGGCCGATCAGGACGAGCACGCCCAGCGCGCTCGCCCAGTGCAGCAGGATCGCCACGGCGGAGTACCGCCGCGCGGAAACCCCGTTCGCCATGGCGGATCCCCTCAGGTCAGTCCTGCTTCTCGAAGGCGCCCGCGATCGTGAGGTGCAGCTCGTCGCCGATCAGCGGCACGTAGGTCTTCACCCCGAACTCGGAGCGCTTGAGCGTGCCGGTGGCCTCGAAGCCGACCGTGTATTTCTTGCTCAGCGGGTTCACGCCGGCGCCGACCAGCGTGACGTCGAGCGTCACCGGCTTGGTCACGCCGTGGAGCGTCAGGTCGCCCGTCACCTTCGCGTGGTCCTTGCCGGCGGGCACGACCTTGGTGGACACGAAGGTCATGTCGGGGAACTTGGCGGCGTCGAGCCACTGGTCGCCCTTGAGCTCGTCGGTGAGCTTGGCGCTGGTGGTCGTCACCGAGGCGACCGGGATCTTGACCGAGAGCTTGGCGGTGGACGGGTTCTTCGGCTGCAGCTCCAGCGTGCCGGACACGTCCGAGAAGCCGCCCGCATAGTTCGAGAAGCCCATATGGGAGACGCGCCAGCCGACCTGGGTGTGGCCGGGGTCGACCGCGTAGGTGCCGGCCTGGATCTGGGCGGGGTCGCGGGTCGGCGGCGTCTGGGCCAGCACCGGGGTGGTGACCAGCAGGGCCAGAAGGCCGGAGGCGAGAATCGACTTCAATTGTGTCTCCTGCAGAGCAGACGGTCGCGCCGCGATTCGCTGCGCCGCAGCAGCCCTGTAGACCCGTTCACGCCACCGGTTGAGCCTGCTATCCGGAACCTCATGGTTGCGAGAACGGAAACCTTCCGAGGCGGGCTCGAGGATGTGCGGGCCTTCTGTGCCGTGGTCGATCTCGGCACGGTGACGGCCGCGGCCGCGAGCCTGCAGGAGACCAAGGGCAGCGTCAGCCGGCGGATCTCCCGCCTGGAGCGGGCACTGGGCGCCCGGCTGATGGCCCGGACCTCCCGGGCGGTCTCGCCGACCGCCGAGGGGCTCGCCTTCTACGCCAAGGCCCAGGAGAGCCTGACGCTCCTCGACGAGGCGGCCGAGACCGCCCGCGACGCCCGCACGGTGCCGACCGGGCACCTGCGGATCACGACCTCGATCGATTTCGGGATCGAGGTGATGCCCGAGATCGTCGCGAGCTTCCGGGACGCCTACCCGCAGATCACCGTGGAGATGCTCAATACCGACGCGCGCCTCGACCTCGCGGCCAACCGGATCGACCTCGCCCTGCGGCTCGGCGGCGCGGAGGAGACCGGCTACCGCGCCATGGTTCTCGCCACCCTGGCCCTCGCCCTTTACGCCGCCCCCGCCTACCTGAAGCGCCGCCCGGCCCCGACCGACCTCGCGGGACTGCGCGACCACGACCTGATCCTCGCCCGGGAGCGGATCGGCTCGGCGGGGCTGACCCTCTCCGACGGGCAGGGCCGCACGGAGCCGCTCTCCCTGAGCCCGGCGATCCGGGTCAGCGACTTCGCGACCGCACACCGGCTCACCCTCGCGGGCGCCGGGATCGGCCATCTCCCGAGCCTCGTGGCCGCCCGGGCGGTGGAGGCTGGGGAGATCGTGCGCGTGCTCAGCCCCTGGGCGACCCGCAGCAGCCGCCTGCGCGCCGTCACCCTGGCCGGGCGCGAGTTGCCGGCCCGCGTCCAGGTCTTCCGCGAGCATGTCCGCGCCGTCCTGGCCTCGCGCGAATGCCCCCGCGATGTCGTGGACGGTGACGGCGGACAGCGATAGGGCCGCCCCTCCCGGGTTCAGGACGCCGAGCCTGCAAAGGTCGAGATCGGTCCAATTTGACCGATTGCTGGCACGACCGCTTAAGGGGTTTCGCGCATGCAGCGGAGGCCCGGACCGCCCGGCCATCATCCCGCACGGTCTGGCCCCTCTCGTTTCACGTCCGGATTCCGCTCATGGCCCTTCGCAGGAGGTGCCTGCGCCCCCTTCTATTCTTCGGGACGCTGGCCTTGATCGGAATGGGCATCGCCCTGGAGGCAGCCTGGGCCTCGTTGCCGGCCGCGACCCGGATCGTCCTGCAGAAGGGCAGCCGGTACTGGCCGACCGACCTGTATCTGCGCCGCGGCGACACGATCATGCTGCGAAACGGCGACGCGCGCCTGATCCATCATGCCTTCATCGAGGCGGATCGGTTCTCGTTCGATGCCGGCGATCAGTCACCCGATCAGTCACCCGGCGCCGAGACGCGCCTGATCTTGGCTACCCCGGGCGATTTCATCATGCAGTGCGGCATTCACCCGAAGATGAAGCTCACGCTCCACGTCGAATAGGGCGCGGAATCCCGGGTCAGCCGTCGCGTCCGAGCCCGAGACCGCGGATGATGTCGCCGATCGGATCGATCTTCGCGGAAGGGTCCGCGGCGACCGGTGCGGGCTGAGGCGCGACCGCGGTGGCGGCCGCCCGATCAGACTGGGCGGTGCGCACGATTGCGGCATGACGGAGCCGGGCAGCCCGGTGCGGGCCGCGCTCCGCACCCTTCGTTCGGCGCGCCGCCACAGCCTTCCGCGGCGCTTCGGCCAGGCTCGCCATCTCGGCAGGAAGCGGCGCGGCCGGCATCGCGGTGGAGGGGACCGCGGCGGCGATCCGCGGCACCGGAACAGCTGCCAGCGCCCCAGTGGTTTCCGGTGCGGTCATTCGGGCCGGCGGATTGACCCAGGCCGTTGGGGCGATCGGTGCCGCGGCAGTCACGACCGGACGTGCGGGGCGCGTCTGCACTTCATAGTTGCCCGGATGCAGAATATGCGCAGCCGCCACCAGCCCGAATACGGCAACGGCAGTCGTCCCAAGGGTGGAGCGATAGTGTTCCATGGCGGAAAAACGTACCGCCAAGCTCCCGGTTCCGCAGGGTCGGAACGTCTGCCCGCACCGGGATGACCGGCGCAAAGAAAAAAGGCCACTCCCGAAGGAGCGGCCCGAAGTCTAGGGAGGAAACGCCCAAGAAGGGCAGCGGGATCGCGACGCCATCGCCATCCCGCAGTGCAGAGATAGGATACCGCATTGCGGCATGCAATGGATCGAGGCCGCCAAAGGCATGCATATGTGCCCTGGTGCAGCGGCAAAGCCATGCGCGCTCAGCATGCCGCAAAGGACGCACTCTCGGTGGAATGACGGCCCGCAACGCAACGGGTTGCAGCCGGAGCTGAAAACCGAGGCGCGAGCGGCGTGGTGTTCAAGCCCCGCCGGGCCGGCCATCCGGGCCGATCAGCCGCTCGATCTCCGCCTCCGCGACGGCGCGCGCCGCGTGTTCGGAAGTATACGGGCGGTACGACCCCCGGACCAGCTTGCCACGGTCGCGGATCGCCCAGGTGAAGCGGCCGGGATCATGCCGGCTCGGCCTGACCTCGACCGTGTAGAGATGCCCGTCCGTCGCACCCATGCGCAGAATGTGCGGAAGCCATCCACATCGGGACAGGGGGTGCGACCGTGGGCGGCAGCCGTGATCGCTGGATCCGTTCCCGATTGGGTCGAGACGGGGGCGATAGCCGAGCCCGTGCCGAACGAGGCACGGATCCCCTCTCCCACACGGGAGAGCGGGCATGTCGCGGCTGTCTCGACCAGAGACACCTGCCTTCCAGACCGTCGCAGCACGATCGGCAACGGCCCTAGCGCGCCGGCCGCTTGCGGCCCGAGGCCGATCCGCGCGGTCCGGAGCCACCGGCGTCCCGGTCGACGCGCCCGCCCTGGATCGGGCTCCCGGCGCGGCCCTCGGCCCGAGCCTCGACCTGCCCCTCGGTCCGGGTCCCGAGCCAGACCACGTGCTTCGGACCGCTGCCGCGGCCGCTCGCATGGACTCGCATCTCGTCGACCGCGAAGCCGGAGCGTTGGAGGCGGCTCTTGAACTTCCGATCCGGCGCGCCCGACCAGACACCCAGGATGCCGCCCGGCCGCAGGGCCCACCGGGCGCGCTTCAGGCCCCAATTGTCGTAGAGCCGGTCGTTCGACTTGCGCATCAGCCCCTCCGGGCCGTTGTCGACGTCGAGCAGGATCGCGTCGTACCGGTCGGGACCGGCCTGGATCAGGCGGTTGACATCCGCCTCCTGCAGGTCGACCCGCGGATCATCCAGGCAGCCGGCGAAGACATGGGCCAGCGGCCCCCGGGCCCAGGCGACCACCGCGGGCACCAGCTCGGCCACCACCACCTGCGCCTCCGGCCCGAGGCCCTCGAGCGCCGCGCGCAGGGTGAAGCCCATGCCGAGGCCGCCGATCAGGATCCGGGCCCGGGGCCGGTCCTGGAGCCGCGCGCAGGTCATCGCGGCGAGCGCGACCTCCGAGCCGCTGCGCCGGTTGTTCATCAGCTCGATCGTATCGGCCAGGATCGCGAACTCGTCGCCGCGCCGCATCAGCCGCAGGTCGGTGCCGCCGCCCGGCACGGAGCCGGTATCGAGATGAACCCAGGGTATCACGCGCGCGTCCTCGTTTGCCGGCGCCCGTCCCGGACGGGCGTGCGGAGAGATCGTGGCAAGAGCGCGGTGGCGCGCGAGCCCGGCAGTGCGCGCCGCGCAACCCCCCGCCCGGCGACACGTCTTGCCGCGACCGATTCCGGCGGCGTATCAGCACCTATGGCCAAGCGCATCAAGTCGAGACCGCAGGAGCGGGGCTCCGTTCTGTTCGATATCGTCTTCACGGACGGCTCACGGGCCTCGAACCGGCGCGTGCCGGCCGAGATCCTCGGCGGTCTGGACGGCGACGAGCCGGCCCGGCAGTTGATCGCCGAGCAGGAGGAGGAGATCGCCCGCAAGGCCGGCCGGCCGGGCCGCGCGATCGAGAGCCTGACGCGCTCACCCATCGTCAAGCCGAAGCCGGTCGTCTGACCGGCCGGGTCAGACGCTCTCGGTCATCCGGCGTGCGACCTCGTCCCGCAGAGCCTCGTTCATCGCGGTGAACCGGGCTTCCAGGCGCGGGCGCAGCCAGGGGAACAGGCCGGGGGCGAGCAGGCCCGCGACGGTCTCGGACTGCACGAGGCGGACCCCGTCGGCGGTCTCGGTGATCCGGACGTCGTGGTCGCCGGTGAGCAGGGGCGGCACGGGGACGCCGCCGCGCCACGTCAGCCGCCGGCCGGGTTCCCAGCAGGTCACGGTCACCTGCCGCGCGCGATAGGCGCGGCCGTTCAAGGTTCGCTCCAGCTGCCAGCGCGCGCCCTCGCGCAGGCGGCCTTCCGCCTTGCGGATATAGGGGTTCCACGCCGCGTAGGAATCCAGATCCGTCAGTACGGACCAGACCAGTCCGGCCCGCGCGGGGATCGTGATCGCCGCGCTGCTGACCCTGCCGCCCGTCATGCATCCCCTCCCGGTGGCCCGGCGCCCGTTCGCGCCGGCCGTTTCCTGTTCCCGGAAACGCGCGCCGCCCGCCCTTCGGTTCAGACCGCGCCCTCGACCACCTCCAGCGCCCGCAGGATGGCGAAGCCGATCCGCTCGGCCTCGGCCTCCGCGTCGGCGGGGAGCAGCGCCACGGTCTCGACCCCCCGCTCGTCCTCCGGACCGACCACGATCCGGAGGATGTCGCCCTCGACCGCCGATGGGTCCCGGATCAGGCCAACCCGATGGCCGGCCCCCGTGCCGAAAACGCGCAGGGGTGCCTGGTCCAGATCGGGCTCCGGTTCCGGCGCGGGGCTGCGGGGGACGCCGAAGGCAGGGCGGATGACGTTGTCGTCGGACATGCGGAACCCAGTCTCCGTTCGTACGCGGATGCCGGCGCGGGCGGTGCTCAGGCCTGCTTGTGCCGGCGACCCGAGAGGCCTGCCGTCGCGAGCACCGCGTCGGCCAGCACCTCCAGGCCGGCCCCGGCCCAGGCCGGCGTGATGCTCTCGGCCTCGTTGTGGCTGATCCCGCCGTGACAGGGGCAGAAGACCAGGGCGGCCGGCACCGCGCGGGCGCAGTAGACGGCGTCGTGGTAGATTGCGGTCGGCATGCGCGTCCAGGCATGGCCCCGCGCCTCGGCCGCCGCCTGGACGCGATCCACCAGAACCGGATCGAACGGGGTCGGCGGCGCCCGCCAGAACTCCGCGACCTGGATCGTGACGCCGCGCTCCGCCGCCAGGACGCCGGCCCGGGCGCGGATCTGCGCACCCATCGCCTCCAGCTGCGCGGTATCGCCGTGGCGGGTGTCGAGGCTGAACCAGACCCGGCCGGGCGTGATGTTGCGGCTCGCCGGCTCCGCCTGCAGCACGCCGACGGTGGCGCGGCCGCGCTCTCCGCCCGCGCCGACGGCCGCCCCGGCGATGCCTTCCAGCGACGCGATCAGCGCCGCCGCAGCCATCATCGCGTCGCGCCGGCCGGCCATGGGGCTGCCGGCATGGGCCTCCTCGCCGAGCACCGTGATCTCGTACCAGATCTGGGCGAGCGCCCGGTCGACCACCCCGATGGTGAGGCCGGCATCCTCCAGGCGCTTGCCCTGCTCGATGTGGAGCTCGAAATAGGCGCCGATCTCCCGCAGGCCGGCCGGATCCGCCGCCCCCTCCCAGCCGATGCGCCGCAATTCGTCGCCGAAGGCGTGGCCCGCAAGGTCCCGGGTCGCCAGGATTTCGGCCTCCGGGACGATGCCCATGGCGACGCCGCTGCCGCTCATCGGCGGCGCGAAGCGCGCGCCCTCCTCGTTGCACCAGTTGATCAGCAGGAGCGGCGCCTCGGTCTCGATCCCGGCCTCGTGCA
>Ga0316228_1003431_pt1 | contig 12662 bp, 8 predicted proteins | sample TBH18021metaG_FD_206005 | JGI IMG/M metagenome (GOLD analysis project Ga0316228, IMG submission 206005) | Freshwater microbial communities from Trout Bog Lake, Wisconsin, USA - TBH18021 | ecosystem: Environmental > Aquatic > Freshwater > Lake > Hypolimnion/Profundal zone | place: USA: Wisconsin... | reverse complement strand
CAACACCTCGGCCCCCTGTTGTCTGGGACCCAGCGTCCACCCTTCCTTCTCCATGTCGCCTCCACGGCGACCAAAGGGGTCAATAGTTCTGTCGCCAGGGGGTCAGTTTTGGCTGTCGCCCGATACCCCTCCAGAACCTGGACCCCGCCTGGTCGCCAGATAACCGTTGGGTTGCCTACTCGAAGCAGTTGCCCAACCACAATCATGGAGCGTTTCTATACAACCTAGAGGATCGCAAAATCCATCAGGTGACGGATGGCAGAAGTGATGTGAGGTCCCCGCGCTTCGACCGCGACGGGAAACATCTCTACTTTATCGCATCGACAGACAATGGCCTTGCTAATGGATGGTTGGATATGTCGAGCCAAGGACGTCCTACATCCGGCAGCGTGTACGCGATGGTCCTCCGAAAGGATCTTCCTTCGCCCGTCGCACCCGAGAGCGATGAAGAGGCTGCCAAGACGGACAAACCGATGGAAGCGAAGGCTGACGACAAGGACAAGGAAAAGAAGGCTGTGGAGCCGGTTCGCATCGACTTCGAAGGACTGGACCAGCGGATCGTGACCCTGCCATTCGCCCGTGCCAACTACTCGGAACTGGACTTGGGGCCAGAGGGCGTCATCCTCGCCCAGAATGTCCCTGCGGCCTTGACGGACGAGGATGCCCTGGAGATAGAAGGACCATTGCCCATTTCGCTCACTCGACTGGACCTGAAGACTCGAAAGGTGGAGAAATTGGCTGAAGGCATCGATGGTGGTTCCATTGCCTTCTCCGCCGATGGCACCAAGATGCTCTTCAGCATGGGTAAGAAGTGGGCGATTGCTTCAACCGACAAGCCCATAAAGCCCGGTGAGGGCCTAGTGAAGCTAGAGGGTGCCGATTTGTGGGTGGATCCCAAGGCGGAATGGGCCCAGATGTACCGCGAAGCCTGGCGCATTGAGCGTGACTTCCTCTATGACCCGAATGCCCACGGATTGGACCTGAAGAAAGCCGAAAAACTATACGCAGACTTTCTGCCCGGCCTGGCCCACCGGGCCGACCTCAACACGCTCTTTGCAGAAATGACAGGCCATTTGACGGTTGGCCACACCTTCATTCGTGGCGGCGCCATGCCCAAGGATGTCCCCGTCAAAGTCGGTCTTTTGGGCGCAGATCTCCGGGTGGTGGATGGACGCTTTCAGGTTGCGAAGATATTGTCCGGTGAGAACTGGAATCCTAAGCTGCAGGCGCCCCTTACCCAGCCTGGCGTGAATGTGAAGGAGGGAGACTTCATCCTGGCGGCGAACGGGCAAGACATTCGGGCCGATCGTGAGTTCTGCGGTGCCTTTCTGGGCACTGCTGGGAAGCAAACCGTGCTCACGGTGGCTGAGAAATCCGACGGCACAGGATCGAGATCGGTGACGGTGGTGCCTGTAGAGAACGAGGAAGCACTGCGCCTGCGTTCATGGATGGAGGCCAACCGCCGACGTGTCGATCAAGCCACGGGAGGCAGGGTAGCCTATGTCTACCTCCCTGATACCGCTGAGGGTGGCTTTGCCAATTTCAATCGGTACTTCTACAGCCAGATCGGGCGGCAGGCCGTGATCCTAGACGAGCGTTTCAACCACGGCGGCAACATCGCCGATTTCATCGTAGACCAGCTCAAGAAGACCCCCCAGATGATCAACCTTACCCGCGAAGGTGAAGAGGTCGTGGAGCCAGCCCAGGCGATCTTCGGGCCGAAGGTGATGATCATTAACCAGATGTCGGGATCTGGTGGGGACGCTTTGCCATGGCTATACAAGAAGGCCGGAATTGGTCCATTGGTCGGCACTCGAACCTGGGGTGGCTTGGTGGGCATTGGCGGTTACCCACCCCTCATGGATGGCGGCACGATTACCGCACCTCGGTGGGCCCTCTACGGCACCAATGGTGAATGGGAGGTGGAGAACATCGGAATTGCGCCGGACATTGAAGTTGAGCAAAACCCAGCCCTCATGCGGCAGGGCGAGGATCCCCAATTGGAGAAGGCCATTCAGGTGGCGATGGACCTGCTCAGTAAGCAGCCTCCCACCATCTTCAAGCGGGCGCCCATTCCGGACTATAAGCCTGTGCTGCCTGACTCGGCTAAGTAATGACGGAGCCCAGGCCTTGTTGACGTTCTCCTGAAAACCACACCAGAGATCCCAGGGAATTCGACCTGCACAAATGGACCTTTCCTGATTGATTCTGCCAATCAGCCTTATGTAACACTCGGTTCGAATCACAGGAGAATTCCACGGAATGAGCTCCCCTCTCAAACTGTTGAGATTCGAAAATAGCGAGTGGAGAGCAATAATTAATTCAAGCGCAAGCCTATCCCTAGACAGGCGCTACTGGGCCGTGAGTGCCCCCACCGTCACGACGATGGGGGAGACGCCCCCCGCACCATCGAGCACCTGGGACCGACCGTTGTCCACGCTCAAGGCGATTACCGAACCTGGCGCGAGCCCTGCCCCGGGCTTCAGGTCCAGGGCGATCTTGATCAAAGTTCCGTTCATGGTCACCGCTGGGGTCGGGCGCTTTTGCGCCAACGCCACCTGAAGCATGTCCCCGTTGGCGACCGCCTTCTGGATGGGGACGCCGGTGCCCAGGTTGAACTGGGTGCCATTCGCCATGAGCATGCTCTTGGTCCCGCCGGCTGGGACATCCACCCAGGTCACTTTGGTGCTGTCTGCACTGGCGGTCAAACAGACCCCCATGGCCGTGCCCAGGACAGGACCGACTAGGTCGAGGACGAGGTGGGGGCCCGAGCTGGAGGCGTCCTTTATGAGCTTGAAGGTGCCCGTCATGGGGTTGACGTAGGCCAGCGCCGTAGCCGTGGTGGGCCCAGGGGCTGACGCGGGTCCACCCCCGCCCGAGCAGGCCAGGAGGGTAGCCAGGGAGAGTGCGCCAATAAAGGTGTGGAACTGATGGGTTCGCATGGTGAAGGTCCTCTTCATGGCTTCAAATTTAAGGCGAAGATCTGCGCGAGAAGGGCCGCCAGATCGGCGTCGTCCACAACCGTGGTTCTGTCGTTGGCGAGGCGTCCCTTGGAATTGGTCGTGCCGTAATAGGTCGCGAAGGTAAGGAGGTCGAGGGGGGTGATCGCACCGTCACCGTTAAGGTCCATGACGACCGCAGGGGTGGTGGGGAGAACCGTGACGACGGCGGTCCCTGCCGGAGACGTCGGTGAGGCAACGCTGGTGGCCGTGACGTTGTAGGTCCCCGCCGCAAGGCCCACTGCACTGAACAGGCCCGAGGCGTTCATGCCGGTCCCGCTCCAGTTGACTGCTCCATTGGTGATGCCGCTCACGGTGGCTGCGAACTGCTGACTGCCGCCAATGGGCAGGGAAACCGTTGCGGGAGACACCGTCACCGTTACGGTTCCAGGAGTGGCATTTGCCACGGTCACGATGGCGGATCCCAGACTTGTGGGGGAGCCTACACTGGTGGCCGTGATGTTGTAGGTCCCAGGCGCAAGCCCCGCGGCACTGAACAGGCCCGAGGCGTTCACCCCAGCCCCGCGCCAGGTGACTGCTCCGTTGGTGATGGTGCTCACGGTGGCCGTGAACAGCTGGGTGTCACTGAGCCCAAGTAGAGCCGTCTTGGGGCTCACGGCAACACCGACGGACGTAGGCAGCACCAACGCGACCGTTGTGGAGGAGCTAATGTTGGAGTCGTCTACCGTGCGAACGGTGACGGTGTCCTGGATCAGGTAGCCATTTCTCGCAGGGGCAGTGTAGGTTTGGGCCGTGCCCGAGGCAGTAGCCCCGGCTGGCACGACCCCTCCAGCGTCCGACGTCCAGGTGACAGTATTGGTCACCCCATTGGTGATGGTCGGCGTGAAGCTCTGGGATCCGCCATAGACCATCACCACCACGCCAGCAGGCGCCAGCGCCACGCTGACAGCAGGGGGAGGGGTTGCGACCACCGTGACACTGGCGGTTCCCACTGGGCTCGTCGGTGAGGCGGTGCTGGTGGCCGTGACGGTGTAGTTCCCCGTCGCGAGTCCCGCTGCGCTGAACAAACCCGAGGCGTTCACGCCGGGCCCAGTCCAGATCACCGAGCCATTGCTGATGGGACTCACCGTGGCGGTGAACTGCTGGGAGCCGGAGCCGACCAGCACATTGGCCACGCTGGGGTTGACCGTCACGGTGACGACGGAGGGAGAGACCAGGGTGACGGCAGCGGAAGTGGTCCCAACGGGAGTATCCACCGTCGAGACGATGACAATGTCCGAGGTCCCCGAGGACGGGGCCAGGTAGGTCTGGGCCACCCCGGAAAGCGTTGTCCCGGTGGGCACCGTGCCCCCGGCGCTCCAGGTCACCGTGTTGGCCGTGCCATTGGCAACGATGGGGGTAAAAGCCTGGGAGCCTCCCCAAGCGACCGTGGCAGCCTTAGGAAAGAGCGTAGGCGTTGGGGTGATGACGGGATTGAAGGTCAGGGCGAAGTCGTCCAACCGCCAAGCGGTCATGTTCGTGGCTTTCTCACTCCAGTCGGCCCGCACCATGACCGTCTGGCCACGAAAATCGCTGAGGTCGAAGGAATCCTGGGTCCAGAGGATGTGGTCCCAATCCTGGGTCTTGTAGGTATTCAGGGTCTTGAGGATGTTCCCCTGGGCATCCGTGACGTGCATCGTCAGGGTGTCGATGGTGGTGTAATCGGATTGCGAGGTGATCTGCTGCACCCAGTAGCTCAGGGTAACCGTGCCCGCACCAGCGGGGATGGTCACGAGTTGTTCCAGGTAGCCAGTGTTCTTAGTGCCAATGCTGTCGTCGTAGCCAAGGAACGAGTACCAGGTCCCACTGTGGGAATAGCTGGAGGTAGGGTCAGTCCGGAAGGGGTTTGTCTCGGCCGTGGGCAGCGTACTGGACCAAGTCCAGGCTCCGGAGCCACCGCTCTCGAACCCAGGGTTCAGGAGCAACTGCTGGCCATTGACGACGAACGACACGGCGGCGGCCGTTGCCGATCCCGAAGCGTTGGTGGCAATCACGTCGTACTGGTGGCCACCATCCGTGGTGTTGACGTAGGGAATTGTATAGAGCCCGGAAGTGGCCCCAGGAATAGCGACGCCATCTTTGCGCCACTGGTAGCGGAAAGGAGGAGGCCCTGTGACCCAGGCGGCCATCATCAGTTGTTGCCCCACCACGGCCGACGTGCTCAGCGGTTGACCTTGGGATATCCCCGTCGGCGCCGCCCCCACGAAGACGGTGGGTGCCGCCGGGGCCGCCGGAGTCATGGTGAGGGTGAGGGTCTCAAAGGTGTAGGCGAAGTAGGTGTTGACCCCATCCGTCAACCTGGCGGCATAGTCCATGGTCATCGGCATCCGGAACTGGCCGTTCGGCCGATTGGTGCTGACGCCCCACTGATTCTGCACGATCCAGTAATTGTTCGCGGGATTGGGATCGGAATCGTCGTAGCCCATGATCGCAACCATGTGCCCACCCCAGGAGGCCGCGTTGTAGGTGGCGTTATCGAAGGGGTTGGTCCACAGCGCAGTCTCGGGCTTGTTGTCCCAGAAGTCGTAGAACCCACCCGAATCACCGAAATCAGTGAAGAAGCTGAAGCCGATGGCCTGGCCCTGGTTGATGGCCGCCTTCATGGCCGTGATCATCTGACTCTGGTTCAGGGTGGTGTTGTCGATCTTGGCGGGGGTGACTAGGGTAATGGGGTAGTTCGGCTTGCTGCTTGGAAGCAGGTTGTTGGCGTTGTCCAGGGGGCCAAGGCAGTACTGATTGGTCGCCCCATCCACATATCCGGCACCCGCATTCGACAAGGGGACCAGAATCCCAGCCTTGTTGTACCAGGTGGTGAACATCGTCAGGTCCCCGCCCAGGCAAGAATAGGAATTGGTGTTGTCCTGGAAGAATTGGACCGAAAGCTGATCCTTGATGCCGTAGTTGTAGGCCATTGCCACTTCGAGCATCGCCGTGGAGGCGAAGGTCCAGCAACTTCCGCAATTTCCCTGATCCCAGGCCGAGGGCGTGAATGTCATGTAGGGAAGGAGGTTCGTGGAAGTCGGCAGGGAGGCCTGGGCCGAGGCCGTCAGCCGGTGCTGAACCGCCGCGCTGATTGCGGCATGCGGCAAGGTCCGGTGATTCGCTCGCCACTGTTCCCGTGTAGCGAAATCGGGATGCATGATCGGGTGCGGCCTGCTGCTCTGGCTAGAGCCAAGTTCTGGCGCAGTGGCCGAGCTGACGGGCTGGGCGGTTACCGAGACCCCCTGGAAGGCCAGCAGGGCCAGCCGGAGAACCGCACTCTGGAAACCCCGGAAGGCAGCATTCTGTCGGAAGGGCATCTCAACTCCTGAGCCAGAGGAAGGCACTGCGTTCGCAGCTTTGTTGATTCTTCATTACGCCTAAACAAGCCACTCACAAAGCCACCCCTCAAGGGGATGCGGCGCTGTTGCATCTCTTCGGCTGCCTCAGAAACTTAGTTAACTAGCCGCCTGAAATATCAAATATTTGGATCGGACCATGGCATCCATAGGACAAATGCTGCCAATTGGAATCTATGGCCAATGTAGCGGAGTCCGCGCACAGTCACTGCTTTATGGTTGGCAAGATCGAGTGGAAGGACGAGAACTGGTGGCTGAAGTTTCTGCAATTCACGGTTCCAAGGGTATGAGCATTCCCCCATTCGTACGCGCTTACGCACATTGGCGTTCCAAAGGCCGCTTTCCCTGGACTCGATGTTTAGAACACATCTGCCTTGGATGACTCGAGTCATGGTGGCCTAATGCCCACGGAGACAATCCTGAGATCCATGACCGGATGCCGGTGATCCTGCCGAAGGAGTCATGGGGCCTATGGGTGGATCCAGCCGCCCAGACACGGGAGCTTCAGCCCCTACTTGTGCCGTATCCCACCGATCTGATGACCGCACATCCCGTGAGCAGTGCCGTTGGGAACATTCGGAATGATGGACCAGAGCTCATTCTGCCTGTGGCTTAGTTCATGGCAGAGGCATGATCACGACCCTCCGAATATGAGAATGCTCGCTTGGAATTCAAATGCGCATGGACACGTCCCTCAGCGCACTTACCGGAAGAAGATCATGGCCATGACGAAGGCGCCCACGAAGCCGCAAAGGTCGGCGATCAAGGCGCACGGCAGCACGTAGCGGGTCTTCTTGAGCCCGATGGCACCGGAGTAAAGGGCGATGACGTATAGGGTCGTATCCGTGCTGCCCTGGAGCAGGCTCGAAAGCCTGCCCGTGAACGAGTCCGGACCGAAGGACTTCATGGCGTCAATGGTAAGACCCCTCGCAGCGCCGCCGGACAGCGGTTTCATCAGCATGGTGGGAAAGGCACCCACCGAGGCCGCCGGCAGGCCGGTCCACGCCACACAGGCCCAGATTCCGTTCACGACTAATTGCATGCCACCCGAGGCGCGGAAGACACCTACCGCCACCAGGATGCCCACCAAGAATGGGATCAGCGAAAGGGCGGTCTGGAAGCCTTCTTTGGCGCCTTCGATGAACACCTCCCAGGCGTTCATCTTCTTGAAGGAGGCCAACCCCAGGAACCAGAGGATGGCCGTCAGCATCAAGCCTGTTCCAAGCGTGGTGGACACCGATTCGACCCGGTCGTGGGGCAGTCTGGCTATCAGCGCGACCCCGCCGCCGAGCAGAACCACGACGCCGAGGATCCACGCGAGGAGCACGGGATCCCACAGCTTCACGCGCTGCACCAGCGCCACGGCGAGAAAACCACCCGCCACCGAACAGGCGCTGGCCACCAGGATCGGCAGGAAGATATCGGCCGGGTTCCTGGCACCCGCGGCGGCGCGCAGGGCCATGATGCTCACCGGAAACAGGGTGAGGCTCGCCGCATGCAGCACCATGAACATCACCTGATGGTCAGTGGCGGTGCCCGGGTTCGGATTGAGGGTCTCCAACTCCTTCATGGCCTTGACGCCCGCAGGGGTGGCGGCGTTGTCGAGACCCAGCAGGTTGGCGGCGAAGTTCAGCACCATGGCGCCTGAAGCGGGGTGGTCGGAGGGCAGCCCGGGGAACACTCGCTTCAGTAGTGGGGACAAGGCTTTTGATAGAAGCCGGACGGCGCCGGCCGCTTCGCCCACCTTCATTAAGCCCAGCCAGAGAGTGAGGGTGCCGGTGAGCCCGAGTGCTATCTCGAAGCCAGTCTTGGCCGAGTCGAAGGTTGCCTGGGCCATGGCTGCGAACACATGGGGGTCGGCGCCTGTGAACCAGCGCCAAGTTCCCAGAATTCCGGCCAGGAAGAACAGCCCTAGCCACACCACGTTCAATGCCATTGCGCCCCCTCCTACGCAAACCATCGGTGGTAGGGCTCACCATCGTGGTCGTCTGGAGCATTACATCGCGCTCGAATTCCTCCAAGCTCGGAGAAAGGTCGTCGCAGGACGTCTGGAATTCTGGATCCGCGAGCGTTTCATAATGGCTTCCGAATGATTTCCCTCATCGTTGGAACGCGACTGCGGCCCAAGACCAAGACACGGTTCAGAGGTCCTCAATAGCTCAGATTGCGTTCTCTATTTTTGGGCACATTTTGGGGCGAGAATAAAGTCGGATAAATACAAGGCATGTTACCCCTCTAGACCACGTTCAATGCCATTGCGCCCCCTCCTACGCAAACCATCGGTGGTAGGGCTCACCATCGTGGTCGTCTGGAGCATTACATCGCGCTCGAATTCCTCCAAGCTCGGAGAAAGGTCGTCGCAGGACGTCTGGAATTCTGGATCCGCGAGCATTTCATCATGGCTTCTGAATGATTTCCCTCATCGCTGGAACGCGACTGTGGCCCAAGACCAAGACACGGTTCAGAGGCCCTCAATAGCTCAGATTGCGTTCTCTATTTTTTGGCACATTTTGGGGCGAGAATAAAGTCGAATAAATACAAGGCATGTTACCCCTCTAGATGGCTTTGAAAGGGTCGATTTCAACCGAGAGCAAACCGGGCGGAGACACGCTGATCGGTAACATTGGAGCCACTTTGCGCGCCCAAATGGGGGGTGAGAACCAGAGAATTCTGGATTCATGGAGCAACCCTCAGAGGGCACTAGGAAATTCTGAAAGTTGGTGAGATGCGCATCTGCTGACCCAAATGATTGAACTCATTGGATGAAAGCATCCTTTGAGATAACTCGATTGTTAACAAAAAAAGCGCCTGACCGTAGTCAAGCGCTTATCTGGTAGGGCTAACGGGATTTGAACCCGTGTTACCGCCGTGAAAGAGCGATGACCTAGACTCAGACGAATATAGACGAACGATGGAAGTGTTTGAAAACACTATAAAAACGGATGAAGAATTCGTCAAAATCCGGTTGACTTCGAGACTTCTTTTGGGGATATTTTGGGGATGACCCAGTTGTGGTCCAAAGCAGAGGAACCATGGCTCGCACTACACGGGACTATCGGCTCGATTCCCGAACAGCCCGGATAAAGCTCAAACCTCGTAAGTCCCCACATCGGGTCCGACTGGAACTGGGCCTGTCCCTCGGTTACTACAAACCAGCGAAGGGATGTGGTTCCTGGGTGGCCTTCCTGAACCCCGCGAAAGGTGACCGGTCAGCCTGGAAGCAACACGCACTCGGTCCAGCCGACGATTTCACCGAAGCAGACGGTGAAACAATCCTCAACTTTGCCCAAGCTCAGGCGAAGGCGCGGGAATGGTTCAAGGACCAATCTGAGAGGGGCGAGTACTCAACAGGCGCATTGGGGTCCTACACCGTTGAGAAAGCGATGAAGGATTACCTTGATGACGGGCGGCGTAGGGGTATGAAGTCGATAGGACGCACAGAGTGCGCCGTGAAGGCTCATATTCTTCCTGCCCTCGGAGGCATTGAAATCTCAAAGTTGAGTCGGACTCGGATTGAATCCTGGCTGTCCAAACTTGCGGAATCACCAAAGAGGGTCAGATCTAAGGATCCCAACTCTCCAGTCCCGAAACCCAGAAAATTCAAGAATCCTCGGAAACCGAAACCCGCACCTGTTCCGCCTGCCCCGCCTATGACTGAGGATGAGAAGCGAGCTCGAAAGGATTCAGCCAACCGAATCCTCACGATTCTAAAGGCCGCATTGAATCATGCCCTTGACCGTAGAAGGGTCAAAGATGGTTCTGCATGGAAGTCCGTGAAACCCTATGCCGAAGTTACTTCAGCCAGGATCCGGTTCCTGTCCGTGGAGGAACAACAGCGATTGGTGAATGTTTGTCCGAGAGATTTCGCCAACCTTGTGCGTGCTGGACTCCACACTGGGGCTCGTTATGGTGAGCTGACCCGCCTTCGCGTTTCTGATTTTGATTCGGTAAGTGGAACGGTTCTCATCGCTGTCTCCAAAAGTGGCAAGCCCCGCCGGATCATTTTGGCTGCGGAAGGATTGGAGTTCTTCACGGCCATCACGGCAGGACGATCTGCTGGGTCATTGCTATTTGTGCGGGAAGATGTGCAACGACGAGCGAGGAAGGGCCTCACCAATCCCGAAGGTTGGGCCTATGGAGACCAGAGCCGTCTGATGAGTGACGCATGCGCAGCCGCGAAACTGGATCGAATCTCCTTCCACGACCTCCGGCACACCTATGCTTCTGGTCTTGTGAATGCAGGGCTTCCCATGGCCTATGTAGCCTCTCAACTAGGGCACTCGGATACTCGCATTACGGAGAAGCACTATGGTCATCTTGCTCCAAATGCAATGGCCGAGGCCGTCAGAAGGCTGACGCCGACACTCGGAATTGGTTCACTTGGCTCCGTTCAAAATCTGAAAATTCAGGGAGCATGAGAGTGGGTGTTGGTTCTCTTTTTTTGGAGGACCACGTCATGACAGAAAGTCAAAGGCACGAAAACCCAACATCGGTTGAGATCCCATCTCCTCCGAAGCCTCCACAGCCACCGAAACCCAAGTTGCCACCAGATCCCAAGGAACCGCCCCTGCCTCCCCTTCCACCTCTGCCGCCCGATCCACCGAAGGCGAAGAATGGGAATTGCACGAAGCGCAACCGGCTTGTCCTGACTTCAGTCCTATTTCCTAGGTGACCAGGGAGAGAAACGACCATGCTCAATTTTATAGAATTCCCCAACCGCATTCCGTCCCGCGACATTTTCGAGGAGCCCACACTAGTTGGGTTCAGTGCTGAGAGTTTCGCCATGGATCAAAATGAGTCTGATTCTGATCGCGATCTCACCATGGACGACCTCATGGTTTGCCATGCCGGGTTCACTCCTTCCCCACGGAACCAGCTGATTGAATCCTTCACGGCATTCGAGGAAGAGGAACCACCAACAACTCGCCCTCCTCGACCTTCCGCGCCAGAGCCAACAGAATGAAACTATGCATACACCGAGGGGCAACTCAAATCGGTGGGAGTTGCGTCGAGCTTGAATCCCAAGGCAGGCGTCTTCTTCTTGACCTTGGGCTGCCGCTGGATGCCGAGGATAACTCCTCATCCTACCTTCCAACCGTGTCGGGCCTAACGGAGCCTGATGAAACGCTGCTTGGAATCCTGATTACTCATCCCCATTTGGATCATTACGGCCTCCTCGCGCACATTCGCCCTGACCTATCCGTGGCCATGGGCGCTGCAGCGAGGCGAATCATTGAGGCAGCCGCCCCATGGGTTCCAGGTTCGCTGATTCCTCCTGGGGGGCCGATTCTAGAGAATCGGCGGCAGTTTGATTGGGGGCCTTTCCGCATCACGCCTTTCCTGGTGGACCATAGCGCTTTCGATGCCTACGCCTTATTGATCGAGGCAGACGGGCAGAGGGTTTTCTACAGCGGCGATTTTCGCGCACACGGCCGCAAGGGGACACTATTCGAAAAGATGATCGCCTGCCCACCGAGAGGCATCGATGTACTCCTCATGGAGGGGAGTTCCCTTGGCAGGCTCGACATGGAAACCACATTCGAAACAGAGTCACACCTAGAAGGTCGGATGGGCGATGAGATTAGGGCGACTGAAGGATTGGCCCTTGTGTACGCGTCGGCCCAGAACATTGACCGAATCGTCACCATTTTCCGAGCAGCGAAGCGCAGCGGACGGGCCATGGTGATCGACCTTTACAGCGCCACCATCCTGGAAGCGACCGGGAAGGACAGTATTCCGAAGAGCCACTGGCCTGACGTTTCGCTTTACGTTCCACATCGCCAGCGCATCCAGATCAAGGAGAAAGCTCGGTTTGACGTGCTTGCACGGCACAGCTCCAACCGAATCTTTATGGAGACTCTGGCTTCTAATCCTAATGGGCACGTGCTTCTCTTTCGCCCCGCCCACATGCGCGACCTGGAGCAGGCATGGGCGATAAAGGGGGCGAGATTCCTCTATTCAATGTGGGAAGGCTATCTGAAAGCGGGCCACGGTTCGAAGGTCCGAGAGTGGGCAGATCGAATGGAGATTCCTTTTTCCCAGTTTCACACCTCCGGGCATGCTGGGCCATCGGACCTCAAACGCTACGCCGAGGCCATAAACCCGAAAATAATCGTGCCAATCCATTCCTTCCATCCAGGAAGCTATGGGCAACTCTTCCCGAGGGTAGAACCCCATAACGACGGGGAATGGTGGGGGCTCCACCGCCCCGGTATTCCCTTGGACACCCATTTGGGGACAATCCCCTGAGAGGTGCCAATGAAGAAGAAGGAAGAAACCCAGCCGGTAGGGGCAGCGGAAGGAGGCCGTAGGCCGACTGTAGTTG
>Ga0316228_1003422_pt1 | contig 12705 bp, 7 predicted proteins | sample TBH18021metaG_FD_206005 | JGI IMG/M metagenome (GOLD analysis project Ga0316228, IMG submission 206005) | Freshwater microbial communities from Trout Bog Lake, Wisconsin, USA - TBH18021 | ecosystem: Environmental > Aquatic > Freshwater > Lake > Hypolimnion/Profundal zone | place: USA: Wisconsin... | reverse complement strand
GAGCGGACGCATGGCGGCGGCCTGGGTTTCGGTGATTTGCGGCTGGGCGTATGCACCGGACACGAAGTTGACCGCCGCCGCCAGAAAGATGATCCGCACCGTCCACAGAGTTTTCATAGAGTTTCCAGCCCGTTCCGAACTACCTTTGAGACCAATCATTTCATGTTCTTAAATAACTGCAAGAGATATGTCATAATATTTATTCCACTTTCTTCGTGGTGTGCCTGCGACCGAGCGACCGAAGGAACTGGATGATCGGGGCGCGAGACCGTTGCGGCAGTGCAGTTGGCCTTTTCTGCAATGGCCAGGCCGTTGGGCTGAAGGGCAAAGGGGGAGGCAGGCGTGGGGGTGGTGGCCTAGCGCCAGGGGCCGCGGGGGGGGAGGTGGCGGAGGGGGTCGTTGGGACCGTAGTAGATGCCGGCGAGGGAGGCGAGGGCACCGGAGGAGTCGGTGAGGGCGTGGAGGGCGAGTTTGGCGGCGTCAAAGGTGTCGCCGTGACGGCCGAGGGTGTCGGGCTCGCAGACGAAGCGGCCGCGGTCTCTGAGGACGAGGCGATGGTCGGCGAAAGGGGTGGGGAATCCGGCCGCGTGACCTTGCGTCTGGCGGTGGAAAGCCATTGGGATTAAACTGAACCCATGATCAGCGAGAATGAACTGTTAGCTTTGATGGCCGACCTGGAATCCGACCGGGTGGAGCGTACGATCTCGACTAACGACACGACCAAGTTCCGCGAGGCAATTTGCGCGTTCTCGAACGATTTGCCCAATCACGGGCAGCCCGGCTTCCTGCTCATTGGGGTGCATGACCAGACGGGCCAGGCGAGCGGTTTGAAGGTGGACGACGCCCTGCTGCGCAACGTGGCCGGATTGAGGCAGGATGGGGAGATTCTGCCCCAGCCGGTGATGACGGTGGGGCGTATATCGTTGTCCGATGGCTCGGGCGACGTGGTGGTGGTGGAGGTGCATCCATTGGACCTGCCGCCGGTGCGTTGCAAAGGGCGGGTGCATATCCGCGTTGGGCCGCGCCGGGCCACCGCCAACGAGAGCGAAGAACGGATGCTCTCGGAACGGCGGGTGGCCATGGCGCGCACCTTCGATGCGCGCCCCTGCCGCGAAGCGCGGCTGGAGGACCTGGAAATTGACCTGTTCCTGCAGGTCTACCGCAAGGCGGCGGTGGCCGAAGAGGTCGTCCGCGCCAACAACCGGAGCGTCGAGGAACAACTAGCGGCGTTGCGGTTCTACGATCTGAGGCGCGATTGCCCGACGCACGCCGGCTTGCTGGCGTTTGGCAAACATCCCCGCCATTTCCTTCCGGGGGCTTACGTGCAATACCTGCGGCTGGGCGGGGACAGCTTGACCGCGCCGGTACAGGGGGCGCGGGAATACAGCGAAAACCTTTTGGGAATGGTGCATAGTCTGGACGCCCTGCTGGACGGGATTCTGGAAGCCCGTCCCGTGCGGGTGACCAACTTGCGGGATGAAACCGTGTGGGATTTCCCCCGGTCCGCCGTGCGGGAATTCCTGCTCAATGCCATCTGCCACCGCAATTACGAGTCCAGCGCGCCCGTGCGCTTTCACCGGTTCACGGATCACATCGAAATCAACAATCCCGGTGGGCTTTATGGCGAGGTCTCCCCGTCCAATTTTCCGCGCCAGACCGCTTACCGCAACCCCGTCGTGGCTGAGGCGCTCAAGGTGCTGGGCTACGTGAACCGCTTCGGCCGTGGCGTGCTCGACGCTCAGGAAGCGCTCCGCGCCAACGGTAACCCGCCCGCCGACTACACCTTCGAGCCGGCGGCGGTTGCCGTCAGTGCTCACACATCCAAACACTTCGCTTGATGCTCGCTTCAGCCTGCCGCTATGAGTCGCTGGAGCTCCCGGCGCCACCGATGGTATGATGCCTTTCTCGGGGACCGGCAAAAGGGGGCGGGCTGGTATGAGGCCGCGCCGATTGGTCAATGACAATTATTCTTCCCCTGGGGAAATTTAATCGTCACTCTTCAGCCGATGGCGCTCGGGAAGGGTGGGGCGTTTGATCCCAGGCCGGTGGCCTGGGCTGGAATGGGTCAGGCCGTTGGGCTGAAGGGCAAAGGGGGAGGCAGGCGCGATAGCAGCCGTGCCTCGCGCCGGTAGCGCCGGTCACGGGGAATAATGCGGGGGGCTATCTTGCTTCGGCCTGAGGGCTAGGGCGGGCAGGCGATAGGGCCGTGAGGAATTCTCTGAGCCTGAGGGAGGGGCAAGTCCTCACTATTTCGAGCTTCGGCCTGAAAGCCGCGGCCAGGCTTTCAGCCTCGGCGATCTGCTCAGGGGTGAGCCTGGGTTTGAGGGCGGGGAAGTTGATGCGGGCCTGGGGGTCCTGCTGCGCATTGGCCAAGGAGAGCCATTTGTAGGCCTCGATCAGGTTGGTTTCGGCGCCGATACCGTTGGCCAGGGAATAGCCCCGAGCATTCTGGGCCGCGGCCACCCCCTGGAGGGCGGCGCGCCAAGACCACTTAGTCGCCTCGACGGGGTCGCGAGGCGCGAGCTTTCCGGAGAACAGGAGGAGTCCCATGCGGGCTTGGGCTTCGGCATCGCCGGCTTGGGCCGCGGCCCGCAGCCACCGAAAGCCCTCCCGGAGGTCTTCGGGGGAGGAGTTGGTTTTCATGAGCCAGGTCAGGCCCAGGGAGCGTTGGGCCTCGGGCCAACCGTTGGTGGCGGCCCGGCTGCACCAGAAAGCGCAGAGTGATTCGTCCGGCGGGGTGCCTCGCCCGAAGCGGTAGGCGCGGGCCAAATCCATTTGGGCGGAGGGGTCACCGAGCTCGGCGCCGCGTCTGAACCAGTCCAGGGCCTGGACCGCGTCCCGGGGCGTGCCAGTGCCGTCCTGAGCCAACCGGGCCAATTGGCCGCAGGCAAAGGGATGGCCCTGTTTGGCCGCCGCCTCGAGCCAGCGCACGGCCGACTCGGGGTCGCGCGGCGTACCGTCGCCCTGGAGGCACGCCACCCCGGTCTTAAACTGGGCGTCGGCATGCCCGTGACGGGCGGCCTTTTCGTACCAGGTGAAGGCCGCCTTGGAATCGAATGTTGCGCCGCCAAAACCGCGAGCACATTCGCCGGCGAGATATTCCGCATCGGGAAGGCCCCCGTCAGCGGCTTGGCGAAGGTAATGGAAGCCCAGGGCATGATCCTGCCAGGACTCGTTGCCTTTGAGGTAAAGAAGGGCCAGCCAGAGCATGGCCTCGAGGCTATTTTGCTGGGCCGCCCGGGTTAAGTGCGTGAGGGCGTTGGTCACACCGGGGCCTTTGGCGTAGCCCAGGCCCAGCCGCACTTCGGCCACCGCGGAGCCCTGGTCGGCGGCCCTTTGATACCACTGCCTCGCTTCCTCGACGTTGGCCGCCACCGGGTCCAGGGCCAGATGGTCAGCCAAGCTAATCATGGCCTGCAGGTGGTCTTGCTCGGCGGCCAGGCGGAGCCAGCGCGCCCCCTCGGTGCGATTGGCGGCGGCCCCGTTGCCGAGCATGAGACGAAGGCCCAGGACGTATTGGGCTTGGCTCTCACCGAGTTCAGCCGCTCGTTTGGTCCAGGCGAAGCCCTCGGCGAGGTTGGTTTGGACACTCCATCCCTTGTCGTATTGGCGGCCGAGGTTTAACATGGCGGGGCGACTGCCTTGGGCGATGGCTTTCAGGAAGAGTTCGTGTGCCTTGGCATGGTCGACCTCAACCCCGGTGCCGTCATCATAACAGACCCCTAAAGCGTTTTGCGCGAGGTCGTCGTTATGGTCCGCGGCATAGCGGATCCACTTTAATGCCTCGGTGAGGTTGGTGGAGACGCCGGTGCCGGTGATCAAGCAGTAGCCCCATTTGGCCGCTCCGAAGGGGAGTCCGTGTTGGGCGGACTTCTCGAATTGGCGGGCTGCGGCTGGGTAATCGCGAGGGACGACCTTGCCGTCTATCAAGAGGAGGCCCCAGATGGCCTCGCTCAGCGGGTCGCCCTGACGGGCTCCGCGCTCCGCGAAGGGGCTGGCGTTCTGGGGCTGCCCGTGATCCAAATAGTAGGCCGCAACAGCTCCCAGGGCCATAGGGAAGTTTTTCTCGGCAGCTTGAGCGAACCATTTGAGGGCTTCGTCATCGTTGGTGATTACCCCACGTCCCTTCTTGTAAGCGATTCCCACCTGGTAGGTGGAGGGGACGTGGCCTGATTCGGCGGCCTGCTTAAAGAGTTGCAGAGCTTCCGGGTAATTGGTGGGGGTGCCGGCACCAAAAGTCATGGCCACAGCCAGGTCAAACCGAGCCGGGGCAAAACCCTTGGCGGCCGCCTTTTCGTACCATTGGAGCGCTTGCGCCGGGTCGGCGGGAACGCCCTCGCCGGCGGCATACATTTCACCCAGCCACGTCTGCGCCAGCGGCACGCCCGCTTCGGCGGCCTTTTGGCACCATTTGGCGGCTTCTGGCAGGTTCTGGGGAACCCCGAAGCCCTTGGCATACAAGCCGGCGAGTCCAAGCTCCGCCACCGGATTGCCTGCGTCGGCCAAACGCCGGATGCGCTGGACACGGGCTTCGAGGCTTTCGCTCGAGAGGAGTTGAACCATTGGCTCACTCAACGCCTTGTCGCCCAGGTCCCGGTTGAGGCGCATGTCCGGGAGGGCGTCCAGGTGCCCGCCGCGGGTCGGAATGGCAAAGGCAGGGGGCGCTGCGGCGAGCACGACTGCCAGCGCACCGCAAAAAAGCCAACTGGGACTCATAAAGCGCTTGCCGGCGCTGCCTATACCAAGCCCTACGCGGGTGAGGGAGAATCGGTGGTAATCATTCAGGTGCGGTTTCAATTTACTATTAGGAGAATGCGGGTTGCGGAGGGGATAGACAAGCGGGAAAAGTAACGTGCCGTTTCGGGCCTTCCCCTGTGGGGCGCCAGGCGTTAGGATTCGATCCATCATGAAACCACCGCGCTTGCCGTTACGTTGGCTGTCAACGCTGCCTCTGGCCGCCTGGGTCCTGGTCGGGGCCGCGCGGGCCGAGACGAACCACCCGCATACCGATTGGTTCCAGCGGGCCGGGTATGGCGTGTTCGTTCATTACCTGGAGGATTTGCAGAACGAGCCGAGCCAAATCCACAGCCTGGGGAAACGGACGTCGTGGGATGAATGTGTGCGGGAGTTCGATGTCGAGCGCTTCGCGGGCCAGATGAGCGAAGCGGGAGCGGGCTACGTGTTTTTCACGATGCACCAGCGGACGCGGTTCCTCATCGCGCCGAATGCGACCTTTGACCGCCTGACCGGCTACCAACCGGGGGAGGCCTGCGCCACCCGCGACCTGGTTGAAGACCTTTATCAGGCGCTCCACAAGCGGAACATCCCGCTGATGCTTTATTGGACCGGCGACGGTCCGCGACAGGACCCGAAGGCCGGTCCGGCGCTGGGATGGAGGGACCCGGTGCCCGAGGATTACGTTCGCAAATGGGCTGCCGTGGTCCAGGAATACGGTGAGCGCTATGGCGCCAAAGTCGCAGGCTGGTGGGTGGACGGCAGCTATCGGTTTATCGGCTACAACGAGCAGAAGTTGGAGATCCTGGCGCGCGGCCTTAAGGCCGGGAACCCCGGCCGCATCCTCGCTTTCAATCCCGGCGTCGAGGATCGGGTGCGAGCCTACTCGCGGTTCGAGGATTTCACCTGCGGCGAGCAGAACCAGTTTCACGACCAACCAGTCAGCCGCTGGACCGGAGGCGAGCAATGGCACATCCTCTCGTTCCTGGGCAGCGGCAGCTCGGCCATCGGCGCCGCCTGGGCCATGCCGGGCGTGCGCTATTCCAAGCGGGAATTGGTCGACTACATCGCCGACGTGAATCGGGCGGGCGGAGTGGTGTCCATCGATGTGCTGCTGTTCCGCGATGGGAGCCTGGACCGGTCGCAATTGGAGGTGCTCAAGGCGCTACGGCCCGGCCTGGCGGCGAGCCGGGCCCAGCCGGAGCGGCCGCCGGGCAACCTGGCCTTTCGCAAACCGGCCCGCCTGCTCAGCCTGGACGGCTCGCACGAATTGGAGGTGAACGCGGGCACTCATTTCGCCCGGCTGGGCGTCGATGGGCGGTCCGACACGACCGCCCTGGCCGGGGGCGAGTGGGCGTGGACTTTTGAAGTGAACCTGCTCCGTCCCTACCCGGTCCGGCGAGTGAAGGTGACGTTCGGGGAGGGGGGATTCCCGACGCAATTGCGGCTGCTGCTCTCCGTGGACGGAAAGACCTGGCGGACCGTGGGGACTGGCGAGGGTCTGAACGGCCAACCGTTCGAGGCCGAGTTCGCGGCGTCGGCGGGCCAGTTTGTGCGTGTCTGCTCGGTAAAACCGGACGGCCCCAACCAAAAGGGGTCCCAGATGGCCGTGGCCTAGTGCGAGGTTTACGAATGAACCGATCTAGGGGTTGAGCCCTGCGCCGGTGACGCTGAAGCGGTAACTGCCCGAACCGGCTTGGATCTCAACGCGGTCGGTGTTCAGCTTGGCGCTGGAAAGACCGAGCACCCCGGGGCGGAAGGCGCCGTGGGCCCACACGGTGTGGCCGTTTTCCTGGATGGTGACTGGACCATGCCGCGGCAAGCTCAGGGTCGCGGTGGTGTTGGCGGGAATCTGGATCTTCCAGATGAACTGGCCTTTCTTGATCTCCCAATCACTGCCAATGCGACCGTGGGGCGAATCGTAGTAACCTTTGGCCCACCGGAGATGCCCGCCCGGTTCGGGCCGGAGGAGGAGCTTGCCAAACCCCGGTTCCGTCGAGTCAATCCCCAGCACACTCCGATAGAACCACTCGGTGCAGGTGCCGAGGTTGGCATGGTTGAAGGAGTTCATGCCATCGGGGTGGTAGCCCTTCTCCGTTTTGGCGTCCCAGCGTTCCCACATGCTGGTGGCGCCCATGTGGAGGAAGTAGCCCCAAGAGGGGAAACTGGAGGTGGCGAAGAGACGGTAGGCGGCCTCCGTACACCCGGCTCGGCTCAACGCCGGGAGCAAGAGGTGCGTGGTGACCATCCCCGTGGAGAGATGGCCGTCCTTTTTAGCGATGGCGGCGACCAGTTTATCGGCTGCGTGACGAGCCTGCTCCGGATCGAGTAAATCGAAGGCCAAGGCCATGGCATAGCCGCCTTGGGAATCGCTGCCGATGGTGCCGTCGGGCGCGATGAAGGTTTGTTGAAACGCGGTGCGGATGGAACGATGCAAGGTCGCAAACGCCGAGGCCTCGTCAGTCTTGCCCAAGGCGCGGGCCAACTCCGCCATAACCTCCGCGCACCGGGCGTAGAGCGCGGTGGCGATGAGGTCCTTGGGGGTGGACATGTCCGGGGCCAGCCAATCGCCATAGCCGATCGGGTGGACGACGAAACCCTGGGAGCGGGCTTTGTACGAGTCGAGATGGCCGGCGATTTCTCGGTAATACCGCGCGACCAGGTGGGTGTCTGCGTAGACCCAATACAGGGTCCAGGGGATCAAGACGCCGCTGTCGGCCCATCCCGGAGACCACGGGAAGTGATGGACATCGGGCGCGATCTGTGAAAAGGCCCCATCCGGGAAACGCGCGTCCACCAGGTCGGTCATCCATTTCGTCAACAGGGAGGCGGCATCCTGTTCGTAGAGCGTACTGGCCACCACCTCGTGATAGTCCGTCCACCCCATCCGTTCGTCACGCTGCGGACAGTCGGTCGGCAGATCCACGAGGTTTGCGCGGATGGTGACACGTTCGTTGGCGGCCGTGCGCGTGATGATCGGATCGGAGCACTCGAAGTTCCCGGTGGGTGCCAGGTCGGAACCGGCGATGATGGCTCGCAGGGTGTTCGGACCGGCGTTGGTCGGCAGCCCTTCGACCTCGACGTACTGAAATCCATGATAGGTGAAGCGCGGCTCCCAGGTTTCCTCGGTGCCACCCCGGCAAACATAGGTGTCGGTGGCGCGCGCCGCGCGCAAGTTCTTCCGATAAACGGTGCCATCGGGGTTGAGCATTTCGCCGAAGTGCATGACGACTCTCGTTCCGGCGGGGGCCTTGAGGCGCAGGCGGGTCCAGCCGGAGAAGTTCCGCCCGTAGTCGAACACCGCGAGGCCGGGCTTGGGGTGGGTGAGGGCGACGGTCGGGATTTCGCCGGTGCGCCGGACGGGCGCGCCGGGATTGGCTTCTACCGCGGGGTTCACACTCGCGCCCAGGTCCACAGACTTCCAATCGGAGTCATTAAATCCGGGCTGGTCCCAACCCTGGATTTCCCTGCGCGCATCGTAGGTTTCCCCGGCGTAGAGGTCGGCTTCCAGGATCGGTCCAAATCCGCCCTTCCAGGTCGCGTCGCTGACAACTACCTGAGTGGATCCGTCGGCAAACCAGAGATGAAGCTGTGCGAGCAGCCGGGTCTGCTTGCCGTAGAGGTTCTGTCCGATAATGCTCAAATGTCCCCGGTACCAGCCGTCGCCCAAGACCGCCCCCAGGGTGTTGGAGCCGACGTTGAGCCGAGTGGTGACGTCGTAAGCCCGATAATAAACGCGCTGGCGGAAATCGGTCCAGCCCGGCGAGAGGTAATCCTCGCCCACCTTGTCACCGTTCAAATGCGGTTCCGCCACGCCGAGGCTGGTGAGGTAGAGGACGGCCTTGGCCGGGCGTTTTCCCAGGGTGAATTCCTTTCTCAGGAAGGTTGCCGGGAGGAACTGTTCGCGGCCGTTTCCGGGACCCGAACTCTGGCCGTCATCGCGTCCGATCCACTTGGCGGCCCACTCGGTTTGACTGAGCAACCCCATGGACCACAAAGCCGGCTGGCTCCACGCAGACGGCCGGTCCGCCTTGTCCCAGACCCGGACCTTCCAATAGCAGGAGGTGCGCGAGGCCAGGGCTTTGCCCTGATACTCCACCTGGAGGCTCTGGCCCGACACCACCTTGCCGCTATCCCACAGGTCGGCCCGGTCTTGTGTGAGCAGTGATTCACTCGCCGCCACCAGTATCTGATAGGCGGTCTGCGCTTGGGCACGCTGGTTCGAGGTGAGGATCCAACTCAATCGTGGATGGGTGGTATCGAGGCCCAGCGGATCCTTTAAGTACTCGCAGCGCAACTGGGCGGGGGCGAGGTGGCGGCCTGTTTCCGTGCTCGACAAGTTGCCCGACTCGCTAGCCGCCCAGGCGGCCCCGCCCATCAGTACCGATGCCATCCCCAACCAGCCCAAGATTCGAAGATTCATTTTTTGCAATTGTGGTCCAAGTCATAAACGATACGGACGGTCGATGTCGAGAGCGTCGGCTGGGGATGCCGAGCTCCGATTCCTTTGCTTTGTCCTGGATCTGAAAGGAATCGTGCGGCGCTCTACTCCTCCTTCGCCCCGAGGGTTGGGGCGAACCGGCGAGACGCCGCTACGGGAGGAGGGGGTGCGAAGCACGGTTACTCAAAGCGCCAGGAAGCCTTCCCGGAAAGTCGGATATTTAAAGGCATAGCCCAACTCCGTGGTGAGCTTACGATTGGAGATCCGTTTGTTGGTCACGCCCCGTTTCCGCTGGGCGAGGGCATCGGGGGGCACCGTCGGCGGCAGGGGGCCGCCATACTGCTTGGCCAGCCACTCAAAAAGCGTGCGTTGTGAGACCGGTTCGTCGTCCACAGCGTTATACACCTGGCCGACGCGGCCACGCCGCAGGGTGGCGAGGATGGCGCCGACGACGTCGTCGCGGTGGATCATGTTCAAGAGCCGCCCTCCGTCGCCCTCGATCCGCGCCTCGCCTTGAAGGTACTGCCTGAGCCAGTAACCGCGGCCCGGGCCATAGATCCCCGCCAAGCGCAAGATCACCGCCGGAAAGGCCTGCTGGCGCGCCGCGGCGAGCAGCACGGCCTCGGCCTCGACGAGGACTCGGGCGGTTTCGGCGGCCGGCTCCGTGGGGCTGGACTCGTCCACGGTCGAGCCGTCGGTTTGGCCATAGACGCCCGTGCTGCTGGTATAGACGAATTTGGCGGGTGGTTGAGCGCCGAGCCAGGCAACCAGGTGGCGCGCGGCTTCGAGGTAAACCGCGCGGTAGTCCTCGAGGCCGCCACCGGTGGCCGAGACGGCGTCAACGACCCAATCATATTCGGCCGGGAGGCGGGCTAGTTGCGTCGGTTGGGAGATGTCCGCCCGGAGCGGTTGAATTCCGGCGGCGGTCATCTCGGCCAGGGCGCGGTCGGTCCGCCGGAGGCCAAAGACCTCGTGGCCCTGCCGCACCAACTCCGCGCCGAGGGGCAGGCCGACGTAGCCACAACCGATGATCAGGACGCGCATGCCAATGCCTCCCGGATGACGGCGGGATTGGAAGTCGGCGCCTGGCAGGCGGTGCCGGAGCAGAGATAAACGACGGGGCCGGCCGGGGGCGTCGGCAAGGTGCGCGCGAAGGGTTCGACGGCGCCGCGGTTGCCGAGGACGACCTTGTTGGGCTGGAAAACGGAATGAACGGTTTGGAGCAGGCGGCGGGTCTCCGGGCTGGCCGGGTCGCCCGCGATCACCACCCGCAACGGTTCATCCAGGTAAAAATCCAACGCGCTCAGCAGGAGGGGGAGGGCCTGGGGAAAGCGCTCGAGCCGGGTCGCGAAAAACCGCAGGGTTTTTTCCGCCGCCGCGGTGAGGTCCGCGCGGCCGGTAATTTTCCCGAGCCGGAGCAGGGCCAGGGTGGCCGCGGAGTTGCCCGACGGCTCGGCGCCGTCATAGTCGTCCTTGAACCGGAGGACCAGGTCGGGGGCTGAGGGCAGGCTTTGCCAAAAGCCGCCTTGGGCGTCGTCGAAGAAGCGGGCGAGCAGCGTCTGCGCCAGGGCCAGGGCGAAATCGAGGCTGGCCGGGTCGAGCGTCGCTTCGTAGAAATCAATGACTCCGGCCAGGAGAAAGGCGTAGCCGCTGAGCAATTGGACGGAATCGCGCTCGCCGTCGCGCCAGCGATGGAAGAGGGTTTGCGAGGGGGCGTCCCAAAGGCGGCTGCGGAGGAAGGCCAGGTTGGCGGCGGCTGTGGACCGAAAGGCCTCGTCGTCCAACGCCGCGCCGGCACGGGCGAAGGCGCCCAACATAAGCCCGTTCCAGGAGGCCAGGACCTTGTCGTCGCGCTGGGGACGGATCCGCTGGGCGCGGGCCGCGAGCAGTTTGGCCTTGGCCGACGCGAGCAGGCCCGATTCCTGGCCTTCGAGTGCGGCGTCCACGATGCTCAACACGTTTTGGCCGCGCAACGGCGCGGGGTGGCTATGGTCCACAAAGTTGCCGGCCTCCGTGATGCCGAAATACCGGACGGACACGGCGAATTCCTCAGGCGTCAGCAAGCCCTCCAATTCCGATCGCGTCCAACAATAGAACTTCCCTTCGTGCCCTTCGCTGTCAGCGTCCTCGGCGGAAAAAAACCCGCCCTCGGGATGGGTCATGTCGCGGCGCACATAATGGAGGATGTCGCGGGCGACGCCGGCATGGCGCGGGTCGCCGCTAATGGCGGCGGCGTCGAGGTAGAGCTGTGCCAGTTGGGCGTTATCATAGAGCATCTTCTCGAAGTGGGGCACCAGCCACTCCGCGTCCACGGCATAGCGGGCAAAGCCGCCCGCCAATTGATCCTGGATGCCGCCGGCGGCCATCCGATCGCACGTGGTGAGCACCATCTCCGTCGCCGGGGCCTCGCGGAAGCGTTTGGCGTAGCGGAGGAGAAAAGCGGGCTGGCTGGGCTGGGGAAATTTCGGAGGGCCGCCGAAGCCGCCGTGGCGTGGGTCGTAGGCCTGTTGCAGGATCTCGCCGGCCTGCCGGAGGAGTTCGAGAGTCAAGGGTGAATCGCCGCCGGCCTCAACGGCGGCGGATTGCTGGAGCCGCTCGATCATCTGGGCGGCGGAGGCCACGACGTCCTCACGGCGGGTCTGCCACACCTGCTGGATCTGCCCGAGCACCTGCAAGAAACTCGGACGCCCGTGGCGGGGTTCGGGCGGGAAATAAGTGCCGCCATAGAAGGGTTTCAACTCGGGGGTGAGAAAGGCGCTCAGCGGCCAGCCCCCCTGGCCGGCGGTGGCCTGGACGAAGGCCATATAGACGCGATCGACGTCCGGCCGTTCCTCGCGGTCGACTTTGATCGCGATGAAATGCGCATTGAGAAAGGCCGCGGTGGGTTGGTGCTCGAAGGACTCCCGTTCCATGACGTGGCACCAATGGCAGGTGGAGTAGCCGATGCTGAGGAAGATCGGTTTGGCCTGGGCGCGCGCCAGGGCAAAGGCCTCCTCGCCCCAGGGATGCCAGTCCACGGGATTATGCTGGTGTTGGAGGAGGTAGGGGGAATGCTCGCGGGCCAGGCGGTTGGTGGGGCGCCCGGCCGCGCCCTCGGGGCGGTTCGTGTTAGTACTGGCAGTGGTAGACATGATGCATCAAGAATACCCGCCACCATAGCCCGTAAGGCCGTGGATCGCAAAAGGGAGTCCGGAAACTGCTCAAGCCGGCGCTTTGCCGGCCACGATCAGGACATTCGAGCCGAGGCCGGAGTTGCCGCGAAGCTCGACCTGGGTGAAACCCGCCGCGCGCAACAGCTCGAGGTGGGCTTGATCGGTTTCAAAATGCAGGCCATGGCGCGTGCGGTGGCGCCCGAGACGGACCGCCCATTTCTCGCTCCGAGCCACCCAACCGTGGGCCGAAGTCGCGCCCGCCATCGTGTCTCGCAGCAACAGGCGGCCGCCGGGCCGCAGCGCGGCGAAGATTTTCCGCAACAGGATCGCCTTGAGATCCCGCGGGAAATAATGGAGCACGTCACACAGCAAGGCCGC
>Ga0316228_1003421_pt1 | contig 12706 bp, 9 predicted proteins | sample TBH18021metaG_FD_206005 | JGI IMG/M metagenome (GOLD analysis project Ga0316228, IMG submission 206005) | Freshwater microbial communities from Trout Bog Lake, Wisconsin, USA - TBH18021 | ecosystem: Environmental > Aquatic > Freshwater > Lake > Hypolimnion/Profundal zone | place: USA: Wisconsin... | reverse complement strand
TCCGCTGGCCAGAAAACGCTCCCTCCAATTGAGCGATCTGAAGCATTCGTCATTCGTCGTGTACTCGCGAGATCATGCGCCGGGATATCACGATTTCATTTTGCGCATACTCAATGACGCAGGCTTTAATCCGATCATCTCGCAAGAAGCCGGAGAGATGTACACGATGGTGTCGCTGGTTTCGGCTGGTCTGGGAGTTGCGCTGGCGCCCGAATCCACGCGGAACTATCGGCTTCCCGGCATCGTCGTGCGTCGAGTACCTGGACTGCCTTTTGCCGAGGTCGCACTTGGCTATCGCGAAAAAACCTTGACGCCTGCCTGCAAGCTTTTCGTTGACCTTACTCGTGAATTGCATAGTTCCAAGCTATGGGGGAAATAGCCAATGGAACTCCACCAGTTACGCTGTTTTCTCGCCGTGGCCGAACTGCTGAACTTCAGCAGGGCGGCCGAGCAGATTCACCTCAGCCAACCCGCATTGAGCATTCAGATTCGCGTATTGGAAAAAAAACTCGGCGTAAAGTTGTTTGAGCGTACCCACCAAAAGACAACCTTGACCGACGCAGGGAAGATATACCGGGAAGAAGCCCGCGTCATACTGACGCAAGCGGCTCAAGCCGTGACCAATGCGCAACTGGCGGCCGCAGGAAAGATCGGACAACTTCGCATTGGGTTCATTTCGACGGCAGCCGCACACATTGTTCCCTCGCTGGTTTCGGAATTTCGGAAGTCGCACCCGCAGGTCGAATTGGAATTGCGCCATGCGCTTACGGCTGAGCAGATAGAACTTCTCGAAAACCGCACGCTCGATATCGGCTTTTTCCGGGTCCCCATTATTGAGCAAGGCGAGATCAGGACGATTCCGGTTCACCGCGAGCCATTCAAGGTATTTCTCCCTTCCTCCCACCCGTTGTCGCGCAGGCAAAAATTAGAATTGAGGCAGCTCAATGGAGCTGAGTTCGTCGTCTACGCGCGAAAGAATGCGCCCGGCTTTCATGATCTTCTGATCAACTTGTTGAAAGATGCTGGAGCGGTTCCAGCTTCGATCTATGAAGCGAATGATATGTACACGTTGGTATCGCTGGTGTCGGCAGGGGTGGGTATTGCGATTGCACCGGCATCCGTCGTCAATTATCGGTTGCCCGGAGTTGTCGTCCGTGACGCCGGTCGCTTGCCTCTCTCCGAGGTTGCTCTCGGATACCGAAAAGGACTAAAACACCCAGCGGCGCAGGCCTTTATCGACCTCACGCTTGCAGCCCATCCGAGAATGCCGCTGCCCTAAACTCTGGCGGAAGGGCCGAGTTCATGGATGGAAATTTGACAACAAGCGACCTTGCTTGGTGCGCTAAGAAATATCCTAGATGTGGAGGTTCGGAGATGAATGTTGGATTCATTGGACTGGGGATCATGGGCAGGCCCATGAGTAAGAACTTATTGAAGGCAGGACATGAAGTAGTTGTGTTCGGCAGAAAACAGCACATCGTCGACGAGCTTATCGCGGTCGGAGCGCGCTCCGCGGCAAGCCCCAGGGAAGTCGCTGAACAGGTCGAGGTTGTAATCACCATGCTTCCGAATTCTCCAGAAGTAAAGGAAGTTGTGCTGGGGGAGAACGGAATAATCGCAGGAGCAAAGGCGGGCTCAGTGGTGATCGACATGAGCTCTATTTCGCCACTGGTGAGTCGCGAGATTTCGGAAGAACTGCTTCAACGCGGGGTCGAGATGCTGGACGCGCCGGTGAGCGGCGGCGAGTCCAAAGCCATCGATGGGACACTCTCTGTAATGGTGGGAGGGAAGAACGAAGTTTTTGAAAAATATTACGATTTGCTGAAGGCGATGGCTGCTTCCGTTGTACGTACAGGAGAAATTGGTGCGGGCAACGTCACAAAACTTGCGAATCAAGTAATCATAGCGCTCTATATTGCAGGCATGTCTGAGGCAATGGTGCTGGCAACCAAGGTTGGTGTGGATCCAGAGTTGGTCTACAAGGCCATTAAAGGCGGCCTTGCCGGGAGCCCCGCTCTTGATGCGAAGGTTCCACAGATGCTCGACCGTAAATTCAATCCTGGATTTCGCATCAAGTTGATGAGTAAAGACCTATCGAATGCCTTGGACACCGCACATGGGATCGGCGCTTCGCTTCCCCTTACAGCCTCGGTTATGGAGATGATGCAAGCTTTGAAAGTCGGCGGTCTCGGCGATTTAGACCATGCTGCCTTAGTGCGTTATTACGAGATGCTGGCGCAAGTGGAAGTGAAACGCTCATTGCACCCCGACCCTACTAAGTAGCAAAACGGATTGGAGCATGCAGTGCCAATCCGTTTTGAAGATCAAAGTGCGCCCGCATTCAATGGGACATCCCGGAAGGATCCGATGCTCTTAACCTTCAGACCACCAGCGGAAATTATGTACGTTGCCGAAGCCACCGCACTCTGTGAGTAGCCCGGCGCTAAAGCAATTGCCTTGATCGTTTCTGTCGCGGACACAATGATCCCGGCTGACGTGTATTTTGCAGACGAAGTTGTCGGGGTTGTTCCGTTGGTCGTGTAGTAGACGGTCACGCCGGCTGATGCGCTTGAGATTGTCACCTTTTGGGTTGAGTTGTAAGTTCCGGATACAAGCGAAAACGCAGGGGCCGGAGTCGGTCGATTGATTGTGTAGACTGCCGTCGCTAAAGCCGACTGTGAGTAGCCGGTCGCTATTGCGATGGACTTAATTGTGGCGCTCGAACTGACAGAAATTGCCCCGGCGTATCTGGTAGACGAAGTCGTTGGTGTCGTTCCGTTAGTTGTGTAGTAGATGGCCACAATCCCGCTCGTCGTGTCGGAGATTGTCACTGCCTGTGTCGAGGTGTAGGTTCCGGATAGTATCGAGAAGGTCGGTGTCGCTGTTGGCTGAATAGCCTTACTTGCGGTGTAGGTGTAGTCGGTAAACACCCAGGCTCCGTTCATGTATGACCAGAGACGGGCATAGATCGGCAACCCATTCACAGGCAGAGCCGTCGCATTCAGCGAAGTTGCCGTGGTGGAGCCCGTGGTGAACAGATTATTCGAACCCGCACCCGTGGTCCCCAGATCAACCTTGTACTGGGTAACCGCAACACCGACAGACCAATTAAATGTTGCGCCAACTCCCGTAAGTGTACTTCCGGGGACAGGTGCCAGGAGAACTGCCGGAGTAGCAGGGACCGATGCAATGTAGGTGTATGCGTTCGATGACCACCCTCCATTGATCAGCGACGAGAGAGTGGCATAGATAGGAGTTCCAGTTGTTGGCAAGCCTGTTACATTGACCGAAGTTGCAGTAACCTGGCCAGAACTGTATAGATCGTTTCCACCAGGTGCGCTACCTAGCGTCAACTGATACAGGGTGACCGCGCCACCGGTACTCCAGGTGAAAGTTGCGTTTGCATTCGCCAGTGTGCTTCCCGGAACTGGCGACAAGAGTACCGCTCGGGCCGGTGCCCCCGATGCTGCATACGTGTAGCTGTTGGAGCGCCATACGCCATTGATGAGCGTACTGAGGGTCGCGTAAATTGGTAATCCGCTGGTTGGGAGAGCCGTTACATTGGACGTTGTCGTGGTGACCTGGCCGGAGTTGTAAAGGTCGTTTCCGCCCGGTGTACTGCCCAGATACAGCCTGTAGTTGGTGCCCGGAGCCCCGCTCGCAGTCCAGGCAAAGCTCACGTTAGCGCCGGGCAAGGTGCTTCCGGGAGTTGGTTGAGTAAGCGCCGATGCTGTGGGCGTAACCGGGCCGTTCGCAAGGGTGACGAGATTGGCATCAAGAGAAGCATTGATGGATGTAACCGGGCCCAGGAAGTTACCGTAGGTGCTCCCCTCGCCGCCACAGCTATACCCTGTAAGGGGCGAAGAGCAGGTGGCCGTTGCAGCAGTGTCCTCATTTCCGTCATACGCGTTATCGCGCCAACTGACCAAGCCGAAATTTGTATGCTCGTAGAAACTCTGGCTCAGGTAAGCCCACCAGTCATATCCCACCCACGGACATGAGTTCGTCGTTGTCGAACACATGTTCCAATAATCTGACATATCTATCTGGAACTGCTTCGCGCGTGCGGACTGAGTTGGGTAATCCTTGTAGATCGGAGCCTGGAGAGGTTGAGTCTTAAGAAACGGAGCAACGTCGGAATCAAAGTTTGCGGAGACTGAATACCAATTCTGATAGGGCTTATCTCCAAAGCACTTCGCGATAAAGTCAAGCTGAGCCTGGGATCCGTCAAAGCTCAATTGTCCGACATCCAGAACCTGCCCCGCCGCTTTCAAGACAGGACAACGCGCCGGCGCTGACCAACTTCCGAGCGATGACGGTCCGAGGAATAAATTGTTAGGGGCATAGGTCTTAAACGCTTTTTGCATCGCGCTCAAGAAGGCGTATGCGTATCCCTGGAGAAAGTTATCCAAGTCGGTCTTATAAGCTTGAGTTCCCCAGGAATCGGGAGAGGTCGAAGCGTAAGGGTAGGTCGATGTCCGAGGCGAATAGTTGTCAAGCAACCCAGTTCCGCCGTTACCGAAACCGTTGTAGTAGTAGCTGACCGTAACCGGACCAATGAGGCTGGAGGTGAGGTTGATTTGCCCCGTCGCATAGTTAATTGATCCGCTGGCGATTCCACTACCAATCAGGTTCGAATTGCCATTATCGCCGCCCGCTACGGAGTTCCCTATCGTAATAAGAAGGGAGAATTTATCAATATTGGCGTGTTTCAAGTTGAGGCTTACGCTGCCGCCGCTGCTGGAGACTCCGGTAACCTCGTTCGTCACCTGTGACCCGCTGGAACCAAAAGTTGTATAAGAGCTTCCCCAGGCTGCGTTCAAAGCTTGAATCGTTCCGTATTCATTTTGCAAAAACTGCGCCAGTTGCGCCTTGCTGTGATTGGAAGTGTCAGTGAAAGGTATCGACGGAGTAGCGAACGGACTCATCGTTTGCCGGGGGGCAGAGTTCAGGATAATCCACCCGGCGTGGTCGAAAGATTTGCCTGCGGGTGAGGTCTGAAAATCCACTCCAGCTTCGAATCCGGTGAAGTAGTCGCTATCCCCGGCAACTCCGCCAATAAAATACGGGGTCTGGGACGCCGTAGATGGCGAATAGCACGAACTGGATCCTGTGGATGAAAGGTTGCAATCATTGGCGTATACACTCAAAACTACACTAGGGTAGTTGGGATCATAGACGTCGGTCAGATGAAGGTTGGACCCAGTCCCGATCGTCGCATCGTAGAGGTACCAGATGTTCTTGCAAGTAGAATTTTGTTCGCACGCGATATGCGCATTAGCTCCGAAATAATTAATAAAAGGAGTGGGCGGTGCGACGACAGGGCCGTACGGATCAAACGGGTAGGCCATTCTGTATCCGCCGGGTCCAATGCCATTGAATCCCCATGACCGAATGCGCCCTACAGCGATATTATTCTGAGCTTCAGCGCCAGGATACTTGTTCGAAGTCGTAGCGTCCCATGATTCAGGAATGAACGGCGACTCGGTGTGTGAATCTCCATACCCGACGTAGTAAACGCCCCTATGGATGTAGGGGTGTCCCAGCGGATCGCAATAGACCCAATGGTTGCCAATCTTCTCAGTGTAGAAGTTTCCCCGCGCTCCCCCGGGACAGGAAACGTTGGCAACTCCGCTGTACTCATCCAGTAGTGTCTGTGCTTCGGCAGAAATCGAAATGCATAGGAGCGCTGCAAGCAGAATGGCCAGGTGTGCGGAGCTTCGCCTCAGAAGAAGACTTGCTGTGAGTAACACGGTGATTCTCCTTACTAACTGGAATCATCGGCTACTCGATCTGCGGGCAAAGTATTACGAAGGTAACTTTTGAGGATTTCGGCAATCAGAGGTACCGGCCCAAGGTAACAATCTAACTAGGGGTTCTTACTAAGGAGGGATTCGTGCCGGCACGGGAAGAACAAGCAAGCGCATCAGCACGTTGTGGTGGATTGGCGGAAGGCAGAATCTCCTGGAGAGACCCTGCCTCTATTGCTATTGCGGGGGGGCTCGCCTTTGATCACCACGCCAGCAGCGCGCGTACGTCGCGCACGTTGGTCCCTGTATATCCGGTCATAATTGTATCGCCGAGCGCGTCAAAGAATGGGTAGGCGTCAAAGCCCTTGTGTGCCGCTTCAGCATTCAATCCCATTGCGATCGCACGCGCGATCGTAGTTCCGTCCGCCACCGCTCCCGCGGCTGGACTGGCGCCATCAATGCCGTCCGTTCCAGCACTGAGTACGGTGATGTTTTCACCTTGAATCCGTTGGGCGCAGTACAGAGCAAATTGCTGGTTGCGTCCACCTGCCCCGGGATTTCCCTCGATGGTCACCGTGACTTCGCCGCCCGAGATCAGGCACACACGGGAGTTCCCCTTGCGTAGCTCACGCACCCGCTCCAGCAGGTAATCAGCGGCCTTGCGGTAATCCCAGTCGTCGCAGGAGTTATCAATATGAACAGTGAATCCATTCGCCTTCGCTCGCTCCTCTGCAGCCTTCTGTGCCGTGACATTGGAGAGCATCGGCCACCAGCGCGCGCGGTCAAACAGTGGGTCGCCGGCCTTTGGAGTCTCCTTCAGCCCGTGTGACTGGAACAAATTGCGCACACTCTGTGGCAGTTTCGGCAGCAGGTCATATTTCTCAACAATTTCATAACACTGCCCGATGGTGCTGCTGTCTGGCATCGTTGGGCCGCTGGCGAGCGAATCCAATGCGTGGTCGGGTACGTCGGAAATCATGATGGAGAGCTGGTGTGCCGGCGCAGCGGCCACCGCTGCGCGTCCTCCCTTGACGGCAGAAAGGTGTTTTCGCACCGCGTTGATCAAGGCAATCGGTGCGCCGGAGTGTACGAGCGCACGGTAGGTCTGCACGAGATCTTCGAAGGAGATACCGCTGATTGGTTTTTCGAAAATTGCCGAGCCGCCGCCGCTCATCAAGTAGATCACCAGAGAGTGTTCGTCCAGCGGTTCCAGCGCCTGAAGCACGGCTTCGGCCCCGCGCATCGATTCATGATTGGGCATGGGATGGCCGCCCTCGAAGTAACGGAAGCCAGGTACTGGGACTTTGGCCAATGTGGGCGCGCAAACAATTCCCGTCAACCCCGCTCCGGCACCCACGCGTGACATCAGGGCTTCTAAGCTGGTGTGAGCCCCCTTGCCCACGGCAACGACGAATACCTTGGAGAACGTGCCAAGGTCATAGACGTGTTCGCCGAGCCGAAGAACGCCCCGTTCATAGTGGAAATCGCGAGCGAAGCCACGTTCGATACTGCTTTCCTCGACTGCGTGCTGAAAAATCTGGCGGGCAATGGCGCGCACTTCGTTCGCGTCCCCTGAAATAGTGCTGGTCGCATTCATGCGGGCAATTATACGGCAGATGTACTGATCGCAACTATAACTATCGCCAGCCCCTTCACAGCCCCGACAGCTCTCTCCTGTGAGCCACTTCGCTGGTCGTTTTGCCCAGCAAGCCGGATCCGTTTTCTGGCCTACCTCACCCTTTTTATGCAACAAGGAGGCGACCATTGTCTGTGGCACACATCTAATCTCTAGCCGATGGACGTATACAGCGCGTTCAACAACTCGCTTTTTACATTCCGCCGTACTTCTTTTGTTGACTCCCGGCGGCGAACACGCTACGCTCCTGCCCAATGGTATTTGGCTCCATCCAGAAGCATCCCTTGCAGCCGTTTTCGCCCTCTCGTGTCTTCATTCATCAGGCTCAAGTTTCTGCAGTGCTTCAGCATTGTTCATCGGCGCAGACCGCGCCAGAGGTGAATTCAAACTCTCGATGAAGAAAAACATCGAACTTCGTCCCAATGTCGAAACTCTGTTCGGTACGCGCGACGAGAACCTTCACCTGCTTGAAGACGGGCTCAATGTAACCGTCGAACTCAAGCCCAATTCCATACAGATTGACGGCACGGCCGAGGATGTGGCCAGGGTCGAGCAAGTGTTCAACGACTTTGAATATCTGCGGGCTCACGGTCAGCAGGTTTTCAACGGCGAACTCACCAGCATGTTGCGCGTGCTCGTCGCCGATCCGGCGGTCACACTGCGCCAGCTTGCCGAAACCGGCAAGCAACGCTCGGCGGGCAGCAAGCGGCAGGTGCAGCCCAAGAGCGTAAATCAGCGCCAATACCTGGAAGCCATCGAGCAGAGCGACATGGTCTTCGGCATTGGTCCCGCAGGAACCGGGAAGACCTACCTCGCGGTAGCTATGGCTATCTCCGCCCTGCTCTCCAAAAAGGTTGCGCGAATTATTCTGGCGCGTCCTGCGGTGGAAGCCGGCGAACGCCTGGGCTTCCTTCCGGGTACCTTGCAGGAAAAAGTCGACCCCTATCTTCGTCCACTCTACGACGCTCTCTACGACCTTCTGGAGCCGGAAAAAGTGGACCGCTTCCTGGAGAAAAACGTGATTGAGATTGCCCCTATTGCTTTTATGCGTGGCCGCACTCTCAATGATTCCTTTGTGATTCTCGACGAGGCCCAGAACACCACCAGTGAACAGATGAAGATGTTTGTCACCCGTCTCGGTTTCAATTCCAAAGCGGTCATCACCGGAGACATTACGCAGATCGATTTGCCGAACCCCAGCCGCAGTGGACTAGTCGAGGCAAAGAACGTCTTGCAGGGAGTGGAGGGTATCCGCTTTCAGATGTTCAATGAAACCGATGTAGTTCGCCATCAACTTGTGCAGCGCATCGTTCGCGCCTACGAGGCTTATCGCGCCCGCGATGACCGCCAGCTCACTCTGCAGTTGGGCAGCGACCCAGCCCGCGCCGCCGGACTTCAGACAATAACAGACGAGACAAACGAGAGCACTGCCTTCCAGCAGTAGCGCTTTGAGTACAATAGAGGGAGGGCTCTACGCCCTCCCCTTTCCTTTCGCAGTTGTATCCGGGATTGCCCGGAATTGAGACCAGTGATAGTAGAACGAAGAAAATCGAAAGACCTGAGCCGATTGGCCCTCGCGCGGTTTGCCAGCCGGGCTCAGCGTGTCGCCGGGCTCGCCGGAGAGGTCAATATCCTGCTCACGGGCGACTCGGAAATCCGACGCCTCAACCTGCAGTTCCGTCGCAAGGACGAAGCCACCGATGTTCTCTCTTTTCCCAGCGGCCAGCCTCTGGTGGGCGGCGACATCGCCATCTCGTTGCAGACGGCTCGCGCCCAGGCTGCCACGATCGGCCACGATCTACTCACCGAAGTCAAAGTCCTCATTCTGCACGGCATGCTGCACCTGGCTGGACACGACCATGAATCCGACCGTGGCCAGATGCAGAAACTCGAGCGGCGGCTTCGTGCCGAACTCAACCTCCCGGCTGGCCTCATTGAACGGGCCAACGAACGCACTGCGTCGTCCAATGAGAAAGTCGCACGCACCATAAGGAGGAGGCCATCGTAATGGGCTTCCTGATCATCTTTCTCCTGCTGCTTGCGTTGCTTGTGGTCAGCGCCTACGCCTCGCGTCTTTATACCGAGAGCGGCAAATTCCTTTCCCGCGAGTTTCAGGAGAATATTGAGCTTTTCGAGCACCAGATCGAGCCACGGCTTGGGTTCACCCATCACCGCGCCGCTCTTTCCTTCGCCCTGCTTGAGCAGCTTCTTACCGCCGCGATCTGTTTTCTTCTCGCCTGGTCGGTCTTTACTCAGCCTCGCTGGACGGCCGAAGAAGTCGCGCAAGCCGTATTTTTTGCCATTACCATCATTCTCATCTTTGATCGATTCCTGCCCTATCTGCTTTTCTCGCGCACGCGCGGAGGCTGGCTTGTCCGCTTCGTGTTCCTCCTCCGGATACTGATCTGGTCGGTTTTTCCACTCACCATGGTTCTCGGCTTTCTTCAGTCCATCATCTCACTCACCCGTCCGCAAAACGCCGACGAAGAGCCTGAGCATCCCTCAGAAGCGGTAGATGCACTCATTGAGGCTGGACAGGACGAGGGAATTCTCGAGGAGAGTGATCGCGAGCTCATTCACTCCGTTGTTGAGTTTGGCGACAAGATCGTCCGCGACGTTATGACTCCGCGCCCCGCCATTGTTGCCGTCTCCGCCGACACCACGGTCGAGCAGCTTACCCACCTCCTCTCGCAGCATCCTTATTCGCGGGTCCCGATCTATCGCGTAGATCTCGACCACATCGTGGGCATTGTCTCCGCTCGCGACCTGCTCCAGGTAGCTGACACCGATGCCGCCCGCCGGGTCGCCAGCAACCTGATGAAAACCGATGTCTACTTCGTTCCCGAAACTAAGCGCGCCAGCGAGTTGCTCAATGAGATGCAGCGCGCCAATCGTCGCATGGCTATCGTGATCGACGAATACGGCGGTGTAGCGGGCCTGGTCACTGTCGAGGATCTCATCGAGGAAATTGTCGGCGAGCTCAGCAATGAGGGCGAGTTGCGCAACGAGGCCATCCGTGAAAGCGACAACAGCTATATCGTTCTAGGAAGCCTCGAAGTCGATCGCCTCGAAGAGCTTTTCGGCCTTCGCCTCTCCGACGACTGGCACGCCACCACCGTCGGCGGGCTAGTCACTGAAATTGCAGGACGCATTCCTCTCCCCGGCGAAGTTGTGCAACAAGGCGATCTTCGTTTCGAGGTTCTGGAGTCCACCGCCCGCCGTGTTGAAAAGGTGCGCGTACTCACCAAACAGCCGTCCCCCATTCCCAAGAACCCCGCAGTGGAATAGCATCGAAGTGTGCGTTCAGGATTCGTAACCATCATCGGCCGTCCCAATGCGGGCAAATCTACTTTGCTCAACTCGCTTGTCGGCGAAAAACTCGCCATCGTCACCCACAAAGCGCAAACTACGCGCAGCCGAATCACCGGTATCGTCAACGTAAAACGCAAGGGCAAACGCCCTGCCGGCCAAGTCGTCTTTGTCGATACACCTGGCGTACATAAGCCGGAGGACCAACTCAACAAGCGCATGATGCAGGAGGTCTATGATTCGCTTGAGGGCTGTGACCTTCTCCTGCTCATCGTGGACGTTACCCAGAAATTTGGCACTGGAGACGAGTTCGTTCTCGATATCGTCAAGCGCGCCAAGCTGAAGACCTTTCTGCTGCTGAACAAGATCGACCTCTTTGAGAAAACAAAATTGCTGCCCACCATCGAAGCCTGGTCGCAGCGCTTCGAGTTTGCTCAGATCGTGCCAATCTCCGCCGCAAAGGAACAGGGTAAGGAAGAACTGCTAACCTCTGTGATTAACGCGTTACCGGAAGGCCCCAAGTATTTTCCCGAAGACCAGATCACGGATCAACCCGAGCGTTTCATTGTCGCTGAACTGATTCGCGAGCAAATCCTCATCAACACTGCCCAGGAAGTCCCCTACGCCAGCGGCGTGCTGATCGAAAAATTCGAGGAAGGCAAGAAGCTCTACCGTATCTCCGCAATAATTTTTGTCGAACGCGAAGGGCAGAAAGCCATCGTCATCGGCAAACAGGGGTCAATGCTGAAACACATTGGCACCCGCGCCCGCCAGCAGATCGAACGCATCCTCGGAGTCAAAGTGTTTCTCGAGCTCTTTGTGAAAGTGCGTGAAGGCTGGCGTGACAATGTCCACGCCGTCGACGAGGCTATCGATTGGCGCAAACAGGTCGAGGCGCTGAATACGCGCCTTTCCGACGGGAATGAAAAACCCGAAAGCGGCAAGACTCGGGATAGGAAGGCCAAGCCCCAGAAGGCTGAAGCTCAAGAATCTTAGGATGCACAAGCGGCGCGGCGTGCGGAAAGGTTAGGAACCCATCCGCACGCCGCGTTTTCTCTTACAGTGCTCGTTGACCTACCTCTATAACGCTAACTTCCTGCGAATTGTGCCAGCAAGGCCCACCAATCCGGTAGCCAGCATAAGCATGCTGGTGGGCTCGGGAGTTGTGGTTGTGCCGTGGTTGTCATTTGGATCATCGGAAGTGCTGTAGTTGATGTTCGCGTAGAATGCCACTCCGGAGGGACCTCCGTAGTAGTTGCTTTCGGAGATCAAAAGGGTGTTGACGCCGGACACAAAATACGACGAGTCAATGGTGGTGAAAAGAAGGCTGCTGCCTTGCGTTACCATGCCACTGATGAGATGTCCATTCAGGAAGACAAATCCCAAATCATCCACATTGGCTCTGCCAGACAAGGAGGCACCGTAGAACCCACCCGGCAGCCTAAACGTCGTCTCAACAAAACCGCTATTACCGATACCGGTGCTAGTCTGACTGTTCCATGCAGCGGGTTGTGGCGGAACCTGAACCGGGAGCGTTCCTGTTGGCGCATCATATGGGGCGCTAGTGAAGGTGCCGGTCGGAGATGTTCCGACCAGCATGAACGTCAGACCGGTGGTGTCGCCCGAAACTAGAACAGGATTGATGCCACAGGGGCCATAAGAGCATATTCCGTAGGGAGAATCCACGCTTGCACCCATGGTGGAGGCGTCACTCATTACGGTGATAGTGTCAGCTGAGAGCGGTAGCGCCACTATCGCCAGAAGCATTACAGCCGTCAGCGAGCGCGCCGCAAAGCGAAGGAACGGCACCATCTTGATTTTGGACTCCATACTTCTCCTTAAGTCGAGCACCACCACGGATGGCTGTTACGGTTCGAACTTCTGTTTGCGTACAAGCTGACTGAGCATACGCAGTTCCTCATAAGCCAACCGACACGGACATAACGCCATGTTTGCGTTCAGGGGGTTAAAGAGCAATTTTAGTGCCATCTGGCTACGCTTTATATCCTGA
>Ga0316228_1003419_pt1 | contig 12711 bp, 15 predicted proteins | sample TBH18021metaG_FD_206005 | JGI IMG/M metagenome (GOLD analysis project Ga0316228, IMG submission 206005) | Freshwater microbial communities from Trout Bog Lake, Wisconsin, USA - TBH18021 | ecosystem: Environmental > Aquatic > Freshwater > Lake > Hypolimnion/Profundal zone | place: USA: Wisconsin... | reverse complement strand
TTTATTGGTGGTGTTTTAGCCATCGGGGCCGGATTATCTCTGGGGCGCGAAGGCCCCTCGATTCAAATCGGTGCCGTGGTCGGACAGGGCGTCAGTCGCACGCTCGGTAGAACCCGGATGGAAGAAAAATACTTGCTGACCAGCGGGGCAAGCGCCGGTCTGGCCGCTGCCTTTAACGCCCCGTTGGCAGGAGTGATCTTCGCCCTGGAAGAACTGCACAAGAGTTTTTCACCCGCCGTCTTGATGTCTGCGATTGCCGCTTCCCTGACCGCGGATTTTGTGGTGCGCTCTTTTTACGGTCGCGAACCTTTTTGGAATTTTATCGGTGTTCCTGTTTTGCCTTTCCACTACTACGGTCTCTTAGTCCTCTTGGGCATAGTCACCGGAATATTGGGTGTTGCCTTCAACAAATTATTGATCAAGACTCTTGACGTCTATGACCGGCAGCGGTTGCTGCCAAAAGGGTTTCTGTCGGCATTCCCCTTGTTTTTGGGTGGAATGGCGGGATTTGTCCTTCCGGAGATACTGGGTGGCGGAAACAATCTGATCAATACGGTTGCCACCGGCCAGTTCGGGGTTTTGATGCTTTTGGTGTTACTGCTGGGTAAATTCGCTTTTACAATGATCAGTTACGGTTCAGGTGTTCCTGGGGGCATATTTTTGCCGATGTTAGTTATTGGTGCGTTGATCGGCGGAACGTTTAGTAAAGTGTTGCTGGTTCTTGGTCTGAGCCATGCTTATCATGTCAACTTCATCATTTTGGCCATGGCCGCATATTTTACCGCTGTTGTAAAAGCTCCGATTACCGGCAGTATACTGATAACCGAAATGACGGGTTCTTTTAGTCACTTACTTGAAATGATCACCATTTGCATGGTTGCGTATGTTGTTGCCGACATCGCCAAATCGCAGCCAATCTATGAAGTTCTCTTGGAGCGCATGTTGCGAAAAAGAGAGCCCCTGCCTGTCAAAGAAACAACACGGAGAACGGTTGCCGAACTGGTTGTTTGCCTTGGCTCACAATTGGATGGACAGCAGGTAAAAGATGTTGAATGGCCGGCTAACTCTTTATTGGTTTGCATCAGGCGTGGTGAGAAGGAATTGGTGCCCCAGGGAGATACAACACTGATTGCCGGGGATTACTTGTATGTCTCTGTGAATGAGGAAAACGCCAATGATATCAGGTCAATCTCTGAAGAGTGTATTTTAGCGCCAAGTATGCCAAAAGGCATCTAGCCGCTAGAAACGTAAGTTATTTATGCCAGCGAATGGGTGAATATCTGGATTTTTAGGTTGCTGTTCGGGGGGGTGTCTATTAGGCCCCTATAATTTATTGAAAATAACCCTCCACCCGCACGGGCAGAGGGCTATTTTCCTAACAGTGAGGAATCACAGCAAAGAACTCCTCCTGCAAACGAAAGAAATAGAGAAATATAATATTTCTTGCGGTTTTGAAAAATATAGCTTGATTTTTTTGCCACTGTCATATAGTATAAAAACAACAGGCAATCCAATAAATATGGATAGGGTTGTTAGTTGATATCAGACATTTTATGACGGTTTAACATAGCGTACTATTTTCACAGATGATCCCCTTTTGGAACGCAGGACCTATGTACCTTGCTCCACTAGTGCCCCTAACGGGGCCTTTTTTTTATTTGAAAGGATGTCGCCAGAAGATAGTCACTAAGTGATTATTAGATTGTGGAATGAGCTGGAGCCGATTTGTAAAAATTTCTTGATTTTAGTCCAACAGTGATATACGATTAAAACAACTAACAACCCATATTGTTAAATGTGGATTGTCGGAAGACGGAGGGCTTATACTGGCGAAAAATCATGCGGAGGTGGTACGGCCATTGGTCTAAAAATCATCCTAAATTTATAACAAACGTCATTATTCGTATGGAGGGATTATCTATGTCACAAAGCCCAACAGCAGGTGCAAGCAATCCTACGCCGCCCAAGCAGAAACCCGCAGCGAAATTTGGTTGGATTATCCTCGGTTTGGTCGCAATGCTAGCTATTATTTTTATGCCACAGCTTGCAGGACTGACAGCGGCAGGCAAGGTTACTCTCGGTATTTTGGTTTTTGCGGTTGTCATGTGGGTAACCGAGGCCGTATCCTATCCGGTGAGTGCGGTAGCAATCATTGCTTTCTTGTGTGTATTTATGGGCTTCGCTCCGGCAGCGGGAGTTAGTGGACCGCTACTGGGAACGGGCAAGGCGATCCCACTGGCCTTAAGCGGATTTACCAATGGGGGCTGGGTCCTGGTAGCCGCAGGTCTTTTTATGGCGGCAGGCATATTGTCCACTGGGCTGGAAAAGCGGATTGCCCTCAATATTCTGAAGGTTGTGGGGACCAAGGTCAACGCGATTTTTGCCGGAATGATTATTGTCATGATTCTGCTTGGTTTCCTGATCCCGTCGATCACCGCCCGATCGGCAACCCTTACGCCGATCGCCATGGGGCTGATCGCCGCTTTCGGGGTTGAACTGAAAAGTGTATTCGGACGGATGATGCTGGTTTGTGTGGCTATTTCGTCCTCGATTTCCGGTATTCTTCTGCTTACTTCCGGCGCGCCCAACCCGGTAGCGGTGGCTTTTATCGAAAAATCCTTCAATCACACCATCTCCTGGGGCAACTGGCTGGTGTACGGCGGGCCGTATTCGCTGATTCTAGCGTTAATTTTCTACTTTATCATCACAAGGATGAACAAATTTGAGTTCACCGAGGTTCCCGGTGGCCGGGAGATTATCGGCAAAGCACTAGCCGACCTTGGGCCGATGAGTGACAAGGAAAAACGGATCTCGGCTATTTTTGCTATAACCATTTTGCTGTGGATTACCGAACCCTGGACTAAAATTGACGCCAACACGACGTCGATCATTTCGGTTCTGTTGATGCTGTGGCCCGGAATTGGCGTCGGGAACTGGAAGACGCTGGCCGGCAAGGTCGACTGGGGCACCATCCTGCTGTTCGGTGCCGGGATATCGCTGGGCGAAATGCTGCTAAAAACCGGCGCGGCCCTGTGGCTGGCCAAATCTGCTTTGGGCGGTCTGGGTCTGGGCGCTATGCCTGTCGCCCTGATGATGATGGTTATCTCGATAGCCCTTGTCGCCATCCGCTTTGCCTTTGCCAGCATCACCTCTGCTACGGCGGCCCTTGTTCCCACGGTCATCGGCTTCCTGCTGAGCCTGAACAACCCCAGCCTGCCGATGTGGGGCATGACCTTCATTTCGACCCTATGCGTCTACATTGCCTTTATGCTTCCGGTCAACTCGCCGCAGGCCATGATTGCCTATGCCACTAACACGTTTGAAGTAAAAGACATGGTCAGAATCGGCATTCCGACGACCATCGCCGCTATACTGCTGCTGGTGCTATTCACCTACACCTATTGGCACTGGATGGGCTTGATTTAATCGCTAACGGATATGATCGTTTTTGGAATAGCGATTTTAGAAGGAAGTGATTCCGATATGCTGACAAGACGGCAATTTATTAAAAGGGGTGCAACCACCCTTTTGGCCGCGTCGGGTGTATCCTTTTTCCTGGGACCGCGTATTTCGCGGGCAGCGACGGAAACGCTTCCGATTCTGTTATATCACAGGGTCGGACCCGAGTCCGATGCCTTGACGATCAGCATTGATCGCTTCAAAGAGGACATGCACTATTTAAGTGCCACCGGGTATCAGACTATCACCCTGGAACAAGGTCGGGACTATTTGTCAGGCGGGAAACCGTTACAAGGGAACCCGATTTTACTCACTTTTGACGACGGTTACCTCAACAATTATACAAACGCCTTTCCGATACTTCAGAGCTTTTCCATGGTGGCCAGTTTCTTTATTATAACTGGTATGATCGGGCAGCAAAATCGTATTGATGTCCCCCAGCTTCGTGAAATGGCTTCGGCGGGAATGTCGTTCGGATCTCATACTGTAAGTCATCGGCCCCTTGCTGAACTAGCGACCGGCGAACCCAGGCAGGAACTGATTCAGTCAAAGGGGGACTTGGAGGATATCCTGGGTAAGAAGATAGACTTTGTGGCCTACCCGTGCGGCAGCTATAATCAGGATACACTACAAGCAGCTCACGACGCAGGGTATCAGGCAGGATTGACAACGCACATGGGGTTTGCTAATTCACAGGAAAACTTCCTGACGTTGAACCGAATCCCTATCTTCCACTTTGACCGGTCACTTTCCTATGTGATGCTAAGAAAAGGATGGGCTCCCAGCCTTTTAGGCTAATATTTCGCTGGTTTTCACAAAAGCCCCCCATGTGAGGGGACTGGTTTCCCCTTGCCCCTTCAATGGGGTATTTTTTTTTGCTATGTGTCATGAGTGCAATTATTAAAGAGGGTTCATAGGAATTACGGCGAAAATACTAAAAACATGAATTAATTGATCAGAACGATACTCCGATCACCCGTATAATTAACAGTGATAAAGGACTGGGGGATAAGATGAAACCGAACCTACCTGTTTACGAATCCATTGCTCTGGACTTGGCAAGAAGGATTGCCGACGGCGAGTTTGCCGTTGGTGAGAAGATATCAGGACGGACTCGTCTGGCCGGTGAGTACGGTGTCTCTCCAGAAACCGTTCGAAAGGCCATTGCGATGCTTCGCCAGTTTAATATAGTAGCGGCTTCGCAAGGAAAAGAAGTATCCATTCTGTCAGCGGAGCAGGCTGCTGAATTTATTAATCATCAGTCGGCGATGCAGTCAGTTTATTCATTGCGTCAGGAACTGGAAATACTGCAGGAAAAAAAGAAGGATCTCGACGAGCAGTTTGACGAGGTTATCTATAAGATTACGCGTTATACCGACCGACTTCGTAATTTGCAGCCATTTAATCCGGTAGAGATCAAGGTAGCGGAAAATTCGCGTTGGGTTGGTAAGCCGATTTCCGAACTTCAGCTGTGGAATCATACGGGATGTAGCCCTGTTGCCATTCGGCGCGGCGTCGAAGTAATCATTGCGCCCGGGCCGAACGCGGTTTTGGAACCCAAGGACCGGCTGGTAGTGGTCGGAATGGGGGATATACTTGAAAAAGTGGACAGGTATATAAACAAAGGTTCTGCCCGAACCTAAATAGCTAAAAGAAGCGTTGGATGAGATTTATCCAACGCTTCTTTTATTTTGTGTAACCATGCAACCAGAGGGACGCTCAAAATTACTGATTTTTTGATGTGCTTAAAAAAAATCCTCCTCTTGAAAGAATTGAGCTGTTTGCGGCAACCGCTCAGAATCAAAAGGAGGACGGTCAATGGATGATAATAGCAATCATATTTCATAAAGAATTGCATCAATCACAATGTGCCTGGGTGCGTCGTTAATATTTACTAACCGGATAAATATTTCAGAACAACACATGATTCTTATGAAACAAACTAAAAACCCATTAACGCAAGAAGGAGTTGTTTGATGGTATGTCAAAAATATACCAGAAAGTTGTGATATTGTCGAAGGCGCTGTTTTGACCTTGGAATGGAACATGCCTCTTTATCTTAAGGGAGGTGACCGGCTGTGAAAAGAGTGGCGTTGGCCTATCTAATTGTTTTTGTAGCCCTTTTTCTGTGGGGGTGTCGAACCAGTGACCCAGCCAAAGAAGTGCAACTGAAGGCACGTGTCGACGAGTATCATAACATGCTTTTGAGCATTAACGATGGACAAAAAGCCGCAGAGAACGTGTATGTCACCAGTCTCGTAAAATATCTGGATCCGGCGGACCGGCAGGACGCAACATACAAAGCTGTGTACATGCAAAACGCATGGCTGGAAAGAAATCTCGGCGCCAAGAAAAGGCAACAGCAAAATGATATAACTATCCAAGGTATATCGATAGGGTCCGATGGACGATCGGCCCTAGTGGAGGTGACCGTTTTGCGGAGAGGAGCGGTTTTCAAGCGGGCAGAAAAATGGATATGGGTTAACGACAATTGGTACAGAACGTTGGAGTTTACATATTGATTTGGGGCTTAGACTATCCAATTATATGGTGGAAGCTAATGCCTGAAGGAGGGAAATATGGCTGATAACTTGATGAAAATGTTGCTAGGTCTGATCTTTGGGGCACTTTTTTTGAACGCTGCAGTCGGACTGGCACCAGTAACCTCATGCGATAGGCAGAATGAGGATTAGCAGCAATAAAGCCGGTTTTTGGAATGGAAAAAATATGATGAAACAATAGGGCAATTCGCATCACAACTTTGCAGAAGATGGCGTATGATTTATAAACGAATCCAAGTCACGTTGTTCAGTAATGTCGTAATTAATGTAACCTTATATTTCAACCAAGGAGACGAGGCCGATTTTATGAAAAAAATCTTCATTTCCTTCGCGCTGCTATTCTTGATAGCGGTGACAATTGCCCCATGGCCTCCGCTGACTGCGATGGCACATAACAGTGCCGATAAGCTGAATCTTTGGGCAAACGATCTGGTGCGTCAACCTGATGATCCTCCTTATTTTAGTCTTCATTACCGTCTTCGAACCATGTATTTTGCTATCCAGTTTCATGAGAGCCATCCGGTGGTTTTCCTGGGCGATAGCATAACCTATGGTGGCGACTGGCCAAAACTTTTTCCCGGTTCACCGGTGATAAATAGAGGTATCGGGGGCGATACAACACTTGGTCTGCTACATCGACTTGATGAAGTGATCGCGCTTAAGCCAGCGAAGATATTTTTGATGATTGGGACGAACGATCTTTGCTATGGGCGCTCGATCCCACGTATAACAGCCTACTACGACCGCATTCTCGAAAGGTTCCACGAAGAATTGCCGGATACCCAGGTCTATATCCAAAACGTCTTGCCGTTCAATGATACGATGTTCCCATCCCGGGGACTCCGCAAAAATAGTGAAATCGCGAATCTCAATAAAGAGATTGTCCGTTTGGCTACCGAATATGGTTATCCCTATATTGATGTTGCTTCGGCACTTGCCGGACCTGACGGACGTCTGCCGGCAAAGTATACCAGTGACGGACTGCACCTTAGTGATGCAGGGTACTTGGTCTGGCGCGAACAAATAAGGGATTTGGTAGATGAAAATCAAGGGAGTTAGACCAATAACAAGCGTAGGATATTTGATACCCGGATACTGCCGAGCTACGATCAGAAAGCAGAATATGCTTAGGTGGCTAAAAGATGGAAGAAGATAGATGCTTATACAAGTTGCTAATTTATTTTTACTTACTGGCTATGGCCATACAGGTCGGGTTTTACTCCTGGTTTAATGCCCTTGGGAGTGCTCACTTTGCCCAGAGCATTGGCATTATTGCCAACGCGGTGTTGCTTTGTGCCTCAATCTTCTTACTAGTATTTTGGGGTGTTTAAAATGCAGGATACGGCAGAGTTTCAAGTGGTACAGGCAGACAATGGATCTATCGGCCAGAGTATAATTCCAAACTACTATCATATTGGGAGTCTAGACGATGCTGATCAATACACTGTTTATTGAAGGCCGCGCAGACTACGCCCTTACGGCTGAGGAAGTGGAGATGGCGGTGCTCGGACATCTCAAAGTAATTCTAGCGGCAGAGAAATATGGGTTTCCTAGGACGCGAATTCTGCCACTTCAATTAACAAGAAAAGAGCAGTCCACTTTCCATACGAGCCAACGATACGGTTATTTAACATCTAATGAAAAGGACGAGCGCCTGTCTTATGTATGGCGTCGATATTGCCACGCAATGCGGCAGCCTTTTGTTTATGTGATTTACGATGACATTCCCCCTTGTGCTGTAGTCGGGGTGGATATGTCTACTACACGCGGGCGGGTCCTAACGGATGAAGGGATGAGGACTATAGGCGCTTTATTTCGTACTTGCCGCTGGGGACAGAGTCATCAAGCCCAGGTTTATGGCGCTAATATTGGTCCTTTGTTTTGTGAGGATAGGTACATTTTTTGCGAAGAGGCTAAAGAATTGGTTCAAACAGTCTATCAGGTAGCATGCGACAAAGTGGTCTTTGATCGATAATGATTACAGAAATGTCATGATGAGATGGTACAAGTTTCGCGCTGTCTAAGCTGCAATTTTGTCGTGATGCGGCGGTACCCCGAGAGCGCTGTGAATTGGAGATAGTGGCGTGACATTCTTCTTAGGTGGATTGGCATAACCAGCGAACGGTCAATTTACCTGTCCCGGGGGAGCAAAGTTATTTTGAGGGGGCATTACAGTGCGAATTTCTGTAAAAGGCTTGTCCATCGCTTCCGGATTGCTTTGGGGAGGGTGCATGTTGCTTGTGGGATTTATGCACCAAACTAGCCCATCTTATGGTTCAAGCTTTCTACAGGCTGTTAGCTCCATATATCCAGGGTTTGAGGGGGGGGCGAATGTCATTGATGTTTTGGTTGGCACGGTTTATGGTTTTTTTGACGGCTTGATAGGTGGTGCGCTTCTTGGCTGGTTATATAACTGTTTTGCAGTATGCCACGGAAAGCAGGGTTGAACATGGTTTATCTGAATCATAATCAACTGTAGATGTTATTGGCCTTTTATTACCGACTGCCGAAAGAGCACCCTCGTTACACGAACATTATTACCGCAACTAACCTTGAAATGTCGAGTGACGAATTTTGCCAAGCTCTCCGTGATCTGTGCGAGGAAAAGTTGATTAGTGTAAATGAACAACAGCTAGCGGATATGCTTAACCCAAAACACTGCCAGCATGAACATGATTCCACCGCGTTTATTACCAATCAGGGACGTCAAACCATTGAAGAGTTGCTTACGAAAAAACCAGCTACAACTTAGGTCGCTGGTAATCGAAAGAAGAGCATGTATTTAAAGGAGGAAGAACGTTGCCTGAATTTTGCATCCGGGGAATATCCTTTGATATTAGTATTCACAATTTAGAACGGACAGCGGCGAATATGCAGACACTGCCAATGAACAAAATAACGCATACAGTAGAAATCGGGGGCAAGATTTTTCCGATAAGGCAACTGCTAGCAGAGATAACAGGCCTATCGATTAAGGAAATTAGTCCGTTGGACGCGTATAGAATTTTAGAAAAACTAGGCTATTCTATTCAATACCACCGGTAATAACAAATACAACCGGCGTGGATTGATCTCAGCCGGCCAAAGCATAAAATTATGAAATTTTGGGGGAAATGATGATTACTCAAAAAAACGCCTCCGTTTATGACATTTATAAAGGCGGGTTATGGGGTGCGACATTCATTCTCTTGGGCATAGCAATTTTGATGGGATTACTTAATTTTGGAATTATATAACTGGGCGGAATGCTGTGTGGGATCGACTAGGAGTCCATCGAACTGAACAAAACATTGATTCTTCGATTACAGGCCATATTACTTTTCTCCTACATAGCGATTATTAAACGCGGGCGATTAGTCACCCGCTTTGTCCGGTCCTGCGGTCCGAACTGTTTCGGCCGCGGACCAATCCACTTTTCCGCCAGCCGCACCAGCTTGTCTTTCATATCCTCAAACGTCGTGTCTCTGATAATCTCCAGTTATACAAAAATAAAGGAAGACGAGAATAAAAAACTCGCCTTCCTTATTTTTGTATACTAGACCCGAAAGGAATGGCAATTCTATGCATCCTGTTGCACTTATCAGCATAGGCCACTGCGCTAAGGCGCGGTCATTATCCTAAAGACAGGTACTCCCAATGAGATCATGATTAAAAATAAAATAAACAATGTACCCGATTTATTGCCGTTATGTCCAAGCCAACGGCCAAATGAATAGGCATGAATAGCGGCTGCGATGGCCGCGAACAAAAAGATGTATTCCATTATTCTTCCTCCGGACGAATAGGTGATGTCTTGCGCATCAGCGCGTTTCGCCGCAACACTGTTTCTACAACCACATCAAGTTCGGCACTGGGATACAACCTCTCCCAGTGCAGGTCCCTGAACTCTTTATGGGTAGTATAATGCGGGCGGACATAGTAACCAAAATCAACGACATCTGCGCCCCATTCCTGGGTGCGCTGCAGCATCTGCAGCATTTTTTGGCGCACAACCCCTGATATTTGCTGCTCCAACAGACCTTTGTATTCAGGCGACTCGTAGTTAATGCCGCTGGGAATGTTTGAAATATAACCTTCCAGAAAAACATTGATATGAATGATCGCGTGTTCACCCACAATATCAATATCTATTTTGGGTTTGCGGCCGAGCCGGATATCCGCGTTAATGGCCTTTAGGGGAATCAGCGGATCGTCCACACTCACGAATCCACGCGGGTAATTTCCGAGCAGCATCGCCAGCATCCGCGTTTCTTCGCTGGGCAGCATTCCTACCAACTTGTCTTCCTTAAATACGGCTGTCCCTATTACGTTTGCCGGGTTCCCGCTCTCTCTCGGCATGTCTTTGGGCAGGTACTCGCGCGCTTTGTCACCCGGAACCGCTGGACCGCTTGCCCGTCCTTCGCCGCTTAGCGGGTTGATGCCCATGAGTGTGGTGTAGGGCGAACCACTGCCGCTTTTCAGCCGGACATAAAATTCGTGCAAAGTAGTCCTGAGAAAGTATCCGGTCTCCTGACCCGATGTCAGCATCGCGTTAAACCACCGTGAGGCCAGCACCTCCTCAGGAGTATTCTGCAGCATAAAGTCTTTGGCTTTGCCGTTTACGACCACCATATCAATCGAACCACGAAATTCCCGGAATCGCTTTGCCGGGGCTAAAAAATCGGCCACTCCTCTGCGGGCAAAGTCTTCGCCGATAATAAATGTTGTCACATGGGAAAAGTTGGGAGCGCGGGCGATCGCGGAATTTAGCAAATTTCGTCCCTCGGCCAGCGTCGGAGCTGTGACGGTGACGAAATTGACCCCTTTTTTTGGATCAACCTTGCCGCCTTCGCTGGCCAAGACGCGCGGGATGCCTATTTCAAAAGTTAATATGAGTTGGTCTCCTTCAGCGGCGTCCACGCCGATGGTAAGGACGTACGCTATTTCGTCAAGTTCCCGGGACCCGTTGCAGCCTGCCGACAATAGGGAGGCAACAAGCAGCACGACTGTCGCTATCACCCGGAAGCGCATTTTGTTCCCTTCTTTCCTTTCAGCAAGGTTGCTGCGAATAACAAGAGCGGGATGACATAGATGCCAACAAGATAGTAGCCTCTTACCATGAAACTTTCAATCGCCAGGACGCTGCCGACATCGCGGGGAATCATCGCCAACTCGGCAATTAGGATGGTCACGATAGGAATAAGCGGTTTCATGGTCGGCAGATTCAGGAGTCTTGTTATGAGATACAGCCCCATATAAATGCTTATGGCGATCCCGAGGATTCCGGTTATTACCCACAGAATAATAAATATCGATTCGATGCGCTGGATGTATCGGTTAAGGGAAACAAGCCGCGCCATTTCATAAAACGGCAGCGCTCTTTCCATAGCCACCGATGTTCCATATAACATGGTAAAGACAAGAACGGTGACGGCTTTAAGCAGCACACTGCCGCCCAGGCCAAATACGGTAGCCGCCTTTAGCACGCGGGTGGTTTGAAACGATTTGGCGATTACGGCCAATAGCAGGGCGCCCGCATTGGCCCCAACCAATACGCCGCCTTTAATCAGAGCATCGGCCATACCGGCGCCCTGCCAGGGCAGCAGATAATTGGGTTTATAAAGAGGTGCCACCAGTGCCAGGACCACAAGGACACCGCCAACAGCGAACGGTAAAAGAACGTAGTTCGCCCGGGCGATGGCTTCAATGCCAAAATATATAACGAAGGCGGCGCCAAGGGCGTACCAACCCACCGCTAATTGGAAGTTAATCATCGGCAACGCCGTGATCAACGTGTTTTCGGCAAATTCCCTGATCCAAAGCGCGGCCATCGCCAAAAACATGACGATATAATATACAGCAATCAAGCGCCCGCCCAGTTTTCCCAACAAGCGGGTCGATACAAGGAATAAGTCGCCGGGAATGCGCTCAAACACATAGATGAGTACAAAGAGCATGGCCATCGCACTAAAGCCGGCGACAAGGACTGACAACCATCCCAGCTCCCTGGAAGTATCTATCGACTCAGACGGAAGGGTCAGAAACGCCGAGACAAAGCTCAGGGTAAAAACGAGGGCGATTCCTTCGGCAATGCCCATACGTCCGGTTTGATAACTCACTGTTCATCCTCTTTTCCGACCGGCCGTTTTTTCTTCCAGGTTCGGCTGATAGGGGGCTGCCGATCTCTGTCCTGGGTATTTAAGGCATCAGGGCGGTCTTCCTGGTGAAAAACCGGGCCTCTGACGACCATGTCAAAGCCGGCCCTGGTTTTCGGTGCAAGCGGCGTCAGGTACGGCATGCCGAAAGATTTCATGTTGCACAATATGACGGTCAGCCATAATAGGATGGTAGCCAAACCCACAAGCCCCAAAAGTGCTGCGAATAGCAGCAACACAAATCGAAGCAGGCGAATAGCGGCGGCCATCAGATACTCGGGAATAGTAAACGAGGCCAGACCGGTGATGGCGATGACGACCACCACGGCAGGGCTTACGATATGGGCGGTTATTGCGGCTTGTCCCAAAATGATGGCGCCGACAATCCCAATGGTTGAGCCCAATATTCCGGGAACCCTCACCCCGGCCTCGCGGATTAACTCAAAGGAAATTTCCATGACCAGCACTTCAAACCAGGCGGGAAAGGGGATATCTTCCCGCGATCCGGCTATCGATAGCAACAATTGGGTCGGTAATGCTTCGACATGAAAATAGCT
>Ga0316228_1003417_pt1 | contig 12715 bp, 12 predicted proteins | sample TBH18021metaG_FD_206005 | JGI IMG/M metagenome (GOLD analysis project Ga0316228, IMG submission 206005) | Freshwater microbial communities from Trout Bog Lake, Wisconsin, USA - TBH18021 | ecosystem: Environmental > Aquatic > Freshwater > Lake > Hypolimnion/Profundal zone | place: USA: Wisconsin... | reverse complement strand
CGTGATCGGCAGGGATGGGAAAAATTCCGACCCATAGCAGCAGTGCGGCGATAAACAGAAAGGCCATCATCGCCCCGAGCATCTCGATCACGAAACGCACGATCACGAAGTCCACGATCTGGATTTGGCGGTGATACATCAGACCGCTGTTGGCCTGGAATATCGATACGCTGCGCGACACGACGTGGCGAAACAAGGTCAGCGGGATGTAGCCGGTCAGCACGAACGACATCACGCTGACGCCGTGTTCCTCAGAACCTCGCATCAGCCGCCAGAGAATGGATACCAGCCCGGCAAACAGCAGGGGCTCGACCATCATCCACAGGAAGCCGATGTTCTCGCGGCCGAAGCGCGTGATCAGCTCGCGGATGATCAGGGCGTGGATGACCCGCCCCTGCACCCGCAGGCCTTCGCGAAACCGCTGCCAGGTGGTCATGGCCATGCGGTCACTTCTCGGGCGCATGCTCGAGGATGCCGATCGCCAGCATCCAGCCGATGCAGTAGAGGCACAGGGCCACCGCCAGGACGGTGAGGATGCCGATCAGGCGGTGCGGCAGCAGCGCCATGTCGGGCTTGTTGGGCTCGACCACGCGCTCGAGGTAGAACTTCTGCCGCTGCGCGTCAGCGCGGGCCTGGACCAGCCCGGCGTTGGCGGCGGTCAGGCTTTCGTTGGCGAACTTCTGCTCGACCTGCAGTTCCTCGTAGGTGCCCAGCTTGGAGGCGATGGCACCGCCGCCACCAACCACGCGGCCATCCTGCCCGGCGATCTGCGCGGAGACGGCGGCAATGCGATTGCGCAGCGCCGGGATCGACGGGTTGCGCGGGGTCTCGCGCTCCATCAGGTCGAGCTGGGCCTGCAGCGCCGCGCGCTGGGCAACCAGACCGTTGGCGATCTCGATCACGCCGGTGGCCTGTTTGGCAGGGTCGATCAGCGCCGACTGGTTGCGATAGCGCGTCAGCTCGGCGGCGACCTTGCTGGAGCGGGCCATGGCGATCTCGACTTGGCGCTGCGCCTCGGCAATGCCGCGATCCTGTGCCCGTGCATTCAGCTGGTTGACCATGCCCTCGCTTAGCTCGAGCAGGCTGCGGTTGATGACGTAGGCGTCATCCGGCGTGAAGGCCTTGACCTTGACCACCGCGGTTCCGGTCTGCGAATCCAGGTTCGCGTCGACCATCTTGCCGTAATACTTGTAGAAGTTCTCGAACGAGTTCTCGGTGACCGGACCAGGGAAGCGCGCCAGCAGGTCTCCGCCACGGGCATAGCGGCCGCGCACGCCGACCTGCTTTTCCAGCGCGTGGACAGCATCGCGCGAACGCACGAATTCGAGCACCTCGTTGGCCTGCTCCTGCCCGGCCGACAGCCCGGTGGTCTGGATCAGGTTGGCCAGCGACGACAGCTGGGGCCGCTTCTCGTCGGGCGACTTGATGACGAAGCGCGCCTCGGACACGTAGATGTCGGACGCGAAAAGGCCATAGTACAACGCAGCGATCAACGTGGGAGCGAGCACGAAGAGCAGGAACCAGCGATTCTTGCGAAACCACGACGGCTGGTGCGAGCGGGGTTCGACACCCCCGGTCTCGGCGGAATACGAAATGTCAGCGTTCATGATACCTGCGTTGGACAAGCCTGCATGGGGCAGGGCAGTGAAGGCAACCCGTTCATCGGCGCCGGTTTTGGGGCATGGCTAGGGCAATGGACAAGACCGTGCAAGCGGCTCGCGGCGGGTCGAGAGCCGGGAGCACGGCCATTTCAGCGGCTTCCCCTCAGCTTGCGCAAGATCTGTCTGAAGCCCTTGGGGACCGAAACGGGCCGGTCGTGGACGATCTCGCCCAGGTAACGGTTGGGGCGCGGCGCACCGTCGCTGATCGCCGAGAGATAGCGCACGTCGAGCTGACCGAGTGCCTCGTCGGAAAAGGCGGGGGTGTAGTAGATGCAGTCCTCGAAATAGTAATGCGTCACCTGCGACCAGCGCGTCAGGCGCGGATCGTGCTGTCGGCTGCCGCCGTGCAGCAGGTTGGCCGTCCAGATCAGCGCCTGCCCCTTGCGCGCCAGGAAACGTTCGTCGCGCGCCTGGTTGACCTCGCACAGCGCCCGCCACGCTTCGGCGAACGGGTCCTGGGCCGAGCCGAGCGCCTGACCGCTGCCGCGCCGGCCAACTGCCGCGTTGCTCATCGAGGGCCAGCGGTGCGAACCGGGCAGGTAGAACAGCGGCCCGGCATCGGGGCCGATATCCTCCATCGCCAGCCAGACTCCGCACATGAAGCGTTCGGGCAGGCTGGAGAAGTGCACCATGTCGGTATGCGCTTCCTGCTGCGTGCCGACCGGGAAGTTCAGCGTCTGGAACGGGAAGGCCGGGCGCCCATAGAGCTTGCCCAGCAGCGTGAGGATGGCGGGGTTGGCAGCGATCGCCCGCACGTCGTCGTCGAACTTCCACGCATCCTGGATCCGGCGCTCGCCACACGTCTTGTCGCTCTGCGGATCGGCGAAGTCGATGCCATAGCGCGGGCCGAGGTTGCGCTGGATCCGCTCGATCCGCTCGCCAAGCGCCTCATCGGGAAAGTCGAGCACCGCATAGCCCCGCTCGTGGAGCTCGTGCGCGATCCGCGCCTCTGCGGCGTCGAGCCCCATGTCGGGCGCGAGCAGGGGGAAGAGGGGCGATTCGACCAGCGGAATGCCCGGGAGCGGATTGTGCACGCAAAACCATCCTTCGTCAGGGCGCGATGCCGGCCATGGCACCATGCCGATTGCCGCATACGCGAAGTCTTACCGCCTGCAGCAAGGTAAATACACCATATTGCTATCAATTCATCGGCACCGCGACTGCGAAGCGCTCGCTTGCCCGGCTGAGCTGGGGATGATGCCAGGGATCGACCACCTCGTCGGTCCGCCATTGCGCCTTGAGTGCGGCAAGTTCGCCGGCGAACCGCGCAGCCCCGACCGGATCGCGATCAAACCCGCGCGAGACGGATTCGTGATGGATGAGCGTGGCGCGCGGATCGTAGAACGATTGCCAGCCCCGCTGGTTCAGCCGCAGGCACAGATCGACGTCGTTGAACGCCACCGCGTAGCGGGTTTCGTCCAGCCCCCCCACCGCCAGGAAGCGCTCGCGGGCAACGACCAGACAGGCTGCCGTCACCGCCGAGACGAAGTGTGGCAGGCTGTGCCGATGGAAATAGCCTTCCTCGTCGGGCCGCAGGAAACGGTGGGCATGGCCGGCTGCGTTGCCCACACCGATCACCACGCCGGCGTGCTGGATCCGGCCGTCAGGATACAGCAGCCGCGCTCCGACCGCGCCCACATCGTCGCGCAGCGCCGACGTGGCCATGGTTGCCAGCCAGTTCCGGTCGATCATCTCGACATCGTTGTTGAGTAGGCACAGCAGGTGCCCGCGCGCGCCGGCGACCGCGCGGTTGTTGAGCGCGGAAAAGTTGAACGGGCCGTCGTCACGGATCACCTTGTAACGCCCGGCCGGCAGCGCGGCGAGATAGGCCAGCGTCTCGGGATCGTCGCTGCCATTGTCGACGATGATCGCCTCGACATCAGGATAGTCGGCGGCAGCAAGGCCATCGAGGCAGGTTCGCAGCAGGTCGACCCGGTTGCGGGTGGGGATGACCACCGAAACCGGCGGAAGCTCTGCGGCAAGGGTGAGCGGCGCGGCTGGCACACGCGGCGCTGGCCGGCAATGGCGGTGGTGCAGCACTTGCGCCACATGGCGGGGGGCCGGGCCGCTTTGCGCCACGCGCGCGACAAGCCGCTCGGCCCAACCGGGCGCATCGCCGGCGGCGATCAGGTCGTCGGGCGTTGCAGCGACGATGCAGGCGCCGGTCAGAAAGTCGAAATGCGCGAACAGCGGCGCGTTCCACTGCGGTTTGAAGTGCGGCGCTTGGCGGCGTCCCTTGTGATCACGCGCATCGTCATCGGCATAGATGATGCCCTCCGGTTCCCCCGTCATCGCACCGCGATAGGCGGTCGCAGCCCCGCGCGCGATGCGATCGCCCGGCATGATCGGCAACAGCCAGGTGCGCGTGCCCGCAGCCATGCGCGCCGCAAGCGCCGCCGGCGACGGCAGATCCGCCGAACCGATCACGGCAACCGGCAGATTTTCGGCCGCAAGACTGGCCAACGTTGCCTCGACCGATGCGTCTCCCGCAGCGCCGCCGCGGCCGTCGATGACCGCCAGGATCGGGCGCGCGGTATCGGGCGGGCTCGCGGGCTGCCCCGCCCCCTCAATGCGTTGTGCCCACAGCAGGTAGGCGCGGGGCGAGGCCGAGAGCAGCGGCGCGAACTGCCCCCGCGCGCGCACCTTCTTGCCCAGCAATCGCCACTTGGCCGCCACGCAATAGGCCCGCGGCGCCCGGACAAAGGCGTCCCAGTGGACGCGCGCCAGCAACAGCCAGCGGAGCACGGACTGCGCAATTGGGCGCAGTGATGAAGCCGGCACAGCACGTTCCGAAAAAGAGGTCACAGGTATCGATCTCGCAGCATCTGCATCATTCGCCCCAGCCCGCCCTTGCCGTGCCCGACGGCGCGCAGCAGCGGCCAGAAGTCAGTCTTCACCGTGCCGCGGTGGTCGAGCTGGCAATAGGCTTGCCAGAACCCGGCAACGCCAAGCGCGCGGGGCATGTTGAAGACGCCGTGATAGCCAAAGGCCGCCCGGGCGTCTCCGGTCCGCTCGGCCGAGAAGCGGTCGGCCAGGGCGCGCGGGGCAAAGCGCAGGCCCTGCGCTTCGAGCCAGGCGCGGTTGGTACGGCCGATGGCCACGTCCTCGGGGTGGGCGGCGCGGAACTGCGGGCTGCGGCAAGCCTCCATCAGCCGGCGGCTGCGCAGCGAAAAGCCGCCATTGCCGACATCATGGCCGTCGTCGAACTGGGGCCAGCTGGCGCCGATATAGTCGTGGTCCAGGAATGCATCCTCCCAGCGTCCGGCGTCCAGAATGTGGCCATCCCATTGTACCACCAGGCAATGCGAGGTGGCGACATGATCGGGCAACCGGCGCAGGATGAAGTCGGAATAGGCTGCAGACGATTCGAGCGGCGCGATCGGCACCACGCGGATACGCGGGTCAACAGGAGTCACCGGCGCATCGGTCAGCAACAGGCAGGCACCGAAGTCCGCCTGCGCGAGGCAGGCTTCCAACGCGCGCAGGGTGGCAACGACATTCACCGAGGTCACGGCGCATACCGTGACCTGCGGAAGCGAAAGGCGGGTTTTCATCGGGTGCGCCGTCGCCCCATCGCGAGGGCCGTGGCGCCGGTGGCCGCTACCGGGCCGAGCCAGTCAACCCACTGGTCGAGCTTGGGCCAGACACGCGGATCGAGTGGGCCCCACCACGGCATTTCCGCGCGGTGGTGATGGCCGAACCATTCGATCCAGCGATATTCGGCCTGCGCCAGCTCACGCCCGAGGAAATAGGCCGAGGCGATACCCGCGCCAGCCCACCAGGTGCCGCCGCCGCGACGGACCAGCGCCTGGATCACCAGTGCGGCGGCGGGATGGGCCAGATAGTTCATGTCTCGTCGCGTCCTTACCGCTGGCACCCTTTGCACCGGAACGTCGAACGCCCGCCCTGGACGATGCGTTCCACCGTCCCGCCGCAGGCGCAGGGTTCGCCCTCGCGGCCATAGACGCGCCAGTCCTTGGCGAAATAGCCCAGTTCGCCGTCGGGCCGGGCGTAGTCGCGCAAGGTCGATCCGCCCGCCGCGATCGATTCTTCCAGCACGGCGCGAATCTCGGGCACCAGGCGGCGCAGCGCGGCTTGGCTCACGGTGCCGGCGGCGCGCTCGGGGTCGATGCGCGCGCGGTGGAGCGCCTCGCAGACGTAGATGTTGCCGAGCCCGGCCACGACCCGCTGGTCGAGCAGCATCAGCTTGATCGCGGCCACCCGCCCGGCAAAGGCACGCGCGAGGTGCCCGGCGGTCAGCCCCGGTCCCAGCGGCTCGGGGCCGAGCGCGGCGAACGGCGGCCAAACGTCGAGCGCGGTGTCGTCGACCAGGTCGACCGAGCCGAACCGCCGCGCATCGTTGAGCGCGAGGCGGTGGCCGTGGCCGGTTTCAAGCACCAGATGGTCGTGCTTGCCCAGTTCCTCGGGGTCGATCCGCCAGCGCCCCGACATGCCGAGGTGGAACACCATGGTGCGCTCGCGGTCGGTATGGACCAGCCCGTACTTGGCGCGACGCGACAGCCCGGTCACCCGCGCGCCGGTGAGCGCCTGGGCGAGGTCGGGCGGGAACGGGCGGCGCAAGTCGGGACGGCGGACGGCGACACGGGTAATCGTCTCGCCGTCGAGGATCGTCGCAAGGCCGCGGACGGTGGTTTCAACCTCTGGCAGTTCGGGCATCGTGCAGCTCTGCTATCATGCTTTGCGCCTGCGGCAATTCCCCTTTAAAGGCCCTGAACCATGACCAGCCCGGAAAGCGTGTCCTTCGGCTACGAGGACGTCACCCCTGAGGAGAAGACTGCCCGCGTCGGTGCGGTTTTCTCCAGCGTCGCCAAGAAGTACGACGTGATGAACGATGCCATGTCGCTCGGCATGCACCGCCTGTGGAAGGACCGCTTCGTCGCCCGCGTCAAGCCGCGGCCGGGCGAGCAGATTCTCGACATGGCCGGCGGCACCGGCGACATCGCCTTCCGCATGGCCGCCGAGGGCGCCTCGATTACCGTGTCGGACATCAACCAGGACATGCTCGACGTGGGCATCGAGCGGGCGATGCAGCGCGGCCTCGACGGCCTCGTGTGGTCGCGCCAGAACGCCGAGGAGCTCTCGTTCGGCGACCGCTTCTTCGATGCCTACACGATCGCCTTCGGCATCCGCAACGTGACCCGCATCGACAAGGCCCTGGCGGAGGCGCACCGCGTGCTCAAGTTCGGCGGGCGCTTTTACTGCCTCGAATTCTCGACCACCGAATGGCCCGGCTTCGCCGAAGTCTACGACGCCTATTCGCACAAGCTGGTGCCCAAGATTGGCCAGGCGATCGCCGGCGATGCCGATTCCTATCGCTACCTGATCGAGTCGATCCGCCGCTTCCCGACGATGGGCGCGTTCGAGCAGATGATCCGCGACGCCGGCTTCACCCAGACGAAGGTCGAGCCGATCCTGGGCGGGCTGGTCGCGATCCATTCGGGCTGGAAGGTCTGAGGGCGCCAAGGTCTTGACCCGTCCCGCCACCCACATCCGCCGCCTGCTCGGCTGGGGCCGCGTCCTTGCGCGCCACGGCGCCCTGCGCCTGCTGGAAGCCAGCCCCAACACCCCCGCGCCGGTGCGGCGGCTGTGCCGCCTCGCCCGCTTCGGCACCCGCCAGCCGGTCGTGCCCGACTATGCCGGCGCATTCCGCGCGATCGGCCCGGCGGCGATCAAGCTGGGCCAGACCCTGGCCACCCGCCCCGACATCGTCGGCGAGGAAGCCGCGCGCAACCTGCTGGCGCTGCAGGACAAGCTGCCGCCGGTCGACTTCGCGCTGATCCGCCGCGAGATCGAGACCAGCTTCGAGCGCCCGCTCGAGACGATGTTCTCGCGCTTCGACGAGGATCCGGTCGGCGCCGCCTCGATCGCGCAGGTCCACCAGGCCTGGACCACCGATGGCCGCAAGGTGGCGGTCAAGGTGCTGCGCCCCGGCGTACGCGAGAAGTTCGCGCGCGACATCGGCACCTACGAATGGGCCGCCGCCCACCTCGAGGCACTGGGCGGCGAAGCCGGGCGCCTGCGCCCGCGGCTGGTGATCGCCAACTTCAAGCGCTGGACCGTACGCGAGCTGGACTTGCGCCGCGAGGCCGCCAGCGCCTCGGAGCTGGCCGACGCGATGCACGCCTTCCCCGGCTACCGCGTGCCCGGCATCGACTGGGACCGCACCAATGGCCGGGTGATGACCCTCGACTGGATCGACGGGGTCAAGATCAGCAACCTCGCGGCGATCGACGCGGCCGGCCACGATCGCAAGGAAATGGCCGCCCGGCTGGTGCTGGCCTTCCTGACCCAGGCGATCAGCGGCGGCTACTTCCATGCCGACATGCACCAGGGCAACCTGTTCGTGGAGCCCGACGGCACGATCGCGGCGATCGACTTCGGCATCATGGGCCGCATCGACCGCCAGGCGCGGCAATGGCTGGCCGAGATCCTCTATGGCCTGACCACCGGCGACTACAAGCGCGTCGCCGAGATCCACTTCGAGGCGCAATACGTGCCGAGCTATCACTCGGTCGACGAATTCGCCACGGCGCTGCGCGCGGTGGGCGAGCCGATGCGCGGGCGCCCGGTCAAGGACCTGTCGGTCGGCCAGATGCTCGACGGGCTGTTCGCCATTACCCGCGACTTCGACATGCAGACCCAGCCGCACCTGCTGCTGCTGCAGAAGACGATGGTGATGGTCGAGGGCATTGCCCAGCAGCTCGATCCCGACATCAACATGTGGGACACCGCCGCCCCGTTCGTGCGCAACTGGATCCGCGACGAGCTGGGCCCGGAGGCCGCCATCGCCGAGCGCCTGCGCGAGGACACCGCCACGCTGCTGCGGGTGCCGGCGCTGATCCGCCGCATCGAGGACCGCTTCCCGCCCAAGGGCGGCGCGCCCGAGGCACCGCCGCTGCCGCATGTCGACCTGATGTGGGAGCGCAAGCGCCGCGATCCGGCCACCGCGCGCGGCAACGGCCTGGGCACGCTGCTGCTCGCCGCCGCGCTGGGGGCCGCCGCCGTGCTGGGCGGGCAGGCGCTGCTGCACCACGGCCTGCACGATGGGCCGCACGGTGGGCTGCATCAGGGACCGCACGATCCGCATCGCCCCGGCCCGCCCCCGGTCATGCCGGACGCTCGCTGATCGCGCCACTCCCGTGACCGCTTCCGCCCGCCCTGCTACCATGCGCCCGGTGTCGCGACCTGCCCCGCTGCCCGGCCTGCGCGTCGCCAAGCGCCATTTCAACGCGCTCGACCTGTCGCGGCTGGTCGCCTCGTTCGCGGTGCTGTTCTGGCACTACCAGCACTTCTTCGTGCCGCCGGTCGGCTATGGCTACCATGTCGACCGCGCGGCGGTGCTGCCGCTCTATCATCCGCTGCGCTGGCTGTTCGACTATGGCCACGCCGCCGTCGAATACTTCTGGGCGGTCTCGGGCTTCGTCTTTGCCCACGTCTACCTGGCCGACAGCACCGCCACCCGGCGCTTCTGGCTGGCGCGCGTGGCGCGGCTGTGGCCGCTGCACCTGCTGACGCTGGTGCTCGTGGCCGGGCTGCAGGCCGCCTATACCCACATCAACGGCACGGCGTTCATCTACCACGAGCAGGACTGGAAGCACTTCCTGCTGTCGATCCCGCTGGCGCATTACTGGGGCTGGCAGCACAACCAGTCGTTCAACGGCCCCTCGTGGTCGCTGTCGACCGAGATCCTGGCCTATGCCGCGTTCTGGGTGCTGCTGCCGGCGCTGCGCCGCGCCCCGGTGCTGGTGGCGCTGCCGGTCGGCGCGGTGATGTTGCGGCTGTTCTTCCTGGGCTGGCCCAACGAGCCAGTGCTCACCTGCATCGGATACTTCTTCCTCGGCGCGGCGATCTACGGGGCCTTGCTCAAGGGCCTGCTGCCGCGCCCGGCGCTGGTCGCGGCCAGCCTCGCCTGCCTCGGCGCGGCATGGCTGGCCAGCCACCGCTTCGGCTCGGAAGACGCGACGATCCTGGCGATGACCTTCGCCCTGCTCTTCGCGATGCTGACGGTGGACCTGTCGGACCGCCACGACCGCCTCGCCTTCGGCCGCACGCTCGGCGATGCCTCCTACGGCATCTATCTGTGGCATTTCCCGCTGCAGGTGGCGCTGGTGCTGTTGATCGATGCCACGATCGGCACCCGCTCGATCGCCAGCGCACCCGGCTTCCTGCTGTTTTTCCTCGCGCTCGCGGTGGCCGCCGGCTTCGCCTCGCACCGCTGGTTCGAACGCCCGGCGCAAAAGGCCGTGCTGCGCTGGGCCGGCCGATTCGGGAAACGGGCAAGCCCGGAGTAACGCTCCGCCGGATTACGCGAGGGGTCGGGAGATCGCCGGTTCGAGGCGAACCTCGCCATCTTCGCCTTCCGGACCTGCCAGGGCACGCCGCGTCGCCAGCAGCAGCGCCACATGGGCAAGATCGAGCACCACCGGCAGCACCCAGTTGGGCGCGGGGCCGAACGCCACGTAGTTGACCAGCCGCTCGACCAGCGCACCGATGAAGATGAAGGTCGGCACCAGCAGCAGATCACCGTTCTTCCACCAGGCCCCGGCGATCATCGCCAGCGCGGCCACGCTGAAGAACGAGGTGCAGTGCGCCCGGATGATCGACAGCCCGTGCGCCGCGCGGGCAAGCTGGGCGCCGTCGTGCGGCGAGACCAGGAACGAGGCGACGATCACCAGATCGATCACACCCGCCGCCACAACCAGCTTGGGCAACACCTGTCGCATCGGGACTCTCCAACCCGTGTTCTTTCGGGCAGTCTCTCAATTTCGCGCGTCCGCTGCAAAGGATTTGATCGGGGCCGCCGCCCTTGCGCTCGCTTCGCCCAGACGGCACAAGCCGCCGACATGGAAAGCCCGCGCATCCTGCTCATCGTCGGCGGCGGCATTGCCGCCTACAAGGCCTGCGAACTCGTCCGCCTGATCCGCAAGGGCGGCGGCGACGTGACCTGTGTGCTGACCGAGGGCGGATCGCACTTCGTCACCGCGATGACGCTGGCCGCGCTCAGCGAAAATCCGGTCCACACCACGCTGTGGGATCTGCAGAACGAAGTCGAGATGGGCCACATCCAGCTGTCGCGGCAGGCCGATCTCGTCGTCGTCTGCCCCGCCACGGCAGACCTCATGGCGCGGATGGCGGCAGGCATTGCCGACGATCTGGCCACCACGCTGCTGCTCGCCACCGACAAGCCGGTGCTGGCGGTGCCGGCGATGAACGTGCGCATGTGGCAGCACGCCGCCACCGTGCGCAACGTCGCCACCCTGCGGGCCTCGGGCGTGACGGTGGTGGAACCCGATGTCGGGGCGATGGCCTGTGGCGAATTCGGTCCCGGCCGCCTGCCCGAGCCCGAGGCAGTGTGGCAGGCGGTTCTCGCCCGGTTGGACGAGGGCCACCCCGCCCCGGCGGCGGCGCCGCCCGGCCCGCTGGCCGGTCGCCATGTTCTCGTCACCGCCGGCCCCACGCACGAGCCGATCGACCCGGTGCGCTACATCGCCAACCGCTCCAGCGGGAAGCAGGGCTTCGCCATCGCCGAAGCCGCCGCCGCCGCCGGGGCGCGGGTCACGCTGGTCTCCGGTCCGGTTACCCTGCCCACCCCGCCCGGCGTCACCCGCGTCGATGTCGAGACCGCGCGCGAGATGGCTGCCGCGGTCGAAGCGGCCCTGCCCGCCGATGTCGCGGTGATGGTTGCCGCCGTGGCCGACTGGCGCGCCGCCGATGCCGCCGGGCACAAGCTCAAGAAGGACGGCAGCGGCGCCCCGCCGCCGCTCATGCTGGTCGAGAACCCGGACATCCTCGCCACCTTGTGCCGCGACCGCCGCCGTCCGGCCCTCGTCGTCGGCTTCGCGGCCGAAACCAACGACGTGCTCGCCCACGCCACCGCCAAGCGCCTGCGCAAGGGCGCCGACTGGATCGTCGCCAACGACGTTTCGGGCGACGTGATGGGCGGCGCGGTCAACGCCGTCCACGTGATCGACGCGGCGGGCATCGAAAGCCTGCCGGAAATGCCCAAGAACGCGGTGGCCCGCGCCCTCGTCGCGCGGATTGCCCGCGCCCTATCGAACGGAACCCCTGCATGACTGCCCACGCCTCGCCCGTGCCGATCCTGTTCAAGCGCCTGCCCCACGGCGCCGACCTGCCGCTGCCGGCCTATGCCACCGATGGCGCCGCGGGCATGGACGTGGTCGCCGCCGAGGACGTGACGCTGGGCGCCGGACAGCGCCACGCGGTCGCCACCGGGCTCGCGCTGGCCATCCCGCATGGCTACGAGATCCAGGTCCGCCCGCGCTCGGGCCTCGCGCTCAAGCACGGCATCTCGGTGCCCAACGCGCCGGGCACGATCGACAGCGACTATCGCGGCGAACTCAAGGTGATCCTCATCAACCACGGCAGCGAGGACTTCGCGATCCGCCGCGGCGACCGCGTCGCCCAGCTGGTGCTGGCGCCGGTGGTGCGCGGCACCTGGCTCGAGGTCGGTGAACTCGACGACACCGCCCGCGGTGCCGGTGGCTTCGGCTCGACCGGCGGCGTGGTCGCGCTCGGCAACTGAACGGACGCCCGGCGATGCTGCTCCCCGACTTCCGGCTCGAGGCCTATTTCTCCAAGTGGGAGTTTGCCGCCCGGCACCACCTCACCGCGTCCGACGCGCAGAGCATGACGGTGGGCGAACTGCTGGCGCTGGCCGATCCGGCCGATGCCGAGGCGTTCACGAACCAGTGGCTCGGCTATACCCAGACGTTCGGCGCGCCGGTGGTCCGCGACGAGATCGCGCGCACCTATGACAGCATCGCGCCCGAGGACGTGCTGTGCTTCGCCGGGGCCGAGGAAGGCATCTACGTGGCGATGCAGGCGCTGCTCGGCGCCGGCGACCACGCCATCGTGGTGACCCCCAACTACCAGGCCGCCGAGACGGTGCCGCTGTCGCTCTGCGCGGTCAGCGGAGTGCCGCTCGATCCCGACGCCGGCTGGGATCTCGACCTCGACCGCGTCGCCGCCGCGATCCGGCCCGAGACGAAGCTCGTCTCGATCAACTTTCCCCA
>Ga0316228_1003415_pt1 | contig 12718 bp, 16 predicted proteins | sample TBH18021metaG_FD_206005 | JGI IMG/M metagenome (GOLD analysis project Ga0316228, IMG submission 206005) | Freshwater microbial communities from Trout Bog Lake, Wisconsin, USA - TBH18021 | ecosystem: Environmental > Aquatic > Freshwater > Lake > Hypolimnion/Profundal zone | place: USA: Wisconsin... | reverse complement strand
CGCCGTCAGCGGCGGCAATTACTCGGGCGATTATCTCGCCTTCAGCCTGCCGTCGGGGAATTGAGCGATCGCGCCTAGCGTCAGTGCCGCCGGAAGAAATCGCGCCAGTCGCCGCTGGGAAGCTCGCTGGCGGAAGCGGGCTGCTTCAGCCGCCATAGTCCGACCACCGCACCTAGGGCGAGGCCCACCATGGCCCCGGCGATGACCAGGCCCGTCATCAGGAGAACACCGGATCGTCCGCCGCGAAAAACAAACACCAAAATCGCGACGCCAAGGATGGCGCCAACCGCCGCGCCAAAAACATACTGACACTTGGTCATGGCTTGCACGGCATGCCCCCGTCCTGCGGCTCGATCAACGATCCGTGTTCTTTCCGGAATTTGTAGCAGGTTTGGGAGGATTGGTGGGTGATGCAGGGATCGAACCTGCGACAAGCTGATTAAGAGTTTGATCTTGCGTGTCCGACAGAGACCGCCGGAGTACCCTGAAGCGAGCATTTCCGCGATTTTTCCACTTAGACCCACACCCGGGAAAACGCTGATCTACGCCATGGGCTGCTTACCGGCTGCTTACCGGAGAACAAACATGGCGAGACTGAACAGAAAATTCATAGAACAGCTGCAGATAACTGCTGCAACCACTGACAAGGAAATCATCTGCTTTGACGATGACCTTCAGGGGTTCGGGATCAGAGTGAAACCCAGCGGCCGCACCATTTGGATTGCTCAATACCGTAATAAATCCGGGGAAAGCCGGCGGGCAAAAGTCGGTATTTACGGGGTTCTTGGCCCCGATGAAGCACGCAGGGAGGCCAAAAAGCTACTGGCTCAGGCGGCTATAGGCGCGGACCCCGCTGCCGAGAAGCGGGCGGCACAACAAGCCCAGACGATGAACGTGTTCTTAGACGAGTTTCTGACTAGGCATGTCTCGCGACGCAAAGAGCGCAGCATTGCCGAATACCGCAGGCTGATCGAAAAGCATATTCGCCCTGCCCTCGGGGCGATGAAGGTCCATGCAGTCAAACCCAAGGATTTAATTGACCTGCATCATAAGTTGCGGAAAACGCCGTATCAGGCAAACCGGGTATTAGCCATTTTATCCAAGTCTATGAACCTTGCTGAACTGTGGGGCCTGCGGCCGGGCAACTCAAATCCCTGTCGGCACATAGAGAAGTACCCTGAACCGGAGCGCCAACGCTTTCTCTCGGCGCGCGAGCTGGCCGCTTTAGGCGAGGCGCTTGCCAGCGAAGAACGTGCCGGAAACATTAGTCCCTACCCAATCGCGGCAATTCGCTTGCTGGCCTTTACCGGAGCCCGGCTGATGGAAATTCTCACTTGTAGGTGGGAATACGTTGATATTTCCAATGCATGTCTACGCTTGCCCGACAGCAAGACAGGCGCAAAAATCGTTCATTTGCCAGCGCCCGCACTTGATATTCTTTCGATTCTACCTCGCGTTGACGGCAACCCATTTGTCATTATTGGCCACAAGGCTGGACGGCATCTGGTGAACACTGAAAAGCCGTGGAGGCGTATTCGTGATGCAGCCATCATTGAGCTTTGGCGCACTGATGCGAACCGCGCTGTAAGTGACCTTATAGATCGTCTTATTTCATCCTATAACGGCAGGCTAACTTTGCATGAGTGCAAGAAGGCGGCAAAAGCGGCAGGGGTGAATCTCCCGGTCGGGATGTCGGATGTTAGGCTTCATGACTTGCGGCATTCTTTTGCCAGCGTTGCCGCCGCCAGTGGCATGAGCCTGACCATTATCGGAGCCCTACTGGGCCATAGCCAACCCGCTACCACGCAGAGGTATGCCCATCTAGCCTCCGATCCGAAGCAGCAGGCTGTTGAGGCAATTGGCGCGCGGATCGAAGCAGCCTTCACGGGGCGCGATGCAAAGGTTGTGACGCTAACGCGGCGTTGATCTGGTATCTGGTTACTTTGATAGGGAGAGGTGTTGAGTTTCCACCCTAGAACCTGCGCTGCTCTACGCCTATATTCTCTGTCATGCGCCAGAGAAAGACCCCACCGCCACCCATAATAGACACTGATCCCAAGAAGCCTACCCGGCCCTTTGGAGGCGCCAGCGCTCCCTTCACGTCCGACGAAGGCAAGGATATTCGGGATCAGCTAACTCGCCTGACACCCGACCTCAAGAAGACAGATAAAGCGTTTAGCACAATTTGTGCCGCGATGCTGGAATGCCAAATTCAGCTAACACTAGAGGCAATCCCACTACTTCCAACTGTAGACGTGCGCAAAACCCTTAAAACGGCCGCCAAGACGGGACGGTTCAATCAAAAAAAGCAATGGCTTCGCGGTTTTCTTGAATACGGTGCCAATAAGACGGGCATCAATGTGGCATCCGTTATGGCCAGTGACCCAAACGCAGTGCGTAAAGCGGCTCTGGCAGCGCTTGATTCAAAACTGTTGATGGGGACACCCGGCAAAAAGAAAGCCACCGCCCAGCGCGAATACATAGCCGTGCTGCATAAAGTCTACACCAACCTGACGAAGAGCAAACCCTCGTTTACGCGCAGCGCAGACCAAGCCTTGGCAAACGGGCGCCATATGGTTCGATCTGGGGCGGCCGATCTCTTTCGGGCCGCAATGGCGCCGCTCGGGGCTTCAGATGACAAGATTGCAGAGGCAATCTTAGGCCGCAAATAGCGCCCCATACGGCTCTACGTCGTTTCCGCAATATTTCCACTTAGCTCGAGCATAGCCCTCCGCCATACAACGGCGATGTACGGCTGAACACGCGCGTTCACGCCACACAACGCGGACTGCGAAAAATGAAAAATCCCAAAGACCTGAAGCATAACGACAAGACCGCCCCTGCGCCGATGATGAAGACCGGCGCGGCGGCCAACTACACCGGCGTGTCGCCAAGAACCCTTGAAAAATGGAGAAGCACGCGGATCGACCTTCCGTTCCACCGGCTCGGGCGCGCAATCGTCTACAGCAAAGGTGATCTGGATCTTTTTTTGTCGAAAAACCGTTTCGCAATAAAGGGTGACGTATGAGCCCCAGCGCGGCCAGAGGCCTTCTTTCTTTTAACCCAGAGGCTGCCTCCACAGCCGATTACGCCCGCTACTACTGGCTATCAGGGATGCAGGCCGCCCCAGCTAAGGTGCCGGGATGCAGGGGCTCATGGAAAAGACCTGACCTACATAGCTGGCAGTACTACACCGGCGATCTTATCGACAACCTAAAGTTCATGGACTGGTTCCCACCGGGCTTTAAGAAAAACGTCGGCATCATAACGGGCGTCGGTGGTCACTGGGTGCTCGATATTGACCTCCAAAAGTATCCGGAAGCTGCTGTGTGGTTACAAACCTTGCTCGACGCGAACAACAGCGGCTTGGACCTAGACACGGCAACCCAACGTACAGGCGGTGGCGGTCTACAGCTAGTCTTCAAGGCTCCCGCCGGTTGGGCCCCGCCAACCTTCAGGACAGACATAGGCGTAGACATACGCGGCGCCGGCGGCTTTGCGGTTATGCCTCCATCGCTCCACGCATCTGGAAACCGCTACGCATGGTTGCCCGGCAAGGAACCATGGACCGTCGGCGTGATAGTTTCCCCAACTTGGCTTACGGACGCCGTAGATAAGCTGCCTAGGGGGTCCACCCGCTCCGCTGGCCAGACCGAGCGGACACCGACGCCAGAGCACGCAACAAACTCGTTGGGCCTTCTTGTCGATGGTCGCGAAGATTACATGACCCGACTTGTCTGGGTGAAGGTGGTCGACATGCACCGCGCCAATCCGGCACTGCCTGATGACACTACTGGCGCCATGAAGGAGGCGTTCCGCGACTACCTGCGCGAGGTTAGCACCCGGATTGATGGTGCTGGCGCGCAGAAAGATGAATTGCTGGAACGCGAAGGACGCGGCCTCACCCTCTTCACGCAGAAATGGAAACGCGCCATCCGCCAGTGGGATACGAAGGTTAAGGACGCAGCAAAGGGACAGCAACTTATCTTTAAAGGCGCGGGCGCCGCCCCGGAAAGTCATGGCGACATCAAGAATGCCCGTGTGTTTGCCAGTAAGTGGCGCCGACAATTGCTTTACGTAACAACGAGAGGCCGCTGGTTCATTTGGTTGGATGGCCGCTGGACGCCATGTGAGAAAGGCAAAGAGCAAGAGTGTGCCAAGGCCACATGCGATGAACTGATGGCCTCCGGGCTAATGGCTTACAAAGCAGACCCGGATAAAGGTAAGCGCCAAGTCATGGACGCACTCGCCGCGCACCGGCTCCCTCGGATTCTGGCGATGTTGAAGCTTGCCATTTCCGAACCCGGCATGGCGGTAACGGACAAGGAGCTTGATGCTGACCCCATGCTCCTTGGGGTGGAGAATGGCGTTGTCAATCTTCGGACCGGTGGCTTTCTCCGTAATGAACCGCAGATGCTCATCACCAGATTCTGTAATGCCAAATTCGACCCCAATGCCAGCTGCCCGAGGTGGATGCAGTTTCTCGTGGAGGTGTTCCAAGCCGATGATGAAACTATCATTTCTCTGCAGAGGCTACTCGGATACACGCTGACGGGCTGGGTGACCGAGGAGATTCTCGTCATATGCTTCGGCTTCGGCAGTAACGGAAAGTCCATTTTCTCTAACACTGTGCATCGGATTGTTGGTGGCTACGCAAAAACAGCGCCAGCATCGCTTCTGGCTTCACGCCGGGACGATGACAGCAGCCCGAGGAACGACCTCGCCGCCATGGCGGGTGCGCGGTACGTCTCCATCAATGAGTATAAGGCGGGCGCTAGACTTGATGAACAGGTCGTCAAACAGCTTGCCGGCCGCGAACCGATTGCGGCGCGATTTCTCTATCAGGAATTGTTCGAATACCTGCCAACTTTCACAGCTTGGCTGCGCACCAACCACAAGCCGGTTGTAGTGGGCGACGATGACGGGATTTGGCGGCGGCTGGTAGTCATACCCTTTCGCCGGAAGTTTGAGGAAAGCGAAAAGGACGAACACCTCGAGGAAAAGCTGTTTGCCGAGCGTGACGGAATACTGCGGTGGATGCTTGAGGGCACACGCCTGTACCTCAAAGACGGCTTGCAGCTAAGTAAAACGATCAAAGCCGAACAGGCCGCATATCGCAAAGAGAGCGATATGTTAGGCGAGTTTCTCGAGGAAAAGACGAAACCAGATCCAAGCGTTAGGGCCGAACAATCAGCCATCTTCTCCAGTTGGAAGTGGTGGTGCGAAGAAAATGGCACGCGGCATGGATCGAAGAAGTCGTTCTCCCAGCGCATGGCGGAACGCGGTTACCCGGCATGCCAGAGCAACGGCAACCGCTACTACACAGGACTAGCCCTGCTTAGTCTTTTTCCTTCACAGGGCAGGTAGGGCGGGATGAGAGGCTATTTCGGTAAAGTCCATAATATTTCTTCTCATAAAGGGACTTTACCCAAATGCCCTTACATCCCGCCCTACCTGCCCTGCATGGCTATCCCCTCAACCCACTCACAAGGAGTCCGACATGCCTTATAACTATGAAACCTGCCACGAAGCCTTCCAACGGGGTCTAGATGACCGCAAGACCTACCCCCTTACGTTGGGCGATTACAAAATACGCGAGTCCCTAAGGGGCCTACAGCGCATCTCAGAGACGATTACGAAGATCGCCGCCGATCACCGATTCAAGGTACGCGGCTACGGGCGCTACTTCGGTTGCTGTACGTCTGATGACGCCGCCGTGTGGCTGAAGCGCCGCCCACAAAACATAGCCTACGACCTTGGCTATTACGTAATACCGGCAATCTCCGCCTTGGCCGGGGATGGTGTACCTGCCCACATAGTCAGGGCATGTGTTGCTAGGGCTAACAGCGTCACGCCAACTATCATCGACGACTGCGAAGAGGCCCGGATCGCACTCCGTCGCGGCGTCAGGACGGAATACACCCGGATGAAGGCAGGACAGTCCACGGTGCAGCCGCTTGTAGACGCAGTGGAAACACTCATCAAAGGTACGCTGAAGGTCGCACAGCCTTGGATTGATCAAGGTCCCCCCCAGGTCATGCCAAATACCCAGCGGTCGATCCAGCCAGCCCAACAACCTAACAATGTTAGGTCCACACCACCCTGATACGTATCAGGAACCAGCCCAGCGCAGCCACTAGGTCTACCAAGGGGCGTGGGAATTCCCACGCCCAGCCACCGTCTAGCCAGCACGTAGCCCCATGCCCTTACCAAGCATCACCCACTATTCCGCACCACAATGTAAGAATCCCACCTAGCCGGGGACTACGACCCGGCCCGCCCAGTGATGTGGGGCAGAACTGTCACAAGGAGCCCCCAGAGCCCCTGCTCATAGGTTTGTAGCAGCGTGATCTGATCACTGCGTATAGGGCGAGGGTTTGGCAGGCAGCCTTTGTGGAACATCCCAGTAGCCAGTCCCATGTGGGCCAGCCCCTTCAGTCTAGCCCGGCCTAACTTGCGACTAAGGACCGCCTGAGCTGATCTGCGGCCGTGGCGGAATGCGTTCTGGTTGCCGTATGGCGGGCCCCGGCGATTGTTCGTCATGTTGCTTTTCTAAGCTCCTGTCAGAGCGTCTGGGCCTGATGTTACCCCGCAACCCAACCGCTGTGAATCTAGGACTGATGGCAAAGCGCCTACCCGAACTAAGAATACTCAAGACTGAGATGGCCCTAGTGGTTGTGCCCAATGGCCTGAAATGGTCCAAGCGAAAGCCAAAAGTTAACCGAGACTAAACCCCTAACCATCGGGGAAATACGGTTCATCCCCGCTCACGCGGGGAACAGGCTCTTGAGCCGGGTGAACTCGTCGGCAATGACGGTTCATCCCCGCTCACGCGGGGAACAGCCCTTTTCGGCCAGCGTGGCCTGCGCCTTGACCGGTTCATCCCCGCTCACGCGGGGAACAGACAAATGAAACCGTAAATTCAGGTGTATCTGGCGGTTCATCCCCGCTCACGCGGGGAACAGCCGGCAATCTGGGAGGCCAAGCATGTTAACGCCGGTTCATCCCCGCTCACGCGGGGAACAGAGAGGATCGCGTGTCAGATATACTGTCGGCGGCGGTTCATCCCCGCTCACGCGGGGAACAGGGCCCATAGTTAACACCTCGGCTCTGCAGAACCGGTTCATCCCCGCTCACGCGGGGAACAGGATGGCCTCGAAGCCCACGGCTTTCAAACTGTCGGTTCATCCCCGCTCACGCGGGGAACAGGAAACCTACATCCGCACGCCGCACAACGATTACGGTTCATCCCCGCTCACGCGGGGAACAGCAACGTAGCCCTCTGGGTTATCGTCGCGGAGTCGGTTCATCCCCGCTCACGCGGGGAACAGCTGATTATCGCGCCCTTGGAAACACCCATGCGCGGTTCATCCCCGCTCACGCGGGGAACAGGCGAGACTTGCAAGACCTACAAGGTAGACAAACGGTTCATCCCCGCTCACGCGGGGAACAGCGCGTGGCAATGGGTGGACCCCAGCCCGTTTGCGGTTCATCCCCGCTCACGCGGGGAACAGGCCGTCAAAGGTCTTACCAATCGGCTCAATGTCGGTTCATCCCCGCTCACGCGGGGAACAGGGTGATTTGGAATATAGGGTACGTTCCGTTCCCGGTTCATCCCCGCTCACGCGGGGAACAGCAACAGGCTCAAGGCGGTGGCCCATCTGCACGCGGTTCATCCCCGCTCACGCGGGGAACAGATCATTTCCGGGGCCGTAGTGTACCCAAACACCGGTTCATCCCCGCTCACGCGGGGAACAGCGCAGTCCTTGCAAATATCTATACACCAAAGACGGTTCATCCCCGCTCACGCGGGGAACAGATCTGGTCGTCGCTCAGGAATTGCGCCAGCAGCGGTTCATCCCCGCTCACGCGGGGAACAGCTGTGATTTGGAATATAGGGTACGTTCCGTTCCGGTTCATCCCCGCTCACGCGGGGAACAGCTCGTCCGGCGTGACAATACCCGCCTTCATATCGGTTCATCCCCGCTCACGCGGGGAACAGCTGATGCAGCGTCCGCAGGAGATTACGGATCACGGTTCATCCCCGCTCACGCGGGGAACAGGAGTGCAGGCGCATGTCGATTATCTCGCCATCCGGTTCATCCCCGCTCACGCGGGGAACAGGGTTCAGGCACCTGAGACATCGTGTAGAGGCCCGGTTCATCCCCGCTCACGCGGGGAACAGGGGATGCGGTTCAGGCAAATGCGATAGAGTACCGGTTCATCCCCGCTCACGCGGGGAACAGACCTGATGTTTTTTACTAAACTATCAATAACACGGTTCATCCCCGCTCACGCGGGGAACAGTCATCCATTTAAGTCATTGAATATAATAAGCTTCCGAAATTCCAGGATATCTACCAAGTTTTTTACATCTGAAAATTCGGGTGACGCCAGTGCGGCCTGGTCTGTCATCAATCCGTGGGCCCTTCCACCGGCTTAAAGCGCACCAATGTTAGGCCATCAAAATCAACAGGTTCCCGTCTGTTTTCACCCACCGCTTTAAACGTAAAGCCAGTCTCCGTAGGTTCCGACCAAACTGCGACTGCATTACCTTCGCCGATCATCGCTACAACCTCTGACCAAATGCGCTCTCGGACACGACGGGAAAAAACGCCCACATAAACCCCGGTTCGAACCTCGGAGAGCCACAACGATAGTCGACCGCGCAATCTTGGCGGTGCGTTTTCAACTGTTATGACCAACATCACCCGGCGCCCCCCAACAAAAAAGCCTTCGAAGCCACCTCAGGCACGTCATCAGGGGAATTAAGACCGCCGATACGGAGAACTGCCTCAATGTCTGGGATAATTTTTTCGAGAAGGCCGCTCTTGCGGAATAAGTCTCGGCAAGCCACGCGAACTTGTCTCTCTGGCGGGCCCTCCCCTACCACCCCCTTGGCGATGCGCGCGGCAATAGTAAACGCAGAGGGTACAACGGTATCGAATTTATAGAGATCAGCAATGTCGTAGACAAAACTCTGGGGCTTTCCTCGATGCAGGAAACCAATCGCCGGGGCGTACCCAGCAGCAAGAATTGCCGCCTCGCATAACCCATAAAGACAAGCAGTCGCGGACGAGAGGCAGCGGTTCGGAACGTCCGCGGCCGCCCAGTTGTCATGGTCATAGCTGCGCGCCTTCCACACAACGCCATGCCGTTGCGCCATAAGGCGGTAGGTCTCGCGGACACGAACACCTTCCATACCACGCAATTGGTCTACAGAGCGGCGGGCGGGTGGCACTTCGCCGAACCGTCGACGGTACATTTCACGAACCACGTTCAGGCGCGCTGTGTCATCCAGCGCTGTGCGAGCCTGGAAAAGAAGTCTATCAGCGCGAGCGCCGCCGGGCTGTCCGGCAGAGTATAGACGCACACCACCTTCACCCACCCACACCAGAAGACATCCGACCTGGGCACAGAGAACAACGGCTGCGTGTGACACCCTCGTGCCCGGCTCTAACATTAGACACGCCAAGCTGCCGACAGGAATCTGAACTCTAATGCCCACCTTATCGACAAGCACAAAAGCCCCGTCTATCACATCGAGCTGCCCATAGGACAGGAAGACGATGGACGAACGTTCTTTCAGTGCTATTGGCCGCAGCGGAATGAAGTCCCCGTTCGCCACACCGGTCAGCTCGCCAGGGTGCGCAGCAGAAGTAGACCACACCCATATGCGCGCGCTTTTCCCACCCCGCCAGTTAGCGCCTCCGCTAACGCGTCTGGATTTTGAACCTCTAACACACCCTCATAGTCTATTACCGAGTGACGTATAGGCTTCGCCCCAGCACGACCGATTTGAACCTGTCGGTAACCACCCGCGGAGCACCTCTCCTTATCGAACTTCACGCCCAACCGTGTCTCACGCGTAAAAAGCCAAGTCAGTGCCGCAACCTCCACATCCTCGGCGCCAAACACTCTGCCCAACCTTGCCTTGGCATGCATCACCGCATCAACCCGGATACCACGATCGCGCCCTTCCACCTTAACGCTTTGAGCGGGGTTGGCGCGCAGGGCAAAACCTAACCGCTGGCCTGAAATGACGGAAGGTTCGTAGCGCTTAGTCTGCATTGCCCAAAGCCCCTTGGGGTCACCAGGCTCACGCTCTGACAAAATCAGGTAACTACCGGGTTCGACTTCACGATAAAGGAAGTCCCGTCGCGCATCGGTTTCCTGAGCAAACAGACTCCAGACTAGGCGGTGTCCAACATCGCGAGCCCCCTCATCGAGTAGCAATCGTGCCAGAGCTTTCTGCGCCGGCTCATCACGACGCACCTCAGCTCGTGTGAGCCAGGTCATAGGGTTTCCTCTTTGTGGGCTGGTGCGACAAAATCAAAACGAATCTCGATCCGGTCTGTAAACTGCCAGAGTGAACGGTTCATCAATCCGTCACGCCGCTGCCTACGTTCACGGGCTGGACCGGCTTCGGCAGTCTCCGCGTCGGTGCCAGCCTCAACCCACACGGGCAGCGTCCTGGACTCCCACCGCCGAGGTCGAAATCGACGCAACTCTTGATCTGAAAGCAATTCCAATGCATCGAAAGCCGCCAAGGCTGCGTTAACGGACTCAGCGCTGATCACGCGAGGCCTAGGAGGCCAGCCGAGTGGGCAGGCTTTACGTCCAACATATAGCGTAAACTTAGGCCGCTTAAGTGCTTCTTCGAGATTAGTGAGTAACTCGCCACTTTCGGTCTTCGACCATAACACCACCGTGGCCTCTGGTTCGACACGATAGATCCGCTCTGAGAGAACTGTGTTTAGGTTGTCAGCTTCTAGCTCCTCACGCCGGGTACGCCAGCTCTTGCCTCTACTAGCCTTTGGGGTCTGGGTGGTATGGTAGTCGCGAAGTGGCCTGCCGGCATGATCCTGGCGCACGGCGAAACCTAGTCCTGCATCAAGCCTTTGGTGTGCAGCCATTTCAGTCCGCTCAATGCCCAGAGCCGCCGCAATCAGCCCCATGATGCCCGATTTAGACGGCACGTCCCACGTGGCACGCCGCTCACCGACAGCGATGTCACCAAATGCCCCAATAGGGGTGGCAATGCGAAAGACCAGGTAGCATCTCCCACCCATAGCTCAAGCCGCCGTAGGAGATTGAAACACGGCCCGGGCCGCGCTGATAAGTTGATCCAGTGTTGCGCCGCCCATCCCACCTACTACCATTTCAGCACTGACGTCGAAGGATTCGCCATAGGCCTTTGCGAAACCGTCGCGCAAATCCCGCAGACGACTGATAGATGCAGCGATCTGATCTTCTTCCCCAGACCTAGCCCCGACGGCGTGCTGAAACGCGCTAGCTAGCGTACGAGGCGTCTCGGCACCAATCTCGACTAATGCATAGGCGGCTTTTGCGCGACTGGCGAAAGCATTCTGCTTACCGGTAGGACTGACCGTCGCTGCGGCGCGAATAAGAGCCTCCACAGTATCTGCGCAGAGTGCGTTGTCGCCAGAAAGATTGGTGACAAGTAGGTCGGCGTTAATGCAAGTATAGAGATAGAACAGGCCAGCACCATACTCCTGTACACTAATGAAACCCGCCCCACGGTCCTGATCCGGGTCGGCATTTTTTAAGTCATCAACAGCAGTGTAGTAGTCATCTTCGATGGTAACGCGGTGCGTGGTAAATGCGTGTGCAACCTGAACCGCCGCTTCGACGTTGAAGCCAGAATTATCGGCCAACATCCGACCAAACATGGCGATGTCGGCTGCTCGAGGTCTATCCTTGAGAACAACCATAGTTTTTTCGTCTAGGGTAGCGTCTGCAGCAAGACGGTCAGCGAGACCCTCAATTGTTGCCAGTTCGTCTGGACCTAGATGCACTAATTGTTCGGTCTGGGCCTTTCCTTTCTTCACCTTACCCTTTCCTTTCTTCACCTTACCCAGACTATCGTGCTCAATCACTGCTTCAGCCCGGGCGACAGCGGTCTCCGGCGAAAGCCCGCGTGCTTGGAGAGCTCCGATGAGCGCGCCCATAAAAACCTGAGACCGCTTACCTAGCACCCCTGGTAATTTATCGGCGAAAACGGCGGAAGTGCGGAAGGCACGTTTCAGGCTCTGGGATGATACGCGAAGTCGCTCCGCGCCACCGAAAGTGAGTGTCTTAGGGCGCCCCGTGTCATCGCGATTCAAGTTAGAGGCAGGGTAGCTGGTGAGTAGGTGGAGTTGAATGAAACGCGTCATGACTAGAGGTCTCCTGTTTCAGTTTTAGGGTGGGCCTGTATCTCTATTGTCGAGTGTTGAGCTCCGAGGCCGTAGTACGCCTGTGCCCAGATGCGGCGACGGTCGGGATCGTCGAGCCAGACCATGAGTGAGGCACCAAGATCACCAACCGGCGCGCCGGCCTTAAGCAGAGCCGCGACACGGCGACCGGCGCCCATCAATTCGGCCGGTGTCCTAACCCGCAACAGCTGTAGGAAGCGCTTTTCGGACATAACCTTGTCGTCGGGGTCTGGTCCAGCGAGAAGCTGGGCCGTCTGACGCCCCGGCGCATCTACGCGAACGTGTGCGAGGGTGACGGCCGCAACAACAAGGCACTCTTCCTGCGCCAGGTCGCCATTTAAGCGAACACACTTATAGAGGTCACGGAAGGCTCCAATAGTAAGCGCCGCAGTAACATCCACCCGCTGCCCGCGGTCACCTATATATGTCGCAACCCGGCGAAGTTTGGCGATGTCAGCGCGATCAGCTCTCTCTCCTCGCCCCCCCCCGTCGATGTCGTT
>Ga0316228_1003412_pt1 | contig 12725 bp, 15 predicted proteins | sample TBH18021metaG_FD_206005 | JGI IMG/M metagenome (GOLD analysis project Ga0316228, IMG submission 206005) | Freshwater microbial communities from Trout Bog Lake, Wisconsin, USA - TBH18021 | ecosystem: Environmental > Aquatic > Freshwater > Lake > Hypolimnion/Profundal zone | place: USA: Wisconsin... | reverse complement strand
TGGCGGCTGAGTAAAGCGCTTGAATCGCCCCAAAGAATTCGGCAGGCATTTTTACAATGGATAACCCAAAGAATTCTTTTACTTGAGATAAGCCAATCAGAAATGCAATGCCATTGGTAAAGCCAATAATCACGGCAATTGGAATGAACCGTACTAGCGTTCCTAAGCGAAACAAGCCCATTAAAAATAAAAAGATTCCCGATAATGCTGTGGCAAGCAAAAGATTGCCAACGCCATAGCGCGTCACAATGCCATAGACAATCACAATAAATGCGCCGGCGGGGCCGCCAATCTGCACGCGACTACCACCAAGAAGGGCAACCAATCCTCCGGCGAGGATGGCCGTAAAGATTCCAGCCTCTGGTTTAAGGCCGCTAGCAATTGCAAAAGCCATGGCCAGTGGTAGCGCAACCACGCCTACTGTGAGCCCTGCAAATACATCCTTGATCAACAGTGCGCGACTGTAGTTTTTAAAAGAGCTCAGTATTTTTGGGTGGAAAAACATGCAGGAAGACTAGTAGAGTGAAAGGGGGTGGGCATACGATACGGGATGCATTGTTTGTCCTGTCATGAGTGTTTTAAGGGATCCACAATCGGTATTATGATGTAAGAAACAGATGCAATACGTAATTTATAGGGGGTGCTTATGTTTAAACATTTATTGGTCCCAGTCGATGGTTCGGCAGTTAATAAAAAGGCGCTAAAGAAAGTAGCTGCGCTGGCTAAGGGCGATGCTGCAGCCGTCACCTTGGTCTATGTCTCCGACCCAACCCCACCGCTGGTCTATGCTGATAGTGCCATGGGGTATGGTATTTCTGAAGAGGAGCACTTGGATGCCTGTGAGGCGTTTGCAAAAGGGGTGTTAAAGAAGGCGGTTGCGTTGGTGGGGGTGGATATGAATGCTAAAACATTGCATATTTCCAATCCCAATTTAGCTGAGGGTATTTTGGATGGAGCTAAGAAAGCAAAAGCGGATGTTATTGTGATGGCTTCACATAAACGCACAGGCATTAAAAGTTTTTTATTAGGTAGCGAAACGCATGAGGTGATTGTGCACTCCAAATTGCCAGTATTGGTACTTGCCTAAGAACAACAACTTTTTAGCAAACCCTGAAAAAAATGGAGCCCTCAGTAGGCTCCATTTTCTTTTTGCTGCTCCACTCTTAGGGTGAGGGGTTTTTAATGGGGCTACCCAGTAGCAAAATTTCTCGGGTGAGTTGATTGCTATCGCCATCGCGCATTGACCACAGGTCGAGCTGCATGTTGGGTGAGTAAGGATCAACGTACACACCATCTTTGCGTAACTCAAAATGCAGATGGGGTCCGGTAGAGCGCCCGGTCACCCCTACGGCACCAATTTCAAAACCTCGACGTACCTCATTACCCATTTCAAGTTCAGGATTAAAACTGCTCAAATGGGCATAGTAAGTGTGATAGCCGCCAGGATGCTCAAGTACGATCAAGTTTCCGTAGGCGCCGCTATAGCCAAGGTGCACTACTTTGCCGTTGGCAACGCTAAACACAGGGGTGCCTATTGGAGCAGCATAATCAATGCCCATGTGGGCGCGGTAACGCTGTCCAGGTGCGGTAGCGATCTTTGCTTTGGATTTAGTGCTGCTTGATTTAGATGATCGTCGGCTGCCATTGACGGGCACGTTACCAACCCCCCTAGAAATTCGGCGATAGCTTAAAGGGTTCGTCCAGAAGGAGCGCTCAATGGCTTCGCCACTGCCGGTATAAAAGCCTCCTGGAATATCTCCGCGCTCTAACCAAAATGCACTTGCAAAAATTTCTCCATTGGCTGGATCAATAATCTCAGCTGACCAGATTTGTGCCCAACGCTCGCGGTCGCCAAAATCGACGATGAGGCGTACAACGCTGTTGGTATTCTCCAGTGAGTTGCTCTCTTCGGGGTAAATTTGTTTAATTAATGCGTTTAATTCCCATACGAGCTCGACTGGCAGGGAGTCGCCGACTTTGCGGGGGTCGTACAACACATCACGCAATGGAATTTCAATCTCGGTAAACCGCTTCGCTTCGGTCTTTAGATAATCTTGCTGAACAAGGTACCCGCCTGCTGCTAAGGGGCTAAATGTCCAGATCTCTGTTTTGCTATCTTGAATGGGCCCATTCATAATGCTGAGAGAATCAAATCGATTTCTGCTGCCTAAGGCAACGGCATAAGGAATGCAATTGCCGCGCATGTGGTCAAAGAATGGTTTCGTTTGATTTCTGAAAAACTCAGAGAACGCCTTATCTTCGATGCCAACGTTGGCCGGTAAATTATCTTCATTAAAGCTACGTTTGAGGCAGCCTTGTTGGACTCGGTAATCTAAATTGCCGGTGGTATCCCCAGTTAACTCACTCATGCTCTTATGTTGAAATAAGGCTGGATTCAGACTCATACTCATGGCGGGCGCACGCGTACCAGCATCTTTTAAACCCATTTGCTTATTACTGCTTTGATTTGAAGAGCGCTTGTGTGAATGGGTCTTTTGAATGGTGACGGAAGTTTGGGCGTGGGCAGCGTCTAGATTAAATAGACTGGTTGCGAGGGCAAATACCAGCAGGTATGCAGCAAGCAGTTTGGGCTTCTTTTGAAGAAAGAGGCTGTGGTGTAGGGCGGTTATCTTCACAGCTCCATTATCCAATAATGGGTGTTTGCTCTGCCATTTCTTCTGCGGCGCTGTAAAAGTTGCATTCAGAGCCTCAGGCTGGGGCGGAGAGGGTGGCTTAGTCCCTATTATCCGATGGGCTAATTCGGGTTGTTGGCGCGGTAACTAGGAAAGATCCTTCAAATTCAATTTATGTAAGCGTGGGGCGAGTTGATATGTGATTAGGACGACAAGAAGGGTGATTGCTCCCCCAAAAACAATAGAGGGCACCAAACCCAGTAGGCTAGCTGCAACACCAGACTCTAAGGCACCCAATTCATTGGAGGAGCCGATGAAAATTCCATTAATCGCACTAATTCTGCCGCGCATATGATCGGGGGTGGTTAGTTGCATCACACTGCCGCGAATGACGACCGAGTAGGAATCGCAACAGCCGGAGATGAACAGAAAACATGCGCAAAGCCATGGTGCACTCGATAGACCAAATGCCATGATGGAGATACCAAAACCCGTCACCGCTACCAATAGTTGTCTGCCTGAATTCGTCAGGGGTGGGCGACGCGCCAAGTAAATACCAATGATTGCGGCGCCGGCAGCGGGTGCTGCCCGCAAGATCCCCAGCATCTCCGGTCCGGCATGCAGAATCTCCCGCACGAATGCAGGCAGGATGGAAACTGCGCCGCCAAATAGTACGGCAAACATATCGAGTGCCATGATGCTGAGTATTAATTCGTGGCGTCGGACATATTCAAAGCCCTGTAAAAAACTCTTGAAGAAGTGGGTGGAGAGTGCATTGGTACTCTCGGATTTTGCTTTAATAAAACTGACGCCGTATAAACCAATTGCGCCAAAGGCTGCTGCAAGAGCATATGTCCAAGCGAGACCGGCAAACCCAATCATGAGCCCACCCAGGCCGGGCCCAGCAACCACGCAAATTTGAAATGCAGAAGTGGAGTAGGCGGTGTACCTTGATAAATGTTCTCGTGGAATAATTTGCCCAAATAGGGCATGAAAAGATGGTCGTAATAATGCTCGTCCCACACCTATAAACGCTACAGCTGTATAGATTAATGAAGCTGCTGCGGTGAACCAATTTAAGGCGATGGTGACTAAAAATAAGGCCACGCCAATATGTATGCAGCATGCAATAGCTGAAATCCATTTCCGGGAGTAGTGATCTACTGCATGCCCGGCGTAAAGAGCGAGAGCGAAGTACGGCACTAATTCTGCCAAGCCAATGAGGCCGAGTGACACTACGCTATTGGTCAGACTATAGAGATGCCAGCCAACGGCTACCATCATCACCTGGTAGCTCAGGGTTGCTCCTACGCGATAAAGCAGGAGGGTTCTAAAGACCTTTCCAGTAGGCATGCTGTTAAAAGAGTAGAAATAAAGGCGATATGAGGGAGTTAATCAACCAGAGAAAAAAGGCGGTTAATGGTTGCATCCAGAGGGCCCCAATGATGCCTGTAAAGGCAAGGCCTAAGACAATAAAAAACCCCCAGGGCTCAATTCTGCCAAGTGCAATCGATTGTCTTACAGGCAGGAGACCTGCCAAAATTCGGCCACCATCGAGCGGGGGCAGTGGAAATAAGTTAAAGACGAGCAGGCCAATATTCCACATGACGCCAGCCTTTGCCATGGCCGTGAAAAATACCTCTTGTACCCCGAATCCTTGGAGTAGCGCCCAAAGAATGGCCCATGCCAGGGCTTGGACAAAGTTTGAGCCTGGGCCCGCTAATGCCACCCAAATTGAATCGATTCTGGGGTTACGTAGGCGATCAAATCGAACCGGGACTGGTTTGGCGTAGCCTACTAAGAATGGAGAACCGGTCAAAATGAGGATCAGTGGGATCAGAATTGTTCCCATGGGATCAATGTGTTTGGCGGGGTTTAGGCTAACGCGTCCCAATACGTAGGCAGTATTGTCACCAAATTTGCGGGCGGCATAGCCATGGGCTGCCTCGTGAATGGTAATGGCAAAAATCAAGGGAATCGCATTAATGGCGACAGCTTGGATAGAATAGTCAGTAATCATGACAATATGATATCCATAGGAGTAAAAAGTGACTGAAGATAAAAAAGCTGACCCCAAAACCCCGGCTCGCCCTGTAATAGCTAAGCCTCCCGCGCGACCACCGGCTCCTAAGGGCCCTCAAGGCCCTGGCGGACGCCCTCAAGCTGGGTTTGGAGGTGGAAAAGGCATGATGCGCAAGGCTGGACGCGGGCGATAGTGGATAATGACTTGTTAATACGTTGCTTGAATAAGGACTGAATATGAACGAATGGCACCATGAACCCAAAGAAGTTATTAATAAGAAAATTATTACGCTGATTGTGATGTTGGCGGCGGCAACTAGCTTGGCTATTTTGTTTGCATTGGTGGCCGCTCATATTGGGTATGTATTTCGCTAGGCGGTAATTGAGTTCTAGTCTTCGCCAGCCTGCAGTATTTGCGGGCCATGGCAGCCCAATGTATGCGATTGAGCCAAATCGATATACAGCAGCATGGTCTGAGTTAGGTAGGTCACTAAGGCGCCCCGATGCGATATTGGTGATTTCAGCTCACTGGGTAACTCGAGGGGTATGGGTTACCGCTATGAATCGACCCAAAACGATCCATGATTTTGGGGGCTTTCCCCAAGCATTATTTGATATTCAGTATCCTGCGCCGGGCAGTCCAGCATTGGCTGATCGCGTTCAAGAGTTGTTAAGTGTCCCTGTAACACTGGAAGAGAATGAATGGGGCTTGGATCACGGCGCCTGGTCTGTGCTGAAATATCTTTATCCCAAAGCGGATGTGCCAGTAGTACAGCTGAGCTTAGATGGCTCGCGATCAGCGCGTGAGCATTATGAGTTAGCTAAGCAATTACGAGCTTTGCGCGATGAAAATATACTCATAGTGGGAAGTGGCAACATCGTCCACAATCTCCGCACAATCCACTGGCAAGATCATGCCAAGCCTTATCCTTGGGCTAACCAATTCAACGAATTCTTTGTGTCCCAAATGCTTGCCAATCACCATAACCCCTTAGTAGAGTGGGAGCAGTTTGGTGATGCGGCTCACCTAGCGATCCCTACCCCTGAGCATTATTGGCCAGCCCTCTATATTTTGGCCATGCAGCATGAGGATGAGCAAGCCAAGGTATTGGTAGATGGCATCGAGATGAGCTCAATTAGTATGCTCAGTTTTGTGACGCAATAACTTTCTACATCTCAAACCAATCCCAGCACTCCCAAGATTGCCCCTAGAAGAATGCAATAGAGGGGATGCCAACGCGTAAATAGTGTGATCGCGATGACGCCCAGTGATAGCGCATAGGCGGCGCTGCTGTGATTAATTTGTTGCGCTATTTGCCAGGAGGCAGTGAGCACCAATCCAACCGCTAATGCGCCAGCTGCAAATTGAATGGATTGCTGTTTTTTCAAATTACGCATGCCATTAAGGTAGCGCTGTAATGCGTAAATCATGATCGAAGATGGCCAACTAATAGCAAGGGTGGCTACCAGGGCACCTAAAAGGCCGCTTATTTTCCAGCCAATTAAGGTTACTGTCATGAGGTTGGGACCTGGTGCGGCTTGGGCGATCGCAAAAAAATCCCCAAAGGTTTGTGCATCTATCCAGTGCTCTTGGTTGACTGCTAGATTGAATAAGACGGGAAGCAGGGCATTAATCCCACCAAATGCAACCAAAGAGAATGCAGATAGCTTTAAAAAGAGACCAATCAGTGGCGTCATTTTTGTGCCTTCCTCCATGCCAGCAAGAGTGCAAGTGGTGAGGTGATCAGCACTACCCAGCCAAGCCCCAAATGAAAATACGCCGCCTCAATAATGGTTAGTGCAATGACTATCAGCATGGGCGGGTATTTCCATTCAGTGCGGAGCATTTTGAATCCGGTGCTTGCAATCAGCCCCACACCTACTGCGGATACGCCCCGCAGCACTCCTTGTACCAATGGCATATAGCTAAAGTGTTCATACAACATCCCTAGCAACACGACAATGAAAACTGGGCCAAGCATGAGGCCTAGGATCGCTGCTAATGCCCCTGGAATTCCTGCGAAACGAGTCCCAACACAAACCGCTAAATTCATGACATTGGGTCCTGGAACAATTTGGCAAATACCCAGCATTCCGCTGAATTCTTCTGAGGTGAGCCATTTTTCTTGTTCAACAATGGTGCGTCTAGCCCATGGCAATACTCCGCCAAATCCAGAAAGACCGATTTTGCTAAACCCTATAAAGAGTTGCATAGGACTCAGTGTTTTTGATGTCATGAATATGGGGTGGATATCTTGTATTGGTAGGAAGCCATTATGGCAGTAAAGATACGAGCAATAAATTCATAAGCGTAGCAAAATGAGGTTACAGCATCGATGACGAGGATTGCTATGGATATGAATGACATTGACTTATCTACCGACTGCATTACTCCCAAGGCAGTGTTTAACAGGCGGCGGGAATGGATGAAGGCGGTAGCCGCAGGTGGTGTTGGTTCTTGGCTCTCGCAGGGCGCTTTTGCCATGGAGGCCATTAAGCTAGCTTCAACCCCAAATGTAAATTATCCCGCGTCATTGGGGGTGACTCCTTATAAATCGGCTACTACCTATAATAATTTTTATGAATTTGGTACCGATAAGGCGGACCCAGCGCAGTATGCGGGCACTTTGCAAACCCGTCCGTGGACAATGACTATTGGTGGTTTGGTCAAAAAACCACTGACCCTTGATATTGATTCGCTGCTAAAGATTGCCCCGTTGGAAGAGCGCATATATCGCATGCGTTGTGTAGAAGGTTGGTCTATGGTGATTCCATGGGATGGCTATTCCTTATCAAAATTGCTCGCAAAAGTTGAACCTCTTGGTTCGGCCAAATATATTGAGTTTATTTCTTTAGCCGACAGCAAGCAGATGCCTGGAGTAAAGGATGCTGTGATTGATTGGCCTTATCGCGAGGGTTTGCGCTTAGATGAGGCGATGAACCCGCTCACCTTATTAACGTTTGGCATGTATGGAGAGCCCCTGCCACGACAAAATGGTGCGCCAGTGCGAATTGTGGTGCCTTGGAAGTATGGCTTTAAGAGTGCAAAGTCGATTATCAGTATGCGGCTAACAGCAGAAATGCCTAAGACAAGCTGGAGTCAAATCAATCCACGAGAATACGGATTTTATTCGAACGTGAATCCCTTGGTAGATCATCCGCGGTGGAGTCAGGCCACTGAGCGTCGGATTGGAGACCCAAGAGGGGTGTTTGCACCAAAGATCAAAACAGAACTCTTTAATGGGTATGGTGATCAAGTGGCCAGCCTGTATGCCGGCATGGACCTCAAGAAATATTATTAAGCTGCATGGTGAACTATCTTAGGGTGTGGCGATGAAAATCATTCTTTTTTTGTGTGCTACATTGCCATTGGATCGATTAATTTGGCTTGGATTGCAGAATGATCTGGGTGCCAATCCGATAGAGATAATCACACGCTCTACAGGAACTTGGGCTTTGGTATTTTTGTGTCTGACGTTGGCAATGACACCACTGCGGCTTATTTCAGGTTCCCTGTTTTGGATTAAGCAGCGCAGAATGCTTGGCTTATTTTGTTTTTTCTATGCCACACTGCATTTTTTCATCTGGCTCTATCTCGATCAAGATTGGGATGTGCATGCGATGTTGCATGATGTGCTAAAACGCCCCTTCATCACCATGGGGTTTCTAAGTTATTTGCTGCTACTGCCATTGGCAATAAGTTCTAATCGCTTTTCTCAGAGACGTTTGGGGCGCCGTTGGTTGGTATTGCATCGCCTGGTTTATCTCATTGCTGGTACGGTGATCTTGCATTATTGGTGGCATAAGGCTGGCAAGAATAATGTGGCGGTTGTTGAGATTTATGCTGTTGTCTTAGGGCTGCTATTGATATGTAGACTCCCTCCATTCAGAGTCTTTTTCCAATCCCTCTCAAAATAAAGCCTATGTTTACCAAGACTCTTACTTTATGCGCCCTAGCATTTGCAGCAGTGCTTCCCACTTGTGCCGTTGCGCAATCCAATGCCCAACCATCTAGCAATGAGGCCGTCAAAACCATTGCATCCTTAAATGTTGAGCGGTATCTTGGGACGTGGTACGAAATCGCAAAGCTTCCCAATTGGTTTCAGAAAAAATGTGTTGCAGACACTAAAGCGGTTTATTCGATGAATGAAGGTGGCGGCATTCGCGTGCTCAATAGTTGTAAAACTGCGCCTGGCGATATTGTTCAAGCTGACGGCCTGGCTCGTCAGGTGGGCGCTGCCGACTCTCCAAAGCTGGAAGTGCGTTTTGCGCCCGCTTGGCTATCATTTTTACCATTTGCATGGGGTGATTACTGGGTGGTGGATTTGGATGCTCAATATCAAGTGGCTGCGGTCAGTGACCCTAAGCGAGAGTACCTATGGATTCTTTCTCGGACCCCTCGCTTAGATCCAGTAGTTTATGCAAGTTTGCTTGAGCGGTTGCGAGCGCAACATTTTGATGTTCAGAATCTAGAGGCGACTGCTCAGTCTCAATAGTATGAGTACATACTCCTTACCTTCCGGTATCGATATTTTTGAAAGAGGTTGGCTTTCTGCCAATAGCATTCTGCTGCATGGCGAGCATGATGTCTCATTGGTTGACACTGGTTATTGCGCCCATCATCAAATGACTGTTGATTTAGTGAGCAAAGCACTAGATTCACATCAGCAATCGAGTTTGCATAAAATTGTGAATACGCACTTGCACTCAGATCATTGTGGAGGTAACGCGGCTTTATTGCAGAAATTTGGGTCGGCGATTTATGTGCCGCAAGCGCAATATGCTGCTGTCAATGATTGGAATGAGTCGCTACTTAGTTTTCAGGCTCTTGGGCAAGAGTGTCCGCGTTTTGTTGCTCAGGAGACGTTGATTCCAGGGCAAGTAATTACGCTTGGTCAATATGAGTGGAATATTTTGGCCGCCCCCGGTCACGATCCCCATTCGATTATGTTGTACCAGCCAGATCATCAAATTCTTATTTCTGCCGATGCCTTATGGGAGAGGGGTTTTGGGGTGGTCTTTCCAGAACTTTGGGGTGAAGGTGGGTTTGAAGAGGTGATGCAGACCTTGCAATTGATTGAGCGTTTGCCAATTGCACTAGTGATTCCTGGTCACGGTAAACCCTTTGTTGATGTTGCCGGTGCATTAGATAACGCCAAATCTCGATTGGCGTATCTGTCTGGGGATCCCAAGCGCAATGCACAGCATGGAGCAAAGGTTTTATTGAAATACAAGCTACTGGAGTGGCGCAAGAAAGATCTTTGCTTGGTGGAAGATTGGATTAGAGAGACCCCCATTCTTAGTGCTTGTGCCCATTATTTGGGGATGAATCTAGATGAGCTTATGGTGTGGCTTCCACGCGCCTTAGTTAGTGCTGGCGCGGCGCAGATTGTGCAGGGACAGTTGGTAAACGTTGATTAGTTTTTCTGAACTCAAAAATTCAGGGAGAGCTTGCCGTAAACAGACCAATTGTATTGTTGATACGTTTGTACAATTTCTTTGCTGGCCCCTAACGCCACTAAAAAATGCTTATTTAAGCGGTGCGTTACCATGGCGTCGATGGGCACGAACCATCCTCCGCCAGCGGTGTTGTAGTTAATGCCATTTTCATCCCAGAAGCGGATTTGGGTATCAGGGGTTACGGCAAATCCTAGCGTAGGATACAAATCGAGTCGTCGTAACGGAGGGGGTTGACTGGTGCTCGAGGCGCTGTTGGTGGCAAAGCCATACATATAGCGCGCTAGCGGTGAAAAGTCGGCCAAGACGGAGTTGCTACCTTCTGCGGGGTGGTACACGGATCCCGCCTGTGGCCCTACCGCCCACTGCCCATTGTTGCCAAAAGGAAAAATCACTCGACCCCCGAGTGTTCCACCCCAGTGCGTAAATATGTCAGGATGAGTTCCCCAGACCGTTAGCAAGGTATTGCCAGCGCTATAGCTACCAGCCGATTGGCTTGGTTGCAGGGGGCCATAATTGCTGACATAAGAGGTATCTAAGCGCATGGTTCCCCGCCAACTATCGATTTGGAGGGGTTGGTAATAGCGCAATTTCAGGGTATCGCTATAGTCTGCCGAGCCGAGGTAGTCGTGGTAGCCCCAGAATTCAACAATATGCTGATTTGAGAAGGGGTTTGAGTCTTGATCTAGTCCTAAAAAATTACCGGAATATTTGCTTTCATCACCCCAGCTCAATGTACAGGCTAATGCGAGGGGGATACAGAGTAGGGCACACGTAAATTTCATATAGGCATTAATATTAAATTATTCAACATCATTGAAGAGAGAATATGGAACACACTGTTTTAGTTACTGGCGCTACTGCTGGATTTGGCGAGGCGACTGCCCGTCGTTTTTTAGCTCATGGTCATAAGGTCATTGCTCTGGGTAGGCGCACCGAGCGCTTGGAGTCCCTGAAGGCATCTCTTCCGCCCGAACAGCAGAAGAAATTACTCACTTTGTCGGTGGATGTTTGCGACAGTGCGACAGTGGAAAAATTGGCAGCAACTTTGCCAGCTGATTTTGCAAATGTGAGCATCTTGGTAAACAACGCCGGCCTAGCACTTGGTTTAGAGCCGGCTCACCAGGCCTACCTATCGGATTGGGATCGGATGATTGATACTAATATCAAAGGTCTTGTGCATATGACGCGTGCTTTTTTGCCGGGGATGGTAGAGCGTAAACGTGGGCATGTCATTAATTTGGGATCGGTTGCTGCAAACTACCCTTACCCGGGTGGCAATACCTATGGCGGTACAAAAGCATTTGTGAAGCAATTTAGCCTGAATTTGCGTGCTGATTTGGTGGGCACTCCCGTTCGTGTAACGTGCGTAGAGCCAGGTATGTGCTCTGGTACGGAATTTTCAAATGTTCGTTTTAAGGGCGATGATGCTAAGGCCGAAACGGTGTACACCGGGGTGAAGGCATTGAGTGCTGATGATGTCGCAGAAGCGATTTTTTGGTCGGCAACCCTACCAAGTCACATGAATATTAATGTGGTTGAGTTAATGCCTGTTCAACAAGCTTTTAACGCCTTCAATGTGTATCGAGGTGAGTTTTAGTCATTGCTCGGGCTTGGTTTCCATTGATAAAACTTGGGGTAGTGTCGTAGCACAGCGGCTCCGTCAAAATCCCAAGATTTACAAGCACCCAAATAGAGAGGCGGTTTAGCATCGTCGGGATGAAATAGTGCTCCTGGGATTGCTTGAAAGGCAGCAGTCGCCATGCTTGCGAGTAACTCGCGAAGATGTGTGCAGCCTTTGATGCCGCCTAGATGAAGCTCAATAGTCTTGCGCCACCCCTTGCCCAGACGTGCCCCAATCAGTTGATCCATTGGGGGAATGACCTCGGGGCACTCGGGGTGCGGGTGACTATCCATTGCGACCTCGATGGCTTGAATAATTAATTCATTGTTGACAGTTAAGCGAATCCACATATCGTGGATTGGTTCGCCCGCCTCCCATTTCAGGGTGCCGGTCGTAAAGAGATGTGATTTGGTATCCAGTAGGTGAGCTTCAATATCCCACAAACCGTCTTCACGTGCATAGCCATTAAAGGTGATGTTTCGCTGATGAAGTGGGGTGCGGGGCTTGGCAGGAGAAAGCATGGAATTGGGCCGCTCAGGTTGGTGAATGCAAATAAAATGGATACTGAATGATAATCACATACTGTATTTGCAATTGCCTTCTAGTTTTCTGAGGGCTCTGTAGTATTCTTTGCGGCATACCCCATATGGCTAAACTCCTTTCCTTAGAAAAAATTCTCTTCAGCCAAGGCTTTGGTACGCGCCGCTATTGCAGCGATTTAGTCTATGCTGATCTAGTAAAAATCAATGGTGTTTTGGCAGAGGACCCAGAGGAGCGAATGGCTACTGAAGGGTTGCTGCTCAATGTCGATGGACAAGATTGGGAATTTCATGAGCGGGCATATGTCGTATTTAACAAGCCCCCCAACTATGAGTGTTCGCATAAGGCTACGCATCATCCGAGTGTGTATGGATTGCTGCCAAAACCTTTTGTGGAGCGCGGATTGCAATGCGTCGGGCGTTTGGATTCCGACACCACTGGGCTGCTAC
>Ga0316228_1003407_pt1 | contig 12733 bp, 15 predicted proteins | sample TBH18021metaG_FD_206005 | JGI IMG/M metagenome (GOLD analysis project Ga0316228, IMG submission 206005) | Freshwater microbial communities from Trout Bog Lake, Wisconsin, USA - TBH18021 | ecosystem: Environmental > Aquatic > Freshwater > Lake > Hypolimnion/Profundal zone | place: USA: Wisconsin... | reverse complement strand
GAGCGCTCGGTGTTAAAATTGAGCAGTGCCGGGTCCTACGCGACGTAATCCCGCCAACCCCGCCAGGTCCGGAAGGAAGCAACGGTAACGGGCTAGTACGGGCGCAGTAGGTCACCCGGTACTTTTTTGCGGCCGAAGAACAGGGACCAGGGACTTAGGGACCAGGGACTTAGGGGCTCGGTTATTGGTTCGAGATTTGCCGGTGGAGCCGGCGCCAGGAGAAATTCATTGAGTCTTACAGTTCGTCCGATAGTGGGCAGGCGCGCGAAGATTACGGCGCTGGGCACGTATGTTCCCCCCGACATTCTTACCAATCAAGATCTTGAACGCATGGTGGACACGAACGACCAGTGGATTATGGAACGGACTGGGATTCGTGAGCGGCACGTGCTGGCCAAGGGGCTGGGCGTGAGCGACATCTGCGCCGAGGCGGCGAAGAAGTGCCTGGCGGCGCGGGGGATTGCGGCGGACAAGATTGGCGAGTTCGGGATTGAGCTGATTATTGTGGGCACGGTGACGCCGGACATGATGTTTCCGGCGACGGCTTGTCTGGTGCAGGACAAGATCGGGGCCAAGGGGGCGTGGGGATTTGACGTTTCCGGCGGGTGCTCTGGATTTGTGTTTGCCTTGCAGGCGGGCGTGAAGATGGTGGAGAGCGGGGCGCACAAAAAAGTGTTGGTATGCGGCGCGGACGCGAATACCCGCATGACGGACTATACCGACCGGACGACGTGCGTGCTGTTTGGCGACGGCGGCGGGGCGGTGCTGATTGAGCCATGCGAAGAGGGCGAGATTGGGTTCATCGATTTTGAGCACGAGGTGGACGGGGCGGGCGGCGTGAGCCTGAACCTGAAGGGCGGCGGCAGCCTGAACCCCTCGAGCCACGAGACGGTAGACAAGAAGATGCACTACATCTACCAGGACGGGCCGGCGGTATACAAGTTTGCGGTGCGCAAGATGGCCGAGGCTACGGCGAAGGTGCTGGCTCGGAATGGCGTGACGGGGGCGGATTTGGGATGCTTTATTCCGCACCAGGCGAACAAGCGGATTATTACGGCGACGGCGGACCGGCTGGGGATGGACCCGGAGCGGGTGATTATCAACATTGAAAAGTATGGGAATACGTCGGCGGGGACGATTCCGCTGGCGATGGAGACGGCGGTGGAAGAAGGGAAGCTGAAGAAGGGCGACCTGGTTCTGCTGGCGGCGGTGGGCGCGGGATTTACGGTGGGTGCGGCGCTGCTGCGGTGGGAGATCTAAAAGCAGCTGACAGTGGACAGCTGACAGTTGACAGTTTTTTTTACCGATGCTGCGCATCGATTCAAAGTGGCCGGCCCTTCACAGGGCCGGCTTTTTTGCGGGTGCGCTCACTTCAGTTACTGGGGTCCGGTGAAGGTGTATTCCGGCAGTGCGCCACACTGTGCGGCGAGGCGGAAGAAGGTGCGCATGGCTTCAAGGCATTCTTCGTCGAGGGTGTAGTGGATGTTGGCGGTGAGGTAGGTGCGGATGGTTTGCTCGGAGAGGGGGAGCTGGCGGGACCACTCGGCGACGAGGGGGTCAATGTTCTGGAGGCCGTGGTTGCGGGATTGGATGAAGTCGTTGGCGATGGTCTCGTCCAGAGGGCTGGGCAGGACTTTGGATTGTGGGGCGGCGGCCCAGATGGCGGAGACGAAGGGGAGTCCGGTGAGGGTGTGCCACTCCTGGGCGAGGTCGTGGTAGATGAGGTCTTCGTGGGTGCGTTCGAAGCGGTTGGCGCGTTCTTCAAGGGCGAGGAGAGCGGGGTCGCCGATGACGATGGCGGCGTCAGCGGCAGCGAGCATGGAGTCGAGGTCGGCGGACCTGGGGATAAATGGGACGTTGGGGTTGCCCCAGGCGTGGAAGAGGATGCGGGAGTGGGCGATGGTGGAGCGGGAAGCGGTGTCAGCAGCGACGGAGCGAATGGCCGCGAGGGGCTGGCCGGCGCGGCGGACGAGGAGCAGGGAGCGGACCAGGCCGCGGGAGGCGATGGTGCAGCCGGGGAGAATGCGGAGGCCGGGGGTGGTGGCGAGGGCGGCGATGGGGACGAGGCCGAGGTCGGCGGCGCCGGAGGCCAGGCGCTGAGCGCACTCGGAGGGGAGCATCCAGGCGAGGTCGTACTTTTCAGCGAGGGTGGCGTTGAGGGGAGGGTGCTGGAAGTCCCACATGAGAGGGGCGGTATTGAGGAAGCTGATGGCGGCGACGCGGAGGCGGGGGTGCGAAGACTTGCTCACAGCTCTTAGATTACCAACCCTGGGTAAAGGACCCATGCGAGGCGCAGGAAGCCGATGGGGGGATGCGCGGGGTTAACAGCGGGAGCTTGACACGGGGCGCGGGTGGGGGTAACTTGGGCGAAATTACCAAAGAGATGGGGATTTGGTTTCCTGAGAGGAAAGCGGAGCTGTGGAATTTGAGGACGGAAGCAGATTGCGATGACGACAATGCCCCAAAATGCGGCAGGAGCGGCGGCCCAACTGGATGAAGACCGGCTGGCATGGCTGGCGCTGGCGCTATCACCGGGGTTGGGGCCGAAGCGGATATTGGACGCGATGATGCAACTGGATGCGCCGGGGCAGATTTTTACGCTTCCGTTGACGGCGCTGGAGGGGTTGCGGTTTCCGGCCGAGGCGGCGCAGTTTGTGTTTGACGGCAAGGCGCGGGCGGCGGCGGAGGCGGAGTGGGCTCGGGTGCTGGCGCAGGGGGCGACGATTGTGAGCTTCGGGTGCCAAGAGTATCCGGAACGGCTGAAAGAAATCTATGACCCGCCGCCGGTGCTTTGGGTGCGGGGGCCGGCAAAGCTGCTAACGCGGCCGGCGATAGCGATTGTGGGGACGCGGCACCCGACACCTTATGGGAGCGGAATGGCGCAGGTGCTGGCGCGGGACCTGGCGGTGAGGCGCCTGCTGATTGTGAGCGGGATGGCGCGGGGGATTGACAGCTGCGCGCACCGGGGGGCTCTGGAGGCGCGGACAGCGACGGTGGCGGTGTGGGGCACGGGGATTGACGTGGTTTATCCGAAAGAGAACAAGAAGCTGGCTGAGGAGATTTTGGCGACGGGCGGGGCGATTGTGAGCGAGGTGCCGATGGGGACATTTCCAGCGCCGCAGAACTTTCCCCGGCGGAACCGGATCTTGAGCGGGCTGAGCGTGGCGGTGCTGGTGGTGGAGGCCTCAGAGAACTCGGGGACGCGGGTGACGGCGCGGTGCGCTACGGAGCAGAACCGGGATATTTTTGCGGTTCCGGGGAATGTGACGAACAAGGGAAGCTGGACGCCGAACACGCTGATTAAACAGGGGGCGAAGCTGACGGCGACGTGGGAAGACGTGTGGGAGGAGCTGCCCAGCCAGGTGCGGATCGAGCTGGAGGCGGAGCAGGGGTTTGAATCGAAAGCGGAGACGCCTGCATCCTTATTGCCTGACCCGGTGCTGCGGCCTCAGGAGGCGATGGTGCTGGAGGTTCTGCACCAGGACCAGAGCCTGCAGATCGACGAGATTCTGGAGCTGCTGGAGACACAACTGACTTCTTCCGAGGTGTTTACGGCGCTGTTTGAGCTGGAGATTACGGGAAGGATACGGTGCTTGCCGGGGAAGAATTACGTACGGACCATGTAGCAGGGAATAGGGAACAGGGAGTAGGGAACAGGCGGAGCGCCAGCCTGACCTGACAAGAAGGATTCGATCATGGTCAAGAAGAGTCCTATCAAATCTGTGCTCTGCGTATTCTTGCTGATCACTGCACTTACCCGGGCGGTATTCCCATGCAGTCTGATCGAGGGCTATTTCTATCAGGTCACTCGGTTGCGCGGCACCGTCGTGGGCGTGGAGGACCATGATTTTCGCCACCCGATCCGCTGGATGCGACAGCAGGTTGTCCTGGGGAGCGTTGTGCTCTCTCTCTACACATACAAATCTCCCCGCGGCACACAGCCTCTAAAGTTCACCAAGACCAGTCAGGACGGATCTTTCGATTTCGGCGCATTACCGAATGGCCACTACACGCTTTACATCCAGGCCCCCTGGGGCGCGGACCGTTACGATGTACAGATTGCGCAATTGGCAGACCCTACTGAATCGGTATTGATCGATGTTTCTCCCATTTACCCCGATTGCAAAGGCGGGCACGAGTTCATTGCCAATACGAAGCATTGACGGGCACCTTGGGTGAACATTTTGAGGCCGGAAACTCAGGCAGCGTGGACGCGTTCGACAGCGAGGCGCAGGCCCATGGCTTTGAGGATGGCGGAGAGGCTGCGGAGCTCGGGGTTGCCTTGCTCGGAGAGGGTGCGGTAGAGCTGGGTTGGGTTGAGGTTGGCTTTTTCGGCCACGGTTTGTACGCCCCCGAAGGCGTTGGTCATCTGGCGCAGGGCAATGAGGAGCTCACCCTGTTCGCCGTCTTCGAGAATGCCGTTCACGAGCTCAACCGCGAAGGCGGGGTCTCCTCTGAGGATCTCCGCGATGGCTTCGTGGTGGGATATGTCCCTCACGTTTGCGTCCTTTCAGAGAAGATTCTTCAAATTCCGCCTGCCGTCGACGATTCTCACGATTTCGACGTAATCGATGTGTTCCTCGTCGCTATCCGGGTGAGTCTCATAAAGGAGGAGGTACGGTCCTTCAATGAGGATACGGGTTGAAGGGCGGATGTCGGGACGTCTGATGCCCATTCGCGGGAAGTTGGCGAGGGTTTCGGCTTTTGCCTGCACGGTATCGAAGATGGTTTCGGCGGCGGAGGGATTGTCGAGGCCGATGTAGATGTAGATCTCGATCAAATCTTCGCGGGCTTGCGGGGTCCAGATGAGCTTAACTGGCACGGGGCTGTTTCTCTGACGCATTTTCGAGCCGCAGGCGGGCTTCGCGACGGGCGTTGTCGAAGTCTACGGGGGCGGCGGCTCCGCTGGATTTGCCTTGATCCCAGAGTTGGCGGAGGCGGCGAAGGTCTTCCTGACGGAGCTCGCGTTTGAACTGCCAGTCGCGGAGGGCCTCGCGAACAATCTCGCTGGTTGTGGCGTATTCTCCTGTCTCGACGGCGGCTTTGAGGGCGGCGATCTGCTCGCCGGTGAGGGCGATGCTGATCTTCTGGACGTCGGGCATGGGAGAGGCTCCAGGGGGCGGCTTTGAGCAAATTTTGCTACTTTTTGCCGCAGTATGGCAAATAATTTCTGTGTCGTGGCTTTGCGTATTGATTTTGAAAGGGTTATGCATTGGTGGGATGGGGTGAATAGAGGGGGAAAGTGGAATGTGAGTGGAATTGGAACGGTGTTCCGTGGTAGTTTCCAACCTTTGCGGGTGGTTTTTTCCCGGATAGGGAGAGCGGGGCAGGGTTGGGCTTTGCGCCCGATGAACGAAAAGGACTGTTTCTGAGTCCAACTGAACAGACAGGGTAGAGTGTTGGTGGGAAGAACATATAAAGGATGGCAATGAGCAAATCACTGGTAATCGTCGAATCCCCGGCCAAGGCGAAGACGATCGAGAAGTATCTTGGCAAGGGATTTGAAGTTCTTGCGTCGGTTGGGCACATTATGGATTTGCCCAAGAACGATATCGGCGTGGAACTGGAGAACCGGACATTTGAGCCGACGCTGGTTGTGTCTCCGGGCAAGGAGAAGGTGGTTGCGCAGTTGAAGCGGGCAGCGGCGAAGGCGGACGAGATCTATCTGGCGCCTGACCCGGACCGCGAAGGGGAGGCGATTGCGTATCACCTGGCGCTGCAGTTGGGGACAACGGCCAAGGAGCGGAAGAAGATTCACCGGGTGACGTTCAACGAGATTACGAAGAAGGCGGTGCAGGAGGCCTTCCAGCATGCGCGGGACCTGGACCAGAATCTGGTGGACTCGCAGCAGACGCGGCGGGTTTTGGACCGGCTGGTGGGGTACCAGATTTCTCCGCTGCTCTGGGACAAGGTAAGGCGGGGGCTGTCGGCTGGGCGTGTGCAGACGGTGGCGGTGCGACTGATTGTGGAGCGGGAGCGGGAGATTGGGGCGTTTGGTCCGGTGGAGTACTGGAACCTGGACGCATATTTGCACCCGGAGAAGCAGGCAGAGAAGAGCTTGAAGGCGCGGTTTGTGGGCATCGATGGCGAGCCGGTGCGGGTGGCGAACGGGAAAGACAAGGATGGGAAAGACCAGTTCATCGCCAATGCAGTGCCGGACGGCAAGGCGATGAAAGCGGTGATGGACGCGCTGGAGGGGGCGAAGTGGTCGCTGGCATCGGTGCAGTCTACGGAGAAACAGCGCAGGCCACTGGCTCCGTTTATCACCAGCCAGTTGCAGCGGGACGCGGCGAGCAAGCTGGGGTTCAATGTGCGGCGCACGATGGGCGTGGCGCAGCGGCTGTATGAGGGCGTGGAGGTGGGGGCCGAGGGAACGACCGGCCTGATCACGTATATGCGTACCGATTCGCCGCGGGTTGCGCCGGAGGCGATTGCCGGGGCGCGGGAGTGGATTGGGAAGCAACTGGGAGCGAAGTATCTGCCGGCGACGCCGAATGTGTACAAGGGCAAGAAGGCGGCGCAGGACGCGCACGAAGCGATCAGGCCGACGGACGCCTCGCGGACGCCGGAGTCGGTGGCGAAGTATTTGACCGACGAGCAGTTGAAGGTTTACCGGCTGATCTGGCAGCGGTTTGTGGCGTCGCAGATGACACCGGCGGTGTTTGACGTGACGACGGCGAAGATTGCGGCGGTGAGCGCGAAGACGGGCAAGACCTACGACTTCAGGCTGAGCGGCTCGGTGGTGCGGTTTGACGGGTTCCTGAAGGTGTATGAGGTGTTGGAAGACAAGAAGGACGACGAAGACGACGAAGCCAGCAACAAGCTGCCGAATCTGGACGGGGTGAAGAAGCTGGAGCTGGACAAGCTGGATCCGGAGCAGCACTTTACGTCGCCGCCGCCGCGGTTTAATGAGGCGTCGCTGGTCAAGGTGCTGGAGGAGCGAGGGATTGGGCGGCCATCGACGTATGCGTCGATCATCAACACCATTCAGGATCGCGAGTACGTGACCAAGATCAGCGGGCGGTTCTATCCGACGGAGATCGGGGTGGTGGTGTGCGACCTGCTGGTGAAGAATTTTCCGTACATCTTCGATATCGCGTACACGGCCAGGCTGGAAGAGGAGCTGGACGAGATTGAGGAAGGGACGGAGAAGTGGACGACGCTGCTGAACGGGTTCTACGGCTACTTTGAGGAAGAGTTGAAGGTGGCCGGCGAGAACATGGAAAACATCAAGCGCATGGAGGTGAAGACCGAGGAGAAGTGCGACTTGTGCGGGTCGCCGCTGCTGTTGAAGTGGGGCAAGTTTGGCAGCTTCTTTGCGTGTTCAGCGTATGACAAGAAGGACAAGAACAGCTGCACGTTTACGAAGGAGAATACGGCGGGCAAGCCGGACCTGAATACGCCGGAGGGCCAGGAGGCGAGCGAGCAGGAAGAGTACTGCGACAACTGCGGGCGGGTGATGGTGCTGCGGCGCGGCCCGTTCGGGATGTTCATGTCGTGCCCGGGGTTCAACGAGGATCCGCCGTGCAAGACGTTCCGCAAGCTGAGCAGCAAGCAGCAGCAGAAGGTTGCTGCGCCGCAGCCGACGGGCGAGGCGTGCCCGCAGTGCGGCAAGCCACTGGTGTTGCGGCAGGGCAGCTATGGAGAGTTCGTTTCCTGCTCGGGGTATCCGAAGTGCAAGTATGTGAAGCAGAACCTGATTGAGGGGATGAAGTGCCCGAAGTGCGGAGTGGGCGACCTGGCCGAGCGGAAAGCGCGGCGGGGGAACATCTTCTGGGGCTGCACGAACTATCCGAAGTGCGACTTTACTTCGAATAACAAGCCGGTGGCGCAGGCATGCCCGAAGTGCAAGAGCCCTTACCTGGTGGAGAAGGTTCTGAAGACGGGACTATACCTGGAGTGCCCGAACAAGAAGAAGGCGGCTGAAGAAGAGGTTGCGCCGAAGAAGCGGGCGAAGAAGGCGACGCCGGCGGCTGCGGAGAGCGCGGTGGTTTGCACGTATTCCAAGCGGATTGGGGATGCGCCACCGCCGCCGGTGGTGACGGTGGAGACGCATGGGCCGGTGGTGGAGAAGAAGGACGACGAGAAGGAGCTGCAGTTGGCTTGAGGCGAGGGCAATGGGCGAGATGACGTCGCGGCAAGAGCTGGATGCGGTTGATCAGGCCCTGGCTGAGGTTGAGCGGCGGCTGGCTTCGGGCGAACTGGATGGGTCAGGCCGGTACTGGACGGATGAGGAACTGGCCGCTGGTGCGGGTACGGGTGGAGTTCCGGGATCCTCCAAGGCGAAGGAGCAGACGGCTGCCTGAGCGGCGGGCAGCGCGGGGTGGGGTGAATCCGGTAGTATGAGGGACCGGAGAGACAACACCTATGGAACGGATGCTTGCAACGCCTGCTGACGCTGAGATTATTTTGAGACTGTATGAACTGCGCACCGAAGCGGAGATGCGGAAGGCGCGGGCGTGGATGACGGGCGAGTTCTGGCCGGCGACGGCGGAGGAGTTTCTGGCGGTGGCGGCGAACCCGGCCGACCCGCACAATGCGTGGTTCCGGCAGGTGATTACCTATTGGGAGATGGCTGCGGCGATGGTGCTGCACGGGGCAGTTTCAGCCGAGCTGTTTGTGGACTGCAACGGGGAGGGGTTTTTCCTGCTGGGCAAGTTTGCGCCGATCATGGATGGGATCCGGGCAAAGCTGCCTGGGTTTATGGGCAAGACGATGGAACTGGTGAGCCGTTTTTCAGCGGCGACGCAGCGATATGAGACGGTGGTGAAGAGCCTGGAGGCTCGCCGGAAGAGCCAGGCGGGCCATTAGGCGGGCAGGGGTCGAAATGTGACTCCAAATAGAACTGAGCAAAAGCCTTGTCGAAGTTGCAATGGCTGGTGCATAATGAGAGCGGTTTTTGAGTTTGCGCGAGTTTTCAGGCGCTGAGTGGTGGTATGCCTTGCAGAGGCAGCCATCATGGGCCTCCGGTCAGGGCCCGCAGCTGCAGGAAAGGTCGCGGTACACGGCATATAGGCTTTTTAATCCCTGGAGGTTGTGATGAAGAAGGTATTTGCATTGTTGCTGGCGGTCTGTGCGCTGAGCGCGGTATCAGCCAGTGCAGCGGAATCAACGAAGGCGAAGGGCTGGATTTCAGACGCGATGTGCGGCGCCAAGCATGCAGGATCGGGCGCGGCGTGCGTGAAGAAGTGCATCGAGGGCGGGGCAGCCCCGGTGTTTGTGGACGAGCAGAAGGCCGTCTGGACGATCGACAACCCGGATGCGGTGAAGATCTACCAAGGTCAGCGCGTTGCGGTGGAGATCACCACGGATGCGGACAAGAAGAGCGTACACATCGATTCGATTGCGCAGTTGATGTAAGGGATGTGGGAGAGAGGGAGTCGACCTTCGGGCGAACCTCTGGTAGTGTCGAATTCGTTCATCCTGCCGGCTTCGTGTCTTAAGCCGGCAGGACGATTTGCGGGTGCGCTTTTTATTGCAGAAGGCGCAGGACGAACGGAATTGACCGGAACAGGCTATGGCACGAGCAATCTGGAACGGCAGGGTGATAGCCGAGAGTGAGCGAACCCAGACGCTGGAGGGGACGGTGTACTTTCCCGAGGCCAGCCTGAAGCGGGAGTATTTTCGCCCGAGCACAACGACATCGACGGATCCGGCGAAGGGGCAGGCACGGTTTATGAACCTGCTGATCGATGGGCAAGATAACCCAGACGCGGCGTGGTACTACCCGGCGCCGAAGCCGGCGGCGCGGAATCTTAAAGGGTATGTGGGTTTTTGGCGCGGGGTGGAGATAGAGCCGTGAGTGTGGTGTCGTTGCAGGTTTTTCGGTAAATCCACAAGGACAACTTGGGCAGTGTAAGCAGCTGAGGGCGGAGCCTTGCCTTGCGGGTTGAAGGCCGATGGTATGATGAACGGTTTGAAGGATGGAATGCGGGATGATGAAAACCTTTTCACTTGCGGTTGCATTGTTGTGTTTGCCCCTGGCGCTGGTGGGGCAGGCGGCGGAGCCTTTTGACGCGTCGGCCAAGGTGTTCCGGCTGGATGGCGGCGGGGTGACGTATGCGTTTGGCGTGAACGCGAAGGGGGAGTTGGAGCAGGTGTATTGGGGCGGCAGAGTTGGGGCGACGGACCGGTTTGCGCAGGCGCAGGCGAAACCGGAGTGGGCCAGCTTTGACAACTCGTCGAATAATACGCCGCAGGAGTATGCGGGTTGGGGCGGAGGGTTGTTTGCCGAGCCGGCGCTGAAGGTGACGTTTGCCGATGGGAACCGGGACCTGGTGTTGCACTACCAGAGCCACGCGGCTGTGCCGGGCGGGCTGGATGTGGTGCTGAAAGATATCGGGCGAGACGTGTATGTGACGCTGCACTACCGGATGGATGCGGAGACGGGGATTCTGGCGCGGTGGGCGACGATTGAGAACCGCGAGGCGCAGGCGGTGACGGTGGAGCAGGCGGCCGCGGCGGCATGGAGTTTGCCGGCGGGGAAGTACACGCTGAACTATTTGACGGGGCGCTGGGCGGGGGAGTGGACGCTGAACCAGGAGCCGGTGCTGGGCGGGGCGCGGGTGATTGAGAGCCGGCGAGGATCGACGGGACACCAGGCGAATCCGTGGTTTGCCTTGCAGGCCGGGGAGAGCGATGAGAATCACGGGGAGGTGTGGTTTGGCGCGCTGGGATGGAGCGGGAGCTGGCGCATTACCGTCGAGAAAGACCAACTGGACGCGGTGCGGGTGACGGGCGGGTTCAATCCGTTTGATTTTGGGTATGTGCTGAAGCCGGGCGAGCGGCTGGAGACGCCGATTTTTTATGGCGGGTATGCGAAGGATGGGCTGGGCGGGGCCTCGCGGGCGCTGCATGCGTTTGAGCTGAAGCAGATTTTGCCGCATGCGCCGGGCAAGACACTGCCACGGCCGCGGCCGGTGATTTACAACTCGTGGGAAGCGACGGAGATGAATGTGACTGAGGCGGGCCAGGAGGCGCTGGCCGAGAAGGCGGCGGCGCTGGGCATCGACCGGTTTGTGATGGACGACGGGTGGTTTGGGCAGCGGAAGACGGACCACGCGGGGCTGGGCGACTGGTATGTGAACCAGGAGAAGTTTCCGCACGGACTGAAGCCGCTGATTGAGAAGGTTCACGGGCTGGGGATGGATTTTGGATTGTGGGTTGAGCCGGAGATGGTGAATCCTGACTCGGATTTGTATCGCAAGCATCCGGACTGGGTGTTGAATTTTGCAGGGCGTCCGCGGACGGAGCAGCGGAATCAACTGGTGCTGAACCTGGCGCGGGCGGATGTGCGGGAGTATGTTTTTGGATTTTTGGACAAGCTGCTGACGGAGAACGATATTGCATTTTTGAAGTGGGACTATAACCGGAACTGGAGCGAGCCGGGGTGGGACCAGTTGCCGGCGGCGGAGCAGAAGAAGGTGTATGTGGAGTTCACGCGGAATCTGTATGGGATTCTGGCGGAGCTGCGGCAGAGGCATCCGAAGGTTGAGATTGAGAGCTGCTCGGGCGGCGGGGGGCGCGTGGATTTGGGGATTTTGCGGTACGTAGACGAGGTTTGGCCTTCGGACAATACCGATCCGTTTGACCGGCTGGCAATGCAGGATGGATTCACGTATGCGTATACGCCGCAGATCATGATGGCGTGGGTGACGGACTCGCCGCATTGGCTGAACCATCGCGCGACGTCGCTGGAGTACCGGATGCTGAGCTCGATGCAAGGGTCGCTGGGGATTGGGGCGGACATCAGCAAGTGGACGGCGGAGGAAGCGGCGACGGCGAAGCGGCTGATTGCGGCTTACCACCAGGCGCAGGGGACGATTGTGCAGGGGGAGTTGTACCGGTTGATTGCGCCGCGCGAGGGGAGCGCGTTTTCAGCCACGGAGACAGTGCGGGCGGACAAGGGCGAGGCGGTGGTGTTTGCGTTTATTCACTCGACCGAGAAGGGGCGCGGGTTTCCCGTGCTGAAGTTGAGGGGGCTGGACGCGGCGGCGGAGTATGCGCTGACGCCGATTGAAGGGAAGGCGAAGGCGGGGACGCCGGCGCGGGCGAGCGGGGCGTGGTGGATGAACCATGGTCTCGAGATGGACGAGGATTTCCGGGGAGATTTCCGCGCGGCGGGGTTCCGGTTGGAGCGGGAGTGAGGATGCGCCTGTAGAGGAAGCCTAGCCTAGCCCGAGGAAGACGGCGAGGGAGCGGTCGACGGCCGACAGGATGCGCGGCTCGAGTTCCCCGAAGGGCTCACCGGCTTTGTCGCGGGGGATGGTGTGGGCTTTGTCTACCATGATCTGCGAGGGGGCGCGGAGGCCGTTCTTTTTGGTGGGGGCAGCGGCGATGCGGAAGGTCTCGATGGGGCGGAGTTCGCTGGTGATGGGCAGAATGGTGATCGACGGCAGCTTCTCAAAGAGGTCTGACTGAATCACGAGGGCGGGGCGGGGTTTGCCGTAGGCGCCGGAGAGAACTACCGGGATGAGGTCGCCCCGCTTCATACCCATCCGTCCGTGTCGGCGACTTCGGCTATCCATTCCATGGTTTCGGCTTCGAGCGGGTCATTGGCGAGAGAGGCAGATTCGCGCTCGCACTTGAGGCGGAAGGCGGCGGAGCGGGTGTCGGGAATCCAGAGCTGGATGGGGCGAAGTCCTTCAGCACGGAGGAGTTCGCGGTGCTTGCGGACGCGGGTTGTGACAGGGGAGTTCATTGTGGGCATTTGTTACATGAAACATATTAGCAT
>Ga0316228_1003398_pt1 | contig 12754 bp, 21 predicted proteins | sample TBH18021metaG_FD_206005 | JGI IMG/M metagenome (GOLD analysis project Ga0316228, IMG submission 206005) | Freshwater microbial communities from Trout Bog Lake, Wisconsin, USA - TBH18021 | ecosystem: Environmental > Aquatic > Freshwater > Lake > Hypolimnion/Profundal zone | place: USA: Wisconsin... | reverse complement strand
CGAAAGTAACTGACTTAACCCCATCTTTGGGGTTGTTTAAGATGATAGATTTAGCACGAACATAGATATCACCCGCGTCTTGGGTTTGCACATAGTTTGTCATTACAATTCTTCCCCGACATAGATAGTGACTGCCTTCCCAAATACTTTGGTTGAATTTGCAGTCACTCCTAATACTAGATTTGCGCCATTGACTCTGACATAAAATTGATTGGCTGGGTCAATGTCATTATTATAGATGACAATACCATCGCTATTTGTCACTTTAGCTTGCACGGTTTCAATAGTTGTTACGCCATGCGCTACAGTGATTTCACCGGCTTGACTTGGTAGTGTTGCGGTTAGTTTGCGCCAACCTTTGGCGTAGGATGCGCTACCGCTTTTTAACGCTGCCCATGTGCCTGTCAGTTTTGGCGTACTGCCATCGTGATAAATTGTGTTTAATTTAAGTGGAAAATTATTATCAGGCGCACCTGAGATTGTAAAAAAATCACCATTTATTACATCGCCACAAATAGCAAATAATCCACCTCCATTTAGACCGCTCACAAGATAATTAAAAAATTGTGGCGTATCTCTGCCGTTAATATTAAATTTAGTATTACTAAAAAAAGCACCACCATTACTACGATGAAACGTATTAAAAATACTTGAACTTTGTTGATAACCATGCACCCCAACGCCAGTTGCTACACCGAAAATGGGCGCGTCACCACCTATTCCAAAATCACCCACCTTTAACAATCTATTTGCGGTTGAGTCTGCTGTGCTAGTCGTAACATTTGCCGTCGCTGCCGTACCTAAACCCAAATTACTCCTAGCCGTTTCCGCATCCTTTGCGCCCGTACCACCTTGCGCTACAGCTATCACGTCTGTTTTGTTGACTTTGTCAGCGTATAGAGACTTGATATCACTAGCTACTGCATTGATAAAGCTATTAATTCTTTCGATTAGCGTCACAATTAAGCCTTAGCGGCTGTATAAGCTGCCACAAAATCTGTATCAGGATTGCCAATGCCAAGATTTGCACAACCTTGCGCTTGCTCGGTTACAGTAAAAGTTTGGGCGGCATCAACACGCACACGCTTGCCCATTTGCGTTGCAATAGTCGCTGCAAAATTTGCGTCATTGCCTAGCGCATCTGCTAATTCTTTAAGCGTATCTAAGGTCGTGCCTGAGCCGTTAATTAACCCACTAATCGCTAAATCAATCGTCTTTTGGGTTTTATCGGCTGACCAAGTGTTGGCAGTGGTTGTTGCGCTGTCATTGATGCTAGTTTTGCTATCAATCGCTTGCTTAAGTTCGTTTAATGCAGCAACCAAATTATTTTTGGCAGTCGTATTTAAGGCAGTCAGTGAGCCTTGGTTGTCGGTTAACTTTTTAATGTCGGTAGCAATGGCTTGTGCCAATGCGGTTATGCGCTCTTGTTGTGTTGCCATAAGATTATCCTTTTGCGAGTATATAGTAGGCTAAAAAATCGGTGTCAGTTGGCTGTGATAGCAGCTTGTTATCACTGCCAAGCTTTAGGTCGTTTGGGTTATCATCACTTATCAGCGATGGCATATCTACAATCGAGCCTAAAAACTCATCAAACGTACCTGTAAACCCTTTTTGTTTAGCTAACTCGTATAAGTCAATGCGCGCTTGCTGAATGACAAATGGATCAAGCGTAGCAGTAATGCTTTCTGCGCGCGTATTGATTGTCGCGTGCAAACTTTGGATTGGCTCGCTAATCACTGCGGTTAAGGTCATGGCGTAATATCCTTCGTGACAATCAAGTTACCGCGCAGCACTGTTTTGACCTCTGAGTCCCGTGTGATTTGTAAGTCATACTGCCCAGTTGTCCATGCAATATCTTTGGTTAACTCATGGCTAAATGTAATTGTGGCAACATTGTTATTAATTAATACATCTGCATAACGCACGGCATCTTTGCCATCAGTAAACCCAAGTGCTACGGTCGCATTGGTCAAATCAACAGGCTCGCCAGCTTCGTCAACAATAGCCACTTCCAGCGTTTTAGTATCACCGCGATAGATGTCGATGGATTGTTTAATCATGGCTAACCTTATTTGCTAATAAAAAACCACCGCTAAGGGTGGTTGGTTTTAATTGTGGCGATTACGCCATACTTGGATTTGGTTTAATTGCAAATGCCGTTTTTAATCAAATAGCCAATGCCAATAAACACAGTGATTAAGCCGACAATATCAGCAATACAGATAATCAGTAATATTTGCCTTTCTGTCATAGCAAAACCTACCCTATAGCCTTCCATTATGCCAATTCGCTAGGCTTACTACCCTGCCAATAGCGAATAAAATCGGGTGCAGCTACAATGCCGTTATCAATGCAATGTTTTTCGTACAAGCTGCCAATTATGGCTACTTCACAGTCTGATAAAGTACCGCCACTGTAAATATAATCATCCAATGCGCGAAAATTCTCAAAGTTATTAACTTTTGCAATGTATTTCCATACCGAAAAATAAAATTCGCCCATGAAGCGCGGTATTGGATTATTTAAATCAAGTGACTGCATAGCAAAACCCTCGTTAGTTTTCGCTATTATATCACAGCTTAATTTGATGCTTTCGCTTGCCTTCAAAACGCTCTCGCATTTCTTTGTGCCGCTGTCCCATTTCTTCCCATTCTTCATTAAATTTCTTGAAGAATTTAAACGCCACCACAAAAACGATAATAGCCATGATGACTGCAAAAATAAGGATTGCTAAGTAGGCGTAACCGATAGCTGTTGCGATGTTGATTAATTCGTTCATGGTTTTTTACTCTAGATAATTAAGTCTGTAATTGTTGGAGTGGTTATAGTAAAACCCTCATCAATTAAACTCATCCGGATTGTCTTCTAAATATTGCTCTGCTTGCGTTATCAAAATCGACAAATCAATAATAGGCTTGTCTAAATACTCAACAATACTTTGCTTGATACGAGCATACGCACTATCAATAGACTTGGCGTTTTGGTAATACTCAATCATCAAGTCACTGATTTTTGAGCGGACTAGATTGTCAAATTTCTCGGTATATTCTTTGGGTGTACTGCCCCAATTACTGCTGTCTGCTTCAACATCGGGCAACTCGTCATCGGGTGTAATACCGCGTGCTTTTGCTTGCTCTTCAGTGAGTGAGCGCGTACTACACCGACATTGATAGCCACATGGTGGATAGTGTGTATCCCAAAACTTATCATCAATGTGCCGAACAACCTTATCCATTAGTAAATGATTGGGTCGAGTACGCACGTCATTAATCGCGTCATATATCAGATAAGGACGATTTTTCTTATTGTCTTGTTGCTGATACCACTTACCGCGATTGTAGGCTGCTTGGATATTAGTGCGAAATATATTTTGCAGCCGATAATCGGGCAAGCTTGGGTCAAAGCCCCCATCTAATGCGGCTTTTTTCCAGTCGTTGAACGTCATGCCGTTGTCGATAGCTTTGTTTACTTGACCGATAATGTGGCTTATTTGGTCAACTTGCGCCATACCTGCGATAGATACCGCCATTTGACGCTGTATATCGGTCATTTGGAGATAGTATTCATCGCCTGGCACTACTTCACGATTGACCGCATACGCTAAGGCTTGGATAAATTTAACATCAAACATTTATTTACCTGTCGTTTCATCAACCAAACCATGCACATCGCTCGCCATTTGACAAGCCGTGACTAGCTGCGCCATTTCGGCATCGCTAAGATTGCCACCTACCAATTCAAACAAGCGGTCAATCATATCCTCTTTGCTATCTGCTTGCTCAATCGCTGCCTTAATTGCTTTGGTATCAATCGGACTTGTTGATTGCTCAAGCGCAAAGTTGCCTAAGTTTTCAAGCTGCTGTTGCTCGTCAGTAAATTGCTGAGTAGCTGCCATCATGCCTTTAGCCAATGCCGTTTTTTGGGTATTGACCTGTGGCAATGGTTGGCTGCCTTCACCTTCAACATAAAAATGCTCTTGGCGCAAATCGTACATATCTGCAAAGTAAGCTTTGGTAAAGCGTACACCTTGACCATATAACACAGTGTCACGGTTAGCACGTTCAAGTTGCAAGCCTTTATCGCTCACCCATTCAAATACTGGCGGCTCAAAACCGTTGGCATAGCAAATCACATCAATAAACTGCTGCACTGCTTTAATCGCGTGTTTGCGGTCACTAGCAAAGATAATCTCTTGTTGCTCTTGATGCACTACGCCTTGACCGTAAGTGCCGCCGCTATCTGTGCCGCTAGTGAGCGTTTGACCCAGCAAATACGTGACAATACGCTTTTTAATCGCATCATCAAACTTAGCAAACGCTTCGCCATTACCGTTTGCGCCAATCGCTGTAACGTCTTCTTTGATGTTTACCGCAAATACGCCACTATTGTGCGCTGTCAGTAGCTGGTCAGCAAACGTCTGCATATCATTTTGGCTAGTTGCGCTTGACTTACCGATAAGTAACGGACTGCCAAAACGCTCTAAAAACTTAGCCCAAAAACGCCAGCCGTTAGTTTTAAAATACCACAGCCAATAGACACGGCTCATTAAAGCCTTGCCGCGCGGATTGTCGTAGCTTGGTTTGTTGCGCTGATACAAATAACGCCATATAAAATCCGTCTGCACAGATAAATTGACCGTATCAAACTGTTTATTTTTACGCCATAACAACCCGTCATTGGTAGGCTCAAACCACTGTAGCGGCTTTGACGTAATCGACTTAACTAGCTTAGTGCCTTGATTAAATAGATTGCGATATTGCGTCTCTGTGATTTTAACGCCATTGTAATCATAACGATAAGTGACATTACCAAACTCATCTTTACCCATCGGGGTTGTGATGACTTGCTGTTGCTCAGTTGACGTCCAAATCATTTCAGCGACATCATAACCGTAAAAGCGGCTATCGAGTGACGCGGTTAAAATCGTCTCTAAGTGTGTCGCTAACTGAGTAAAAACAAATTCAGCAACTAGCCCGTCACTCGGGGATAAAGTAAAGCTTGCATTAGTTAAAGCGTCATAGCGTCTATCAAGGGCTTGGTCAATCTCGTCATCAAACGTCATTGTTTTTAGTGACGCGCGAGAGATACCTGCTTTTTTTAATACCTCGTCTGTATCGACTTTAGCAAATAACTGATTGATGATTGTCGCGTTTGCGTCAACTATCTGCTCTGTTTGTAGTGTGCCGCCCGCAATCACGCGGACGCGCGGCTTTGATAATCTAGCGTCTGCCATGTTTAAAATGTCCTTTGTCCTGCGGTGGCTCTAAATGATTTGGTTGGCTTTTCAATTAGGTGATCAGCAAATACCATCATGACACTATCTGCCATATTGGGTGACTTGGTGCCTGGTGGCGTTTTGTTAATCACAATTTTGCCTGATTTACTTTTGCTGTATGTGGGCTGCGATAGCTCAACTTTGAGCAATGCCAAATCAGCGATATTGCTATCAATGCTGATAATGTCGCTTGGGTTATATGGCATACCTTCAGTAACGGCGCGATGAGTTGCTAGTACACGCTGTCTAAGCGACCACCAAGCCTGAGCCTTTAATTTTTCAAAATTATTGACGTTCTTTTTACCTTCGACCATCTCGCCATCGGGGTCGTGAACACCGGCTGAGCCACGAAATGCAATAGCTTCAACGTCTTTTTGTGCAGGTCTCATTTCATTAATGACACGCACATCACCACGTACGCCAGCGCCTAAACCGTCAGCGTCATATAAAAACTCATTGATACCGAAGTCATTACAGGTATCCACCGCTTTTTGCGATGTGGCAAAAATATCTGAGCCAACGCCGCTCCAAGCATGAATATGGTCAAGCAAAATACCATGACGGCTAGCGATGGCGTTTTGGTCTTTGCCTTCGTCTGCCACATCAAGCGATAGCAGTCGTTGACCACTGACCTCAATAGCTAACTTTTTATGGGCGTCAATAATTGAATTAATCCAAGCGGTAGGCAATACAACCCCTTCAACCGATGCAGCATAGTCCACGTCAACTTCTTGTGCCAAAGTCACGCTATCAAGTGACAGCTTTTGTTTTTCGTACCAAGGGTGGATAAGTTTGCCCTGATATGGCACTTGCCAATTTTTATCGGGGTTCTCCTGCCATGCCATGCTAAAAATATTGTAACGGCCAGAAAACCTGTCTTGATAGAATCGGTTGCCGATACCGTTTGGTGTGCTACCTTTGATATGCACATTAGTATTTTGGCTAATCGCTGCATCAATCGACTCAGCACGCTCTACGAACGCCCATTCATCAAGCAAGTAGATAGATGTTCGACCACCACGGCCAATGTTATCCCCTGCCTCACCGGTCAATGTTGCGCCGTTTGCAGGATTGATAATCCGCATGTAGTTGTCATGCTCATGCTCGTTGTAACCTTTTGGCTTCATCCAATCAGGCAATTTATTAAGCATGTCACGAAATTTGTAAAATAGCGTTTTAGGGTCGCCCTTCTTATCGACCAAATCTTCTTTTCGGCTACCAACGCCAGCGGCAAAACCATCAACAAATAACCATTGGTGAAGGAAAAAACCTAAAATAACGTAACTCATTCCTTCATCACGTGACTTTTCAATTAAGCCGTGTGTTTGGGTAAAGATACGTTCTTGTAGCCATTCAACCATATCTGCTTGACGCGGTCTTAGCACAAATGGGATATTTGGCGGCAAGTTATAAGACAGGCCACGTGGGTCATAGGTCCATACCCAATTATTAAACCAATGCACCGGGTCAGCTTTACATCGCGCCATCTCATCGGCAATCGCTTTGTCACTTTGCTCAATCAGCTGCTTGTAATAAATCCGCCGTAATATTTCTTGTTGTATTTCAGGCAAACGCGTATTGACTGTCCAATCACGGATTAGCTGCGAAATATCTTCAAGATTCATATCAACTCTTAGTGAAATATAACTTTGCCAATTCTTGCGCGTTTAAATCAGCGATGTTCTGCGGTAAATCAATACTATGTTTATGATTCATCTCGCCAGTCTGCTCAACCTTACTATCAACCTTCTGCTGATTGGTGTACTTACCACCCATTTCTTCAGCGACCTGTTTAAGCAAATCAGCCGCTAAAACCATGTTTCCCGATTTCATTGCTTTTTCTATAAGCTCTTGAAGCATTTTGATACGATAGGGCTTATGTGAGACAGCAATCGCCTTTGTTTCTTCTGTCGCTTCTTTTCGGTATTTCTCAAAAAGCTCTAGCCACTTTGGTGCTAAATCTTTATCTCTAGTCAAAGACTCAGGATTGTAGTAACACACCTGTTGACGTGAGACTTCAATACCAAAATTTTCCTTTACAGCGTCAACAATTTGTTGGGGCTTCATAAAGTTCGCAAACCCATATACGATAAAGGCTTGCACCTTACCATTAAGGGTTGCCATATTCTTAAATTCCGAAAGGGAGAGAAAGGATTTTATTTCATCAACTCACCGCCCAATTGCGACAAGTCAATCATCGTTTGCAAGCTATCATCAAAGATATTTGCCCCGTATCGGCGTGTAATGCCGTGAAACTCCTCGACATCATGCGATACCAATCTTAATTTTGGTCTGCCCGTATCACGATTAAAAGCGAGCTCACCGAAGTTATCAGTTGCATGACCAATGTGATACAACTCGTGGTCAATCAATGCCAAAAACTGCATGTCGGTACACTCACGGCAAAACTCAGCATCAAGCGTGATGAGAAAGTCAGGCTTGGCACCTAACATATCTTCAAACCACATTTCTTGACGTGCCTTGCGCCAACCGCCTGCGTCAATCATGACCTTTTCAGTCTGACCTAAAATACGCTTGCCGGCTTTTTCAAATGGGATATTTGCCCACAAAAAAGCGATTTCATTCACTTGATAATCGACCAAGTGATTGTGATCAGCATTGTGCCAATCATGGTTTTGGTTAAACAGCGTCTCACGCACCCACAGATACACTTCGCTTGCCTCGGCAAACTTGGCTGACGTTTCGGGCGGCATTGGTCGGTTCATAGGTCACATGTAAAAAAGCCCGCCGTTCTGCAAATAGGCACGGGCGTAAAGTAGATTGTGCTACTCGCTTTCACATTCGCCCAACGCACAAGGCTCCTGTTTCCACTTTCGCTATTCAAGGGCGGGGTGACTAAATCCCCTATTCTGTTTTTTACACTCTGGTACGTTCTACAACGGTCAAATTGCAGGCTATAAAGAAGTACTTGAGCTGCATTGGCTGATTAACAGTTGCAGACATCAAGCACAAATAAATCAGATATCGCCATTCAACATGCGCGGGTTTGGTTTAAACCCTGTCCGCTTCATGTAACGCTTAACCGCATTTGGCAAGCCTTTCTTATTTACTGCTTGGCGTTTATCAATCAATCGCTTGGCATGTTCGTCATTGCGTACCATATTCAATCCTTAAATTTCAGACAACAAAAAAGGCGACAATCTTTCGATTTCGCCTTATTTACACTAAACCACAGTTTTACATAATTTAGCATGTCACTGTTCAGTTTTCAATGGATTTCTGCAAGTATTGCATTAAAGTTTTCTCTGCCAAATCAACATAGTTTTGAGCGGTAATATTGTGCATTTTTTTCCGTGTCTTCCGATACTGCGGCAGCTCTTTGGTCAACTTATCAGCGATACGATTGAAGCTATAGCCATAGCGATATTTGAGCTTTAATAAGCGATAATCAAACTTACTATGCTCACTTAGCCAGAGCATAGCGTTATCAATCATCAGCATTTCGGTATCAATCTCACGGCTTGAGCCGCCGCACCCTGTCATACCGTGAATAACATCCCACATGGATTTATATCCTAGATTCATGCTTGAGCCGCGTATTACTGTTGCTGCCCCCACTACAACGGTGCCACCATCCCTTGACCAAGTGCCCCAACGGGTTAGTAGAAGTTTGATATCACTGTGTGAAATTTCACGCATTTCAATTCCTTAAATTTCCCAAATCTTAACTTCAACATTCCCGCCTTTGACCACACTGCCCCGTCTGATTGTGATTTCGTCAAACTGCTCATCATCAGCATACAAATACGCTTTTTGCATCGCATCAAGCAAACCCTTTAACCGGTTATCAATATCGATCCTTGTCTTGGTTTTTGGGTGTAAAATAAATTCACCTCGGAGCCGTTTGGTGCTGTATGTCGTGCCTGCTTTTTTTGCAATGATGACCGCAACTTCATGTGTGAACTTTTTAGCCTCACTGCTTAAGTGGGTGACGCGCTTGCCATTCCATGTTTTTCCCATACGCCAGTATTTATTGACTGATGGTGGAAAGGGTAACACTTCACTAAAAATTAATTTCTCACTCACTGCTCACTCCCTAAAATTAAATCCCCAAATTCGTGTTTAATTGCCCGTCCATCTAATCGCCATTTTGCCCACTGCGCTGGGTGCAGGCTCTCATTGTGTGGGCTTTTGGTGATACGCCCGCTTATATACTTGATTATTTTAAGCTCGTTGGTCTTGTTGTCGCGCCAAGTGAGCTCGCTGCGCTTAACCGCACAGACGTAGTAGCCCGTGCTAGTTAAACGGTGGTTTGGGTGGCTAAGGTGGGTCATACAATCTCCATAAACTTAGTCACGCCAGCTTTAGCGCGATAAGACTGCCAATTACAAACAACCAAGGTCATGTTTTCTTGCAGTCTATCCAGCGCCCTAGCACCAAGACGAGCAAAGAATTGTTCACGGTCAAAATTACTGGTAAAAATAATCGGTTTGCCATTTTGATAGCGGCCATCAATAATCTTTGAAATACGCGCACGATCATCGTCTGCCCAATTGCTATTTACTGCGATATCACCTTCACCAAATTCATCAATGACAAGCAAGTCACAGTTAATCCAAGATTTCATCAAGTCTTCTTCAGTCACTTTGCTGTGAGCCTTCCAAGACGCGCGTACACGCTCAGCAATTTCACTTGAGCGTAGCATTTTGACGGCAAATCCTTTGTCTGAAACGCTAGTGGCCAAGATACTTGCCAACATCGTTTTACCTGTGCCCGTTGAACCAATCATAGCAATGTGTTTACTGCCTTGACCAAAATCAGACAACCAAGCTTTGGCAAAATTCAGCAGCTTGTTTTGCTTGTCGGTTTCAGCTTGCCAGTCCGATAACTTGCAATCGTAGTAGCGTTCAGCAATGCCATTTCTCAGGGCTTTTTCTCGCTTGGCTGTTTGAAATGCCTCATAGTCTTTTTCGGCTTGGGCAAGCTTGTCGCATTCTGGGCATTTAACCTCGTTTTGACGAAAAGCGAATGTTTTCACTTGCTGGATACCGTGAATGTGACAATCAAGCGAAACTGTGACAATGCCAAGATTCGTTAGGCTGTTACCAACACTGGTTTGCTCAGCGTAACTTTGTAGCGGATTTTTCTGAATTAGGCTCATTCAATCACCTCAAAACCTTTAGTTTTTACTGATTCGCGGGCAGCTTGTTTCGCTTTTTCCTCAGCTTCCCATTCTTCATACGTCATTTGTGACACTGGCGCTACAGGTTGATTCCAAACCACGTCGACGGCCAAAGGATCGTCTTTGGTGCCAAAGCGTTGCTCATTGGTTTGTGATGATTTTTTTTGATAAATTGGCTTGGAATTTTTCTGAGAATCACGAATAATCCAATCGCGTAGTTTGTTTTTGCGAAGCGAATCGGTAGCTATGGGTTTACCCAAGACTGCCTGTTCAGCAAAGTAAACTTTGAAATCTGAAGCATGACGGTCATAGTCTTTTTGATTCAGCTGACCTTGGAATCCTGCTTGAAACAAGATTGAGCGCATATCATCCAAGGATGGTTGTTGCCAATTTTCAATATCCTGAGCATTGGCTTGTTTTACCTGTTCGGCTTTTGCTAAAACTTCATCGGCTGTTTTTTGCTCATGCGCGTTAGAGAGAGAGTTATTTAATTGGTTATTGGTTATTGGTTCTTGGTTATTGGTTGGTTGAACGGTCGTTGAACGGTCGTTAACTTCTTGTTGAACGGTCGTTGAACGGTTGTCATTATCTTGCTCAACGTCTGTTTTATTCTCGTTTAACTTACGACGGGCGTTTGCTGATGCCTTACCTGCTTCAACCGCCTTTGCTTGCTTGCTTTGGTATTCAGCGATTTCACTATCACAGCGTGATTGATGAAAGCCATCTTCTTTCTCGGTGAAAAAATCATCCAAGATATTATTTACGGCAGTCTGCAATTTTTTTGTTGTTGCACGAAGATAGCGATAAATTTTTTCTTTATCGCCAGGTAATGGTTTTTCGTTTGAGTAGTACCAAGCTAAGGCGCGGTGATACATACATTCTTCTTCAACCGATAAATGAATGGTCGCATTGTTGAAGTCGTTAATGTTGTGGCTGTAATAGTGCATTAGATTTTCCACTCCTCTAAAGTTTTACTTCCCTTGCTTCTGTTGCAGGATTCACATGCGGTAACGAGATTTGACAAATCGTTTGTGCCGCCTTTAGAGATAGGGTGAATATGATCACACTCTAATTTTGTGTCAGTCGCCCCACAATAAGAGCAGGTGAAATTATCTCGATTAAAAATTTCTTGCCGAATTAATTTCCATTGGCTCCACGCTAAGCGGTTGTAATCTGTTGCGGTTTTGAATGGCTTGAGTTTGATAGCGATGATTTTTTTATCATCCAAGTACGCACTAAATAACTCATCATTTTCGATAGAAAAAATGCCAATATTTGTGATAGTTTTTATGAAGGCTTTTACTTTAGATGAAGATAAGCCAGTAATGGCACCAATAATTTTTGTGTCGTTTGGGATAACACCATTCTTCCAATAATCCATCATGAGCAAGTAAAGCCCACCTACTTGTTCAGTAGTGAGCCTAGTTGTCATGGCAAGAATGTCACCGATATAGATCGGCATCCAGATTGATACATCATCTTGTTTTGACATTGTTGTCCCCTTGCTTATTTAGATTTTTCATGGTTAAATATCCTTGCTTATTGATTTATTGATTGATACCAAAACCCAAGCGATTGCCGTCGTTTGGGTTTTTTCATGCGCGCTTGAAGCCGTTAACTAAATACTTTTGATTGGCATGGTTAATAAAGCGCTTCTCTTTAAATGTCACCAACTCGCCACTTTTAACCATTTTCTGGCATTGACCGTGTACCGAGCGACGGCATGACATATCTTGAATGTCACTAGGGACAATCTCACCATGCGCGTTTAAGTGGCGGTAGATAAGCGTCACGGTACTGACTTTGCCGTATTGCGACCAAATATTTGCCGCGCTTGTCTTCTCAGTTTTTTTAAGTCGGTCCATACCGTTACCGTGCTTTTTTAGCCAAGCATCGGTATCAGCTACGGTAATTTTTGATTTTTTGGCATAACTTGAGTGTTTGGCCAATGGATCATGTCGAGAGTATTTATCAAGTTCGCTCATCGTGTTGGATTCCTGCTTGTGTTCATCAGTGCGTTAAATAGTCCGCGCGCTGGGTGTTGATAGTGGGCATCGTAAAATGCTGCCAAATAATTAATATAAGCCGGATGCCAGCGCTTGATTGGGTAGCTTGGCGCGTCTTGACCATCAATCTTTTTTTGCCAGTTTTGCAACCGGATAATAAAAAGCGCGTTAAAAAATACGATTGCCATTAGGTTCTCCTTTTGCCAATTGGTTACCATTTATTCAAAGCACTTTAAGACGATGATGCTTTGCCTTTCTTCTGATTTTTGCGTCTTGCTCATCGGACCATTGCTGAGCAACTCTTGACGCGGTTTGTTCTAGGGTTTCCCC
>Ga0316228_1003393_pt1 | contig 12768 bp, 9 predicted proteins | sample TBH18021metaG_FD_206005 | JGI IMG/M metagenome (GOLD analysis project Ga0316228, IMG submission 206005) | Freshwater microbial communities from Trout Bog Lake, Wisconsin, USA - TBH18021 | ecosystem: Environmental > Aquatic > Freshwater > Lake > Hypolimnion/Profundal zone | place: USA: Wisconsin... | reverse complement strand
TGGTACTATCGACCATCAATCGCAACCCAAAATCCTACCTGTTTGCGGTGATTGGCGCTGAATACCTACTACGCTTGTTGCCACGCGGCACACATGATTATGAAAAATTCATCACCCCAGCCGAGCTAGATCGGTTCGCTCAGCGTGCAGGCTGCAAACGTCAAGATTTAATTGGCTTACATTACAATCCACTTATCAAGCACTATTGGCTGGCACGAAATGTTGACGTTAACTATATGATGGCAGTCTACAAACCTCAGTAGTTGGCTTTACTTAAATATTAATTGTTGATTTGAGCAAAAAATGACTGAAAAATGCCAAGCCGTATTGTTTGACCTTGATGGTACTTTGATTGATACAGCGCCTGATTTTATCCGCATTATTAAAGTGATGTGCGCCAAACACCAGCACCCAGCACCCAGTGATACCGCCATTCGCGAGCAAGTTTCTGCAGGCGCCAGAGCGATGGTCAAGCTGATGTTTGGCGAGCTTGCCAATGTGACTGAGGATGACCCAACCTTGTTGGCTTATCGGCAAGAGTTTTTGGACACCTATGAGGCCGATATCTGTGTCGATAGCCGCTTGTTCGATGGGCTTGATTCGCTGCTAAAAAACTTGGAATCACGTGGCATTGTATGGGGCATTGTGACCAATAAGCCGCGTTATTTGGCGGAAAATTTATTAGAGAAACTTCAGCTAACTGAGCGCTGTGCGGTTCTGGTATGCCCTGATGATGTCAAACACACCAAACCTGACCCAGAGCCCATGTATTTGGCAGTAGCGCGTTTGAATGAACAACTCAGGGGTCAGCTACAGCCTGAAAATTGTGTGTATGTCGGTGACCATATTCGTGACATTCAAGCCGGCAATGCGGCGAACATGCGCACGATTTTGGCAGCTTATGGCTACATTCCCCCTGAAGACCAAGCGGATTTGGGCAGTTGGGGCGCAGATAATATAATCCATAGCGTCGCTGAATTGACCGCTTTGCTTGGCGATTGGACGGATGCTTGAGTGGACACCTGAACAAGCAACTAGGCGGTTGATGCATAGACAAGGTGTTAACAATTTGCCCGATTTTTAGGAAATTTTTTAGCAAGCTTTTGAGAAAAATTTTGAGGAAACTATGACTTTAGCAACGCATGATGATATCCGTAACTTTATTCCACCTGCCGATTGTCTAAAAGGTAAAAATATTTTGGTCACAGGGGCAGGTGATGGCATCGGCAAAGCAGCAGCGCTAAGCTATGCAAAGTATGGCGCGACTGTGCTACTACTTGGCAAAACCGCGAGCAAGCTTGAAGCCGTGTATGACCTAATTGAAGCAGAAGGCGGTGCACAGCCTGCCATGCTACTGATGAATCTAGAGAGCGCAAGCTACACAGAAATGCAGCAATTGGCGATTTTGATTGAGCGTGAAGTCGGGCATTTGGACGGTGTTTTACACAATGCAGGGTTGCTCGGTGTATTAACCCCACTTGAAATGTATGACCCGATTATTTTTGAGCAAGTGATGAAAGTCAATTTTAATGCCACCTTTACCCTTACCCAAGCTTTGCTACCGCTACTCAAATCTGCACAAAGTGGCTCAGTGGTGTTTACCTCTAGTAGTGTCGGCAGCCGCCCACGCGCGTTTTGGGGGGCGTATGCGCTGTCAAAATTGGCGGTAGAAGGGATGAGCGATATTTTCACCCAAGAAACCCAAAAAACCACCACCCTGCGCTTTAACTGCATCAATCCCGGTGCCACGCGTACCCAAATGCGGGCTGCTGCTTATCCAAGCGAAAATCCTAACACCTTGCTTGCGCCAGAAGACTTGATGAGTGCGTATGTTGCCTTGATGAGTGATGAGGCGGCAGGTATCAAAGGTCAGGTGATTGATTTACAGCCACAATAAAATGGCGAGATGACGGCTTTCATACGCTATTGAAATTTGATAAAACCACTACCATATTATGATTAACCTATTAAAATCTAAGGGAAAATATGGCAAGTGGTTGGGCTGCGGATGGCGCAGAAAACGAACAAATTGAAGCGACTATTAATGATGCGATTGAACGGGCAAAACGGGCATTGCCACAGGGCGAGAGCCTAACTCATTGTGAGGAGTGCGATGCTCCAATCCCCGAAGCACGGCGTCTTGCGATGCCAGGGGTGCACTTGTGTGTGCGTTGTCAACAATCGCTAGAACAGCATCAGCAAAAAGTTGAGCTATTTAATCGCCGTGGTAGTAAGGATAGCCAATTGCGCTAAGCGTATTGGCTAACGCTGTCGTTCATAACAATTGCAGCTTATAAAAATTTTTCAAGCGGCAGGTGCGATAGTATCCATACTAGCGTACGCTGCCAAGCCTTGGTTTGAGGCTCTTCATCATACGTGACGGTTTGACCGTTCTCGAGCGTTGACCACTGAATATTGTCATCTTTGAGCGACAAGGTGTAGCTGGTTTTTGGCAAGGCTTGCAAAAACTCATTGCGGATTTTGTTGGCAAGTACAGGGTGGGCGATGGCAACGCCAAGTTCGGTATTGGTCAAGGCTGAACGTGGATCAAAGTTGAACGAGCCGATATACACCTTTTCACCATCGCTTTCAAACGTTTTGGCATGCAAGCTGGTGGCAGAGCTTCCCGTCAAGTATGAATCACGTAGATTGTCTTTGATGGCGTTGGGCTTGAGCTCATATAGCTTGACCCCAGCTTTGAGTAAGTCTTTGCGGTGTTTGGCATAGCCAGAATGCACAAGTTTGACATCGGTGGCGCTCATGGCATTGGTCAAAATATTCACCGCTACGCCTTTTTTTGCAAGGTTGATAAAATAATCTTTGCCTTGCTCCGTGGGTACAAAATACGCAGAGATTAAATTGAGTTCGCGGCTGATTTTACCTAAGCTTTGGTTGATGTCTAACCCTTGGGTATTGGCTTTGCTGCCCAGCTTGTCAGGATTGTCCGTCAATAGCTGGACGCTTGCCCAGTAGAGCGGCAATTTTTGTTGTTTGATTTGGTTGACAAAGTCGATTGCCACCAAGCGCTTTAGATAGTCGTTTTTCAGCTTTAGCACAGGGTCGAGTTGTTGCGATGCGGGTTTATCAGCTTTTTGGGTTTTTGGGGTAAACACTTGGTTTAGGGCGGATGGCTCAGGTTTTTTGACCAAATCGGTGATAGGAAAAGCCAGTTTATGGTTCCAATATTGGTCAAACGCTTGTGACATCTGCGGCACAATATGACCAACCATCAGCACATCTAGGTCAGAAAATACCATCTCTTGGTTTAAAGAAAAATACTCATCCCCGATATTGCGCCCGCCCGTGATGGTGATTTGGCTATCAGCGGTGATGGATTTGTTGTGCATACGATGATTGAGCCGCTCAAAATCGCCTACAAACCCTAGCCAGCGCCACGAGCGAAAACGATTGGGATTCATCAATCTTACTTCAATATTGGGGTGGTCATTGAGTACCCACAGCGTTGGGTCGAGACCACGGGTATTGTTGTCATCTATCAATAATCGCACGCGCACACCGCGCTCTGCCGCTTCTTTGATGGCTTGAAACATCAAATTGCCAGTGATGTCGTTATTCCAAATATAGTACTGCACATCTAGCGTTTTTTCGGCGGTGCTAATGAGCAGCATACGTGCGGCAAACGCATCCATACCATCTGGCAAGGGATAAACGCCCGTTTTTTGTGGATTGCTTTTAACCAACTCTGCGATGCCATCGGCCATGCTTTGCGAGCCAAATTGGCGAAAACGGCTGGAGGGCTCATCAGGTGGCATATCGGTTGCCACCGTTTTTTGATGGTCTTTGGTAATGACAGCGGTTTGATAGGTGCTGGATTTGCCCGAGTTGGCAGGCAGACGACCCCACCAGGCGATAAAAAACAAAATCGCCATACATACCAAAAATAGGCTGGCTAAAAAAATAAGACGACGTTTAAACAGGGGTCTTAGCATGATGGCACTCACCAAGGTCAATTAAGCCATAGGTTAAATTAGTTAAATTGACGCCCAATAAATTTGACGGTTTCATCCTTAGCTTTTTTGACGGCAAGCTTGCGGTTTTGTCCCAGCAGTAATTTGATTTGCCACAGTTTTTCTTGATACAAGGTTGTTGCAGGCGTGTGATACATGGCATTGATGATGCGTTTGCTCGCCAGGACGGCATCGGGGGAGCGATTGCTTAATTCTGTGACCAAATTTTTGGCAACTTCCATCGGTGTGTCGCTTAAATGGCTGACCACACCGTAGTCAAAGGCCTGCTGCCCATCAAAAATCCGTGCCGTCATCGCTAACTCCTTGACGATATCCGCGCGTAGCACCCCCATCGCAGACCGGGTCAGTCCCATATCCGCTACCAGTCCCCATTTGGCTTCCATAATGGCAAATTGGCAATCCGCTGTGGCGATACGGATATCGGTCGCCAGTGCCAACTGTAGCCCTGCGCCCAGGCAATGTCCATGCAGTACACTGATGACAGGCATCGGCAGTTCTCGCCACACAAGGCACACTTTTTGAAATTTACTTTGAAACGGTTTGATAAGCTCCCAAGCGACCTGTTTTAGATTTTTTGGGTTGTTTAAATCCGCCAAATCAATGCCAGTAGAAAAGCTTTTACCTTCACCTGCCAAAATTACTGCCCGCACGTCCGTCCAAGTAGTGAGCAGGTGGGCTAAATCAATGAGTTTATCCATCAATGCAAAACTTAACGCATTGCGCTTGTCAATCCGTGTCAGCCAAACAATGACGCTATCATCACCGCTAAGCTCCAACCGCACATCGGGCGCAAGGTTATCGTTTGCAGCTTTGATACGCTGCGCTAAAGATGAAGCAGTAGTACGCTGAGAAAATGGCAAAAACCCTATACCCGGCAATATTTTCGATACCGACAAAACCGACATACGCATCCTTAAAATTTGACCAACCCAATAAACTTAAAAAAATGTTGCGAAAACGCAATGATTTGCAATCATTAATCTCACTTTACTGATTTTGTTGGTTGGGCACAAGAGGCGATATCGGACGATACGTTTAAGAAAGGTAACGTGGAATAGCAAGTATGCCAAACCTAGGCGGCATTGTGGTGATGGGTGTCAAATCATCTTCCAAGTCATGTCGTTTTCTTTGAGCTGGGCATATTTGAGTGCAGGGAATTGGCTCAAATCAGCCTGTGCCAAGTTATCGAGCGCTTGTAGCATTTGCTCATAATAAGGTGCCAAAATGGCAAATTGCGCAGGCGAGCTATTGTTGATATTTAGCAAGCACTTGTCTTCAAGATTTTGACTGGCTTGGCGGAGCTGTGGTACGCCCGTATAACGACTCGCCCCTAAAATGCGATGCGCCGCGTGGGACAAGGCTTGCCTGTCGTGGCGCTGCCAAGCCTGCTGCAAGTCACTTTTTTCCTGCTCAATCGACTCAATCAGCAGGGTAATTAAGTTGGCCGCCAAATCAGGCTTACCTGCTACCCGCATCACCGCATCATCCCAATCAATAACAGCGAGATTTGCTAGTGACTCAGCGCTATGCTGACTGCTGACTGATGGTAGGCTTGGTAGATTAGCGTTGTCATCGGCGGTGGTCGTTGAGGCGGCTAATGGCGTATGAGCAAATACGCCACTCTCTTTGGGGGTTGCAGTTGTACGCGGGTTATTTGCCCCAGACGCTATAGACGCTATCGACCGCGCCGAGCTAGGCGACTTGATAGCAGATTTGTCAGAAGCCACATCAGCGGTTGAGTCAAAAGTCACATCAGCAGACACTGACGTGCTGTGTTTGCCCAACCAGCGTTGCAGGATTTGCAATAACTGGGCTTGACTGATTGGCTTGCCCACATAGTCGTCAATCCCAGACGCCAATAATTTATCGCGTTCATCCGATAGACTATGCGCGGTCAGAGCAATAATCGGGATATGTTTATGTCCTGCTTGCGTTTCAACCTTACGGATTTGGATAGCGGCCTCGCTGCCTGACATTCTTGGCATTTGAATGTCCATAAAAATCAAATCCACGGCAGTATCGCTTTGTGACTGGTGGGTGGTGATGTATTCAATGGCGTCAAACCCACTATTGACCGTTACCACATTAATGCTCAGCTCAGCCAATAACGCTTCTAGTACCAATAAATTGGGCAGATGGTCATCCACGGCAAGCACAGTAAAACCATGCCACTGCGGCAGTGTGGGCTCTTGGCTGCTGGCAGAATTGCTATCGAGCAACTGATAAAGCTGGCGACGATCGAGCGGCTGATACAAGGCTTGGGCTTGGTAACGCGACAACAATTCTGGCTCAAGATTGACTTGATAGCCAAATAGTAGCAATTTACCGGCATAATGTAAGCGTACTTGTTTGAGCAGCGACGTGGTATCCTCAGTGGTACCATTGTCCACGATGACCCAATCCCAATGATTGCCTGTTTCTTTGAGCGATTCAAGTAGGCTAGCTAGCGTACTTGCGGTAGTAATGGCAATCGGTAATTCACGCAGCGAGCCTTTTAACACTTGTAAGCTTGCAAGATGGTCAATCCAAACCAAAATATTTACCGCAGCGATAGTATCAGCCGCTACATAACCGGCATCAGTTTTTGGCGGGACGATGGCGGGTAACTGCCAAATGGGGTCATGGATAAGCAGCCGCTGCTGCTCTTGGTTACTGATGCTCATCGGCAAAGTAAACCAAAACGTCGTGCCTTTGATTTTGTGCGATTGGCTCGCATCACCCGCTTGCTCAGTGGCGTTATCATAAAAACCAATATTGCCGCCCATCAGATAGGTGAGCTGTTTTGAAATCACCAACCCCAGCCCCGTACCGCCATACTGGCGAGTAATCGAAGGATCGCCTTGGGAAAAACTTTGGAACAGCACTTTTTGATGCTCAGGCGAAATCCCGCGCCCTGTGTCTTGCACACTGATATGAATTAAATCATCGATGTCATCATCCAAACTGACCCGCACAATGACCTCGCCATCATCGGTAAATTTGATGGCGTTGTTAACAAGATTGGTCAAAACCTGCTTGGTGCGTAACGCGTCCCCCACCAGATAATGTGGCACATCGTCATAGAAGAACACCGCCAGGCGTAAATCTTTCTCTGCCGCTAGTGGCGATAGCATATCCACCACATCGTAGATACTGGCATACAGGTCAAATTCATGACTATCCAGTACCAGTTTACCGGCTTCAATTTTAGAAAAATCAAGCACGTCATTGACCAGTGCTAATAGGTGCGCTGAAGACTTACGAATCGTTTGCACGTATAAGTCTTGCTCGGCATTTAAGCCGCCATGACGGGATAATAAGTTGATAAACCCGTCAATACTGTTAAGTGGGGTGCGTAACTCGTGACTGATATTGGCTAAAAATGCCGATTTGGTTTGACTGGCTGAAACCGCGGCATCACGCGCATTGCGAATTGAGATGTTTTGCATTTCCATCTCGTCAAAAGCCAATCGCAAATCATCTTCGGTCTGTTCGGCGTGATTTTTGAGTTCTTGGAAACTTTTATGCAGACGTCTTAAGGTCTTGACCAAATCCTGTTGCAGTTGGTTGATTTCCCCACTGGCGTTGATGGTCATCGGTTTATACAGGTTGTTGGCGTTGGTGCGCTGCAAATGTAACCGCATCTCATAAATCGGCGCAATCCAGCGCCTGGCATATATATGGGTGGTCAATAGCAGCAGCAAAATGGTAAAGAGTCCGGTAATCGCTAACGCTAACATCACTTGATAGCGAGCCACTTGTAGCGGCTCATTATCAATATTGACAATAAGCCACAAGGTCGGTAGTGGGGCAGTCGCATTGGCGGGCGGGCTTAGTACCAATTTTCGACCAAATAAACTACTACCCTTGCTATTAAACAGGCTGTTGGATTGGGTGTTGAGCTGCGTCAGCAAATAAGTTTGCTGTGTATTGCTTTGCGCCTCAAGGTGGCGTCCCAAAAAAGGCAACAAGCGCGGATTGGGCTGTTGGGACAAATCACCAAAACTGACCAACACGTTGCTTTGTTCGTTGACAATCGCCACGCCTTGCAAGTGTTTGTCGTTGATGGCATTTTGTAGGGCAAATTTCACATTGGCTTGCAGTGTCGCCAATTCTTTGGGCGATAGTTCAGCTTTATTTGCGCTGCCTTTATTTGAGCCATTATTGCTATTAGGCTGAGTGGTAGTTGTAGATAGCGCTTGGTTGATTTTAAGCAGATTCGTCTGCATGGCAGCGGCGACTGGCTGCAGAGTCACCAGCAAATTATCGGCGGTTGATTGCTGAATGGTACGCGCAGCACGGCTGGTATCTGATAACACCAAAAAACCACCCGTCAAGGCGAGTGCGCTAATCGGCAAAAACACCAACAGTATCAACTGTCCATAAGCGGTGGAAAAATCCAAGTGAAATCGTTTGCTCACATTGCTAGCCTTGCATCAGCCTAATTTAGGCATCAGATTTTTTATCAGGGTTTTGGGGTATAGCGTTTCATTTTATAGGATTTTAGCCAATTTTGCTTGTGCCGCTAGGGTTTTTGTTTCAAGTAAATTTTTGACAAGTCTATACCCCAGCAAACAATCGAGATAAAATCGGATGGGGTAGCGGTGGAGAAATGACTTGCACAATAATCATGATTCGCAACTGACGGGTGATACGAATTTTGCTAAACTACGCGCGTAATCCAAAAAATTTACTGTTAAAAAAACTAATCAACGCTAGCTAATCTATAAGATAGACTAAATGCGTCTGCTCAAAACTCGTCTTATCAAAAGTTCATGGCCAAAAACTAAGGTTGTCTTATGACCCACAATAATTTCATCACTGAAACCAGCACGCTCAATGACTGCATTGGACATACGCCACTGGTCAAGCTGGCGCGATTTGCACCGCAAACCGACCAAGGCACAGCCACCCTGCTTGCCAAACTTGAAGGCAACAATCCAGCGGGCTCAGTGAAGGACCGCCCTGCCTACAATATGTTTTATCAAGCGGAACTGCGTGGCACTATCAAGCCAGGCGACACCATCATTGAGGCCACCAGTGGCAATACAGGCATCGCCCTTGCCATGGTCGCAGCAATGCGCGGCTATGCGATGACGCTGATTATGCCTAGCAACTCTACCCAAGAGCGTAAAGACGCGATGGCAGCGTATGGGGCGACATTGATTGAAGTCGATAACATGGAATCAGCACGCGACCTTGCCCAGCAAATGCAGGCAGAAGGCAAAGGCATCGTACTCGACCAGTTTAACAACCCTGACAACAAACAAGCGCATTATCTGACCACAGGTCCTGAGATTTGGCAGCAAACAAGTGGCACAATTACCCACTTTATTAGCTCAATGGGGACCACAGGCACCATCATGGGCGTGTCCAAATACCTAAAAGAACAAAACCCAAACGTGCAAATTATCGGTTTACAACCTGCTGAAGGCGCTAATATCGCAGGGATTCGCCGCTGGCCAGATGCCTATTTGCCAAAGATTTTTGAGCCAAGTTTGGTCGATAGGGTGATGGACATCGAGCAGCACGATGCGGAAGTTTTTATGCGTAAGCTTGCCCGCGAAGAAGGGATTTTTGCGGGGGTGTCATCAGGTGGTGCGGCGTGGGCAGCATACCAAATCGCTAAAGAAAACCCAAATGCGGTGATTGCATTTATCGTCTGTGACCGTGGCGATCGTTATCTATCAACAGGGTTGTTTGGGATTAAAGATGACGCTTAATACCCAACTAACCTAAAGCACAAACTAACAAGGAAGTATTATGGCTACGCCAGCGCCGATTTTAGTATTTGATATCGAAACCATACCGGATGTTGTCACAGGCAAGCGGCTATACCCTGAGTTGGCTGGGTTATCGGATAACGATGCCATGACCAAGCTTATTGCACTGCGTGAGCAAGATGTTGGGCATCCTTTTATGCCCCTGCCTTTGCACCAAATCGCCTGTCTTTCGGTGTTGTGGGTGGCGGGCGGCAAAATGACGCTCAAATCGCTGTCGCTAGCTGACCATAGCGAAGCGCAAATGATTCAAACCTTTTTTAATGCCATTGAAAAAAATCCGTTGTTGGTGAGCTGGAATGGCAAGGGCTTTGATATACCCGTCATGGTGTATCGGGCGTTACAGCACGGTCTAACCGCGCCCAAGCTGTTTAGCCAAACCGGTGAGATGAGATACAACAACTATATCAACCGCTATCATGACCGTCATACCGATTTGATGGTGAAGCTTGCCATGAATAGCACCTCGCAAAAACTCGATGTCGTTGCATCCCTATGCGGCTTTGCAGGCAAGCAAGCGTTGGACGGCTATGATGTGGTGCCTATGGTGCAAGCAGAGGCATGGGATAAGCTCACCACCTATTGTGAAAGTGATGTGCTCAATACTTGGCTGATTTTTTTGCGCTACCAACGACTGACGGGACAATTTTCAGCTGAACAAAGTGAGCAATGGGAATCCACCACCCGAGACTATCTGCAATCGTTCACCAATCAAGACAATCGCCTGCGCCATGATAATTTTTTGCAAGCGTGGCAACCTGCTAGCAATTTAGCAGATGACCAACATGTCACTGATATCGCCATCACACAGCCGCCATCTGATACCCCAACCAACCAAGTAGAATCACCATGAATACCATTTTTCCACCCAGCCAAGTGGTGGTACTGCCCATCCATCAATCCGAGCAAACCTTTCCTGTCCGCCGTGTGTATTGCGTAGGGCGCAACTATGCCGACCACGCCCGAGAAATGGGCAGTGACCCAGACCGTGAACCGCCATTTTTCTTTTGTAAAGCCGGTGATAGTGAGTCGATTATTGCAGTTCGACCCGATAGCGTTGCCCACTTGCCTTATCCGACTAAAACGCAAGCGCTACATTATGAAGTAGAATTGGTGGTTGCGATTGGCAAAGAGGGCGCCAATGTGAGTGTAGCACAGGCACATGAGCTGATTTTTGGCTATGCCGTGGGGCTCGACATGACGCGCCGCGACTTGCAAAAAGCCATGAAGCAAAACGGTCGTCCGTGGGAGATTGGCAAGGCGTTTGACTATTCGGCACCCATTGGCGAAATTTATCCCGTTGCTAGCGTTGCTGACATACAACAAGCGAATATTTCACTGGCAGTGAATGGCGAGCCCAAACAACAAGGCAATATCAATCAGTTAATCTGGAATGTGGCAGAGACCATTGCCAATTTATCGGAGTTTTTTGAACTCAAAGCAGGGGATTTGATTTTTACAGGCACGCCAGCGGGCGTCGGTGCGGTGGTCAAAGGCGATACCCTGCTTGCGCAAATTGATGGACTGGGCAAAATTGAATTGCTGGTTGTGTAAAACGGATAGTGTAAAAGATGAAAAAAGGCGCTAGTAATAGCGCCTTTTTTATTAAGATGATTAATTTTATTGTTAAGTTTGTTATAGCACTTTTTCAATCTGAAAACCCATGTTTTGCATGAGTTCAGCTTTATCAAACGGTGCAAGGCTTGCGCGCGTGTAAGGCTTGTCTTTAAGATAAGTTCTTGTGACCCGCTGTAAGTCATCAAGGCTGACCGCCAAGATTTTGGCACGCATCGCTTGTTGCCAGTCTTTGCCACGACCATGTAATTCAGCAAACAGTGCCTTGACCGCTTCACCCGCAGGACTTGCGGGTTTGTCCATGCCTGCCATCAATCCTAAAATCGCTTCTTCAATCCAAGCATCGGTTTTTTCGCCTGGGGTCTGCGCGAGTAACCAATCAATACTGCCCAAAAAATCATCAAACGTGGCTTGGTCACGTGGGTCACGATAGCTATAAAACTTGAAAGAGCAAGCGTTACTATCATAGCTCGCGCCGCCGCCATACGCCCCGCCTTGCTCGCGAATGGTACGATGCAGATAGTTGTTGCGTAGCACACTTGAGAGCACCATCAAGGCAGGGGCATCGGGATGGTTCGTCGGCACGGCAGTAAAGACAAGCGCATGATGAAATACATTGGTTTGCGCAAGCCACGCGATATCGTTACCGTCAGTGGTAATAGGCGATTCGATTAAAGTAGCGGTAGGCTCGTCAACAGGCGCTTGCCAGCTCTCGCTAATTGCTTGCTGCAGCGTCGGTAATACCTCTGCTTCGGCGATGATGAGCGCTTGTTTTGGCAAGGCTTTGATGTAGCTATGTAAACTAGCTAAGCGCTCTCCCAGCTTTTGCCACGCACTGCTATCTTGCTCCGCTTGCTGCAAAAATTCTGTTAAGCTATTTAATGCAGGCAAACCACCGCGTACATATTCAAGACGGGCGATTTTACTGGTGTTACGGCTCGCTGTTTGCATGGCATACGCATGACCTGCATTGGCAAGGCGCGATTGCCAGCCCATTTGTTTTTGGGTCAGTAGCTCTTCCATCCGCGCATATTCAGTAAAAATAGTATCATTGAGCACTTCTTTAAGCAGCTCAATGGCTTCAAATTTACGTGACAATGAGCGGGTAGCGACCACCAAGAAGCTATCCATTTTTTCGGGGTTGTCAGGTGACGTACGCTGGCTGATTCTGACAGTCACACCGCTTGAATGGCGTGCCTGCCGCGCTTGGAATGCCAAAGCATCGTGTTTGCGCGTGCCCACTTCGCTGATCAAGCTCAGATACGTTGGTAAATCTGGGTGATTGATGAGCGCTTCATGACCCTCTAGGGGCATAATTACTTGATAATAGTACAGACCGTTGGTGCCTGCTTCATATTCATACAACGTACTTGGCACACCGCTTAAAGTGATATCGCGTTTTGTACCTGTTTTAAATTGAATTTGGGCAGGAATATCCGCCAATC
>Ga0316228_1003390_pt1 | contig 12773 bp, 11 predicted proteins | sample TBH18021metaG_FD_206005 | JGI IMG/M metagenome (GOLD analysis project Ga0316228, IMG submission 206005) | Freshwater microbial communities from Trout Bog Lake, Wisconsin, USA - TBH18021 | ecosystem: Environmental > Aquatic > Freshwater > Lake > Hypolimnion/Profundal zone | place: USA: Wisconsin... | reverse complement strand
GCAATCGCGACATCCCGACGCAGCTGGCGCCGGCGCGACTGACCCAGATCGGCGTCAACACCTATCTGTGGCGCGCGGCGATCGACACGCTGAGCTTCGCGCCGCTGATCACCGCCGACAGCAACGGCGGCGTGATCGTGACCGACTGGTATGCCAACCCGCAGGCGCCGGGCGAGCGGGTCAAGCTGACCGTCTCGATCCTCGACCAGGATCTGCGCGCCGACGCGCTGCGCGTCGCCGCCAGCCGCCAGGTCAACCAGAACGGCCAGTGGGTCGATGCGCCGGTCGCCGCCGCCACCGTCCAGAAGCTCGAGGACATCATCCTCACCCGCGCCCGCGACATCCGTCGCGGCACCGTCGCCGGCTGAGCCCTCAACCGTAAGGAACCCGCATGACCGACCGTTTCGACCCGGCGGCGAGTGATTCCCGCTGGCAGGAGCGGTGGGAATCGGACGGCTGCTTCCGCGCCGACAGCGCGAGCGCCAGGCCCAAGAGCTATGTGCTCGAGATGTTCCCCTATCCGTCGGGGCGCATCCACATGGGGCACGTGCGCAACTACACGATGGGCGACGTGCTCGCGCGCTTTCGCCGGATGCAGGGTTTCGAGGTTCTTCATCCGATGGGCTGGGACGCCTTCGGCATGCCCGCCGAGAATGCGGCGATGGAGAAGAAGGTCCACCCGGGCAGCTGGACCCGCGAGAATATCGCGACCATGCGCGGGCAGCTCAAACGCCTCGGCTTCGCGCTCGACTGGAGCCGTGAGCTCGCCACCTGCGAGCCCGATTACTACGGTCACGAGCAGGCGCTGTTCCTCGACCTGTTCGAAGCGGGCCTCGTCTTCCGCAAGGAATCGGAGGTCAACTGGGATCCGGTCGACATGACCGTGCTCGCCAACGAGCAGGTCATCGACGGCAAGGGCTGGCGCTCGAGCGCGCCGGTCGAGCGGCGCAAGCTGAGCCAGTGGTTCCTCAAGATCACCGACTTCGCCGAGGAGCTGCTCGACGGGCTGGGCTCGCTCGACCAGTGGCCCGACAAGGTCCGGCTGATGCAGGAGAACTGGATCGGCAAGAGCCAGGGGCTGCAGTTCCGCTTCAAGCGGGTCGACGACGGCGGCGAGATCGAGGTCTTCACCACCCGTCCCGACACCATCTTCGGCGCGAGCTTCGTCGCCATCTCCCCCGGTCATCCGATCGCCGAGGCACTCGCCGCCGAGCGGGCCGACGTGGCCGACTTCATCGCCCGCTGCAAACAGGGCGGCACCACCGCGGCGGAGATCGAGACCGCCGAGAAGCTGGGATTCGACACGGGGCTCGAGGTCCTCCACCCGCTCGATCCCGACTGGCGGCTGCCGGTGTGGATCGCGAACTTCGTGCTGATGGATTATGGTACCGGCGCGCTGTTCGGAGTCCCCGGGCACGATGTGCGCGACTATGAATTCGCGACCAAGTACAAGCTTCCGGTCCGCCGCGTGGTCGCCGCGAGCGCCAAAGAGGCGAGCCTGCCGATCACCGCGGCCGAGGTTGGTTCGGGGGTCGCGGTCAATTCGCAGTTCCTCGATGGGCTGAGCAGCGACCAGGCGAGCGCCGAGGTCATCCGCCGTGCCGAGACCGCGGGCTGGGGCCAGGGTAAGACCCAATATCGCCTGCGCGACTGGGGGGTCAGCCGCCAGCGCTACTGGGGCACCCCTATCCCGATCATCCACTGCTCGAACTGCGGCGCGGTGCCGGTGCCCAAGGACCAGCTACCCGTCATCCTGCCCGAGGACGTCAGCTTCGACATTCCCGGCAACCCGCTCGACCGTCATCCGACCTGGACCAATGTCGACTGCCCGCAGTGCGGCGCAGCGGCGCGGCGCGAAACCGACACACTCGATACCTTTGTCGATTCATCCTGGTATTTCATCCGCTTCGCCAGCCAGCCCAAGGACAAGCCGTTCGATCGCGCCGAGGCGGAGGCCTGGCTGCCGGTCGGCCAGTATATCGGCGGGGTGGAGCATGCGATCCTGCACCTGCTCTACGCCCGCTTCTGGACCCGTGCGCTCGAGCGGATCGGCAAGCTTGGCATGGCCGAGCCATTCCGAGGCCTGTTCACGCAAGGCATGGTCACCCACGAGACCTATCGCGCGGGCGACGGCAGCTGGCTGAGTCCCAACGAAGTCCGCCGCAACGGCGACGATTGGGTGCATATTGAGAGCGGTCATCCGGTCACGTCGGGCCGGGTCGAGAAGATGTCCAAGTCGAAGAAGAACGTCGTCGACCCGGACCTCATCATTGACCGCTATGGGGCGGACGCGGTGCGCTGGTTCATGCTGTCCGATTCGCCGCCCGAACGCGACCTCGAATGGTCGATTGGCGGGATCGAGGGTGCCGCGCGCTTCGTCCAGCGGGTGTGGAAGCTGACCCGCGGCACGGCCGGGCCCGCCGCGACCGGGGAGGATGTCGAGCTGCGCCGCCGCGTCCACAAGACGGTCGCCGCGGTCGCCCAGGCGATCGAAGGACTGCAGTTCAACAAGGCGATCGCGGCGCTCTACGAGCTGACCAGCGCGATCGAGAAGGCCGCGCCGTCGGCCGACCGCGGCGAGGCCGTCCGGACCCTGGTCAAGCTGGTGTCGCCGATGGCGCCCCATCTCGCCGAGGAAGCGTGGTCGGTGATGGGCGGAAAGGGCCTCATCGCCGATCAGCCGTGGCCCGCCCACGATCCGGCGCTGCTGGTCGATGATCAGGTCACGGTTGCGGTGCAGGTCAATGGCAAGCTGCGCGACACGTTGGCGGCCCCGCGGGGCATGGCCCGTGAAGAACTGCAGGCGATGGCGCTCGGCGCCGACAAGATCGCCCGACTGCTCAACGGCGCCGAGCCGAAGAAGGTCATTGTGGTTCCCGACCGCTTAGTGAACATCGTCCTGTGATCCGTCTTCCGCTTCTTCTCGCCTTCGCCCTCGCCACCTCCGCCTGCGGGCTGCGTCCGCTTTATGCCGGTGGCGACTCGGGTCCGGTGGCGCAGCTGCTCCATTCGGTGGCGGTGCAACCGATCCCCAACCAGTCGGGCTATCTGGTCCGCTCGGCGCTGGTCGATCGCCTCGGGACGACCGACGCGGCGCCGCGCTACCGATTGCAGGTTGAGCTCGACGACGGGATCGAAGGTTTCGGTATCCGCGGCGATTCGGCGGTCACGCGCGAGCGGCGGACGCTCCGTGCCCGCTACCGGCTGATCGATTCGACCACGGGCGCGGTGGTACTCGACGCGACCGCGGGCTCGGATATCGGGATCGACGTGGTGAGCAGCGAATATGCGACGCTGGCGGCCGAACAGAGCGCACTCGAGCGGTTGAGCGTCATTATCGCCGACCAGATCGTCGCCCGGCTCGGACTGTTCGCGACCCGGTCCACCGCGCGGTGAAGATCGCCAAGGGTCAGGTCGATCGCAGTGTTGATCGGCCCGATCCCGCCGTTCGGCTTTATCTCTTTGCCGGTGAAGATGAATCCGCCTCGCGAGCCTTGGCGGGACGGCTGCTGGCGGCGCTCAAGGCCGAGAAGGAACCGCTGACCGGCGCGCAGCTCAAGGGCGATCCCGCCTTGCTCAGCGATTCGGCGAGCGCGCTTTCGATGTTCGGCGGTCCGCGGCTGATCTGGGTCGAACCGGCCGGTGACGAGTCGCTGAGCGCGGTCGAGGCCTTGCTCTCGGCTCCCGCCGTCGAGCATCCGACGGTCCTCATTGCGGGCGCGCTCAAGAAGACCTCGGCGCTGATGAAAGCGGTCGACGCCCATCCCGCCGCGCTGTCGCACCTCTCTTACATGCCCGACGCGGCGAACATGGGCCGGCTGGTCGCCGACCTGGCGCGCGCACAGGGATTGCGCCTGTCGCGTGACGTCGCCGACCGGCTTGCGGCGGCGGCAAGTGCCGACCAGGCGATCGTGCGCCAGGAGCTGACCAAGTTCGCGCTCTACCTCGACGCCTCGCCCGAGCATCCGCGCGAGCTCACCCACGAAGAGCTCGACCTGCTCGGCGCCGATGCCCCTGACCGCGACCTCAATCGCGGCGGTGATCTGGCGCTGAGCGGTGCGCTTGCCGAACTCGCCGATGAGTTGGCGGTCGCGGAGGACGTTGGAAGCGACGCCATCCCGATGACCCGTTCGCTCCAGCGCCGGCTGCTCCAGCTCGTTCCGCTGCGCGCTCGGCTCGATTCGGGCCAGGCGATGGACACGGTGCTGACCGGCATCTTCTGGAAGGAACGGCCTTTGGTCGGGCGGATGCTGTCGCGCTGGAGCAGCGCGCGGCTGGCGCAGGCGCTCAGCCGGGTGGCCCAGGTCGAGCGCCAGTTGCTGCAGGGCGGCACCGCCCCGCCCCAGGCCGCTACACTCGGCACCGAACTCATCCAGCTTGCCCGCGCCGGGCGGCGCTAGCGCCTAGATCGGTTCGCCCGTCAGCCGCTGGCAGACGAGGTCAAGCTGATCGAGCGTCGAGAAATGCAGTGTAACCGTGCCCGCGCTGCCCTTGGCGGCGATCTTGACCCTGAGGCCGAGGACATCGCCCAATTGCCGCTCGAGCGCCGCGACGTCGGCGTCCTGGACGCCCGCCGCCTTGCGCGCCGACGCGCGGGCGATGTCGCTGCCCGGCCCGGGCTTGGTCGCCTTGGCGAGCTGCTCGGTCTGCCGGACGGAAAGACCATTGGCGATGACCTCGCGCGCGAGCGCCTCGGGATCGTCGGCCGTCGCCATCGCCCGGGCGTGCCCCATACTGAGTTCGCCGCCGCGCAGCGCCTCACGCACATATTCGGGAAGATCGCGTAATCTCAAAAGGTTAGCGACGTGGCTGCGGGACTTCCCGACGAGCTTGGCGACCGCCTCCTGGCCGTGGCCATAGCGCTCGATCAGACTGGCGAAAGCGTCGGCTTCTTCAAGCGCGTTCAGATCTTCGCGCTGGATGTTCTCGATGAGCGCGACCTCGGCGCTCGTCGCCGCATCATAGTCACGGACGATGGCGGGAATCTTGTGGAGCCGCGCGCGCTGCGACGCGCGCCACCGCCGCTCACCGGCGATCAGCTCGAACTTGCCGTCCTTGAGGTCGCGAACGAGGATCGGCTGAAGCACTCCCCGCTCGGCGATCGAATCGGCGAGTTCGACAATGGTGTCTTCGGTGAAGGTGCGTCGCGGTTGCTGCGGGTTGGGCGAGATCGAGGCGATGTCGATTTCGCGGACACCACCGGCGCCACGCGCGCCGTCGAGCTCTGGCTGTGGATCACCAAGTAGGGCCGACAACCCACGGCCAAGGCCGCGCTGGCGAAGCTCGCTCATGCGGCCTCCATGTGATGCGGGCTGGGCAGCCGATCCATCAGTTCCTTGGCGAGCCGCACGTAGGCTTCGCTGCCCGAACAGCGCAGGTCGTAGATGAGGGCGGGAAGTCCATGACTCGGCGCTTCAGAGAGACGGACGTTCCGCGGGACCACCGTCTCGAAGACCGCCGACCCAAGGCAGGCGCGAACGTCCTCAGCCACTTGGCGCGACAGGCTGTTGCGCCGGTCGAACATGGTCAGCGCGACGCCGAGGATGCCGAGCTCGGGATTGAAGCGGGTGCGGATGCGTTCGACCGTCTGCAGCAGCTGACTGAGGCCCTCGAGCGCGAAGAACTCGCACTGCAGTGGCACCAGCAACTGCTTGGCGGCGATCAGCGCATTGACCGTGAGCAGGCCGAGCGACGGGGGGCAGTCCATCAGGACAATGTCCCAGCGCGCCTGCGAAGCGGCGTCGAGCGCATCGGCAAGGCGGTGGGTGCGCCGCTCGAACTCGACCATCTCGACCTCGGCGCCTGAGAGATCTTGCGTGGCGGGCACGATATCGAGACGCGGCACCCGGGTCGCGACCACCGCTTCCTCAAGCGTCGAATCGCCCATCAGCACGTCATAGCTCGAGCGATGGCGTGAAGCCTGGCTGACACCGAGGCCGGTCGAGGCGTTGCCCTGCGGATCGAGGTCGAGCAGCAGCACACGCCAGCCCGTCGCAGCCAAAGCGGTGGCAAGATTGATGGCGGTGGTGGTTTTCCCCACCCCACCCTTCTGGTTGGCGATCGCAATCCGGATCATCCCCGCCCCTTCCGCTTCGGCATGACATGCGAGGCCACCACGATCACCGCGTCCCCCTCGGTGATGCTGGGCTCCGTCCGGAAGCGACCTTGCCACGACGCCCGCGCGGCTTCCAGTTCCAATTGGCCGCTTTGACCCTTGGGGAGCACCCACACGGTCTCAGGATGCGACAGATGGTGCGCCGAGGCGAAGAGTGCATCGATCGCCGCTACCGCTCGCGCGGTAATTGCCGCGAAATCGCCGCCTACCCGCTCGGCCTTCGCCTGAACTACCGACACATGACCCAAGCCCAGGACATCGACACAGGATTGAAGGAATTCCGCGCGCAGCCGGCGAGGCTCGACCAGCGTGATCGGTTCCGGCGAAAGGATGGCAAGCACGATGCCGGGTAGGCCAGCGCCCGAGCCGACATCGACGCGAGGACCTTCGGGAAGGAAGCGCAATAGTTGCGCGGAATCGAGTATGTGGCGTTTCCAGAGATGCTCGACAGTGCTGCGTGCGATGAGGTTCTGCCGCTGGTTCTCTTCGCTCAGGAGCTCGGCGTACCTGTTCAGGCGGGTAAGTGTTTCACGTGAAACATGAGCGCCGGTGATATTCTCAAACTCTTCGATCATGCCGCGCGCCTGACAATGGCGAAGTGAAGCGCTGAAAGAGCCGCCGGGCTGATCCCGGGGATGCGAGAGGCTTGGTCGAGGTTGTCGGGGCGCGATAGCGCAAGTCGCTCGGCCATCTCGGACGACATTCCCGGTATGGCAGCAAAGTCGAGGTTATGCGGTATTACTACCGTGCGGCCCGCCTGGACCGAGGCCCATTCGCGCGCCTGGCGTTCGACATAGGGGGCATAAAGGGCATCCGCTTGCCCCTCCTCGGTTTGAGCAAATGCAGAACTCTCGCGAAACGCGAGATGACGCTGAATGTGGGTACGTCGACGTTCGCCGATCGCTCCTGACCGCAGCGCCTCCGGTCCGAGCCGTGCAACAGCATTGTCGGCGCGAAGGGCGAGGCGATGCTCCGCGCGAGCGGTCATCATCCGATAAGGCTCGGACACGCCCTGGACGATGAGGTCGTCGATGAGCACGCCCATGTAACTCGAGCGTCGATCGAAGTGGATTGGCGGTAGATCTAGCGCGCGTGCGGCCGCATTGAGCCCAGCGGCCACGCCTTGCGCTGCGGCTTCCTCATATCCTGTCGTCCCGTTGATCTGTCCGGCCATGAACAGGCCTCGGAGATGTTTGCTCTCAAGACCCGCATCCAAGCCCCGCGGATCTGCATGCTCATACTCGACCGCGTAGCCGGGCTGAACGATGCTCACCTGCTCAAGGCCCGGGATGGAATGAAGGAAGGCGAGCTGCACCTCTTCGGGCAGCGACGTGGAAATGCCGTTGGGATAGACCACAGGATCGTCGAGCCCCTCGGGCTCGAGGAAGATCTGATGCCCGTCACGGTCGCCGAAGCGGCGCACCTTGTCCTCGATGCTGGGACAATAACGCGGACCCCTGCCCTCGATCGCACCCGAATAGAGCGGGGAGCGATGCTCGACCGCACGGATAAGGTCGTGGGTCGCGGCGGTCGTTCGGGTGATCGCGCAGCGAAGCTGCGGCAGCCGCACTCCATCGTCGATCGCGCTCATCTGCCACGCCTCGTGATCGGAAGGCTGCTCTTCGAGGCGAGCCCAATCGATCGTTCGACCATCGAGGCGCGGCGGCGTTCCGGTCTTAAGCCGACCCTGCGCTAGGCCGAGGTTCCGGACCTGCTCAGCCAGCGCACGTGATGCTTCCTCGCCTCGACGCCCAGACCGTCGCGACTGCTCGCCCATGTGGACGACGGCATCGAGGAATGTGCCGGTCGTAATAATCACGGCTTGCGACCGAATGGTGGAGCCGTCCGCAAGCCGAACGCCGCTAACGGCCTTCCCATCCGTGACCAGAGAAGCGACTTCGCCAACCACGATCGCGACGCCGCTCGCGGCGACCATCGCGCGAATGGCGCCGGCGTAGAGTTTGCGATCGGATTGCACGCGCGGGCCGTGCACGGCGGCCCCCTTGCTTCGGTTCAGCATGCGGCGATGAATGGCGCTGTGATCGGCGGCACGCGCCATCAGACCGTCGTACACATCCAGTTCGCGAACGAGGTGGCCCTTGCCCACCCCGCCGATCGACGGATTGCAGCTCATTTGACCAAGATTGTCGGAGCGTAACGTGATCAAAGCCACGTTAGCACCCCGGCGCGCACCGGCGGACGCGGCCTCGCAGCCGGCGTGGCCCGCACCGATGACGATTACGTCGAACATGTTCGCGTCCTAGCGCATCACTGTTTCACGTGAAACATCACTTGCCGAGGCAAAAACGTCCAAACAGCGCATCGAGCATCTGCTCGGTGCCGTTTACCCCCGTCACGCGGTCTAGCGCCTCTCGAGCCTGGCGCAGTTGTTCGGCCAAAATGACCAAGTCGAGGCTCGGCTGCTCGAGGGCCTGTAAAGCCTCGTTGATCAGCTTAGCTTGACGTTCATTGAGCGCGACCTGGTCGGATAAAGGAAACAGCTCCGCCGCGAGTTCTTGTATTCGAGCCACTACGTCCCTGACACCTTCTCCGGTGATCACCGACACGGGAAGCGATCCTGCTGGACCTTTTGGACGGCGGTCGGCTTGGGCGTGGATCAGCAGGATACGAGGGTGGGATGGGACATCAGTCGGCTCACCTAGCCAGAGGAGAATGTCCGCAGCCCGCAGTTGCTCTTCGGCACGACCGACACCGATCCGCTCGACCTCGTCTCCGGTCTCGCGCAGGCCCGCTGTATCGACCAGCAGCAACGGTACGCCGCCAAGTGCGAGCGGGACTTCGATGAGGTCGCGGGTGGTGCCGGGAATGGCGGTGACAATCGCCCGCTCCTCACCAACCAACGCGTTGAGAAGGCTGGATTTCCCGGCGTTCGGCGGGCCAGCGAGCACGACCCGGGCGCCGCGGCGCAGGATGTCCGTGCGCGGCCGCGCGAGCCATTCACGCCATTCGCGGGCCAGCGCGGCGATGGCCTCCTGCACACCCCTATGGTCGAAGGCGGTCTCGTCCTCATCGCCGACATAATCGATCGCGGCCTCGGCCTGCGCCGAGCAGTCGATGATCCGGCGGCGCCAATCCTCGATCTGCTGGCGCAACGCGCCGCCGGCCGCCCCCACCGCCGCGCGCCGTTGCGCTTCGGTCTCGGCCTCGAGAAGATCGGCAAGTCCCTCGGCTTCAGTAAGGTCGATGCGGCCGTTGAGCAGCGCTCGCCGCGTGAATTCTCCCGGCTCGGCCGCTCGAATTCCTTCCTCCGCCGTCAGTGCCGCAAGCACCGCCGCGACGACCGCACGGCCGCCATGGCAGTGGAGCTCGACCAGGTCCTCGCCAGTGGCACTCGCCGGTGCGTCGAACCGCAAGACCAGCGCCTCGTCGAGGAGCTGCCCCGCCCGATCACGCACTTTCCGAAGGGCCGTTCGCCGCGGCTGAGGCAAGGACCCCACCAGCGGCGCGGCGGCCTGGTGCGCGGCTGGGCCGCTGACACGAAGCACGGCGATAGCGGCGGGTGGACGCCCACTCGAATGCGCGACAATCGTGTCGCGGTCGACCTCAGCCAAGGATGGAGACGAGGTGCGGGTGGACATCGTGATAGCCCTCCCAGATCATCTTGCCCGCGACATAGACGATGACGGCCAGCCCCACGTAGGCGATCCAGCGATAACGTTCGATATAGCGTGCGATGAGATTGGCCGCGAGACCCATCAGCGCGACCGACAGCAGCAGCCCGACGATCAGGATTCCCGGATGCTCACGCGCCGCGCCGGCGACCGCAAGGACATTGTCGAGGCTCATGCTGACATCGGCGACGGCAACCGCCCAGGCGGCGGCCGCAAAGCTCTTCGCCGGCTTGAGGCCGCTATGCTCGTCGCCCTCGATCTCAGCCGAACCCGCGCTTTCGCCCGAATGGCGCAGTTCGCGCCACATCTTCCACGCCACCCACAGCAGAAGCAATCCCCCGGCGAGGATCAGTCCGACGATCTGAAGGAGCTGGCTGACCACCAGGGCGAAGACGATGCGCAGCACCAAGGCCGCGAGCACGCCGATCAGGATGACCTTCTTGCGCTGGTCCGCCGGCAGGCCGGCCGCGAGCGCGCCCACCACGATCGCATTGTCGCCGGCGAGGACGAGGTCGATCATCAGCACCTGCAGGAAGGCCGCCAGCGCGCCCGGCTGGCCAATGTTGGAGAAGTCGGCGACGATCGCCTGCCAGACGCCTGCGGGGCCGCTGAGGTCGCTGGCCGCGGCGGCGAGAAGGGTCAGCGAGGTCATTGAGCAAGGATCTCCGGAAGGCGGTGGGTCACAGGCCAAACAGGTGGCGCAGCCCGAACACATGGTCGCCGCCGAGCCAGCCTTCGACAATCATCTTCACCGCCACGTAGAGGATGACGATGAGACCAACATAATTGATCCACGGGAAACGCTCGATCAGCCGTGCGACATAATTGGCGGCGAGACCCATGAACAGCACCGAGCAGCTCAGCCCGACGAACAGCAGCGCGGGATTCTCGCGCGCGATGGAGGCGACGAGCAGCACGTTGTCGATGCTCATGCTCAGATCGGCGATGGTGATCTGGATTGCCGCGCGGAGCAGCGACTTGGACTGCGGCGGACCCTCGATCTCGGGGGTGTCGGGGTCGTCGCAAACCTCGACCTTGGGCGGATGAAGCTCGCGCCACATGTTGAAGGCGACCCACAAGAGCAATAGCCCGCCCGCAAACACCAGGCCGGTGATCTTGAGCAACTGGGTCGCAATCAGCGCGAAGCCGATCAGGAAGACGAGCGCCATCGAGACGCCGAACAGGAGGACCTTGCGCCGGTCCTTTGGCGGCAGACCGGCGGCGAGGCTGCCCATGATGACGACGTTGTCGCCCGCGAGCGTCAGGTCACCGACGATGATCTGCCCCAGCGAGGCGAGGCCCGCGGGCGTGAAGATCGAGGCGAAATTGAACATGACAGCGCTTTAATCTGAAAGCGCGCGCGGTCCAGTGCCAGACAGCCCCGGCGCCATTGGGCCGCGGCGCATCCGGCCAGTGAACACCGATAATCGCCGCGAGCTTCCGCACCCGGACACGCGCCACGCATGCCCGAGCTGCGGCTCCAGCTTACTGATTCATCGACGCGAAGAAGTCCTCGTTGGACTTGGCGTCCTTCATCTTGTCGAGCAGGAACTGCATCGCGTCGATGGTCCCCATCTGCATCAGGATCCGGCGCAGCACCCACATCTTGGTGAGGATGTTCTGCTCGACCAGCAGCTCCTCCTTGCGGGTGCCGCTCTTGCCGACGTCGAGCGACGGGAAGATGCGCTTGTCGCTGACCTTGCGGTCGAGCACGATTTCGCTGTTACCGGTGCCCTTGAACTCTTCGAAGATGACCTCGTCCATCTTGGAGCCAGTGTCGATCAGCGCGGTGGCGATGATCGAGAGCGAACCGCCCTCCTCGATGTTGCGGGCGGCGCCGAAGAAGCGCTTGGGGCGCTGGAGCGCGTTGGCGTCGACACCGCCGGTCAGCACCTTGCCCGAGCTCGGCACGACGGTGTTGTAGGCACGGCCGAGGCGGGTGATCGAATCGAGCAGGATGACGACATCCTTCTTGTGCTCGACCAGACGCTTGGCCTTCTCGATCACCATCTCGGCGACCTGGACGTGGCGCTGCGCGGGTTCGTCGAAGGTCGAGGAGATGACCTCGCCCTTCACGCTGCGCTGCATGTCGGTGACTTCCTCGGGCCGCTCGTCGATCAGCAGGACGATGAGGAAAACCTCGGGATTGTTGTCGGTGATCGCGCGCGCGATGTTCTGCAGCAGCACGGTTTTGCCGGTCCGCGGCGGTGCGACGATCAGCGCGCGCTGGCCCTTGCCGAGCGGCGCGACGATGTCGATCACCCGTGCGCTCTTGTCCTTGATCGTCGGATCGAGGGTGTCGAGCTTGAGCTTCTCGTTCGGATAGAGCGGCGTCAGATTATCGAAATTGACCCGGTGCCGGACCTGGTCGGGATCGTCGAAGTTGATCTGCGTGACCTTGGTAAGCGCGAAATAGCGCTCGCCGTCCTTGGGCGCGCGAATCTCGCCCTCGACCGTGTCGCCGGTGCGCAGCCCGAAACGGCGGACAACCTGGGGGGTGACGTAGATGTCGTCGGGGCCGGCGAGATAATTCGCCTCGGGACTGCGCAAGAAACCGAAGCCGTCATTGAGGACTTCGATCGTTCCGGTGCCCATGATCTCGGCGCCGCTCTCGGCGCGGACCTTGAGGATCGAGAACATCAGGTCCTGCTTGCGCAGCGTGCTCGCGCCTTCGATTCCCATCTCCTCGGCCATCGCGACCAGTTCGGCGGGAGTCTTCTTTTTCAGTTCTTTCAGATGCATGTGATGTGCCTGGGGTGTGGGGATGGTCAGCCAGGTGGAATGGAAAGCCGCTACGGAAGCGGTCACACCGGCTGAGGAGGAGGAATACGGACCGGTGCGCCCGTATGCCGCCATGAGGTAAGATGCGGCTTGCCGCTAGTCAATGAGCGGCTGTGTTCCGCCGGCCACTAGAAGGGCTTGACGATCACCAGCACGACGATGAGCGCGGTGGCTATGCCCGGAATCTCGTTCATGATCCGGAGCGTGCGGTTCTCGAGCGGGCGCGCGCCATTCGCCAGCTTGCG
>Ga0316228_1003382_pt1 | contig 12799 bp, 12 predicted proteins | sample TBH18021metaG_FD_206005 | JGI IMG/M metagenome (GOLD analysis project Ga0316228, IMG submission 206005) | Freshwater microbial communities from Trout Bog Lake, Wisconsin, USA - TBH18021 | ecosystem: Environmental > Aquatic > Freshwater > Lake > Hypolimnion/Profundal zone | place: USA: Wisconsin... | reverse complement strand
ACCATTTATATTGAGTGCCTGTGGTTAGATTACTTACATATTGTAGCGTATCATTGGCCTGACTGTCAAATGAAACTACCCAATGACTGCCTGTGTATTGTATAATGTCATTGGCATTGGCTACAATATCAACTCCATCTGTGCCTCGCCATAGCGCAGGACCTGTTCCTGGTGGATTATTAAAACTACCAATTGGATTTAATATTAAGTAGCGTGTTCCACTACTAGGTTGAGTAATTGCTGTAGTGATACTTGACTTAGTAGGGTCAATGATAGCATTAATTGGTTGTAAGGAATTGGTAGGAGTAGTATCGACGTCTACATTAAAAATCAATAGAGTATCGTCTGTTGGATGGTAGGTCACAGTACCAATGACTTCGGTAATACCATCTTCTTGTAGTAGTCTGACCTGACTAACTCCATTATTTAATTCACCGTAGACATTGATTAATTTGCGCCAAATGTCTTGTGTACCTACTTTGACTGGAGTTTGTGCTATACTCTCTCCGTTGATATCTCGTGGGTTTTCTACTTCGCTAGATTTTAACAAGGTTAATGTATTACCTATTAATAGTACTCCATACATCATTGGAGTAAAATACTGTCTAGCTCCTAATAGGTTATCGTCATTTAATATAGCATCACTTAAGTCGCCGTCGCTGTTATGTATATTAGCAATGATCTTTTGTATAACTCCAAGTTTTTTAACTTTGGCAGGTGGGCTTATCCAAACAGGTAATTTAAATGACATAGTAGCAACATCAATTGGATTGTCTGTGCCGATTGGAACAGTACGACTACTCCAGTTAATACTATCAAGTAAAACGTAACTAAGGCTAGTCCAATCAATATAATTATCTGTTGATTGAATTTCCATTGCTGGATTAAACAATACTTGTAACTGTTCTATTAATTGTAATTTTTGTTTAGTGTTGCTGGTCCATATATCTAATTTAAGTTCTAAGGTATAAGGAACAGGCATCATGCGTTCAATAGTAAAAGCATTGCCTTGACGATTTTCGTATTCTTGTGTTTGTTCGTTGTAGTAGCGTTCACGAATATTCATTGTGCCAACAAATGTAGGATCTTGAATACGTTCTTTATCGTAGGTAACTGCAGAAATATACACAGTCATAGCAGGAACCACTGGTAAGGTATTAGGTGCTGAGTTTTGCGTAATAATAGTAGCAACTTGTCTACTACCATCACCATAGTATACTGGTACACGCTGTAGGGTTTGATTACCATCTCGATCAGCACCAAACTCAACTTGGAAGCCACTGACCATACGAATAAATTGTGCTAAAAAGCGTTCAATTTGCCCATCATAAAAAAATTGTTGACTTGCTACCATTATAAGTTATCCGCTGATGGTCTTAGAGCCTTGCTTAGACCTTGTCTTTCGTTAATCACATGAGTATACACATTATATTGTAATAGGTCACCTACATTGTAGGTATTAGCAACAGTGATACTCAAATTACCGCTAGCATTTGCTAGTGTATTAGTGATTGGTATTTCATTTAATGAAGTTTGTACTCCATAAGTACTCGAATACAATACGTTAGTAATAATAACACCTGATGTAATATTAAACGAACTTGTAAAGGAGTTAGCTCCCGGAGTATAGTTGCTACTGATACGTATAGCGTCCCAAGCAATACTATTGCTCATGAATTTATTAGTATCATTAATAAATCCACTTAATTGTGTGGTGTTAGTTGATCCTGGTGTTAAATTAGTTCTCACAGCGTCCTCTACTTTGACCCAACGAGTGCCATCATAACGGAATAGTCTATTAGGTGTAAAATCTAAACGTAGATAGTACTGACCTAATTTAGGCACTACAGGGAAACTAATACCAGCCGCAACAGTAGCCCCATTAGGTGGCAAACCATCTCCGGTTAAGTATCCTTCTACTTTCTGTGCTGATGTTAAAGTTTGTGCGCTGGCATCATTCTTAACATCACTGGCATCATCTAATACATTGCTAGCATCTAACGCACCGGGGTCAATTGGGTTGCCGTTGGCATCAACAGCTTCAGTGTATATAGCTGAGGTATCATATCCGCTTTCAGGTACATCTTGCTCGGCACGACTAACAACAGCATCATTAATCGCAATATATTTGTTATATGTACTCAAAACTTGACCTAATGTATTATTATTATCGCCACTGTCGGTAGCAGGTAAGTTATTAAGAATATCTTTGTATTCTTGACTGTCTACTAGTGGTTGTAGTTTAACACGCCATAGATGAGGCCACCAAGTTGCGGCAAAACCTTCTGAACTACGACTAGCATCTTGTACAACATAAAAACGTTTGAGCGCAGCAGAAATACCTTCATCTAAAGGATAGTAATCAATTAAATTAGGCAATTCTAATACATCACCTACCATAAGTTTGCGACCTAAAATTTCTACCATGTCTTGGTAGTGGAACGTGGCAAACATAGTATCGCCAGTTAGAAATAGTCCAAACTGTGTAAGATCAAAATCATTATCATTTACACGATAAACACAACGCATAGTATACACTGATGTATCATACTTGCGATCACGGTTTTCTAAGAATAGTAAATCTTGAATACCCGTAATGCCTGTGCTTAGTGGACTAGTATTACCAGGCTCAGTGGCACTAACATTGGGCTGAGCAAGAGGACCTAGATATTTGTGAGTATACACATCAACGCCACCAACGGTAAACATCTCGTGCATAATCTTACTAATATAATTGTCGTCTCTGCCCTTTTCGGGTTTGTATAAACTTAAACGTGGCATTAAAAATTCCTACTGTTTGTATATTTATCGTGATTGACAACTAGCCAAATAGATAGTATAATACAAAAATGGAAAATAAGATACAAACAAGTATGGATTGGTCTACAGTACAGCAACGTATAGAAGCACCTATACGTACTATGAAACGATATAGTCACGAAATGTGGAACATCAGTCATAATATTGGATTAATGGTACAAGATGTAAGTAAAGAAGAAATTAACTGCCGCAGATTGGGTAAGCAAACCAGATTACATAAAGAACTGGTTGACAAAGTCAACGAAGAGATAGCAAACTATGAACGTATGATGACATTTGCTGTTCTACTTGCGGGGTAAAAATGAAACACTCTTGGACACAGCCATCTTATCCGGATGGGAAATATAATAGATTATATCAAGCACAACGCACTATTAATCTACATAATGAACTAATTACATTAGATAAGTTAGAACCTATTACTGATGTTACAGAAGCAAAAAATATTTTAATTAAATACACACTACAAAAATAATGTTAATTATGACTATAGAAGAAGCGTACTCAGCAGTACAATTTTACAATCGTGATCTTTGGAAAGCCCTAGCGCAAATTAACAGTGAATGGGATGACATGGATATATACGATAAGACAGCATACAAAATGGTTAAACGTGAGTTAGAAAAGGAAATGACAAATGGCAATTAAGATTGATGGCGCAAAGAAGAAAGCTAAAGTAACTAAAGATCCTATTTTCTTAGATGAAAAGTACACAGGCACAGAGCCAGTGTGGGATACAGAACGTGCTTTGCTATTTACTGAAGAAGAATTTGATCATACCTTCCGTAAAGCCATGCGTTACTACAATTATTATTACAGTGTAAAAGATCTAAAAAAATATTTTGTAGAATGGTTGCGTAAACATCAAGGTAAAGACAGTGTGTACCATCAATTAGACAAAGAAACCATTGACTACTATGCCAAAACCAAAGATGGCCTAACGCCATTTACTGCCTGCGCTATTATTAAAGCACATACACAAGGTATGCCCTTACGTGATCGTCATGTAGAATACTTGTTAGCTACTGTAAAGAAAGTTATCCGGCTACAAGAAGAATTGGCAGAAGATGAAGAGCCAGTGAAAGCTGATGTAAAGGCACCTAAGATTGACGTAAAGGTACCTACAATACAAGATCGTATGAATGCTATAGCAGACAAGCACCAACTACATTTCTTAGAATTAGAAGATGATTTGTTTAAAGGTAAAACTGTAGATCCAAAAGCATATGAATATTTGTTAGCTAAAAGTGTAGCACCGGCAACACTAGCTAGAATACTAGCACCGTTTGAACGTAGCCGCGCAGAGTTCCTTGCGGCAAAAACTAGCAAGGATGAAGACACAGTTGATGCTTACGCACACCTTAAAACAGCTGACTACAAACGTTTAGAAGCTTTCTATACAGCATTGTTTGATGGTTTCGCTCAATATGGACAGGTTAAACGAGCAACTAAGAAAGCAAGTGTACGTAAACCTCCGCAAAAAGAAAAACTTGTTGCCAAACTTAAATATCTAAAGAATGATACTACACTTAAATTAGTGAGTGTTAGCCCTGTAGACATTATTGGCGCACAGGTATTGTGGGTTTACAATGTTAAAACACGTAAACTTGGTCGTTATGTTGCTGAAGAAATGGGAGGTGCGTTAAATGTTAAAGGCACTACTATTACAGGATACAATGATATCAAAAGCACACAAAAGACTATTCGTAAACCTGAAGTACAACTTAAAGAGTTTATGTCAGCTAGTAAAGTTGAATTGCGCAAGTTTTTAGAAAATATCAAAACTACAGAAGTTAAACTTAACGGACGTATCAACGAAGATACGATCTTACTGAAAGTAGCATAAACAAAATTATCCTGTTGTTGACGATAAATACTTGACAACAGGATAATTTAAATGTCTTTAATACCAGCAAATGTTTCGTCAACTACAGATACCTTAACACCTAATCTTAGTGTTATAACAGACAGTCTTTATAATCCGTCTACGGGCACAGGCGCAGGGCATATTGCGTTTGATGCTAACCTACAAGCACAGTTAACTACCGTATCAAATCTACAAAACGATATTATTGATTATATACGTCTACGTTTAGGTTATGGTATGATTGATGTTGAAGCCGACAAAGAACACTTTGACATGGGTATTAAACAAGCTCTTATCCGTTATCGTCAGCGCAGTTCAAACGCAACAGAAGAAAGTTACGCTTTCTTAGATCTACAACCAGAAACACAAGAATATATCCTACCTAACTATATTATGAACGTTAGACAGATCTTCCGTCGTGGTATTGGATCGGTATCTGGTACAACAGCTAGTCAATTTGAGCCATTCAGCTCTGGTTATCTAAACACTTATATGTTAGTTGCTGGTCGTGTTGGCGGTTTAACAAACTACGAACTGTTTGTTGACTATCAAAAGCTAGCTATGACTATGTTTGGTGGTTACATGAACTTTACATGGAACAAGGTTACTAAGAAACTAACTATTGTTCGTAAAATGCCATTTGGTTATGCTGGTGATACAGGCAATAATTCTGATAGTTTCCAATTTGAAAGTGTATTGCTGTGGGTTGAAAACTATAAACCGGATATTATGTTATTAAATGATCCTATGACATTCCCATGGATCCAAGACTATGCCTATGCTCTAACTATGATGTCAATAGGTCAAGCACGTGCCAAATTTGCTTCTATAGCAGGTCCACAAGGTGGTACTAGCCTTAACGGTGCGCAACTAATACAAGATGGTAAAGAGTTAATTGAACGTTTAGACGACGAGATTAAACGCTATGTTGATGGCGGACAACCATTGACATGGGTAACTGGCTAACCAAAACGCTAGACATAGTAATCTAACTGTAATAAAATAGTATATCAATTAGGAGTTTTTATGAGTTCTATCATCGCCATCTGCGGCTTTATGGGGTCTGGTAAAGACACTATCGCCGACTATCTAGTTAATTTCCACGGCTACAAAAGAGAAAGTTTTGCTAACAGCCTTAAAGACGCTGTGAGTGTAGTGTTTGGATGGGACCGTGAGATGTTAGAAGGTCGCACTAAACAAAGCCGTGAATGGCGCGAAACCAAAGATGAATGGTGGAGCAAGCGACTAAAACAAGACATTACACCACGCTGGGTCTTACAGTACTGGGGCACCGAAGTAGTACGTAAAGGCTTTCATGATGATATGTGGGTAGCCAGCTTAGAAAATCGTCTAGCACACAGCAAAGACGATATTGTTATTACAGACTGTCGCTTTCCAAACGAAATTAAAGCACTTAAGAACATAGGTGCTACAGTACTCAGAGTTAAACGTGGCCCGGAACCTGAATGGTATGAACATGCTAAGAACTATAACAAAGGCCAAAAATACATTGGCTGGGCAATTGGCAAACATCATCTAGACGAAGCGGGCGTTCATGCCAGCGAGTATAGTTGGGTTGGTAGCAAGTTTGATAAGGTTATTACCAACGACAGTACTATCGAAGACTTGTATGAACAAGTAGAACAACTGTTAAAAATCAGGGACCAAGTCGCCTTGACGCCAGCCTAGACCTTCATGAGCAACTTCAATCTGGCAGTTAGCACATATAGTTCGTAGATTGATATGATTACTATTATTTAAATTACCGTCAACATAGTAAACAAATAACTGTTCTCGATACTTTGATTTAAATCCGCACTTTTCACAGTGCGGTTTCTTTTTATACCCTGCCTTATGCCAACTAGGTATAGGTACTGGCAGTTTTTTCTTCTTGCGTATACAACCGTCACATCGACTCCTATAATATGTCTTTCCAAACATTTTATAGTTAACTGCCGCGGCCTTTTTACCGCAACTTTCACATAAAGGACGATATTCCATGCTAGTATTTATGGGCGAACCTTTAAAAGGGCGGTTTATACCACAAATTTAACCAAATATTAATAAATAGTTTAAAGTAACCCATTTAGAGGATCACACAATATGGCAACATTAAATTCACCAGGCGTATCAGTTAGTATTATTGACGAAAGTCAATACGCTTCAACACAAGCAGGATCAGTTCCTTTTGTGTTGTTAGCAACTGCCGCTAACAAATTAACACCTAGCGGAACAACTGCTACTGGCACAACTATTGCTAACGCAGAACAAATTATTACAGTAACAAGTCAACGTGACTTAGTTAATTATTTTGGTACACCTAACTTTACACTTGATGAAAGTGGTAACCCAGTTAATGGCGATGAACAAAGCGAATATGGTTTATTAGCTGCTTATTCATCTCTAGGCGTAACAAATCAAATGTACATTCAACGTGCTAACGTTGACCTAGGACAACTAACAGGTACAGCAGTTCGTCCAACAGGTACTCCGGCAGATGGAACATATTGGTTAAACTTAACTAATACAAATTTTGGTATCTATGTATGGTCTAATGAAGATGGATTTACACTAACTAATCCATTGATTATTACATCAACAGCATATACATCAGGTGGCGTTCCATTGAGTTCATATGGTTCAATTGGCCAATACGCTGTAGTTACCACAAGCTCAAGCAATCCAGTATACTACAAAGGTTACAATAACACATGGACACTGGTTGGTAGCACATCATGGCAGGATGTAGTTCCTTCTATTACTGGTAATGTTGCTTACCCAACACTTACTAACGGTGCTAAATTGCTTATTAACGGTTCTAATGTTACATTAACTAGCACAACAGTAAGCGGAGCTGCTAACGTGATTAACGCTGCAGCAATCCAAGGTGTGTCAGCAACAGTTAGTTCAAGTGGACAAATATTAATATTTGCTGATTCTACATCAGCAAGTTCAGGTAATATTCATTTACCAAACGGTCAAGTATCGATTGAACCAGGTTCAGACTATGGTGCTACAGATGCTGCTGGCCCATTGGGTTTACTAGCACAACCTGGTGCTTCTAAAAATGGTAACATTTACACATACAATACTCCAACAATTTCATTTGCTAGTTATACAAGTCCTCCAGCTTGGAGAACAACAGACACAACACCACGCCCAGATGGTTCAATTTGGTTGAAAACATCTGCTACTGGTAATGGCGCAAATTGGGCAATTGAAGAGTATAGTGCTACATTAGGTGCTTGGAATCTACTAAGTGCTCCACTATACAAAGATGACACTTATGCTATCTATGGTTTAGATCCAACAGCTGGTGGTTCTGGTATTGCTGTAGGCACAGTTTATGTTAAATATGATACATTAATTTCAAATACACTAACATTTAAACCTTACATTAAAAATGTAGCAGGTGTACTAACACTTACAGGTACAGTAGCAGGTGGTTCAGCAACTTACACAGTTAGCAACAGTTTCTTAATGGCGGTTAGTGTTCCAGGCAGCACAACAAAACAACAAGCAACTGTTACACTAACAGGTACAACTGCTGCTAGCTTAGTAAGTAACATTTTACAAGCTAACCTACCAAATATCACTGCTGGTATTAACTCAAGCGGTGCGGTGTTTATTAGTCACACAGCAGGTGGTACTATCCAGTTTACACTATTAACTGGTAACCCATTAAGCACAGCAGGTATCTTAAGTAGCCCATATGTACAAACAATTACTACAAATGTATCGTACATTGGTACACCATTTACACCATTAACATACACATACAGCTTAACTGCTCCATACAGCAATCCAGCTGATGGTACATTATGGTACTATAACAATCCATTAGACGTAGACATCATGATCAATGATGGTACACATTGGAGAGGTTACCAAAACGTAACCAATGATGCTCGTGGTTATAACTTATCATTAACTGATCCAAATGGTCCTATTTTAAGTGCTACACAACCGGTGGTTACAAGTACTGGCGGTCAAGTGTATCCAGGTCAAATCTGGGTAGACACAAGTATCACTGAATTAAACAGTTTCCCAGTTATCTATCGTTACAATGGTAGCACATGGGACCTAATTAATAATGCTGATAGTGTTGATGCTAGCGGTATCTTGTTTGCTGATGCTCGTTGGTCAGCTACAGGTAATGTAAACCCAATTACAGATAGCTTGCCAGCAATTACATCACTATTAACAAGTGACTATTTAGATCCAGATGCTCCACTAGCACAAGAATATGCTCGTGGTACATTATTATATAATACACGTCGTGGTGGTTACAATGTTAAACAGTTCCAAAGTGCTGCGTTTAACTCAACACAATTAGCTACTGTGACAGGTACACAAGCAGGTGCTTGGATTACACACAGCGGTGATGATCCTACAACAGGTGTTCCATATTTTGGTAGTAAAGCGCAACGCAGTGTTGTTGTTAAAGCTCTTAAATCAGCAATAGCATCAAGTACATCATTGCGTGAAGACCAAACACAATTTAACCTAATTGTATGTCCTGGATATCCAGAGCTTATTCAAGATATGGTTACATTAAATAATGATCGTCAAGATACAGCTTTTGTTATCGGTGATACTCCGCTTGATTTACCAAGTGATTCAACAACACTTACAAATTGGGCAACTAACGCTGGTCTAGCATTAGACAACGGCGAGTTAGGATTAGTTACATACGATGACTATGCTGCGGTTTACTACCCAAGTGGTATTACAACTAACTTAGATGGTAATTCAGTAGTTGTTCCACCAAGTCATATGATGTTACGTACATATATCCGTAGTGATGCGTTAGCTTATCCATGGTTTGCTCCAGCTGGTGTACGTCGTGGTTTAGTTGATAATGCGACAGCAATTGGTTATGTTGATCGTGCTAATAACAACACATTTGTAAGTATCGGTGTAACAAACGGTCTACGTGATGTATTGTATGAAAACGAAATTAACCCAATCACAGTATTACCGGGTGTTGGTTTACTTGCTTACGGTCAAAAAACACGTGCTTCAACAGCATCAGCTCTTGATCGTGTAAACGTAGCTCGTTTAGTATGTTACCTACGTACAGTATTAGCTAAAGCTGCATTACCGTTCATCTTTGAACCAAATGATGCTATTACACGTAGTCAAGTACAATCAGCATTTAACGCAATATTCAATGATTTGGTTGCTAAACGTGGTATCTACGACTACTTGGTAGTTTGTGATACAACAAACAACACACCGGATCGTATTGATCAAAATCAATTATGGATCGATATTGCGATACAACCTGTTAAAGCAATTGAGTTTATTTACATTCCGGTACGTTTAGAAAACACTGGCGCAGCTTTAACAATAACATAATATACGCAGTTATTGGGAGTGGTAACACTCCCATTGCGTAGCTTAAAAAATGGTAAATACTATAAAGTATTAAAAGGAAAACAAGATGGCAACATCATCATTAACAAATTTTACAGTGCCGTTATCGACTAGCCAAAGTGCGAGTTCGCAAGGTCTGTTAATGCCAAAACTAAAGTTCCGCTTCCGCGTGACTTTTCTAAACTTTGGTGTTACACAACCAACAACAGAACTTACTAAACAGGTTATGGATTTCAAACGTCCTACATTAACATTTGATCCAATTGAAATTCCTGTGTATAACAGTAAAGTGTATCTAGCAGGTAAACCTACGTGGGAAACTGTTACATGTACATTACGTGACGATGCTAGTGGCGAAATTACACAACGTATCGGTGAGCAATTCCAGAAACAATTTGATTTCTTCGAACAAGCATCAGCAAGTTCTGGTATTGATTACAAATTTACTACTGTATTTGAAGTTCTTGATGGTGGCAATGGCGCAAGTACTCCTAATACCCTTGAAACATGGCAAATGGATGGTTGTTTCTTAACTAACGCAGACTATGGTGATTTTAACTATGGTAGCAATGACCCAGCAACTATTGGGTTAACTATTCGTTATGATAACGCTCTTCAATTACCGTTAGGTCAAGGTGTCGGCGCAGCAGTTACACGTACATTAGGTTCAGTAATTACTGGTTAATCCAGACGAAAATATACTAATAATAGCCCGGTTTATTCCGGGCTTTTTTTTCTCGATAAATATATTAAACAGGTTAATATATGAGCAGTCTTTTAAGCACATTAGGTACAGTATTAAATTCCATCGGTGAAGGCAATGGTATGCGAGACTACCAACATGCCGCACGTACCTTTGTTGACAGTTTATATAGACTAGCACCAAAACAAAGTACTTTATTCCACGTATTCTTAGATCTAAATCAATCAGTGGCTAATGGTTCAATAATGAATCAAACTACTCAAATTGAAGCAGGCCTTATGGCCAAGCAGGTATCATTACCTAGATTTACTATTCAAAATAAAACATATAACGCTTATAATAGAAAGGTAGTACAGCAAGAAAAAATTAACTACGATCCTGTTAATATTACATTTCATGACGATAGTGCTGATGTTGTATTGAATCTTTGGAAAGATTACTATTCTTACTATTACAGAGACAGTGACTATAAAATTAGTGACTATGATTATAATTCTAAGTATCAACAACGTACTATTCAAAATTGGGGCTTTACACCTAGACTAGTTAATAACGATAATCAAACCTATATTAACTCTATTCAAATTTATAGTTTACATCAACATAGATTTAGTAGCTATACACTAATGCGTCCAATTATTCAAAGTTTCCAACACGGTCAGCATACATATGGCGAATATGACCCGATAGAACATCAAATGACAGTGGCCTATGAAGGTGTTTTATATAGTTCGGGCACTGTAAGCGGCGGCGCAGTACAAGGATTTGATCAAATACACTATGACAATACACCTAGTCCACTTAGCGGAGCTGCTGGTATTGCTAGAAATGCTGCCGATTTGCTTAACGGCTTACAAGCCGGCGACCTTGGTGCTAGTTTAAGTAATGGACTAGGACTAGTAAATGGTTTAACAAATCCAAATTCCGGATTAAAACTTGCCCCAACATTTAATCTACAATCTATAGGTTCAAGTATCCTAAAAGGACAAAATTCACAAAGTACTATTTTTGCTCCTACATCGGCCGATGTAGCAGCAGGGTTATCTACAGCTAGCGCACCAGTTCCTAATTCATATGCTGCTGGATATTCAGGATTTACTCCTACTGATACTTCTATAGGATCTTCATTACTAGATTCGTCAGCGCAGAATCAAAATATTAATTCACAAAATACTCAAACCGGTGATAGTAACCAAGGTACTCCTTCGGATCAAGCGGTAGTGGGAGGATAAGGACATGACAATCTACGGAAATTTACCACCGAGTACACAAGGATCTAATCTTACAAACAATTTTTTCCAAAATCAATTCAGTAATGCTGTGGGATTGAGCCCAAATGCTAATAGTATAATTGTAGGGTATTTCCAACAAATAACAGGTGATGTTGATACAGGTAATAATCTTGCCGCCGCTGTTATATATACTGCTCTACAACAAGGTATAGATCCAGTTTCTGTAGTTGAAGAACTTAAATCTCTGAGTGACAAAAATAGATTAAACTCTCCAACATACGCTAATTATATTTCACCTAATCAACCAGATACTGACGTCTTTGTAGCTAACTCAGTTACGGGTGGCAGTTGGACTACTGGCAATGTTAATTATTCTAACCCTGGTCCTAGTACTGTTTATAACAGCCTAGCTCAAGTCAACGCATATCTAGCTATGTTTTTAAATTTAAATAGAAATTCAACAAGTTTATTAGCTATTAGTAATAGTCCACAGACAAATCCTTATATTCAACGAGCAATTTTAGCATAATGGCCAAGTACGCAAACGGCAAATTTACAATAAAAAATCCAAACAAATACATGGGCAAACGTGCTCCTACTTACCGTAGTAGTTGGGAATTTGCCTTTATGAACTTCTGTGACAACAATCCAGCAGTATTAAATTGGACTAGCGAAAGTGTAAAAATACCTTACTTTAATCCAGTAACTGGTAAACAGACTATCTATGTACCAGACTTTATTGTGGTATATGTAGATGCTAATCAAAAGCAACATACAGAATTAGTAGAAATCAAACCT
>Ga0316228_1003368_pt1 | contig 12838 bp, 7 predicted proteins | sample TBH18021metaG_FD_206005 | JGI IMG/M metagenome (GOLD analysis project Ga0316228, IMG submission 206005) | Freshwater microbial communities from Trout Bog Lake, Wisconsin, USA - TBH18021 | ecosystem: Environmental > Aquatic > Freshwater > Lake > Hypolimnion/Profundal zone | place: USA: Wisconsin... | reverse complement strand
AAATTCCTAAATTCCCCGAAATGGTGACAAGTGCCTGAAACACCGTAATCACCACCCACAGCAAAATCACCCACGCCAGCAAAAAATAACCACCCGACAACAGCCGTGATTTCATCTGCTCACTGGCAAACGCCATCTGCTGACGGGCAATGAGCGCAAGCCAAGCAAAATACACCATCATCAGCACCACACTGGCCCCGATACCCACCACTGCCATCACCGAGGTGATGGTATAGTCACTTTGCATTTGTAGCGGCACGCCCTGACAGCCCGACAAATGATACCCACACCACGGAATATCGCCAAACCCATAGCCAATCATCGGCACACTATCGCGAAACCAATGCAAAATCGCCATCTGATCGTTGCTTGCCACAAACGGATTGACCCACGCATTGACCCGCTCGGCAGTACGCGCATCAAATCCGCTTAAATTCACCAACACCATCATCAGCAAAAGCAAAATCGCGGTACTCGACAACACGCCCAAAATATAACCCCGTCCGCCCATTTGGAAAATTTTGTTGGATAGCGCCACGCCCACCAAAAAGGTAAACAAAAACAAAAATACCAGCATGGTGCCTTTTTCATTGGCAATACCCAGCGCGATAAACGGTAACGCCACCGCAAAAGCAAGCAGTAGGGTCATTTTTTTGGAGCGGAAAAACAAATGATTAATCAAGCCGCGTTGGTTAATCGCCAAAAACACGCCCAAAAACACCATCAGCCAAATCTTTGACAATTCAGCGACTTTCGCACTGTCACTGTGAATCAACACTGCCAAGCCCAGATAGCCCACCGCAAAGGCAAGTAGCCACACACGCGCTTTAGTCATCTCCGATTTAACATTACCCCAACTGCTGTGTAGTAAGTTATTGGCAACAAGGGTTTTAAGCCCCCAACTCAGCAAACTGCTAATCGGGCGAGCCAGGCTAATAAACACAAAACACCAAAACAAATCTTTGAAATGATTGAGAAAAATATAACGCAGTGACAAATAACTACGGGTGCTTAAATCAAATAAAATCATCAAACCAAAGGTAGCAAAGCCTACAAACAACGGATAAATCCACGCGGATGACAGCATGGCACGGTTGTCGGGGAATTTTTCCATCAACCGACGCATGGGTGAAAAAACCGTTAACACACTCAGTAGCACGCCGACGCAAAACAGCACGCCCCCCACCATCATTGGCAATATCACTGTATGGCTAACACCCGCAATAACCAGTCCCCACACGGTGATGGCTATCGGTAGCACTTCCAGCCAGTGCTTACGCCGAGACAGCCACAGTAGCCCCCACGTCACCCATGACCAAATACACACCTGAGTGAGCATTCCCAAATGGGTGGGCGTGCCAATTAACGGCAGTAAATTGTTCGCTTGCAAGGCTTTTTGTTGGTTGTTATTGGCGTCATAGATACTGGCAACATCATTTGCCGATTGATTTAACAGTTTGGCAATAGCAGGCTGATTGCTAAACAGGCGATTGTAGGCAAAACGTCGATTGCCATCGGCGACCGCAAGCAATGACACCGCAAAATTAGCTTGGTCGGCGGGGGATAATTTGTCGGTTTTCAGCGCCATTAGGTTGTCTAAACTATCGAGTTGCCCACTAGCGTTAAGGTGTAGCCAATCTTGTCGATTGCTGAGTTTATCGCCACCCAAATTCACTTCGGTTTCATTTTCAACCAGCTCAGTTTGGCGTTGCTGTTTGCCTTGGGCTTGCCATGCGGCCGCTAAAGCTTGTTGGGTTTTGGCAAAATGTTGCTTTGCGTCACTCATTAATTGTGTGGGCTGACTGGCTTGGGCACAGGCTTGCGTCATGCCATAATTGGGGTCATTACGGTTGTCATACAGATTAGTAATAACGTTGTCGCCACAATATTTGCTGAGCAGTTGCGGTTTGGCAATGCCTTCAGTATAGCTCATCAATTCGAGTTGATAACGCTGCAGTTTGGGCGAATGGGCGTAATCTGCCAGTAAAAACGCGCCAATTAACAGGAGCCATACCACCGCTAAAATTATGATTTCGCTCAACGTTTGCGCTTTGGCGTTGGTTTTTTTGCTGGCTTTTGTACGACTCACTATGTTTAGCATGGGGGTTTCCAAATTGATTAACTTTTTTATTGTTATCCCTGTTTAAAAATTAATTGGGGTCATACAACACCACCGTGCGCGCGATTAAATCATGCAGCGTTTGTTTACGGGCGGTAAACCACATTAAAAAGCTAAATGGCAGCAAAATCAGTTTGAGCGTTTCTCGAATCAGCGCATGGAAAAAATTAACCCGTTGACCTTGCATACCAAACACCCACATACCCATAATCACCTTGCCCACCGTTGCTTGTCGTCCCAAACACGTCAATAACGTCATATAAAACAAATAAAATCCATACGCTATCAAGGCAAGCGTTTGATCACTAAACCCACGAATGCCAAGCTGCGGTAAAACCTGCGGCAACAATAATTGATAAGCCAATCCCAATAATAAACTCACTAACGCTATATCAAATAGATAAGCCAATGCGCGGCGCACAAAACCTGCATACAGCATGGTATGAGCCGGCTTACGAGTCTGCAGCGCGGTCGAAGGGAGTTGACTGACTGCTGGCGTTGGGTATTGGCTAGGTTGCTGTGGTTGCACTGCGGGAGCGACATAAGGATTTGCATAGTCAGTGGATTGTGCTGCGGGTGGATTTGACGCCTGAGCGATATCAGGCTGTTCATAGTTAGGGTTAGGCGGTGCATAGATTGGTTGAGCAGGTTGCTGCATAGGTTGACTAGCCTGAACAGCTGGCATATCGGTCGGTTGATAATTGCCTGCAGATGGATTTGGCGTATAACTTTGCCAAGTAGAATGTTTTGGCTCGGTCGCGTTATGAGCACTGTCATAGGCATTATAGCCACTTGACTGTACAAACGAATTTGCTTGCTGCGGCTGAGTATGATTGTCAGATTGTTGCGCAAACTGACGACTGCCACAATTTGGGCACATAACCGCAGTTTTTGGTAATTTTTGACCACATTGTTGGCAGACAATAATCATAGATGTTTACTACCCTATTTTCATATTTTCAATTTGATAAACTAATTTGACGATCCAACGACCCAGTTGTATGGTGGCAAGCACTCAGTGGGCACAGGATTAGCGCCGCTGCTGTTTTGCTGGTCGATAATGGCTAACACTTTCTCGGCGATGGGTACCAGTTCTGGATAGGTTTGCGGATAATTTAACATATTTTGGCAACGTTTTTGTTGATCGTCCGTGGTATAAAACTGTGCTAATAACGACCCCACCGCGCCTTTGTCATCACCCGCTTGCAGTGCCATTGCCGCAGCCAATTCAATCATATAAGTGTTGGGGTATTTGCTGCTATCACGCGGCGTTTGTAGCGCATAAAGCAAAAAAGATTTGCTATAAGGATAGTTGTTTTTAAATAAATAATAAGCAAAATTGGCGACATATTCGCCTTGGTTGGGATTGTATTTGACTGCTTGCGCTTGAAGATAAGCAGCGGCTTTTGGGTCTTTTTTGCGCCAGTAATAGCTTTTTGCTGCTTCATTGAGTTGTTTGGCGAGCGTTTTATTGGTGGGCTGCTGTTTAAAATAGCCCATATCCGCGTTGCGAAAGGCTTCAAGCGAGTATTGCTTTGTCGCATTGATATCTTGGCTGTAACCGAGCTCTTGCAGCTGTTTGAGCGATGGCTCGGCAAACTCACCCACCTTGACTACTTTATCAAAAAACTCAGGGGTCATACCGAGGGTGTCTTGATACAGCTTGGCTACGCTAGTTTGCGATGAGGAAGAAAAAAAGCCATTTTGCGCTTTAAGCGCTTGCGTCATAGTGGCTTTTCCAGTCGGCAGCAATTTGATGATGGTGCTGTAACTATTTTGGCTTTTTGGTTTTTTTTGTGGATTGTCATCGGTACTTGCCGCTTTGGCATTATCGGACTGATTGGTAGTGGCTGATTGTGATGTCGTCGGTGTTGAGGCGGATTTTAACCTTGATACCCCATAGCCACCGATTGCCACTAGGGCGGCAATCATCGCTATCAACCACCCTTTAGAGGGCTTTTTGACAGATACCTCACCGGTGGCAGTGGTATGCGGTGGCGAACTGGGTGTCGTCTCTGTAGTATCAGTGTGATGCGCGGGTGCTGTTATCGCATCTGTCATTGTATCTACCATCGTATCTGGCATCGCCATTGAATGAGTCGCCGGTGTTTGGGTTGCGTCGTCGACTGCATCCATTGCATTGACGGGTTGGCTCGGTGTACCCCTGCGACTGTTAGCCTGAGTATTGAGCGATTGCTCAAGCCGACGATTATTTGCCAATGTTTCATCATCCATCAAACCAGTCAAAGCCGCGCTTGGCTGATGACTTGGGTGATTTGCGGCAGTGGACGCTACAGAAGCACGGGTGGGCGTGGTTTGCCAGACGCTGGTTGTCGCTGCAGCGCTGATTGCGGGTACAGGTGTGACGGGCGTGGTTAACGGGTTACTGGGTACGGTTAAAAACAAACAGCGATGACAGGGTTTACCGACAAAATGAATGTGGCTAGCATCATTGGGGTAGTTTTCACACACTTTAAACTGGCGGTGTCGAACCAATCCGCGTAGATGGTTTTCCCACTCGGCGGCGCTTGGGCGATCAGTTGGATGGGTGGATAAAAACGCTTTATCAAACATCGCACGGGTTTGGTCATCCCAACACACATGAATGCTGTTTTTTAGCGGAGCAATCTCTGGCTGTGGCTGCAAGCCGTAAGCATATAGCCGCTCTTTGATAAATTGGTCGGTGTTGCGATGGGCGGCATTTTTTAATCGGTCTGACACAGGGATAAAATAAAATGGATGAATACCATTGTTTAAAATTTTAAACAGCTCAATCGCCAGTACAAAACGGTCGTGTTTTTCATCCAATAAACCAATATCTTTGTGTTCATGATATTCAGGACTGGTCATTTCAGGGGAGATGACAGGACTTGGATAAACGCTGCCATCACTGGCAGTAATACGATAGCTATCACAGTCGATAAACCCAACGATAAAGCCTTTATAATCATCATCCATACCCGTGTTTGGCTCTGGCATCAGGCGCATATTGGCTTCTTTAAAATCAATAAAGGCATGCCCATGACCATGTAAGTCCGCCATCAAGGCGCTAATATTGGCACACAGCTGCACGCGATAATTGAGACTCTGCTGATACGCGGTCAGTTTTGCTGCCTCTCGTGGGTACATAAAAGGATTGAGCGATAACGACCTATCAAAATCCAGCTCTGGCATGGCATAGCCAACGAGCTCGTCATGCTCGCCGACAATCAGATGTCTCACCCAAGCAAACTGGGTATACCCTACCCCATTAATCACTTCATAAATATGCTCAGGCGGGCGCGCCATCATGGCTTGTAGTTTGGCAACGCTGGGGTTTTTGGGATCGGTGGGATTTTTAAAGATTTTTGCCACCAAATTGCCCGTGCCTAACAGATTACCAAGACGGTAGACAATGCCCATACCGCCAGAGCCGATCTCATGAGAAATAGGCAAATCAATGGTGATACGCTGATTGTTTGCAATTAAATACGGCATGGACTATCTCTTCAGATTGGCAGATGAGGTGGGTAAAGCGGTGCTAGCAGTGGCACTCATATGATTTACTGCGTCAGTAATACCCAAATAGTATAGCTGTATTTGCTGATTGCCGCTAGAATCGCTGACCGTGCTAGCAGGCAAACCCGTACCCGTAACCGATGAGGCGTTAGCTGCGGTATTGGTGGTAGAGCCAGTTAAAATTTCTGATAGCCCTTTGTCAAGCGTCAGACTATCCAAGATTTCCGTCTTTTTGCTTAACCCCGCTATTTGGCTCGTCATCGATTTGATAGGCAAGCTAATTTGGCAGTTGTAGTAATGCATCGTGGGCTGGATGGTGACCCCTAAATTTGTCAAATCATGGGTATCGGTAACTGGCAAGCAACTTGCTTTAGCGGCAAGTTTGACAGCATGATTGTTAAATTGTGAGGCGGTCAAAGTAGCCTCGGTATGTTGGTTTTGCAACGCTGTACTCGCTGCGCCACTGGCACTGGCAGCCGTTGGGTTTTTATTAGCGACCACCGTGGTAATAGTGGCGGATAATAAGGGCTGATTCACACTATTTTTGTTTTCATTTTTATTGTCGTTTTTAATTTTAGCGCTACTTGTTGGTTTGGATTTTTGCTCGATGACACCGATAGACCCGCCTTGCGGGCTGGCTATTATTACCTTTAAGATGGGATCATCGATGCGATTGCCATTATCGGTAACCGCTGTGGCTTTGGTCAAGTCAATGGCATAGGAATCATCCAGTGCGTGCGCGGTCAGTGGGGGCGTTATAGCCGAGGTGGGCGTTGTGCTCGCCACCGATGCCGCAGTATTGGCATTGTTGACAGTTTGCGTGGGGAGTAATCGATCTTTATTTATCCAGCCCAATATACCTGTACCAATGAGCATCGCGACGCCAGCCATCATAGCAGTATTACGCCGCTGTTTGGTTGAGTCACTGACGGACTGCGAAGGGGGCAACACCTGTGACGTTGTAGCCGCTGAAGTTGCAGGGTCAGTTACAACACTGGCGTGCGGCTTTGGGTTAGGCGCTATGTTATTGATGTTATTAAAGGCTAGGTCATCAGGCGTGCTAGTGGCGCGGGTATTTTTATGATTGACAGCATCGGTATGCCAGACCGTGGGGTTGTTTGGTGCAGTCGCTATAGTGTCATTCGCTAGGGTTTCATTTTGTACCTCAACCATCGGTTCAAGGTTTTGATAATGCTGTTGATTTTTTAACAACACCACCAAGGATTTATCATCACCGGTTAATCGATAGGTGGCAGGGTTGCCAAGTGCCTGTTCAATAATCGCGCTACCCTGCTGTGAGCTTTGACTTTGGGTTAAATTAAATAGCAAGTTGCCAAAAAAAGGGCGGTAAATTTTGGGCGTAACACTTGCGCCTTCAAATACCAAGTCCGCACAGCCATCCGACATCAGTGCAAGGCAATCCACTTGCGATAAATCAATGGGTTCAACCCTTAAAAAGGATTGCCAATTATCTTGGGTAATAAAATGCGTCTCATTGACGTATTCATTCTTGCTATCATCCCCGTACACTTGCAAGTTGGTAAAATAATCAATGTGAGGATGGCGGACAGCAAATTGGCTGGTGATGAGCGGGCTATCACCGATTTGCACCAATAGTGCTTGATGATTAGCATCAATCAATACCCCGGTAAAGGTAGTGTGATAGTCTCTTAGGCTCGACTCAGCGGGCAGCTGCGACTGCAGGTCGAGGCGTATTTGTGATAATTGCTCAATAATTTGCTGTGTAAGCTGTCCTAAATCAAGCGCAATGCCCCTGTGACTGACACTGATACTGACACTGTGACTAACACTGAGACTGAGCAGCATTTTTCCAATCGAGTGACTAAAAAACGCTGCCCCCGCTTGGCTAAATTTTGCCGAACCCGCCCCATCACATACCACGGCGACCATACCTTTTTCGGTTTTTTGCAAATAGATACTGTCTTGGTTGGGCAGGTTGCTGTCGATATGGGATTTACCAATACTGGATGCGCCATACACTTGCCAAGATGATTGGAACGATGATTGCGATGTTTGCGCGAACAAATCCGTGGTTTGGTTCATCATTATCCCCAATTTTTTTTAGGTTTTTCATTATTATGAGCGTTGAAGCTGATTATCTTTCAACTTTGAATGGTCGCCCACGGTGAGATACTCCCTAATTGCACGGTTTCCCCAGGCGCAGATTGTGACACGGTCTTAAGACTCGCGGACAACCACACAAAAAATTCGACAAATTTAACGGAGTTGAGATGCACGGGCGGGGTTAAAATCGACAGTTGTTTGAGCATCTTAACTTCTTGCACGCCCGCATCAATGGCAATCGGATAAATAATACATTGATTATTTTGCTCGGCTTGGTGACATTGATTGATAGCCGCCTGCCACACATCTTGGCTGTCGGTGGGCAGACCATCCGTCATGGCAATAACCCAAGGACGGGTATAATTGATACCGTTGTCGCGTAGATTGATACGCTCTTGCTCAATCAAATTGAGCGCAAGTAACATACCTTGCCCAAGCGGCGTCATGCCATTTTCACGAAATTTAATGGGGAAAAAATCAATCGCATCTGTCCAATCCATCATCAGCTCTGCGGTGTCATTGACCCCGCCCACAATGACAATGGCTAAACGCACACGGTTGCGGGCTGTTTCATCTCTCATCAAATCATGATAAAACGCCTCAATCCCTTCATTGAGCATATCGATACGGCGTTTGTCGCCATTGCCTGAGCGTATCGCCATTGAGCCTGACAAATCCAACACCAAAACGCACAGGGTACGCTGGGCAACGTTATTGCCGTAGTCGATTTCACGAAACTGCGGGGTGATGGCTTGCGGGATGGATGGCGGCGTAGAATCAGCTGGGTTTTGAAAATTGGGTATGGGGTTGTGGGCGACCATAAAGATATCCTATTTTTATAAAAATTATTGTAATCGGTATCTCAGCAAAAGCCGATACGAAAAGCAAGGTTTTTTGTGGGGATTTAATTAACAACCGTCAAAAATATTTCTACAATCTTACCAAAACGGGCTTAAATACCCCCCCGCCCCGTTAATCATAAGTTATAAAAAACCCCTAACACGCGGTTAAGGGTTTTGATGATTTAAGCTATCTTAGTTTTTTAACAGGCTTATCTAATAAGCTTAGTCTTTTAACACTTCTGCCATGGCATTGGCTACATAGTCGATATTGCTAGCGTTTAGACCGGCAACCGAGATACGCCCATTAGCGACCATATAGATACCAAAATCTTTGATAATGCGCGCTACTTGCTCAGGGGTGAGACCGGTATAGCTGAACATACCGTTTTGCTTGGTGATATATTCAAAACTGCGACCGGGTAATTTGGCCTCTAAGCTGTCACGCAGTTTTTGGCGCATGTCTTTGATACGATCGCGCATCACATACACTTCTTGTACCCATTCATTGAATAACGCTTCATCATTCATCACGATATCAACCACGTGACCGCCGTGCGAAGGTGGGCTTGAGTAAATGCGGCGGATATTGAACTGCAATTGACCTTGTACCGCTTTGGCTTGTGCTTCGTCTTTACACACCACAGATAAACCGCCAACGCGTTCGCCATACAGTGATAGATTTTTTGAGAATGAGTTACTGACAAAGAACAACAAGCCCATGTCCACTGCTTTGCGAATCGCGTAGACATCTGCATCCATGTCTTCACCAAAGCCTTGATAGGCAATATCCATAAACGCAAGCAAGTTTTTCGCTTTTACTACTTCAAGGACTTTATCCCATTGCGCTTGGGTCAAATCAACGCCCGTTGGATTATGACAACAGGGATGCAGCAACACCACATCATGGGCTTGTAAGGTGTTTAAAAAGGCAATGAGTTCATCAAATTTGATGCCATTGCTCGCTGCATCATAGTAGGGATATTTGCCCACCGCAAAACCAGAACCTTCAAAAATACCAATATGGTTCGCCCACGTTGGGTCAGACACATAGCATTTGGCTTGGGGAAACCAAGCATGAATAAAATCAGCCCCGACTTTGAGCGCGCCTGAACCACCGATGGTCGCTGTGGTTGCCACACGCTTGTCTTTTAATACTTGTGCATCTTTACCAAACAATAGGTTTTGGCAAGCAGCGCGATAACCTGGCAAACCGTCCATTGGCAAATAGGGACGTGGTTTTGGTGGATTAGCGATTTGTGCTTCAGCTTTTTGCACACAGTTGAGGACGGGTAATTTACCGTCATTATCAAAATATACACCCACACCCAAGTTAACTTTGTCGGCACGTGGGTCTTGTTTATGCTTGTCCATCAACCCCAAAATCGGGTCACCTGCATACGGTTCTACATGTGAAAACATGAATAGCTCCTACATTTAATTGATAAGTTTGACTGCTAAAAAATTTACGCTAACGTGGCATTGCCCAAATATTCAATGTCAACGGATAAGGATAAACCTTGTAACCCAATAAAACAACCGTCACGCCTATTTTTTTGCTTGTCTAAACGCTTTACCTGACAAAGTTTTAAGCCTATCAAAGTGTCCCATTTGATAAGTTAACCTACCCATGCAGTTACATTTTTTCACAGCAGTTATCGCATAAATTGCAAATTTTGCGTGTTATTTACATTTATAACTTATATTTCTATCAACAATATGCGCATAATAATTTTATCAATTCCGTGTGTATTTTTGAGGAAACACAACATGATGATGACTGCTATAAAAAAATCCCAAATCATTGCCGCGACAGTTGCGGTGATTGCCATGAGTGCCGTGTCAACCCCCAGTAATGCGCGTACCGTTAAAGCCGCCGCTAAGAAAACGACAACGGTAACGACGACTCGCGTTGCGCCAAAAACCACAACGATTGTCAATCAACATATCGATGGCACGAGCGATACGGTAATGGTTCGCCCCAATGGATTTACCATTGTTGACGGTATGCCATTTTACCCGACACAAATTGTTACCACGCCGACTTATCGCATCGTCTCTACGCCTGTCGTCACTACCACCGCCCCTGTGGTAACAACAGCGCCTAGTACCACCGTAGTATCAACATCGAATGTCAATACCACCACCCCAGTGACGGTACAAACGGGCTCAGGCGCGACAGTAACCGTGTCAAAACCTGCCACTGTTGTGTCTACTACCACGACAACCCCCGTATTGCTACCCGCATCAACGCCTGCGGTAGCGACAATGACCACCGTGCCTGTCACGACCGCACCGGCTATTATCGTTAACCCGTAATTCGTAGTCACTGATTCGTTAATCTACCAAAAGCAAGACGTCACACATTGTCGTCTTGCTTTTTTTTAACCGTATTTTTAGTGGCTGATAAGGTAAAATACTCATCTTAAGTTTAATTTTGCAACCTATTTTTTATGTTTTTATCCGCTGATATATGATACATGCAAGGTTTACGTGATGAATTATGAAAGATTGCAAGACAAATTATCCATCTTAGCCGATGCTGCCAAATATGATGTTTCCTGTTCATCAAGTGGCAGCAAACGTGACAATCATAACAAAGGACTCGGCACGGCTAACTCGGGTATTTGTCATAGCTATACCGAAGATGGCCGCTGTGTTTCCTTATTAAAAATATTGTTTACCAATCATTGTATCTACGATTGTGCGTATTGCACCTCAAGGCGCAGTCACGATACGCCGCGCGCGGCATTTACTGTCGAAGAAGTGGTTGATTTGACCATGCAGTTTTATCGGCGCAACTATATTGAAGGCTTGTTTTTAAGTTCAGGTATTTTTAAATCGCCCGACTATACCATGGAGCGATTGGTTCGTGTCGCCAAAACCTTGCGCCTTGCGCACAAATTCAATGGCTATATTCATCTAAAAACCATTCCAGGTGCGTCTGTTGAGCTGATGCAGGAAGCAGGATTGTATGCCGATCGCTTAAGCGTCAATATGGAAATCCCCACCAAATCTGGCTTGGCATTGCTTGCACCTGAAAAAAACCATGACGATATGAAAGCGCCAATGAAAGTGGTGCAAGAACAAATCGTGGTGTTTAAAGACAGTAAAAAACAACACAAACATACCCCAAAATTTACCCCAGCAGGTCAAAGCACCCAGCTGATTGTGGGCGCAGCGCAAGAGACCGACTTACAAATCATCCGTTTATCGAGCCATTTTTATCAAGAATACGACCTAAAACGGGTGTACTATTCAGGGTATGTGCCTATGCTCAGTGACAATCGCTTGCCCGCCATGGGTACCCCTGTGCCGATGGTGCGAGAAAATCGCTTGTACCAAGCGGATTGGTTAATGCGTTTTTATGGATTTGAAGCAGAAGAAATCCTACCCGATGACCATCCATTCTTGGATTTGGACTGTGACCCCAAATTGGCTTGGGCGATTCGTAATAAGTCACATTTTCCCGTCAATATTCAGACCGCGCCCTACAAAATGATTGTGCGTATTCCTGGTATTGGCACCCGAACCGCCAAAAAAATTGTTCAGGCACGAAAATTTTCGACGTTGACGCTCGAACATCTCAAGCAAATGGGCGCTGCCGTAAACCGTGCCAAATACTTTATCGCCCTCAAAGGTCGCAATGAGCATTTGAGTCATTTAACGCAGGATAATTTTCGCGATTATGTGCTGGCGCAGACCCAAACCAAATTCAAAGCCGAGCGGCATGGTCAATTGGCGTTGTTTTAGCATTATTATTTTAGAATTAATTTTTTAAAATCAATCTTTTAAAATTAAGGTTTTAAAGTCCACTGTGCAAAAGGTCAATCATTTATGGATTTAGTGACGGCTGAGACCCCCATTTTAATCTTTGATGGCAGCTTTGAAGGGTGGCTCACGTGTGTGTTCACCATCTATGAAAACGGTTGGCAGCACACCCCGATTGTGACCATTCAAGCTGAGCATGAAGTGGTGCCCAATTTTTGGCAAGCCACTGTCACCGTCGCGACCGATGAAGCCAAAACCTTACGGGTGAGTGATAAATTAGCGCGCGTCTTTGGCAAAAAAGGTATGCGACAACTGCTGTGGGGCTTTTTATCAGAATCGCCTACGGTGTATAGTCATCTGTTTGGGGTGGTACGGTTTCAACTGTCCAATTCCAACCTTAATGTGTGGGAGAATTATACCCATGCGGATGTGATGGCAGTGAGCAAGCTTATCAAAATGGTCGGGCGTGAGCGCCACCGTATGCAGGCGTTTGTGCGATTTGAACAAATGCAAATGCCAGACATCG
>Ga0316228_1003367_pt1 | contig 12840 bp, 10 predicted proteins | sample TBH18021metaG_FD_206005 | JGI IMG/M metagenome (GOLD analysis project Ga0316228, IMG submission 206005) | Freshwater microbial communities from Trout Bog Lake, Wisconsin, USA - TBH18021 | ecosystem: Environmental > Aquatic > Freshwater > Lake > Hypolimnion/Profundal zone | place: USA: Wisconsin... | reverse complement strand
TTTCAATAAAGCCTTAAAGTTGCCGGGAGCATTTTTTCCATACACTAGTGGAGGTCTTATTATTACGACCTCAAGGCCGGTTTTTTTAGATAAGCTAATCAGCTGTAATTCAGCTTCATACTTTGACATTGCATAAAAAGAGTGTGGGCAAGCTATATCCACCTCGCTAAATGGCCTATCAAAAGTTTGCGCTCCATTGACGCCGATAGAGCTGATAAAAATAAAACGTTTCACACCAGCATTCGCTGCTTGACGCGCTAGATTTATTGTCCCATGCAAATTTATAGAATGTGATAATTGCAAAGAGGTCATTGTTACGTCATTAATCTTGTGCGCCTGCCCTGCACAATGTATTACAGTGTCGCAGCCAAATAAAGGTGAAGACCAATCTGTATTTTCGCCAATATCCGCTATCAAATGTTGGGTTACGCTCGGGAGAGAATCAATCAAAGCCCTGCGCACCGACACGCTTACATAAAATCCGCTCGTGATCAATCTTTGTAAGACTGATTTACCGATGAAACCAGTGCTGCCAGTCAACAATATCTTTTTCATCTTATATCTTATAGCTACTAATCACTATTAGCGTCAACACCAAATAAATATATTTTAGTAAATTTAAGTCCCAGCATTCAATTTACATTTTTCTGAAAAAATTTCATTTATAGTGGCCCAGTTATGATTTTCTAAAACATAAAGATAGCCAGCTTGGCCAATGCCTGTTCGATATCTTTTATCCTGAAGCAGCCTAATAACTGAAGCAATAAAGTCTTCTGGCTTATCCCTCACCAATATTTGATCATTATTGACAGCCTTAATATCGCCTAACCCAACTCTTGATGCCACCACTGGCAAAGCGCAGGCCATTGCCTCCAGGATCTTAAATTGCATACCAGAGCCAGATCTCATCGGAGCTATTGAAATTTGACTTTTATTCAACATCTCCGCCATTGAATTAACTCGTCCAGTGACCGTAATTCTTCTATCCGAAGCCAATGCGACAATGGCGGGCGCAGGATTACTCCCTGCAATAAAAAACTGTACGTCATTATTTAAATTTTTTATGGTTACCCAACAATTTTTTACGAACCATAGAACAGCCTCAATATTAGGACCGTAGAACATATTCCCACTAAAAATAATGCTCGGGCCTAGGCTGGATATATTAATTCTAGAAAATTCATTTAGATCAATTCCGAGGGGTAATACAGCAACATTCCTTTGTCCTATATAAGCTCGATCTAGTTCAGACACAACAAAAGATATTCGAGATCGCCTTGCAATCTGACGCTCATATAATGTTATACGTTTAGTTTCGATTTTAAAGAAAAGCTTCTTTAGCCCTTTGGATGATGCAATGCGGCGTGAAAAATTTAAACCTAATGAATCAACCATATCAACCAATAAATCGTTAGTTAAATGCTCTATATTCGATAAAGGACGAACTGTTACTGAATAAATTAAATCAGGATTAAATTCTAATATTTTCTTATTACATGCATTTTTAAAATCAATAGAGCTATAAAAAGCACATTGGAATGGTAGTGAGCGATCAAACAATGCCTTCAAAGCGGTCCATAAAAAATTAATAAGGGTCCACTTAATTAATGAAACTTTTATACCCAGAGCCTCTAAAGCCAAAAGATCATTGCTGTCCTGAGACTTGCAAAAACTAATAAGCTCAATGGAATGATTTTTAGCAAGAAAGGTAAGTCTATTAAAAGCCAAAACCTGATCGCCATTTTTATTTTTAGCAGGAATACGTGTACACAAAGCAAGAATTTTCATTTCGAAGACCGCATTTCAAAATAAACTTTTTGATATACGGCAACAGTCCGAGTTGCAACAGAATCCCAATTGAATTTGAGCGCCATAATTGCACCCATTTGAATCATGGCTTTACGTAACGATGCATCTTGTATTACCTTTAACATCTTCTCAGTTAGTTCCGCAATGTTATTAGGATCAAAATATTCTGGTGCATCACCACCAACTTCAGGTATGGAAGTACTGCTGGAGGCAATTACTGGGCAGCGCATATTAAAAGCCTCAAGCAGAGGAATCCCAAAACCCTCATAAAGCGAAGGGTAAACGAATACCGTAGCAATGCTATATAAGTCGGCCAATTCAGCCGTTGTTATGAAGGGCAGGAAAATAATCCTATGCGCAGCGCTAGAATGAAGCACCGCTTTGTGAGATGCACTTCCCTCCCAGTTTTTGTAGCCAACAATAACCAAATTATGGGGGATAGTGACATCTTCAATTAGCTTAAGAAAAGCTTTAACTAAGAGTAAGGTATTTTTTCTAGGGTCATCTGCACCCAGGGATAAAATAAAGGGAGTAGTGGGGTGCTCGGAATTACTATCATCAATTGTGAACGCAGGGTCACAACCCTCGTAAGTCACCATTATACGATTCTCTAAAGTACCCGGAATTAAATTAAGAATATCAAATTTAGAATACTCGGATACCGTAATAAGGGCTCTAGACTTTCGCGCAACAAGAGGGACAATTATTGAGCGATACAGACGCCCTAATTTCTGATAAACAGTAACTGGACTAGGAATTAATGATCCAGACTGCAAGAACATAACATCGTGTAATGTAATTATCAAGCAAGTATTTCCAGCTATGAATATTGGGGCTGTATTTCCCAAGCAATGTAATATATCTAAATTATCTCTGTAGGCAGCTAGCGGAAGAGCTATCTGCTCCCACAAAGGGTATATTGGAATTGGAAGTCTCTTAATGAAGGTATTCTTAGAGGCAGGAAGAACATTTTCAATATCTTCTCTATAAATATATAAATAAAAATCTATATCTGGAAAACCATTAACCAAATTATGGAGTAGATTGATAGAGTAGGTTCCAATTCCTCGACGAGGATTATTTGTTATAAACCTTGCATCAATTCCAATTTTCATTAAATTAATTCTTTTTTAAAATGCAATAAATATCATTTAAAAGGAAATGTAATGAAGGAATTTTATTTATTCTAGTTTCTAAAAAATTAACAAAAATATTTAGAATTTTAAATTTTCGTAGATAACACCTTAATGATACAAAAAAAACTCCATCTAGACCAATATCAATTACTGAAAGGTTGTATTTTTTTGCTAAATGTTCAATCTGTAATGGTGTATATCGCTCAGGATGGTACCAATGTCGCAAAGAATACCTAAAATATTCCCAAAGAGAAAAAGCAAATGGAAGCCGCCAAATAACAATATATCCACCAGGGCTCAATACCCTAATAATTTCCTTCAAACTATAATCTAGATCGCCGCCATATTCATTAACATGCTCCAATACTCCGGAGGAAATAACAATATCATACTCATTGCTTTCAAAAGGCAAATCTAAATTATTGCTCGTAGTAACAACATTAAGACTCAACTTATCTAGGAATATTTTAGTCCTTATATCTGGATTCACCAAAAAACTATCGACACTCAAATTGAGACCATGTTTTAAAAGATAGGAAATATGACCATTTCCCGCCCCCCAATCAAGAATCTTTTTGGGATTCAGGGAATTAATCAATAATAAATACTTAAAATAATCACTAAGAAAACCAATATTTTTGAGATTATAATAATCTTTAGGTAAAGAATTTTTTTCTATATTTAAAATATCTAAAAAATCATGGGAAGAAGAAACTAATTTTATATTATTTGAAGGCATTATTATTTATTGTAAGTTTTATGATTAAAAATCCAAAAATTAAAGCTATTGATAATGAAATAAATGCGCCAATTGATCCACGTATTAGAAAAATTGAAAAAGAACCAAAAATAGATACACAAAAAATTTTGAAGTTATTGGTTGCAATATTTGAGTATCTTTCACATTGCGCTACAAAAGACCATAATAATAAAATAAATAATGGTAGTCCAAAATAACCAAAAGCTCTAAATAAATCAACTAAAGGTGATTTAATAACCGCTATGCTGCAAGATAGGTCAGATAAATTAAAATCAAATGGGTAACGAATAAAGTTTGGGAAAAGTGAATTATAAATCTCATTAAAAGTGCCGATTAGATTCCTAGTTCCAGTTTCTCCATTAAGTATACAGTCTGCAAGCTCAGAACCCCACTCAATTCCGATAATGTAGTTTGTAGCAATACCTAAATTTGAGCGGTCTAAAGTAGCTGAAAAATCAAATAGCCATGCGTAGAATTCAATAGAAGCAAGGAAGGCATCATCGTAAGCGAATCCCTGGCCAATTAAATGCTTAAATTGACCGCTTATAAAAAATCCCATTAAAGTTATTAAGCCTAATATGGATAATTTTAATACTGACGGCATTTTCCACTCTGATACTCTAATCTTATAGTTAATTATAGATAATATAGAAATTAGTACTAAGATTCTTGAAAATACAAAGATTAATAATAAACCTATTATTCCAACAAATTTATAAAAAAAATTATTTGATAACAATATTTGAGCTAAGGAAAGGGGCAATAATAAACCAAGAACTATTCCAATTCCAGCAAAATCAGGCCTACCAGATTGATAAGACCCATAAGCCAAAAAAAATGCCGATATAATAAGAACGGCAGTTATTAAAACTAATATATTAGTCTTATTATTAATATTTAAATATTTCTTTTTTAAAATACTATTTTTTCTCGGCAAGGCAAAATATTTCATAAAAATAATTCCTGCTAGGTTAATAAAAATAAATATTAACCTAGCAATATTGAGGGAATTCTCGTTAATTTTAAATACAAAAAGCCCACTCAACTCATAGGCTCTCATTGCCAGTAAAATCTCTACTTGTGCAACACCTAGAAAAAATATTGAAAAAAAGGAAAAGGAATAAAAAAGTTGTTTACGATTTGCAGCGTAAAGACATGAGGTTAATGAGAGAATTATTGCAAAAAAACCTTCAAGGCTCATTTAATGACCCTAGGACCAGCATTGATAAGTGCATCATATAGACCAATAATTCTATAAATACCAACTATAAATTTAAATCTTAATAAATTAACATTCTCCTCAATGGGACTTAGAATAGAGTTAATTGGAGATATAAAATCTCTAGATGCAGCGATAATGGTTCTTAATGTCCAAATAATTTTATAATAAAATGGATAGTTTTTAAGACCAAAACCTACTGCGTATCCAGCGCCATAATAGTAACCAAGACATGTTATGTACGGTTTTTTACCCCATAATGGTGGATGTGATATTTTTATACTCTCATCATAAATAAAACTCTTTGATAACTGCAATAATTTTGAACCCAAAATAAAAGCTTCACCGCATTTTGCCAAATGAATGCTTCCTGGGCCAATATCTGGAAATCCTCCAATAGAATCAAATATAGATTTTTTAATACATATATTCCATTCAGTAATAAATTTTATAACAGTCCAATGATTAGAATTAATTATTGATATTGCTGGATTATTGCTAATATAGTTATTATTATTTGTATATCCCCTATTAAATATTAAATAATCAGTAGAATCATCAATAAAAATGTTATTTATAAGCAAATGAGAATTTTGAAAAAATATAGCATCGTCATCTAAAAATAAAATAAAGTCACTTGTTGAGTGCTTTGCGCCAATATTTCTAGCAGTTGATGCTGGAACTGGAAATTCTAAAATTATTTCTCTTAAGTTAGACATTTGAATTTCATCACTTATGATTCGCTTTGACTGGTTAACTAATATAATTTCAAATTTAGGACATTCTTTTATTTGATGCAATAAAGACAATAATTCATCAGGTGCATTTAAAGATGGAATAACAACGCTTAAACTATAAGATTTCATTATATTTAGTAATCCAACATAGTAAATTATATATTCATTACTGATTGATATTATTCACAGAATATATAAAAAGAAAATAAAATCACTCAGAATCCCAAAAATTACGTTCTGTAAGACCAAATTTAATTTTAAGTGCATAAAATATTCTTGGATAATAAATTGCGAACGATAGTAAAAGGAATTTTAATTGCTCAATAAAAAATATATCTCCAGCTTTAATATAGTTTTTATAAATAAACCAATAGTATTTTATTGCTAAATATCGACCGTTATAAATTGCTAGAGTATTTAAATCGTTTATAACACCTAGTGTTGATATCCATTTTTTCTTACAACTTCTAAATAATCTTATTAATTCTAGATTTTCATTTTTATCCCAATCATTTAAAGCTATTAAAATTGAAAATCCATTAACAATTGGTATACAAGACTGCACCTTCATATCATGTGTATTAGTAGCAATTGATATGTGGTCAATAAGAGTTTTATTTGAATAAGTAAATTTATTATTACCACTTAATGCATTCTTTGAAACAAGTAACATTGGCATACAACTCATTTGATTATTATGGGCCCAGCTAATATTGATTGTTGCAATCTCTCTTTTAAATATAAGTCCAGAAATAAATAACAATTCACCTAAGTTATCAGCTAATTTTAAATATTCTAAAAATCCAAAACCACTTTTATATTCCCTTCTTTGGAAATGATTTTCAGAATTAGAATAATAATTAAATATAGTTACATTATTATTTTTTGATATATCACTAAGTATGATTGAGATCGCTTGATCACTAATTTTATCATCATCACCTAAAACCCATATATATTCCCCTATGCCATATTCAAATGCACGTAAAATATTCTCATTTCCACCAACATTATATCTATTATTTATATAGTAGATATTATTATATTTTTTGAAAAAATGACAATTTATTTTATTTTTTGAATTATTATCTAAAATATACAACTCAACCTCATCCGTCAATTGAGGTAGTAGTACATTTAAATTTTTCAATAATATTTCACATCTATTATATGTTGGTATCACAATTGTTAGTTTCATCTATTATATTTTTTATTAAATATTTTATTGGTATAAAAATAATTGAAAATCAAAGAATTTACCATACTTCCAATCAGGAAAAAAATAAATCCATAGAAAAAAGATGATAAATACAAAAGCGTTAGCATGGTTATGGGGGCGATTAAAGAAATATAGAAAGTATTTTCTCTACCCGACATCCTAAAGATAATCGCTGAAATATTATTATTTATCAAAGGCACGAAAGTTAAAGCGACAAAAATGAATACTATAGCATCGTATTTAATAAAATTGAAATATAAATCTATACAATAACATAAAATATAAACTATTATTATTCCAATAATATATATTATTGATAGTAGTTTTGTAATATTTATTTTAAAATCAACTACTTCATTATTATTTTTTATAATATGTTTAATGTCGCTTTGCATGTATAGCATATACGACATTACAATAGAAAACACCGTTGAGCAAATGAAGTAGGATTGGAAAAATGCATTTACAATATTTGCATCATAAATAAACGAAATTATATTACCAAGACCCATCGATGATGCATAACCAAAAAATCCAACAATAAATAATTTTAATTGAAAATTATTTTCAATTACTGTATCTATTTTTTTATTAGTTGTATAGTTTTTCATTATTATGATGATTAGAGGAATTATAGATCTACCTACAAGCAATCCAATAATTCCATATTCATTAAATAATAAGAGCCCAAATAATAATAATAAAGCACCCATTAATTCAGAATAAAATTTTACTTTATATGCCAATTCCTTTGATATATTTCCTTCAATATAATTTAATGCGCAAATTGAGAGATAGTTGAGACTTACTATAAAACTAAAGAACAGAAGAAATTTTATATTAATATTTATAATGTCAAAATATTTGGAAATGTAACCCCATAAATTTATTAATACAATAATACAAATAATTCTTATTGATAAACTTATTTTTATTTGTATTTTTTCTTCTAAATTTAATTCCTTGTATCCCTTAATGAATATAATATACGTTAGTCCAGCATCTATAAATCCTTGCATTCCTGAAATTGTATACAAAATATAAAATTGGGCTAATTCTATCTGCCCTATTATTATTGGTGGGATAATCAACATTATTACACCACTAACTAAAGTAGCTAATCTATAATATATTGACCAGTTTAATATTGATACCATTTATTTTTTATAATAAAAATAAAATTCCTGAAGAATCGATATACTTTTGTGCAGCATAATATCTTTAGAAATTAGAATTGAAAATGATTTTTTCTCATAATTATATTGTTTACTCATCATTATTAATTTAAAAAATATTTTGTATTTTCTTTCTATGAGTATCTTTATTTAATTAGCCCGAATGCAGAGAGCTAAGTAGTAATTTGTCATCTTTGATCAATAATATACATTGATGAATTCGATAACCCGTATACCTGGAATGGAATAATATGTTTAGCTTTTTCTTTCAAATAGTCATGAATATGTGTCGAAGATTCAAAACTTTTATTATTGTGCTCGCAACATATTATAGCAATTTCAGCGCCCCAAAAATTTGATTTTAAGGCATAGTTTTGTAGTTTTGTGTTTGACTCTGTTAAGGCCCAATTAGATATCAGCAACGAATTCCTGCAATTATCTTCACTAATTAAATCTATATTTTTAAAGTGTGAAAAATCATACACTGCATCTTGTTTTTTTGCCCTAACAACAGAATTTATATAAATATATTGTAATGGTAGAAACTCAGGCAAATCGAATATAGTAAAATCTAATCCTTTATTAACTCTCAGAAGTATTGAGATAAGACCGCCAAATCCACCCCCTATTTCTACTATCGTTTTAGGCTCATAATTTAATTCTGATAAATATTTCTTAATAATAGATGCAACATATAGATGGCCAAGCCTAGGACTGCTTGTTTTTTTGTTTTTATTAAGAATAATTTGATTGCCAATAAGCTCTTCCATGTACAAACCATCAAACAATTTATCTATATAAGGCTCTACTTCGCTAGTCCTATCTATCACAACTTCTCCAACCATTGTCCTAATAATTACTGGGTTTTCTGAAAATTTAATTAAATGACCAGGGCTTTTGTATATATTTTTAAATTGATCTGACCATAATGACCAGTTATTATCTGAATAAAGTAGCGATGATTCAATTTTATAAGCTAATATATCGGGATATAATGAGTTAAATAGCTCTATTTGAGGGTATTTATTTTTTATAATTTCTTCATTTTCTAAAGATCTACCTAAAAATATTATAAAAATCTTCTTTATAAGTTTTTTTATATTTTTAATCACTCGATTCCTTTTTCATAATAAAATTGTTTTTAAGTCACTCCATATTAATTATAAACGTCCATCTAACTAGAAAATTTTTATAAAATATCTGTTTAATATAAATGCTTATTGTATGGTATTTTTTTATATAGATCTGAATTTAGTAGAAAATAAAGCTAAAATTTTCATTCCATGTTTTAGCTTGTTTTAGTAGCTATAATCTATATTTATTTTTCTTGCGGTTGCCTTATTTGATTATCTTGGATAATCTTAAAAATTTATTTCTTTTTAAATATACAGATGGAGCCTATATTCAGCGATATTTTTCTTTTAATATAAGGGATATTGTGTGATAAATTGCCTCATCTAAACTAAAATTCATTCTAAGATTAAGCAATTCTTTTGCCCTATTTATGCAGGGTATATATCGATCAGTCACTGCTGTTGACACTATTGGAACGTCTAATGGTACGTTGAAAAATTCTCCTATTTTTTTAGCTAGATCCCCAATTAAGATTGGTTCATCTGAACCTACATTATAAATTGGACATGTATTAGAGCTATTGTCAGCAATCGTCATTAACCATCTAACAAGATCGTCTGCGTGCATATAGCTTCTATAAACTGTAGAATTAGTTATTACTTTTATAGGTCTTTGGCTAAGCCCATCTTCAATAAAATTACCTACTGCAAATGATTGATTTCTTGGTAAATATGCACCTATGAAAGCAAAGCATCTTGCAATACTTACATTTAGATTAGATAATCCTAGGCTTTTAATCATGACCTCGGACTTACGTTTTGCCTGAGCATACTCGCGCTTGCTTGCTGCCAAATCGCATAAAGAATTTACATCGAAATCTTCTGAAACATGAGATAGATTTTGGGGTTGCTGTCCATAGACCGCCCCAGAACTTGTAAAAATAATTTTACTATCACGACAATAAAGTTGCGCTAATTTACAAAAATTATATGCGCCCGCAAGAATATTTAGCCTCTCAGTATCAGGTTGATCAATATAGTGCTGGGCGTTTGTAGAAGCAGCCGCATAAATAACATACTCGGCTTTAGGCAACTCTAGACATCTAGATATATCTGCATCTACTAGTGATACAGTTTGATCTAGTAACTCAGGGCTTTGACTTTTTAGTATCTGCGCATTTCTTGCCATTACTGAAATTGATTCTATTCCAAAAGGCCTCAACAAACCTCTTTGATAAGAATCAAGAATTGATTTACCAAAAAAACCAGAACCGCCGATAACTAGTAAGCGCGCCATGTTAGCAGTAGTGCAACTTATTTCAAAAAATTAATTATATGCCTCGCTCGCGCATGCTTTCGCTGTAACGCGACTCAAGAGTTTCAATACGCTGTAGATCTTCTTCATAAATTGCCTTGTAAAAGTCACGTTTATTCTTGAGCCAAAGAATCTCGAAGTTTAAAGCCTTCAATATTCCAGTCTCGTAGTCACTCTTAATTGCTTTTGAAAAGTCAAACATAACCTTGCGTGTCTCGTAGTAATCAAGAAGGTCGCCCATATTTTTTTCAAATAACGGAATTGAGACCGCTGACACGCCACCACCAATCCCACATATTAAACCCTTATTTTTTGCCTTCTTGATGACTTCAGTTGATATTCTCATGACTTCATCTGTATTAATGCCATTGCGAGTTAAGCCCAGAGAATAAGACATATCATTTCGACCCACGACTACTGCATCAATTAATGAAGCACTTTCCGAATCTAAAATATCATCGATTAATTTATAAGAGGTTTCAGTCTCAATATTGATAGCAAATTTCTTATCCTCACGCTCATCCTCAGAAAACACTTTTAAAAATGATTCTGTAAATTTCTTTAAAGCAAAAGGTGTTTCAATCATTGGCGCAACAATTTTATCAACACCAATAATTTGAGCATCATACATATCACGAATCGCTTCGCAACCGCCAATTTTCAATGTCAGACCAAGTCCTGCAGCCGTAATAATTTCTTTTAAACGGATGCCCTCTTCAATACGAGTACCCTCGGCTTCAAATTCTGCCTTAATTCCAATAACCCCATAGTTTTCCTTAAGGTCCTCAAGAATTATTACTAATTTTTTTTCGTTTGAATTCATTTTTATCTCCGCGCGAGTTTATCGATTAATACTAGTATATATATATTTATTTCTTCAAATCAAAAATAAATTCATCGATGATATGTTGCTTTAAAAAGGGCGCCATTTCATCCAATGGCTTGGACTCCAATCGGCCATCGTCATGACGCACTGTAGTAACAGTTGGGATGATTTCCTGTATTTTATCCGTCATGACCTCTAATACGAATGGTCCAGATGATTGCAGCATCTCGGTGAGGCCACTTTTCAGCTCAACTGGATTGGCAACCATTTGATATGGCACATTAAGCGATTGGGCAATATTTTCAAACTTAGGAAAAACAAGTCCGCTTTCTGGTCCTGTAGCCGCTAACCTGCCATTAAAGTAAGCATTTTGCGTATTCCGAATGGAGGCATAGCCATCGTTATTTACAATGATCAATTTGATATTTAAATCGTTGGCTTTAAACACTGCTAGTTCATGTAATGCGGTCATTGCAGACCCGTCGCCAGTAATACACAGAACCCGACTAGCCCCAGCTGATGCAAGGCCAGTAGCGCAGGGCATTGCAAAACCCATGGTGCCTAAGCCACCCGATAAAATGACTCGCTGACCCTTTTTCACTTTATAAGCCTGTGACAATAAATACCATGCGCTCCCAGCATCTGTGACCAGGACATCATCAGGATTGGAGGCTATACTTAAGGTCTCCATAAGATCGTAGTAGTTAACCACCTTACCAGAACGCTTATGCGGTTCTTTTGCAACCGAAAGCGCTTGTTTCCAAACCTGGCATCTTTTATTCCAACTTCCATCCTGGCGAACCGAAATCTTCATTTTTTTCATATAACTTATTAGATCCGGCATGAACTGGCTCAAAGACGCGCAAATTTTCAACTGCACATTTACCTGCTCTTTCGCCAAAGTTCCGACATCAGGATCTACCAATATCTTCATGGCCTTCGGGGCAAATAGATCCATCTCATACCCAGTAGTGGTTACATGCAAACTGCTGCCCAAAACCAGAATAAAGTCAGCCATTTGAATGGCTAAATTACCAGCGCGGTCGCCCTTAACGCCGCAGCGCCCGACAAAAAGAGGATCTTCATGCCCCATTAGATCAGTAGCCATCTGAGTAGTGACTACTGGTACCTGTAATACTTCGATCAACTGCTCAAAAACATTAAATGCATGTGCGCTACGTACTCCATGCCCGGCTAATATCACCGGACGCGTAGCTTTTTGCATAGCTTCTACAATTCTTTCTAATTGATCTAGGGGAATTCCCTCTTGCTCAAGATCTTCCGGGGTAAAACCAATCAAATCATCAGACTCTACAAGCGCACCTTGAATATCTAGGGGCACATCTATAAAGACAGGGCCTGGTCTGCCAGTTGTAGCTAAATATACAGCCTTTTCAATTTCATACCGAACCGCATTGGGGTCAGTTAATAAAGTTGAGTATTTGGTGATGGGCTTCATGATGGAGACACTAGGCACATCGTATGCACCAAACTGCCTGAGCCCTTCAATTTGACGATAGTGATTTGTTTGAGAGAGTTTCGCTTGTCCTGAAATAACTAAAAGCGGCATA